>VFQN01001224.1_pt1 | contig 44158 bp, 35 predicted proteins | sample 3512371 | NCBI WGS metagenome assembly VFQN01 (sample SAMN10412370, study PRJNA504923) | tailings metagenome | isolation source: Replicate 2 from Balatoc abandoned mine | place: Philippines: Itogon, Benguet | collected 2017-08-28 | reverse complement strand
TCGAGAGGATCGCATCCGCAAACGTGCGCTGCTCGGTCATCCGGGGGCTCCGACAAAAAGGGAAAATCGCGCGCGCCAATATTGCGATTTCCCCTCCGAAGCGCACTACTTAATCAGAGATTCCCTAATGAAATCTTAGCGGGACCAATTCGCCGTTCTGTGTCGCCAATCCTGCCTTACCGAACGCCGAGGCCAGATTCCGTCCCATGCCATCCGCCAATTCTGTCGCCTACTCTCGCAGACTACCGGCGGGAAGTGAATACAGCAGGCGCACCGTTTCGCGGTCCGCCTCACTCAATTCTCTCACTCGTATGCGTGCCGACATGATGTGCTCACTGCCGGCCGCATGGTCGAGTCCGAGCAGATGTCCCACCTCATGGAGCGCAATGGCCCGCATCTGCGGCGGCGTGAATCCGCTGCCCGACGGATCGGCCACGGCCAACTGGATTTCGCTCGAGACCATCCAGTAGTTCGCGTCGCGGCTCCACACCGTGCGTCCGCTGATGCCCGTGGCAAATCCGGGTACAAAGGTGACGCGCACATCGGCGCTGGCGGAGTCCACGACAAAGGTGAAACGCACCGGAATTCCGACCTGCACCCAGGTGTCGAAGGCATCCCGCACGGCAGGCAGAAACTCCGGCGTCCAGCTGCCCAGGCCCTCGGCTTCCTGTACCCACACCCGGAGCGGTCTGGTGCTGCGATCGGGCCAGCGTGCCAGCGTGGAATCGCGCGAGAGCAGCACATCCTGCACGTAGGTGCCCATGGCCCCCTGGCTCACACGCTGGCGCATGTCCTCCGGACTGAGGCGCGGCATGTCTGCCGCGCGCAGCAGCGGACTGGCGACCAGCAATTCCTGCGCATGCGGGGCACTGCCCAGCGCCAGTGGCGCATTGGGGACGCGGGCCATGCCCGCGCTGTCCGGTGGCACGAAGCGGCGTGCGCCCGGAATGACGATGGCGCCACCAGCCTGCTCACTGACCGCGGCGCTCCGCAGTGTGGACGCGCGACTCGCGCCCACCGCCTGGCCGCCAATGAAACACGCCAGACCCACGACACAGCAGGCGAGCAGCGTTTCGGCGGTTCTCATGGCGGTGATGCAGAGGGTCAGCCGGTGTCGCGCTCCGCGAGGAAGGCGTTCACGGTGGCAAAGAAGTGATCAGGTGCTTCCCAGAACGGGTTGTGACCCGCCTCCGGAATGGCCACCAATCGCGCCCGGCCCAGCGTCGCCACCGTGTGTTCGGCTTCGCTGAGCGGCAGCACGTCGGCCGCACCATGCACGACGAGTGTCGGAACGGGCAGGTCACGCAGGCGGTCGGTCCAGTCGTAGCCTTCTCGGCGCAGGCGGGCCACCACGTGTGATCCCGTTTCACTGCTGCCGAGCGGCGGATTCACGTTGCGCGCAAACTGCTGGTCCCAGAACCAGGCGGGGAAATAGGCCCGCGCATAGGCGGCATGGTGGGCAATGCCCGGCTGGTGGAGCGCACTCTCGTCGAGGGTGGCGAGGCGGTCGAAGTCTTCCGGGTGGCCGTCGGCGCGTAAGCGTGCGAGGCCCGCCGCGTGCAATGGCGGCAGCCAGCGACTGGTCACCCCCACGGCGTTGGCCAGCACCAGGCGGCGCACCGCGTCCGGTTCCCGCTCCAGGTCGAGCGCCGTGGCCAGCATGGCAATGCCACCGCCCCAGGAGTGTCCCAATACATCCCACTGCGTTATGCCAAGGGCGTCCCGCAGCGCCGGCACGTCTCCCGCGTCGAACTCGATGCGGCTGGCGCCCATTCCCGGCGGGACCTGCGACCGACCGCGGCCGCGCTGATCGTAGAGGATGAGCTGACGATGCGCGGCCAAGGGGGCGAGGGCGGGCCAGAGCAGACTGTGATCAAAGATCAGCCCACCGTTGATGCAGAGCAGCGGCAGCGTGCCGGCCACCGCTGGTGTGCGATAGACGGCAAAATCGAGTCCGCGCGCGCGCACGGTGAGAGCCTCCAGCGGCGGCCGCGGGGGCAGCGACCGCCGGAAGGCGAGATAGCGGGTAAGGGCGGGGGAAGACACCCCACAAGTCTAAACGTCAGGTCCCGTGCCAACGAACGGCTCAATCAGAACCGTCGAGCACGATGGCCTCGATGTTGTCACCCTCCTCCCAGTCGAGAAGGTTGTACGGATCGACACCACCGCGCGCGGGCTTGCCGTTCACCACCACAGTGACGCGCTGAGTACCCGCGCGAAGCTGATGACGACCGAGGTACAGACGTGTGCCGAGGACTTCACCGGGACCCGCTGCGGCAAACACGGCCAGCTCCACCCACTCGCGGATTGGCACCTCGGTCTCCTTGCCGGACGTGTCCACCCGCACCTTGCGTGCACTGACGTCAAACGTGACCTCCCATTGACCGCTGGCGAGCGGTCTGGCGCTGGCCGCTTTGGTGTCGAAGTGCCAGAACGTGGTGGTCTCGAACAAGTCGTGCAGCAGCGACCGCAGCGAATCGGGCACCGACGTTTGCAACTCGCGATACAGTGCCCGTGTGGTGGCCAATGTGCGCATGCTGCCGCCAGCCGCCGCTCCACGGTGCTGCGCGATCAGTCGCTGCAGCGCCGTGTTCACGGCCGTCTCGCCGGCGTACTCACTCAGCGCATAGAAGGCAAACGGTCCACGTCGATAGCCTGCGTAGGGATCGATGGCGCGCAAGAGCGGCAGCCCGGTGCGAATGGGTGGCCAAGGCGACGGATTGCGCATCGTCTGCATGAACTGCCGCAGCGCCTCCTGCCCCTTCTCCTGCCGAATGACCCGCATGGCGGAGTACCAGGCCAGACTCTCCGACAGCAGAATGGCCCCCTCGGCAAACGCCGGGGTGAGCATGCCGCCCCACCATTGATGCGCCACCTCGTGCGCCGCGATCTCGAAACTGCCGTCAATGCCTCGCGCCGGTGCGTTGAAGAGTGTGGCCCCTTCGAGCACCGTCACCACGCCACTGCCATCCACACCCATGCCCATGCCGGGCGCCGGCTGCTCGACAAACTGCAGGAAGCGGTAGGGATAGGGCGCGAACTGAGTGGAGAAGTACTCCAGCGTGGCACGCGCCGAGGCGGTCAGGCGGTCCACCTGCTGCGTGTGCGCGGGATGATGGAAAACGCTGATCTCCACGTCGCGCCAGCGGCTCTTCGCGGTGGCGTATCGCGCGGAGAAGATCTGGTGCAGTCCACCAATGGGTTCCTCGCTGACGTAGTGAAACCAGCGACGCCCCCGGTCGGTCCAGCTGCGCTGCAGCACGCCGGGCGCCACCACCACCTGATCGATGTCAGTGCTCACGATGGCCTCAAAACGACCCGCATCACCGGCCAGCATGCTGGGGTGCACATCGTCCGGGGTGGGCAAGGTGACCTTGCGTGGCAGTCCGGCGGCTCGTCTATCGTCGGGTGACATGAGTTCACGAAGCGGCTGATAGCCGAGCGAAGGCAGCAGTGCGCTGGTGATGTGCGTGCCGTTTGCCGCGATGGCGTTGACTGCGCCCGTGTGACGGAAACCGCCGGGCGCGGCAAGCACTTCGAACGACAGGGTCAGCGTATCGCCCGGCGCGAGCGGTTCGGCCAACACCTGCACCTCGTGGCCAAGCGCCGGCGCGGAATCAATACGCTGGACCGCTCGGCTCAGCTGCAGCGTGGTGCGCACACCGGCGGCCCGCTCAATGTGCAGCTCACGAATCGGCTCCTGGTGGCGATTGCGCAGCTGGTAGCTGCCGCGCACGGTGGCACGCCGTGCTGATGGTTCGAGATCGGCCTCGAGGCGCGTGGACACAATGCTCGGCTGCACTTCGTTGGCGTGTGCGCCGAAGCGCCGCTCATACTCTGCGGCCAGCGCCACCTGTGCGTCGCTGTTGCGATAGACGTGCAGGACGTTCGTGTTGTAGAAGATGAATGCCCCACTGCCGGCCATGGCGACGCCGCCCAGTGCCGTCAGCCCGAGCGCGCCCCGGTGCAATCGGGCGCGCGCCTGCTGCAGCCGTGCCCGGATGGCGGTTTCGCGTCCGCGCGGCCAGAGCAGCGTGGCGCCGACCAGCAGCATCAGGGCCCATGCACTCCAGTAGAGATGGAACCATGACCACGGACCCAGCGACGCGCCGAAGCCGCGCAGATCGGTGTAGCTCCAGGGTGGGCTGCTGGCGTAGCGCAGCAGGGGATGCTCGACCCCGAAGCGTGGGGCCAACAGCAGAAAGACGTAACTCAGGACCGCCAGCAAGTGTCCGCCGTACTTCTGATTCACCATCGTATGCACGGCAAATGCGAGGGCGGCCAGCAGCAGATAGTCCAGAAACTGCAGGCCGAACAGCACGAAGGTGAAGAGCCCGAGTTCGTGCCGCGCATAGCCCAGTCGAATCTGGGTGAACAGTCCGATGGCCATGGTCGTGGCCAGCACCAGCAGAATCACGAGCGCGAGGCCAACGAACTTCCCGGCCAGTGGGACCCATGGTGGCACGGGCACCGTGTCGTGGGCGTCCGCCATTCGGGCGTCCCGTTCACGCCACAGCAGTTCACCGGCGAAGTACAGGATGAGCAGCGGCACCAGGAGCCAGAAGTTCTCCGGCTTGAGTGTGGCGCCGGTGAGATACTTGGAGAGCAGGTAGCCCGTGCGCGGCAGAATGGGCACATCCAGCACGCGGAGCTGAACGGTCACCACCAGCAGCAGAAAGGCGGGAAACACGGTCAGCAGAAAGAGGCCAGCCGGGCTGCGCAGGAGTGACACTGCGGACATGCTGGCAATGCGACGCAGCTGCAGCCAGCGCGTGCGGGCATCGAAGCTGCGGGCGGCAGCCGGCGTCGGCGCGCTGCCGCCGCCAATGGATGGCGTGGCGCGCGCTCCAGCTGGCGCGCTCTGCGCCGCATTGGCCCTGCGTTTGTCCGTTGAACGCAACCGCTTTCTGCCCAACCACCAACCGATTGCCTGGTACGGCGTACGGTAGGCGAAACGGAACCGCGTGTACATCAACCCCCAGACGGCGCCGGCAATGCCAATCCACACGAGACGATTGTACAGCGCCGCGCCCTCGAGGGTGAAGCTGCGTGTGTACTTCTCGGCGATCGTCCACTCCAGCAGTACGGAGTTCCAGATCGCAATGAACCCCATGGGGTCGGTCAGTCTGCCGACGGTGGGGAAGCCGAGCGGCATGGCAACAAATCCGCTGACCGGCACTGCGAGAAAGAGCAGAACAAAGCTCGCGAACCAGCTGGTCATGGGACGACCGCTCCTGAGCGCCACCGCAAACTGCACGGTGGTGCCAACCACTGCGTTGGGCAGCGCGACATACGCAAAGGCCGCCGTGTAGGTCCCGAGGCGAAGCGGCGCCACAAGCTCCGGTGCAAGGCCGGGAATGAGCACGGCTGCAACCGATCCGGCCTGCGCGCCAAGCAGCACCAGGGCATTCAGCAGCAGTGCCGCCAGCCACCGCCCCGCCAGGTGCTCGGCCTTGCCCACCGGACTGGTGAAGAGCAGCTGATCCATGCGGGTCTGCACATCACGCGCCGCAGCCTCGCCGGCAATCGGGGCTGCCACCAGTAACCACAGGAGGCTGGTGATGACGGTGGCGGCCGTCACCACAAAGGGCGCATTGACGCTGAAGTCGGCCGTGAGGGTGACCGGAACGACGCCCTCACGTGAAAAGAAGAAAGTAAAGACGAACAGGGACGCAAAACCGAGCCATGGCCAGGGGCGGCGAAGCTGATAGGCCAGCTCGAAGCGAAAGGTCTGCCAGGTCTTCATGCCGGTGCCAGAGCCCGAGCGCCCATGTGTCCGGCCATGGTGCAGAAGTACACGTCCTCGAGATCGGGTTCCGCGGGCTCGAAGCCGGCGCCCGGATGTTCGTGACTGTGCACATGCACCACGAGACGACCGCCGAACAGCTTGGTGGAGATCACCTGCTGCTCCTGTTCGATGGCCGTGAGCTCACTCCGCTGGACGACGCGTCGCCAGATGCGCCCACGCAGCTGCTGCATGGCCGTGAGTGGGGCGTCCTCGAGCAGAATTTCGCCGTGATCGATGATGGCCATTTGCGTGCACAGCTCACTCACATCTTCGACGATGTGCGTGGAGAGCAGTATCACACTGCGCTCGCCCAGCTCGGCCAGCAGATTGAGGAAACGCACACGTTCGGCCGGATCGAGCCCTGCGGTGGGTTCATCAACGATCAGCAGTTCGGGGTTGCCAAGCAGCGCCACAGCCACGCCAAAGCGCTGGCGCATGCCTCCGGAGTAGCCGCCGAGCTTCTGCTTGCGCACGTCCCAGAGATTGACGCGCCGCAGCAGCGCCTCGACCACGTCGCGTCGCTCACCGCGCACGCGCATGCCTTCGAGCACTGCGAAATGGTCGAGCAGTGCCTCGGCACTGACCTGCGGATACACCCCGAAATCCTGCGGGAGGTAGCCCAGACGCTGCCGAACGGCGTCCGGGTTACGCAGCAGATCGAGGTCGCCCAGCTGGACGCTGCCGCTGTCCGGTGTCTGCAGGGTGGCGAGGATGCGCATGAGCGTGGACTTGCCTGCACCATTGGGACCGAGGAGCCCGAACATGCCCGGTTCGATGCGCAGGGACACGTTGCGGAGCGCGTGCACGCCGTTGGCGTAGGTCTTGGAGACGTGCTCGATGCGGAGGGTCATGGGGCCGGTGGAAGGAGACAGTCAAAAGTACTTTGCAGCGAAAAGTACGGAAATGCCGACCAAGCGGTTTCAGGAGTCCGCCTGTCCGCCATGCGGCAGACTGCGAAAAAAGATGCTATAGTGGCGTTGTCTCGATGATGGGACGAACCGCACAGCCCGCCGCCCAAGAGCGCAGAAGCGGGCCGTAACGGAACCGCCGTTCGTCTGTGAACGTTTGCGGCGCGTGTGTGCGGCGTCACGCTAGTTCAGCGTTCCTCCCGGCCCAGGCCGGTGTTCCATATCCCACAATCCAGGAGACACGCTCATGCACCACTCGTGGCGCCCCCTTGTGGCGCTCGCGGGGCTGTTGATCGTTGGCCCGACCCCGGTCGCGGCTCAACAGCCTACCACGGGAGCCCTGACCGTACGGGTCACCGACGCTGCCAATCAGCGGCCAATCGAAGCCGCCCGCGTGTTTCTGGTCGGAACGAACTTCGGAGGGCAGACAACGCCTGAGGGTCGGGTGCTGCTGCGAGCTCTGGTGCCCGGCAGCTATACGGTTCGCGTTCTTCGTGTCGGATACACGGAGCAGTCGCGCTCCGTCACGGTGGCCGCTGGCAGCACGCAGGAAATCGAAGTCAGTCTCACGGCCGCGGCGGTGAACCTCGCGGCGGTGGTGACCACCGCCACCGGGGAACAGCGACGCATCGAGATCGGCAATGCCACGGCCAACATCGACGTGGCCAAGGTTACCGAGGCCGCGCCGGTGGGCAACATGAATGACCTGCTAAACTCGCGCGCACCAGGTGTGACGGTGACGAGCGGCACGCAGGCGGGCACCGGCGCCCGTATCCGGGTGCGCGGCATGAATTCGGTGAGTCTCAACAACGAGCCGATCTGGATCATCGACGGCATCCGCATGACCAGCAACAACGCCAGCTTCTCCACACCAACCGGCAATGGCGCTGGCGGCAACACCGGTGGCAACAATCCCAGCCGAGTGGGCGATCTCAATCCCGAGGAAATCGAAAGCATCGAGATCGTGAAGGGACCCTCGGCCGCCACGCTCTACGGCACCGACGCTGCCAACGGTGTGATCCTCGTGACCACAAAGAAGGGCCGGGCTGGCGCGGCACGATGGAGCACCTACGGGGAGCAGGGCACGGTGTACGACCGCAACTGGTATCCGACGGCCTACTCGCTGTGGGGCAAGCGTCCGGGCGAAACGGCGTCCTCACGAGGGTTCTGCAATTTGCAGCGTGTGGGACGCGGCGAGTGCGCGCCCGACTCCACCAGCGCGCTCAACATCTTTGACGAGCCGGACCTTACGCCGCTCGGGCGTGGCAACCGTCGACAGATCGGTGTGCAGGTCTCGGGCGGCACGGAGAGCGTGCGCTACTTCGTGTCGGCAGAAGACGAGAACGAGGTGGGTGTCCTCCAACTGCCCGACTTCGAGCGCAGTCGCCTGCAGGCGGAAGGCACGCCCATTCGGCCCTGGACGGAGCGCCCCAACAGCATGGGACGCCGATCACTCCGCTCCAACCTGAATGCAACGATCACGCCGAAGCTCGACCTCGGCATGGCGACCAACTTCATCAACATCGGCCAGCGCTACTCGCTCGAATCGAACTCCACGGCTGGGCTGGGGTCACACGTGTTCGGTGGGCCGGGCACGCGCGAGAACGGGACCGTCTCGGGGCTTGGCACCCCGCTCAACGGCTATCGTGGATGGACGCCAGGCTACATGTGGCAGGAAAAGACCGGACAGGAAGTCAATCGCTTCATCTGGTCGGGTCAGGCGAACTGGCGTCCGACACGCTGGCTCACGTCGCGCGCCACGGTGGGCAACGACTGGACCAACCGGAACGACGAAAATCTGCTGCTGCGCGGTGAAGGACCGCCCCTGACGGCCACCACGCGCCTGGGTTCGCGCGGTCTGGGCCGGGTGAACATCAACAACTTCACGGTGGATCTTGGCTCCACCGCCCAGTACAACGCGCTCGGCTTCTCCAACAAGACCACCGTCGGCGCGCAGTACATCGCCTTCAAGTTCACCAGCTCCTCCACCGGGTCGGAACAGCTGGCACCGGGCTCCCAGAGTGTTGGTTCCGGCACCCAGCTCTCCGTGGGCGAGGGGACGACGGTTCAGAAGACGTTCGGCGCGTTCATTGAACAGTCGCTGGCCTGGCGCGACCGCCTGTTCCTCACGGCCGCGGTGCGTAGCGATCAGAACTCGGCCTTCGGTTCGAACTTCCAGAGCATCGTGTACCCCAAGGCCTCCGCGTCCTACCTGATCTCTCAAGAGGATTGGTGGAAGGCCCCGTCGTTCGTGAACACCATGCGCCTGCGTTATGCCTACGGGCAGTCCGGCGTACAGCCGGGGCCGAACGACGCGCTGCGCTTCTATTCCGCCAACATCACCAGCATCAACAACGCGGACCAGCCCACCATCATCCAGGCGGCGCTCGGGAACGATGACCTCAAGCCGGAACGGTCCGCCGAGCACGAGATGGGCTTCGAAAGCCAGCTGTTCGACTCGCGGCTCAGTCTCGACTTCACCTACTACAGCAAGATCACCACGGATGCCCTGATCAGCGCGGTGCTGCCTCCGTCGTTCGGCTCGGTGGCGTCGCAGCTGCGCAACATCGGCTCGGTGAAAAATGCCGGCCTCGAAGTGGCGGTCAATGCGCAGCTCGTGCAGCGCAACGCCTTTGGTTGGGACGTGAACATCGCCACGTCCGCCAACGACAACAAGGTGGTCTCACTCGGCGACACGCCGCCGCAGATCGGCACCACCACCCGCACCATTGCCGGCTACCCCATTGGCGGGTACTGGGCACGTCCGATCACCGGTTGGCAGGACAAGAACGGCGATGGCCTGCTCACGTATTGGGCGGACGAGGCGCGCAACGAGGTCTTTGTCGGTGATTCGGCCATCTTCCGCGGCTATGCGACGCCGCGGTATATGACCACGCTGACGAACGGCTTTGACTTCCTCAACCGCAAGCTCCGCGTCCAGACCATGTGGGACTGGCGCAGCGGTGGCCTGTGGTACAACAACACGGAGCGCATCCGCTGCACGCGGCCCAACTGCAGCGGGCGCAACAATCTCGACGCCTCCTTCGAGGACCAGGCCATGAACATCGCGGCCAACGAGCATGCGGCACGCACGCTTGATGGCTTCCTGCAGACCGGTGCCTTTGTGCGTCTGCGCGAGGCGTCGGCGCAGTTCACCTTCACCGATGATTGGGCACGTCGGCTGGTTCGCGGCCGTTCGCTGTCACTGGTCCTCACGGCCCGCAACCTGCGACTGTGGACCAACTATCGCGGCTCTGATCCGGAGTCCGGCTTCAACACCACCAACGGCACGGACGCCCCGAGCGAGTTCCAGACCATCGCGCCGCCCAGCTACTTCATCATGCGCGTCAACATCGGCTTCTGAGGAGACCCCCAGCCATGACATCGATTCGACTGCAGGGCCGGCGTCTCGGCAAGCGGGTGTTCGGTGGGTGCGCCGCACTCCTCGTTCCACTGCTCGCCTGTTCGGACGCCAATGATCGCCTTCTGGGTGTCACCGACCCGGACATCATCAATCCCACGGACATCGTCAACGCCGATGGCGCCATTGCGCTTGGCAACGGCGCCATCGCGACGTTCCGCAGCATCACGGGCGGTGGCGAGAGCACCTGGCTGTTTGGCGGGCTGCTGGCGGACGAGTGGTCCACCAGCTCGACCTTCATCCAGAACGACGAAACAGATCAGCGTTTCATCCAGGAGTTCAACTCCTCCATCACGGGTATGCTGCGCGACCTGTACCGGACGCGCACCCGGGCCAACGAGGCAATCGCCTCGCTGCGTGAGTACAGTCCCAACTCCACGGCGCTCATCGGCGAGATGTACCTCGCGCGCGGCTTCGCCGAGATGCAGCTTGGGCTGGACTTCTGCAACGGCATTCCCATCAACAACTCGGGCAGCCCCGAGCCGGTCAACGAAACCCCAAAGACCAACCAGCAGGTCTTTCAGTACGCGGCGGCTTCACTCGACAGTGCGATTGCCACCGCAACCGGAACGGACGCCACCTCGGTCCTGGTCAACCGCGCGGCGCGGGTGGCACGTGGCCGGGTCGCCCTGGCACTTGGTGCCTTCACGGAAGCGGCCGGCTTCGTGACATCCGTTCCAACCAGCTTCGCATATCAGCACACATTCTCCCCCACCACAAGCAACAACACCATCTGGGGACAGGGGCTGAGTGCGCGACGCTACAGCGTCGGAGACAGCGTGGAGGGCAACGCGCGAAACATCCGCGTCACGAACGCCCTGCCGTTTTCCTCCGCCGGTGATCCGCGTCTGCCGGTGACCATCAGGACCTCAGGCGCCATCAACGGGCAGGACGGCCAGACCTACGCGCGCACCACCACCATGTGGCAACAGCTCACACCGGTCGACGTTGCCAATGGCATCGATGCACGCATGATCGAAGCCGAAGTCGCGCTGCGGGCCGGCAATGTGACGCAGTGGCTGGCCATCCACAACGCGCTGCGCGCGGCGCCACCCAAACTGGGCGAGATTCAGCCCGCAGCCATGCCGGCGCTCACGGATCCGGGCAACGAGGCGGCGCGCATTTCCCTGCATTTCCGCGAGAAGGCGTTCTGGACCTTCAGCCGTGGCCAGCGCCTCGGTGATATGCGGCGGCTCATTCGTCAGTACGGTCGGACGGAGGCCACCGTGTTCCCGCAGGGCGTGCACTACAAGGGCGGAAACTACGGAACGGACGTCAACCTGCCCGTCGTGCAGGCCGAGCGAAACAACCCCAACTTCACGGGGTGCATCGATCGCAATCCGTAGTCCAACGCCAGGGGCTTTGGCCGTTTGCCGTTGAGCTGCCTTGTTCCCCTTGCTCCGAATGTGTCGGAGCGAGGGGAACAGGGCATTGTCACGTCAGCCATCCAGGTTCGGTAACACACCGTTCACCCCTCGTTCATTGACCAACTGCCGGGTGGGCCGCAGCATTCGATACGAAGACCTCAGGTACGACGCATTCCACTCCCTTGCTGCCAACGTGGCCACCGTGAACTGGCGAATCACTCGATCGGCATTCCCTTGGCGCCAATTGCTGTGGGTGGACTGTCTGGCTGGTGCGACAGCCGGCACGCTTATGCTGGCACTGCATCGCCTGCTTGCGTCGTGGTATGGCGTGCCTGTCGCGCTCCTGCTTGCCATGGGCGCGATGAACCTCGTCTACGCCAGCTGCTCGTTCATGCTGGCCCGCCGCTCACCGCGCCCCCGTCGCCTCGTGGCCGCGATGGCCATCGCCAACATGGCCTGGGCCCCGGTGTGTCTCGCCCTGGCGTGGAGTGTTCGCGATACCGCCACGGCACTTGGACTCCTGAGCCTCGGATTCGAGGCCTGTTTTGTGGGGGCACTGGGCTGGCTGGAGTGGCGTTATCGGCAGCTGCTCAGCGACCCCATGCCCACGGTGTCGCGCTCGTCGAACTAGGTGCCACCAAACCACTCATAGCCCTTGTCGCTCCAGTATCCGCCGTTCGGCTCGGGCATGAGCGTGATGCGCGTCAGGTACTTGGTGTTCTTGTAGCCCAGCTTGATGGGCGAATGCACACGCGCCGGCGCACCGTACGCGGGGGACAGGGGCGCCTCGTCCTTGCCGAGCACCACGAGTGTCTGCGGATGCGTGACGCTCTCCATGTCCCAGCTTTCGTGGTAACCGCTGTCGAACGATGCGAAGTCCACGTAGGCCGCGTCGCGCGTGGGTTCTGCCATGCGCAGCAGGGTAGCAAGTGGAACGCCCTGGAAATCCACGGCGGCATTCCAACCCTCCACGCAGTAGTGCTGCACCCGCTGTGTGCGAGTGGCGAACCGCATGAGGTCGGACAAGCCGAGCCGGAGCGGGCGACGCACCGCACCGTCCACCACAAGGGACCACGGGCCCGCGGTGCTGCTGTCCCAGCGCGGCATCTGCGCAGACACGAAGTACGACGGAAAGGCGCGTCCGGCGGTACGCAGTCCGGCCGGCACACGATCCACCGCGTCCGACTGCGCCAGCAGCCAACGCTCGAGGCGCTCGTTCTGTTTGCCCACCGCCTTGAGCCAGCGTCGCATGCCCGGGGTGCCCTGGGCGTTGCAGGCTGCAAGAATGGGCGCCACGGCCCCGACCCCCAGCAGATGCAGGAAGCCGCGACGACTCAGCGCGCCGCGATCCCGCAACCGCTCCGTCCCTTCCACCACGGCATCCGCGATATGCCGTCGCAGTGTGCGTGCGTCGTCTGCGTTGTGTGGTGCCGTCATGTCACCTTCCTCGGGAACCAGCGGGAGAAGGGCCGGGCATTGCGGGCCTCCGGTGACCAGCGCTCGGCGTCGTACTTGCCCGTGGTCATCGCACGGAGGGCATATGGATCGACGGAGAGCACCATGACGACGTGCACCACAATCAGCAGGCCGAGCGCAAGCATGGCGGAGAAGTGCCACCACCGTGCGAGGGCATAGCCGCCGAGCAGGCGTGTCAGCCAGCCCAGGGTGACGGGTTTCCAGATGGCCAGTCCGCTCAGCACCAGGACCGCCCCACACAGCAGCATGCTGGTGTAGGCCACTTGCTGCAAGGCATTGTGCTTGCCCTGCACGGGATGGTCGCGGCGCAGGTAGAGATAGTAGCGCGCCATCTCAAGCGCATCACGCCACGCGTTCACCCGCGGCACGATGGTGCGCCACCGTCCGCGGTGATACAGGTGCACCAGGTAGACGAGAGCGTTGAGCACCAGCACCCACATCATGGCAAAGTGCCAGTGGCGTGCGCCGCCCAACCACCCGCCCAGCGTGAGCCAGACTGGGGCAGGCGTGCCTTCCCAGGGCCACCAGGCAAATGCCGGAAGACCTTTGGGAGCAAACGCGGGATAGGCGTTGAAAATTCGGAGCCCGGACGCGGCCATGACCAATACCGCCACAGCGCTGACCCAGTGAGTCACACGGGCAATGGGATGATGCCGGGCCGTGCCGGCGGATGGCGTCGACATGCCGCTACCTAGACGCAGCCCTCCAGATGGGTTCCCGAACACGTCGGAGACTCCGGTGGGGAACTCCACGGTGCCTGGCCGTCTAGTTCACGCGACCGGTAGCATGCCGGACATCCTGGTCTTCATCAGCTGCGTGATCCATCATGGCGTTGCCGTCCGTATCCGAACTGCTGGTTGCGCAGCCCCTGGTCGCCTATCCGGTGGTGTTCGCCGGTGGTGTGCTTACCAGTCTCACCCCCTGCATCTACCCGATGATTCCCATCACGGTGGCCGTGGTGGGTGGGCAGGGCGCGGCGGGTGTCGGCGCTGATGGCACGGCCCGCACTCGACGCAGAACATGGGCGCTTACCGCCGCCTACGTGCTTGGGCTGGCCACGGCGTATGCCGCACTCGGTCTCTTGGCCGGTCTGACCGGCTCGCTGTTCGGGTCGGTAAGCACCAACAAGTGGTTGTTGTTGGGCATGGCCAATCTGCTGCTGCTGTTCGCCTTCATGATGCTCGACGTGCTGCCCGTGCCGTTACCCCAGACGCTGTTGCAACGCGCCGCCGGCATGGATACAGGCGGACGTGTCGCCGGCGCCTTTGGCATGGGGGCGGCCTCCGGGTTGGTTGCCGCACCCTGCGGCGCACCGGTCATGGCAACGCTGCTGACCTGGGTGGCCACCACCAACAGCGCGTGGCGCGGCTTCAGCTACCTGTTCGTGTTTTCACTCGGCATGTGCAGCCTGCTCGTGGTCATCGGACTGACGGCCGGGACGCTGTCGCGCCTGCCACGCGCCGGCGCCTGGATGCTGCGTGTGAAACAACTCTTCGCCCTCATCATGGTTGGCATGGCGCAGTACTATCTGCTGCAGGCCGGCCAGGTGTGGTTCTGATGTCTCCCCTGTTCCGAGGTGCCTGTTCATGACTCGTCGTCCCACGCTGCGTTCCCTGGTTGGCCTGGCTGCCCTGTCGCTTGCCGGACTCACTCCCCTCTCGCGCGCTGCGGCCCAGGATGGTGGCATTGCGGTTGGCGCCATGGCACCCGCTGTGTCGACGTTGGAGCAGCTTGATGGCAAGACGTTTGATCTGTCGGCTGTGGTGGGCAAGCGGCCGGTGGTGATGGAGTTCTGGGCCACGTGGTGTCCGTTGTGTCGGAAGCTCGAGCCGGCGATGCAACGCGCGCGTGAGCAGTATGGCGACCGCGTGATGTTCGTGGGCATCGGTGTGCCCGACAATCAATCGCCGGAGCGTCAGCGTACCTACATTGAGGAACGCAAGATGTCGGGCACGTTTGTCTTCGATCGGGAGCGCGCGGCGATGAAGGCGTATCAGGTGCCGCACACGTCCTACGTGGTCGTGCTCGATGGCAGTGGCAAGGTGGTCTATACCGGAGTCGGCGGCGATCAGGACATCGACGCGGCCGTCCGTCGCGCCCTGCCCGCGAAGTAGGCGAGGTTGGAGACCGTATCGTGAGTGCGCAGCGTGCGATGCCGGATGCAGAACGGGATGCCGCGTTTGAGCGGGAGGCGCTGGCCTGTTTGCCAGACGTCGCCCGCTTCGCGCGCTCGCTCACTCGTGACCAAACCCAGGCCGAAGATCTGGTGCAGGAGACATTTCTGCGCGCCTACGCCGGCTATCACACGTTTCAATCCGGATCCAGCATCCGTCGTTGGCTGTTCAGCATCTGCCATCATGCCTTTCTGCGCCTCGCGCAGCGTGAGCAACGCTTCGTGCTGACCGAAAAGGGAGAGGACGCCGAGCTTGAGGTGCTGGCGGCTGTTCATGATCACGCGGCGGCCCACCGGGCCGGTGTGGACCATTTCATTCGCAACATCGATATCGGCCCAGCCATTCGGGCCGCCATCGACAGCTTGTTGCCGGTGTACCGCTGCACCGTGCTGCTGGTTGATGTCGATGGCATGACCTACGAGGAAGCCGCCGAGGTGCTCGGTGTGCCAACCGGCACGGTACGTTCGCGGCTGTTCCGCGCTCGGCGTCTGTTGCAGCAGCAGCTTCTGGCCCATGCCCGCGATGCCGGCGTGGCAGGCGCCCAGTCCTCACCTTCAGCCGAAACCCAGCCATGACCACGTCACCCGACGGGAGTGTTGTCAACGAAATCGGCTGCCGGGCCACAGTCCTCCGCCTGTGGGACTACCTGGACCACGCGCTGGCCGATTCGCAGCGCCTCGAGGTGGACCAGCATCTGCGTGACTGCTCAGCCTGCGCGGAGCATTTCGGTTTCGCGCGAGCGTTCCTCGACGCGTTGCCAGCCTCCTGGCCGAGGCCAATCGACACGGAACCCCTGCGCCGTCGGGTCGTGGAGCGTTTGCGCGAAGTGGGCTTCAGTCTCCCCTGACCGGAACCGCCAGAGCCTGACCTCAGTTGAGCTGGACAGCATGTTTCGTGTATGTCCCGGCTCCTGACCATCACCGATCGCGGTCTCTACTGCGAAGCGGGCGACTTCTACATCGACCCGTGGCGGCCTGTGCCCCGCGCGGTGGTCACGCATGCGCACGGGGACCACCTGACCTGGGGATGTGAGCGCTATCTCGTCTCCAGTGAGGGCGAAGGCGTCACGCGCGAGCGCCTGGGGCAGTGGGCACAGGGTGTGGAAGCACAGCCCTACGGACAGACCACCACCATCAACGGGGTGTCCGTCTCGCTGCATCCCGCCGGCCACATTCTTGGCTCGGCGCAGGTACGGGTCGAGCATCACGGAGAAGTGTGGGTCGTCTCTGGTGACTACAAGACCGACCCTGATCCCACCTGCACGGCGTGGGAGCCGGTGCGCTGTCACACGTTCATAACAGAAAGCACCTTCGGTCTGCCCATCTATCGTTGGCCTTCGCAAGCGCAGGTGTTTGCCGACATCAATGCCTGGTGGGCAGGCAATGCCGCCGCCGGTCGTGTCTCGCTGCTCTGCGGTTATGCACTGGGCAAGGCGCAGCGGCTGCTGGCCGGTCTCGATCCGTCGATCGGTCCCATTCTGCTGCACGGTGCCGTCGAGCGCATGACCACGCTCTATCGGGAGGCGGGAGTACGTCTGCCCGATACGCGTCATGCCACAGAGGCCACCGCCGATGCAAACGCACGGGCACTCGCCACGCACGGCGCCCTGCTCATCGCGCCGCCGAGCGTGATGGGCAGCACCTGGCTTCGCCGTTTTGGCGAACTCCGTGCCGCCTTTGCGAGCGGCTGGATGCGTGTGCGCGGTGCGCGGCGGCGGCGTGGGGTCGATGCCGGCTTCACCCTGTCGGACCACGTGGACTGGCCGCAGCTGCTGGCCGCCATCGACGCCACGGGCGCCGAACAGGTATGGGTCACGCATGGCTTCACGGATCAGGTGGTGCGGTGGCTGCGCGAGCAGGGCAAGGGCGCGCAGGTCCTGCCCACACGCTGGGGCGACAGCGAAGCGGACGAACGCACCGACATCGTGGGCGAACCGCGTGCGGGCAGTGCCGACGCTCAGGCCGAGACGGAGCAATCGGCGTGAAGGCCTTTGCTGCCCTCTTCGACGCCATTGATGCCACCACCGCGACCAACGAAAAGGTGGCCGCACTCGTCGCCTACTTTCGCGCGGCGCCGCCGGCTGATGCGGCCTGGGCCGCCGCCCTGCTGCTTGGCCGTCGCCCCAAACGCCTCGCAAAAGCTGGCGATCTGCGCCTCTGGGGCGCGGAGGCGGCGGGCGTTCCGCCCTGGCTGTTCGAGGAGTGTTACGCACAGGCAGGCGATCTGGCGGAGACCATCGCGCTGCTGGTCCCCGAAGAGGCCGAAGCGGGCGACGGGGAGCAGCCGCGGCGTGACGCGCCAACGGATTCTCTGGCGTGGTGGGTGGAGTCGCAGCTCCTGCCGCTGGCCGGCATGCCAAGCGACGCGCAGCGTGCGGCCCTGCTCGAGGTGTGGCGCTCGCTGCGTGGCAGTGCGCGCTTCGTGTTCAACAAGCTGCTCACCGGCGGATTTCGTGTCGGTGTTTCGGATGGCCTCGTCGTGCGCGCCCTCGCGCAGGTCAGCGGGCTGCCGCCCGATACCATCCAGCATCGGCTGATGGGACAATGGGAACCCTCGCCGGCCTGGTACCGCGCCCTGCTTCAGCCAGTGGATGTCGCAGACCAATGGAGCCGGCCCTATCCGTTCTTCCTTGCGCATCCACTCACGGGCGAGCCTGCCGCGCTCGGCGCCGTGCAGGACTGGCAGATCGAATGGAAGTGGGATGGCATTCGCTGCCAGATGGTCAAGCGCAACGGACGCGTACTTCTGTGGAGTCGAGGTGAGGAGCTGCTTGTTGGTCGCTTTCCCGAGGTGGAAGCCAGTGCCGAGTGGCTGCCCGATGGCACCGTGCTCGATGGGGAGCTCCTGGCCTGGCGTGAGGGTGTCCCCATGCCCTTCACCGCACTGCAGCGTCGCATCAATCGCAAGGTCGTTGGACGCACGCTGCTGCGCGAGGTCCCCTGTCACGTACTGGTCTATGACTGCCTGGAGACGGAAGGACGGGATGTACGTGATGCGCCGTTGCACAGTCGGCGCACATTGGCAGAGTCAGTGATCGCCCTGCTGCCGTCCGGCGCCAGCATTGGACTCTCGCCGGTGGTGGCGGTGGAAAGCTGGCAGGATGTGGCGAGCGTTCGCGAGGCGTCCCGGTCGCAGCAGGCCGAGGGCCTCATGCTCAAGCGTCGCACGTCGGCGTACGGCGTCGGCCGGAAGGTGGGCGACTGGTGGAAGTGGAAGATCGATCCGTTCCGCGTGGACGCTGTGCTGGTGTACGCGCAGGCCGGTCACGGGCGCCGCGCCGGGCTCTACACCGACTATACGTTTGCGATATGGGCCGGCGATGCCCTGGTGCCCTTCGCCAAGGCCTATAGCGGTCTCACCGACAGCGAGATCCGTGAGGTGGATCGCTTCATCCGCGCCAATACGCTGGAGAAGTTCGGGCCCGTGCGCACCGTGAAGCCTGAACTCGTATTCGAGCTGGCGTTCGAGGGCATTCAGCGCAGCCCACGGCACAAGAGCGGGATCGCAGTGCGCTTCCCACGCATCGCGAGATGGCGACGCGACAAGACGGCTGCCGAGGCGGACCGTCTGGACAGCGTGCGCGCGCTGATTCCCGAATGACACCTCGCGATCCGGTAGAAGACTGGTTTGCCCGTCGCGGATGGGCGCCCTTTGACTTTCAGCGCGAGGTGTGGGACGCCTACACGCGCGGGGAGTCCGGACTCATTCACGCGGCAACCGGTACCGGAAAGACCTACGCCGCCTTTCTCGGGGCTGTGCAGGAAGCGCTTGCGGAAATGCGCAACGCGCAGGCCCCCTCACGCAAACCGCGCCGTCGCGCGGAGGCGTCTCCGCTTCGGGTGCTCTGGCTCACGCCGCTCCGGGCGCTCGCTGGCGACACGGAGCAGGCGTTGCGATTGCCCGTGGAAGAACTTGGCATGCCGTGGACCGTGGAGTCCCGGACCGGTGACACGTCGAGCGCGCAGCGCGCGCGGCAACGTGAGCGACTGCCCTCCGTGCTGGTCACCACGCCGGAGTCGCTGTCGCTGTTGCTGTGCCGCGACGACCATGCGAGGCTGTTTGCCGATCTGCGCTGTGTCGTCGTGGATGAGTGGCACGAGCTGCTCTCCACAAAGCGTGGCGTGCAGGTGGAGCTCGGCCTGGCCCGGCTGCGCGCGCTGTGTCCCCACCTCCGCATCTGGGGCGTGTCCGCCACGCTCGGCAACCTGGACGAGGCGGCCGATACGCTGCTCGGCACGGACAGCACGGGCACGCCGCATCCGCATTCGCATCCGCGTCCGCGTCGCATCGTGCGCGGGGTCGTGCCCAAGGCGGTAGAAGTCGAGGCGCTGGTTCCCGAGACGATGGACCGATTCCCCTGGGCCGGTCATCTCAATACCAAACTTCTGCCGGAAGTCATGCGCCGGCTTGAGGAAGCGTCGAGCGCCATTGTCTTCACCAACACACGCTCGCAGTGTGAGATCTGGTTTCAGAGCCTCATCGCGGCCAACCCGGATTGGTTTGCCTTCACCGCGCTGCACCATGGATCACTGTCCCGTGCGCAGCGAGAGGATGTGGAGGATGGCCTGCGCACCGGACGCTACCGCGTGGTGGTGGCCACGAGTTCGCTGGACCTCGGTGTGGACTTTGCGCCGGTGGATCTGGTCATGCAGATCGGCAGCCCCAAGGGGGTGGCGCGGTTGCTGCAGCGCGCGGGCCGTTCGGGGCATGGTCCCGGCCGTGTCTCCCGCATCGTGTGTGTGCCGACTCACGCCTTCGAGTTGGTGGAGGTGGCGGCAGCGCGTGCGGCCATTGCGGCGGGCCGCATCGAAAGCCGCGATCCGCTCGACCGGCCACTCGACCTGCTGGCGCAGCATCTGGTCACCCTCGCGTTGGGGGGCGGCTTCACACGTGATGCCGTGATGACGGAGTTGCGCAGCACCCGGGCCTATCGCCAGCTCAGCGACGAGGAGCTCGACTGGGTGCTGGAGTTCGTCACGCACGGTGGCACGGCGCTGCGGGCCTATCCGGAGTACGCCAAGGTGCACTGCGTCGACGGCGTGTATCGTGTCACCGATCGGCGAGTGGCCCAGCGTCATCTGCTCAACATCGGCACCATCGTGAGTGACCACGCCATTGCCGTGCAATATCTTTCGGGACGGCGCCTCGGGACCATTGAAGAGTCGTTCGTGGCGCGCCTGTCGCCCGGCGACAAGTTCTTCTTTGCCGGCACCGCGCTGGAGTTCGTGCGCATGCGTGACCTCACAGCCTGGGTGCGCAAGGCCAAGGGCCATGTCGGTGCGGTGCCCCGCTGGATGGGTGCGCGCATGCCGCTCAGTACCGAACTGGCCGCCGCCGTGCGCACAACCCTCGAGCAGGCGCGCACCGGAACCTTTGCCACACCGGAGATGGAAGCCGTGCGACCGGTGCTGGAGACCCAGGCCCAGCGCAGCGCCATACCGCGTCCGGATGAACTGCTCATCGAGCGCACCGAGACGCGGGACGGGCATCACCTCTTTGTGTATCCCTTCGAGGGCCGACTGGTGCACGAGGGACTGGCCGCGCTCTGGGCCTATCGCCTGGCACAATTCACGCCGCTGTCCTTCTCGTTCAGCTGCAACGACTACGGCTTCGAGCTGCTGAGCCCCGAGCCGGCGCCGCTGACCGAAGCCCTCGAGCACGGCCTGCTGTCCACCGAGCATCTGCTGCACGACATCACCAACGCCCTCAACGCGGCGGAGCTCGCGCGTCGGCAGTTCCGCGAGGTGGCGCGGGTGGCGGGGCTCGTGTTCTCAGGCTTTCCCGGTCAAAACAAGAGTGCCCGGCAACTGCAGGCTTCGAGCTCGCTGCTCTACGATGTCTTCGTGAATCACGATCCCCACAATCTGCTGGTGGCCCAGGCGCGCCGCGAAGTGCTGGAGCGTCAACTGGAGTCCAGCCGTCTCGGGCGCGTGCTCGAGCGCCTCGCGCGCAGCACGGTGCGCGTGGTGGACGTCGAACGTCCCACGCCGCTGGCCTTTCCGCTCATGATCGACATGACGCGCGCCAAGTTGAGCACGGAGAAGCTGGCCGATCGCGTGCGGCGCATGACCGTGGCGGCGGAAAAGCCAACGCGTTCCGGTGTGGCGAGCGTGTTTCGTCTGGGTGGGGGCAGTCCGTGACGGGCCTCCCTCCCGGCTCGCTGGCGCACGAGGTGGCCGGCAGCACCGTCGTCATGCTGCCGCAGCGGGCGCTCTGGTTGCCCGAACACGAGACGGTGCTGGTGGCCGACCTGCACTGGGGCAAGGCCGCCGCCTTTCGCGCTGCTCATGTGCCCGTCCCGGTGGGCACCACCGCCAGCGATCTGGCACGACTGTCCATTGTGCTCGAGTCCACGCGTGCACAGCGGCTGGTGGTATTGGGTGATCTGCTGCATGCGCGCAGCGGGCGCCACGCGGACACGCTGGATGTCATCGCCGGTTGGCGCGCCCGTCATGCCGCGGTGCACATGCTGCTCGTGCGCGGCAACCACGACCTGCACGCGGGCGACCCGCCACCCGAACTCGACATTGCCTGCACCAGCGCGCCCTGGCGCGCCGGATCGTTTGTCGGCGTGCACGAACCCGAGCCACACGCGGCGGGATACGTGCTCGCCGGTCACTGGCATCCCCATGTCACACTGCGAGGGCGCGGACGCACGAGCACGAGACTGCCCGCTTTCGCCTTCGGCCCGTCCGTGGGGATACTGCCCGCCTTCTCCAGTTTCACGGGCGGCGGCATGTACGAACCTCGGCCGGATGATGACCTGTTTGTCATCGCCGACGACGAGGTGCTGGCACTCACATGATGTGCTGTTGGGGGTGACCCCCCGGAACCGCGATGTGCGACGGGTGCGTTGTTCCTGAATGACACCTCGTGTTCGTGCCGCCGCGCCAGTCGATGGGCCGCCCCAGCCACAATCCATCCGCCACCTCGTCCTCGTCCTCGGCGATCAGCTCGACCGGAACGCGTCGGCGCTCGACGACTTCGATGCCTCGCAGGACGTGATCTGGATGGCGGAGGTGATGGAGGAGTCCACGCACGTCTGGTCGGGCAAGCCGCGCACCGCCGTCTTTCTCTCGGCCATGCGGCACTTTGCGGCGGCCCAGCGCGGGCTGGGGCGCCGGGTCCACTACGTGGCACTCGACGACCCGGACAATACCCAGTCGCTGAGCGGCGAACTGGCGCGTGCCGTGCAGGCCTTCGCACCACAGCGCCTCGTGATGACCGAAGCGGGAGACTGGCGCGTGCAGCAGGCGCTGGTGCAGGCCGCACAGTCCGTGGGCGTGGAGCTCGAGCAGCGGAGCGATCGGCACTTCTATGCAAGCGTCGACGAGTTTCGCGCGCATGCAAAGGGCCGCAAGCAACTGCGGCTCGAGTACTGGTACCGTGAACTCCGTCAGCGGCACGCGGTCCTGCTCACCGCCGACGGCAAGCCGGAAGGCGGTCAGTGGAATTTCGACGCCGAGAATCGCGGGAGCTTCGGCAAGCAGGGCCCCGTCGACTTGCCGGCACCACAGCGCTTCGCACCGGACCACATCACGCGCGACGTCCTGACGCTGGTCAACGCCCGACTGGCGTCACATCCCGGCTCGCTGGAAGCTTTTGACTGGCCGGTCACCCCTGAGGATGCGCAACTCGCCCTGCAGGACTTCGTGCAGCATCGGTTGCCGCAGTTTGGTACGTATCAGGATGCGATGTGGACCAGCGAACCTTGGCTGTACCATTCGCGGCTCAGTGCGGCCATGAATCTCAAGCTGCTCGATCCGCGCGATGTGGTGCAGGCCACGGAACGCGCGTATCGCGAGGGGCACGTGCCGCTCGCGGCTGCCGAGGGATTTATTCGGCAGATTCTCGGCTGGCGCGAATATGTGCGTGGCATCTACTGGCTCGAGATGCCCGGCTATCTCAGCCGCAATGCGCTCGGTGCGCGCGAGCCGTTGCCCTCTTTCTACTGGACGGGCGACACTGAGATGCGCTGCCTGCAGCAGGCCATCGGGCAGACGCTGGATCTCGGCTATGCCCACCACATCCAGCGGCTGATGGTGACGGGGCTCTATGCGCTGCTGCTTGGTGTGAACCCGGTGGCCGTGCACGAGTGGTACCTGGCCGTTTATGTGGACGCGGTGGAGTGGGTGGAGCTGCCCAACACGCTGGGCATGTCACAGTACGCCGATGGCGGCATCATGGCGTCCAAGCCCTATGCCGCCACGGGCAAGTACATCCAGCGCATGAGCAACTATTGCGCGGGCTGCCGCTTTGACCCGGCCACGTCCAGTGGCGAGGATGCCTGTCCCTTCACCACGCTCTACTGGGACTTTCTGCTGCGCCACGAGCCGCTGCTGGCGCGCAATCAGCGCATGGCACTGCAGGTGAAAAACCTTGCACGCCTCGACGCGGCGGCGCGCGCGGCCATCACCGAGCGGGCCACACAGATTCGCCAGAGTGGCGGCGCACCGCCGCGGGCTCTGCAACTCCTCTGAGCTTCACGACACCCGCGAGTTCTCATCATGCCGCGCATGCGCAAGAAGTCTGAGCTGCCGTCCAAAACCTGCCTCACCTGCGGCCGGCAGTTCGTGTGGCGCAAGAAGTGGGAGCGCGACTGGGAGCAGGTGAAGTACTGCTCCGATGCCTGTCGGTCGCGGGCCTCCAGCGCCTCACGCCGCGTCGACACGCCCTGACGGCTGTCGTGACCACTGGCGGGTGCAGCGGGTAGTTTCTGGTATGCTTGTCGTCGAACCGCTCGCCCGTCACCCGCAGGTCCTGCGCGAACTCGCCGCCTGGATGCGGGCGGAGTGGACCGCATGGTATGGTCCGAACGGCCCGGGTGATGCCATGGTCGATCTGCAGCGCTACGCGGCGAGCGAAACCCGCTTGCCCGTCGGCCTCGTGGCGTTTCGCGATGGTGAGCTTGCCGGCCTGTGCGCACTGAAGGACGACGTACTGCCTCCGGTGCCGGAGCTCGGCCCCTGGGCCGGCGCTGGTCTCGTTGGGCCGGGCTTTCGCGGTCAGGGCATCGGTGCTGCTCTGCTCCGCGCGGTCACCGAACTCGCACGATCATTGGGCTGGGCCAACATCTACTGTGCCACGGCCACGTCGCGTACGCTGCTCGAGCGCGAAGGCTGGCTCGCGCTGCAATCAGCGGAACTGCACGGCACCGCGGTCACGATTTACGTCAAATCGCTCGCGCTGAAATAGTCGTCCGCCTGCGGCCCGTCGCGGGCGACTCACGGTGCCGATCCGGCCACCGTCGGCGCATACGCCGCGTCGAGCTGGTCATCCGGCGCATGCAGCGGGTGCGTATCGGTGGGCAGCCAGATCGTGAAGCGCGTGCCCCGCTCCATCTCGGAGTCGAGGTACAGTGCGCCGTGCATTTCGTGGACCGCGGACACGACAGTGGCGAGCCCGAGACCCGTCCCGCGATCCCCCTTGGTGGATACAAAGGCTTCGAACACATCGGGCTGCATGGACGCCGGTATGCCCGTTCCCTCGTCTTGGATGGTCAGGGTGACGTAGGGGCCGGGCATCAGATGGCCGCGGGTCGCCGGCCGTGTGTCCGCCACCTCGGCTCGATCCACCCGCACCGTGATCGTGCCACCATTGGGCATCGCATCGCGGGCATTGAGCAGCAGATTGGTGAGCAGCTGGTCGAAGCGACCGGCATCTCCGAACACGTGATCACTGCCCATGTACGCCGTGTACAGGCTCACCGACGGGGGCAGGGCGCCACGGACTCCCGTGAGCAGCTGATCGGTCATCTCGGCCACATCGAAACGCTCCACGCGCAAGGGGCGCATCTGCGCGATCGCCTGCAGGCGCGTGGTGAGGCGCGTGCCGCGTCGTACAGCGTCCTCCGCTTCACTCAACTCGCGAGTGAGGTGGCCGTGCTGGGGACCAAGGGCGCTCCGTGCCCGCCACAGGGCATCGGTGATGGCCGTGAAACGACGGTGCAGGTCGTGCGCCAGATCGCCGGCGAGGCGACCGAGACTTTGCAGGCGCTCCCGCTCGATCGAGCGATCGAGCGAAACCTGGATGCGCGCGACGGCACGGCGCGTGTGTTCACGCTCGAGTTCGAGCGCGGCCACCAGAAACCCGATGCCGAGCGCAAACGGCCCAAGAAAGGCACTGAACACCGCGACGGCCGGCAGCCAGGGTTCGGGTTGATGAAAGGCAATGCCATATCGCACCGCGCCGTCGATGACCATGAACAGCACCGCCACCGAGGTGCCAATCGCCAGGGGCAGCAGCCGGCGGCGAGCTGTCGGTGCGCGGCGCAGTGTGCTGAGCGTCACCCGCAGGCCATGCAGCGTGACCACCACCAGCAGCGTGCGCAGCCAGAGATAGCGGCCCACAGTGGAGGTCGGATCGACAAAGGCATACCAGTAGTGTGCGAAGGCACCAATGAGACCACCAATCGTGGCTGCCGGCCACCAGTGGCGCACGCGCCATGACTCAGGGATTCCGGCGGGGTCGCCATCGAGATCGGCCATGGCGCGTGCCGTGGCGCCAATCTGCCGTCCCATGACCAGAATGGCGGCGCCCATGACGGCAACCATCACGTGGCGCAGCGGCCGTGCGTCGTCGGGCAGGCCCGCGCCAATCAGCCAGCAGGCATCGAGCACGGTGAGGGCCATCCAGGCCGCCGATGCCGATCGCAGCGGCGCATGCCGCAGCTTGATGGTGAGGCCCAGCATGGCACAACAGAACGCCAGCGTGGCGAGCAGCTGCAGCGCAAGACTCGCCACGATGAAGGGCGCAAACGGATTGGCCTTCATGGCGCGGCACCGGAGCGCTGGAGGGCGGCGTCGAACACGAAGGCGTGATCCGGCGCGTCGACTGTGGCGCCCGAAACCAGCCGACGCAGACCTTCAGGGCGCGCAGACTCCGCGTCGTGCTGCGCCACGGGCAGGAAGACGTCCACGCTCGTCCCCGCGCCGTCCCGCGAGTGGACGTCAACGGCGCCGCCGGCCGAAAGCGCAAACTGTGCGACCGTGTACAAGCCCAGTCCCGCGCGCTGCGGCCCCTTGGTGGAGTAGAACGGATCGAACAGCCGATGGCGCGCCGTGTGGGCAATGCCCATGCCCTCGTCCTCCACACGCAGGCACACGTAGGCGCGCGGCAGCAACCAGCCCACACTGCACGGGCGGGCAGCGCCAGGCTGCACGTCCAGCAGGCTGACGTGCACGGGCCGCGTGCGCTGAGCAACGGCTTCGTGGGCTTCGCCGGCGTTGGTGACCAGATTCAGCACAACCTGCTCGAACAGCACCGGATCAAATCGCACCTGCGACGTGCTGCGCACACGAAGGCGCAGCGGATTGTCTGTCGGCAGGACGCGCTGCAGCATCGGCGCGAGGCTCTCGAGCAGCACACCGGGAGCGGCTTCTTCGGAGTGACCGGGCCGGCTCTTGGCAAAGCGCAGCAGACGCGCGGACCAGGCGCCCGCGTCGCCGGTCTCCGCCAGCACATCACGCAAGTCCTGATGCAGGTCCTGTGCCTCGGCCGGCACCTCGCTGCGCACCAGTTCCGCCATGGTGCGGATGATGGTGAGCATGTTGTTCACATCGTGCGCCACACCGGCCGCCATGTTGCCGAGGCTCTCGAGCCGCGCCGATTCCGCAGCCGCGGAAGCGATCTGCTGCGTGTCGGAGGCCGTGGCCAGCAGGTGTTCCCGCTCGAGTTCAAGGGCGGTCCACAGGCTGCCCACACCGTACACGATCATGGCGCCGGTCAGCAGGGTGGCCGACCAGAGCTCGCGGCTCACCTCACCGGCAACGATGCGTGGCATGACCCGCAGCGCACCATCAACGATGACAAAGAGTGCCGCGCCGGCGCTGCCCAGCGCCAACGGCAAGAGACGCGCCGTCAGCCAGCGGCGACGGCGCAGAATCGCGAGACACAGCAGCGAAGTGGCGAGAAAGCCGGCCAGCTGCAGCGCGCGGGTGAGCACCAGGGCACTGTTCATGGCCTCCGTGATCACCCGCGGTGCCCACCACTGGGCGGTGAAGCCGATGGCACCACCAAGCGCCAGGGCACTCAGCCAGTCACGGGGCGCAATGCGCACCGGGTCGTCGGCGGCCACCTGGACGGCCCGCAGCGAGAGCATGCTCATCAGCATGACCACTCCGCCGGCCAGCGTGGCCAGCGCAATCTGCGGCAGGCCACCGGTGCCCGGTTGCTGCCAGCCAATGACGCCAAGCATGGCCAGCATGGCCCAGGCAAACCAGGCCCAGGCCATGGCGCGGTGAAATGCATGCCGCAGATACGACGACAACGCCGCCAGCACGCCCGCAAAGACGAGCGCGATGGCGAGACGGGTGGCGAGGGCCAGCGCCGCAATGAAGGTGAGGTCGATGCTCTGGTCGGACACGGGCGTCATGCTGCGTTGAAGTATCGGTCGCAGCATCGCGGATCCGTATGACTGTCGGTCCAGTTTCGCCGGGCGGGGACCCGGCGAGGCATTGGCAAGGGCTCGGCCCCTGCAGACCAGCGGGGAGCCTCGGGCGGGCGAGGACTCCCTCGCCCACCCGACGGTCCCACTGCCCCAATCGGTCGGGACAAGGTGACCAGTCCATTCACACCACTCATTCCTACCTGCGTGCAGCGAACGCCCGAGTCACTGACACGCAAGGAAAGGCACTGCGTCCCACACCCATTCCCGCCCAGATTCACCCTACATCCAGATCGTGACGTCGAATCCCGTCCCGCAACTTCCACTCCCGTCGGCCGGCTCGGCCGACAGGATGTTCCCCGCCGAGTCGAGTTGCACGCACATCAGCACACCGTTTCGCTTGGGGCTGACTTCGGGCTCGAACTCCGGTCCTGCGATGGCCGCCTGACGGTCGCAGGCCGCGAGGGGGAGCAGAAAGGCAATGGCAAGGACGGTACGGCGCATTGGGGACAGCATGGTCAGCAGGCGAGCAACAGGCATGGGGAACTCCGCAGGAGGGTTGACCCATGATGCGTTGCCGCGCGCCTCAGTCGTGATGCGCAAATCGGCCCGGAATTTTCATAATCGGCCCAAATTGGGGCCGATAAAGTAAAGTGGTGGGACGAAGCGGATGGATCTCTCTAAGGAACGCGCGATAGACTGCGATTCATCCGTCCAATGCCCGTCCTTCTGCTCCGGTCGCCATGTCGAAATTCACAATTCCCGACTATCCGATTCCCGCCGTGCCTCCCGTGATCGAACGCGAGGTGCTGCGGGGTGCCGTATTGCTTGCACGTGGTGAGTTGGCCGGTTCGGAAGACCTGCCAGCCGTTCCGGCGCCGGTGCTCGCCGCCATGCAGGCGGTCATCGACCAGCTGCAGGTCCCGGCCGCATCACTGCCGCCGGCGCACCCCGTGTACCAGTGGCTGGCCGTGGCGGCGGCGGCGGAGTCGCAGGGATTGTTCGACGAGTCGTGGGATCTGCTCGATGCGCTCGAAGACCGTGTGCGTGAGTCGCCCGCGTACGACGAGCCCGAGCGTCTTCGCGTGGTCGCCCTGATCAGTGCGCGTCGCGGACGGGTCGCGCGCGTGGCTGGTCGTCACGACGACGCGGAAGTCTGGTATGCCCAGGCCATTCGCCTCGCACGCCGTGGCCCCGCCAGTCAGCGCTGGGCGGACGGCATGCCGCATGCCCTGCTTGGCCTCGCCGCACTGGCCAGCAACCGTGGCAACTACCCCGAGGCTCGGCGACTCGTCCTGCGTGTGCTGGCGAAGGCCAGCGTCGTGCACGACAGCTACCTCGTCCCGGCGCATCTCATCATGCAGGTGATTTGCCGAAAGCTCGGACGGTTGGACGAAGCCTTGCACTCCGTGTGGCAGGCGCATGATCTGCTCACACCACCGGATGCCCGCCTGCCGGAAGTGCTGAACGCGTTGGGCGAAGTCGCCACCGAGATGAACGCCCCCGTTCCAGCCGTCCGCGCGCGACTCGCCGTGCTGGCGTCGGCGGCTGCGCCGCGTCTCGCCGTGGGCGCTCTGGCCGGTGTGCTCAGCTCACTCGTGCGTCTGCCAGCCGACCTGCGCGGTCAGTGCGAAGCGGAAATCGCGCGCAGCCCATGGGGCCGACACCTGCTGTCGGCACGCGGCGAATCCACGGTGTCTGCGCGCCTGCTGGGGGCGGCGCGGCCATGGCTGGACGAGGCGGACGCCCGCGGCCTCACGCCCTTCGACGTGGTCCTGCTGGGGCTTGGTCTGGCGCGCATGGCCTTGCTGCTCGGCAACCGGCGCTACGCGGAACAGGTCAATGCGCTGGTACTGCACACCGCCACGCAGCATGGCTACCACGAGCGGGTGTTCGAAAGCGAGGCACTGGCCGCCCAGATCGCACGCAGCACGCCCGTGCCGGAGCCGCAGTACGCGCCGGAACTCACCGAGTCGACACGTCGTGTGTCGGTTCGTCGCCTGTTGAAGCAGGAATACCCGCACGCCCTCGACGCCCGCGCCGTGTTTGCATGAACGATCGAACGCGTTCACGCCGGCTTCTGGCCTACGGCCTGCCGGCCATCTACCAGGCGGCGCTGCGCACCTCGCTCGAGGGCGCGGTGCCGGTGGAATTCACCGCGTCCTGGCGCCTGTTGCAGGAGCGGCTGCTGGCCGAACTGCAACTGGTGCTGCTCGTGGTGGTGCCACGCGCCGAGCCCACGCTGGGCAGCGCTCGGCGCGCTGCGGGCAGCGATGCGTCGGCCGGCGCCCTCGAGCAGCTGCTGGGCGTGCGCGAGCGGTTTCCGCACGTCCCCATGGTGGGTGTGTTCATCGAGGGCGAGTCGGACTTCACGGCCACCGCCCGTCTTGGCTCGGCGGGGGTGTCCGACATCATCCCGGCGTCGCGTCTGGCCTCACCCCGTGGCATGGTGGAGCTGGTCCAGCGCTACGAGGGCGAAGGGGTGGCGCAGCGGGTGTGGAAGCAGGCAGGGCTCGACATCAACTCCGAGAGCGCCACCATGCTGCGGCATGCCCTCATGCTGGCGCACCGGCCGGTGACGCTGCCGCAGCTGGCCCGCGCGCTCCGCATGCACGAACGCACGCTGCGCAAGCACTGCGAAGCGCACGGGCTCCCGACTCCACAGCATCTCATTGGCTGGGCGCGCTGTCTCATGGTGGCCTGGTATCTCGAGGAGCCGGGGCGCAGCATGCAAAGCATCGCGGAGGTGCTGGGCTTCTCATCACCGGCCATGATGACCAATCACGTGCGCCGCTACACGCGTCGCACGCCGAGCGATCTGCGCGCGCACGGGGCGCTGCGCGCCGTCACGCGTCTGCTCGAGGCGCAGCTGGCCGAGACGACGGTGCCGGATGTGCTGCCGGTGGAAACCGCGCGCGCCTCGGGTGACGATCTCACGCGGCCGCGGCTGCGACTGATCTGACGCTGGGAAGAAAGAGAAACTGGGCTCTTCCAAAGGCGATCGACTCCTCTGCGTTCTCTGCGGTTCTCCTGCAGTCCTCTGCGTGAGCGGTTGATGATCCGGCTTCTGCACCGAAACCTGTTGCGAAAGCGAGATCGCTAACAGCTCACGCAGAGAAGTGGAGGGAAGGAGGGCGCAGAGAGATGCCGTCTGGGCAGAACTGCCTGGTCGCGGATGACGCGGATTGAGCGGAAACCATCACAATCCCGAAAGAGCCGGACAATTGAAGTTCGGCATTGGGGCGCCGCGCTCAAGTGCTCGATGCTGATCCATGGTAAATGGTCTGCGATGCCGTCTGTACGCCTACGGTCAAGTCAACAAACCTGATGCAAGACAATCTGCGCATACTCTCATTCTTCGGTGGGCTGTGGGGAGGAGTCGTTCTTGTGTGGGCGCCCTACGCCGTGTACCAAATCTCTCGACAGAACAAAACCAGGGGATTGGCATACGCAGTTGTCGCGGCGCTCTTCACTTGGCGACTGCTCCCCGCTCTCCGGCTTCTTGCGACTCACACTCCGCTTTCCATTCTCCTCGGATCAACAATCAGTGTCGCGGCGCTGTTCCTACTGACGCGCCGCGACACGCGAAACGGAAGGCATTGATGGTCTGTTGGTGAGCTGTTGACGATCTCACGGTGGTAACGAGTGTGGGTGCAGAAGCCGGATCGTCAACAGCTCACGCAGAGAGCTGCAGGAGAACAGCAGAGAACGCAGAGGAACGCATCGTTCTTGATGGAATCACATGGCGGATCCTCATTTCTGATCCGTGTGGTTTCCGCCCAATCCGCGTTATCCGCGACAAAGCGGTTGAACCCGGACGGCTGTTCTCTGCGGTCTCTGTGTCCTCAGACTCCGAAGAGCCACTAGAGTGTCTACACTTTCTCCTTGCTCAGATACTGCCGCCCCAGCCAAGCAGCCAACGCCAGCCAGGCCAAGGACAGCGGCACCATGGAGAACGCCAGGCCGGACAGGCCGAGTCCAAACACGCCCATCCAGGTGTAGGACCACGCACCGACCTGATCGCCGAGGCGGTACACGAAGGTGTCGCTGAAGTTCTTGGCCTTGTACTTGTCGGAGCGGCCGAGCACGGTGAACAGCGCTTCGCGCGCCGGTCGTTGAATGGCGAAGTTGCCGGCACGCCGTGCCACCTGGAACACGATCAGCACGGCCAGCGTGGGCGCGAAGCCCATCACGCCAAAGCCGATGAGCGTGACCAGCGGCAGGAAGGCCAGCGCCGCGCCCACGCCGAGCCACTTGATGAAGCGCCCCGTCACGAAGAGCTGAGCCAGCAGCGTGAGCGCGTTGACGGCAATGTCCATGGCGCCGAACACCTGCGTGCGTGCCGCGCGATCCTCGCCGAACGTGCGGGCCACCACATCCACCTGCTGGAAGTACAGGAAGGTGCTGGAGATGGTGTAGAACAGGATGAGGGAGGCAATGCCGAGCAGATACGGCGACGACAGAATGTGCTTGATGCCGTCGAGCATGCCGCCACCGATCACGGCGTCCGACGAAGCGGCGGGTGCGCCGGCCGTGACGGCAGACGCTGCCCCATCTGCAGCCGCCGGGTCCGACCCATCGTCGCTGAGGCGCAGCGCGGCCTCCGCCTTGTCGAGCACATGGGAGGCCCGCACCGCCAACTCGAGAATGAGCGCCGATACGAGCATGAGGTTGAGCGGCCCCATGACGCCCACGAGCCCGGTGGTGATGCTGGCGCCCAGCATGGCGCCCACCGTGCCGCCGACGGCCACTACGCCGAAGAGGCGCTTGCCCTGTCCCGGGCGAAACACGTCGGTGAGCAGCGACCAGAACACCGACACCACGAACAGGTTGAAGATGCTGGTCCAGATGAAGAACACGCGGCCCACCCACACGGCCTGCGACGCGTCGACGGCGCGGAAGATCAGGTAGAACACCACCAGATTCAGAATGAAAAACCGGTAGGTCCAGCCGATGAACTGCCGCCGCCGGAGTTTCGAAACCAGCGAGGTGTACAGCGGGTGCACGAGCAGCATGCCCACCATGGTGCCGGTGAACAGCCAGGCCAGATTCTCGGCGCCACTCGCCGCACCCATGTCGTCGCGAATGGGGCGAATGACGTAGTAGGCGCAGAGCACCAGGAAGTAGTACGCGGTGGCCCACACGAGCACGGCCCCTTCGCCCGGGCGTGCGCCGACGCTGGCGCGCAGGCGCGCCAGCAGTCCCGTTTCAGCGTTCATGAATGATCCGGTCTGGGAGGCGGCGCCGGATCAGCGCCGGGCGGGCGGCAGGGCATCCACGAACTTGATGATCTGTTCCCGCTGTGCCGCCGTGGGCAGCTTGCCGATGCCACCACCGATGTTGTCGATCATGTTCGTCGCCTTGCTGGTGGCCGGCGTGATGGCGGTGACCGCCGGATGCGCGAGGATGAACTTGAGGAAGAACTGCGCGTAGGTGGCCGCGCCAAACTCCTTGGCGAACTCGGGCAGCGGCGTGTCGGCCGCGCGACGGAACAGGCTGGTGCGACCGAATGGCGCGTACACGAGCACGCCGATCTTCCGCTCCTGCGCGAGCGGCAGGATTTTCTCTTCCACGCCCCGGTTGTCGGCCGCGTAGTCGATGCCGATGAAATCCAGCGGCTCATTGCGCATCACACTCTCCAGCAGACCATACTGACTGTCACTGGTGGTGGTGATGCCCACATAGCGCACCTTGCCGGCCTTCTTGTACTCCTGCAGCACACCGAGCTGCGTTGGCGGATCGGCCATGTTGTGCACCTGAATGAGGTCGATCTTCGCCCGCTTGAAGCGCGCAAACGACTGCTCGACCTGCGCCCTGGCGGCCGCCACATCGGCCGTGCCCGCGCCACGCCCCACCACGTTGAGCTTCGTGGCCCAGAACATCTTGTTGGCAAGGCCCATTTCGCTGACCAGCTTGCCCGCCACCTCTTCGGAGGCGCCGTATGATGGCGCCGTGTCGAACACGCTGGCTCCGCGATCGGTCATGGCCTTGAACACTTCACGGAGTGCGGTCACGTCCTCACTGCGCGCCACCGCCGAGAAGGTGGCGGAGCTGCCCAGGCCGATCACCGGGATCTTCTCGCCGGTGGAGGGAATGGCGCGCTGGATGAGTTGCCCCTGGGCCAGGGCCTCGAGCAGACGGGGGGTCAGGCTCAGCGTAGCACCGACGCCGGCCGTGGTGGCCAGGAAATCGCGGCGGGAGATCATGGGCATCCTCGTGCTGGACAGGAGGGAAGTGGAGCGGCGGGGACAGCGGGGGCACTGCAGCCGCCACGTGGCGCCGACGGCATGGAGAGACTACGCCCGTGTAAGGGGCTTTGCTGGACGTGTGACGTTACCGATGCGCCGATGTTAGCGCTCGCTGCCCTCGGGCAATCGCGCCACCTCGGTCCTCCGTGCATCTTCCAAGAGTCGGACCGGCATCCGTCCCACCCTCCTCTCCCGCCCGTCGCTTCCCGGAGCTCCAATGCCCAATACCTGCGTGTCCTGGTACAACCGCCTCGTCGCCAAGAGTGACATCAAGTCACGGGCCGCCATCGTCAAGGAGCTCCGGCTGGCGAGTGAAGGTCGCTCCACCGGCAATGGCGCGCCCGAGGGACACTCCGGCATCCACTCCATGTCGCACGACGCGTCCGAGAAGACCGCCATTACGTACGACACGCTCATGGGTGGGACGGGCGGCGTGGCCATCGACAAGGGCAAGCACGGCGTGTTCGTGCAACCCGGAGACATCGACAAGGTGCTGGCCACCATGCTGAGCTCCAAGGCCGCCAAGTACATGTTCACGCAGCTCGACGGCAATGGCGTGATCGGCAAGATGACCGCCTATGTGCCGTCCTCGGACCGCAAGCCCGTGATGTCCACCAGCGCCGGAGCGGCCGGTGGAGAGCGTGGCGTGGGCGGCGTGGTGTCCGGCGGCAAGCAGAATGAGTCCGTCGGCATGTTCATCTACTTCAAAATGGGCAACAAGGGTGGGGCCGAGTATCTGCACCTGCAGACCTGCTATCCGATTGCCGACGCGGACATTGGCATCAGCAGCGATGGCGCCCGCGTGTCCATCACCGGACAGGCTGCAGGTGGCGGCGGCGGAGCGGGTGCGACCACGACGTACAAGTTCGACTGGATCGGCGCCGACGCGCCGCGCCCGTAGTGGCGCCGTCACAGTCCATGCCGCAGCGAATGGCAGCGCGCGGTATGCGCTACCTGTTCGGCGCGGGATTCGCCTTGCTGCTGTTGGCCTGCGGCAGTGACGCGGCGCCCACCGAAGGCGATGGACCGCTCGAGCGGGATGCCAGCGCCGCCTTCCAGACGGACTCGATGAGTTACGGGCTCGTGCGCACGACGCAGGAGTATCAGGGGCGCGTGGAGATGCAGTACACCAATCGACGCCGTGACACGGTGTATGTGGTCAACTGCGGCGGGGCGACGGCTGTCCGGCTCGAACGCCACGTGGCCGGCCAATGGCGCTCCGCGTATGAGCCGCCGGTCTTGAACTGCTTCAGCCAACCCATCGTCGTGGCGCCGGGCGCCTCGCGGCGCTTCACCCTGCTCATCGGCGCCGGTGTCCAGGGTAGCGCAGTCGAGCCGCGGTGGCCGTATGCCGATGTGGACGGCACCTATCGCATCGTGTGGGGCCAGTTCCTCTCTACCTACCGGGAAGATCGTCAGCCCAAAGGGGAGACGCTGCCACTCGATCAGCGCCTCAGCAATCGGTTTCGTCTCGTGCAGTCTCCGGCCCGCTGACGCCCGCCATGGCCTTGCCCACATCGCCGCACGGAGCACCGAGGCCGCCCGTTCCTCGAGCGGGCGCGTTGGTCTTGCGTCGCTCACTTGCGGCGCGTCTGCAGCGCCGGGTGTGGGCGGTGACGGGCGTCTACGCGCTCTTTGCGGCGCTGTGGATTGCATTCTCCGACCGGTTCCTGCTGGTGCTGGCCGGCAGCGCCGAGCGTTTTGTGCAGCTCAGTGTGTACAAGGGGCTGCTGTTCGTGGCTGTCACGTCCATCCTGCTGTTCGTGGTGCTGCGCCGTCTGCTCGATCGGGTGGCCGCGCGGGAAGCGCGCGAACGGCAGCGCTACGAGGCGCGCATTCTTGGCCAGCAGCGCATTCTCGAGCATGTGGCCCACGGCACGACACTGCCGTCCTCGCTTGACCAGATCGTGCGCTTCATTGAAACGCAAATGCCCGACATGCTGGGGTCCATCCTGCTGCTCGACGCCGACAGGACGCGTCTGCGTCATGGCGCCGGTCCGAGTCTGCCGCGTGAATACATGGCAGCCATCGATGGGGCGGCCATCGGCCCCATGGCCGGGTCCTGCGGTACGGCGGCGTATCGGGATGAAGCCGTGTACGTGGAGGACATCGCCACCGACCCACGCTGGGCCGACTACCGGCACCTGGCGCTGCCACATGGCCTGCGCGCCTGCTGGTCCACACCCATCCGCTCAGCCGAAGGGCGCGTGCTGGGCACCTTTGCCATGTACTTCCGCACGCCCGGCATGCCGCGTGAGGAACATCTGGCGCTCGTGGACATTGCCACGCAGCTCGCGTCCATTGCGATCGTGCGCGCAGAAACCGAACAGGCACTGCGCGACAGTGAGTCGCGTTTCCATGCCTTCATGGACGCGGCACCGGCCATTGCCTGGGTGACTGACGACGCCGGACGTCACGAGTACATGAACCACGCCTGGACCCAGGTCTTCGGCCGTGATCGTGAGACCTTTGTGGGCCACAGCGCCGACGAGTTGGTGCCGGCGGACGTGGCCGAGCGCATCCGGGCCAGTGACGCGGCGGTGCTCGAGTCCGGAATTCCGCTGCAGATCGCTGAGGATCGCACCGAAGTCGGTGGCAAGGTGGCGTGGTGGAATGTCGTCAAGTTCCCCTTCCAGAGCGCAGACGGACGACGACTGCTGGGCGGTGTGGCCATCGACATCACGTCGCGCAAACGCATGGAGCAGGAGCTGAGTCGCACGCGGGCGCGCCTCGAAGTCGTCGTGGAGAATCTGCGTGAGGGCCTCATCATCACCGATCCGGTGGGGGACTTTCTGCACTGGAATCCGGCGGCGCTGCGCATGCTGGGGTTTGCCGATCCGGACCTCGGTCGGCGGCATCAGCGCGATTTCTCGCGCTACTTCGAAGTGTCCACGGTGGACGGCGAGCCGCTTGCCCTGGCCGACTGGCCGCTGGCCCGCGTGCGGCGCGGCGAGGTGCTTGATCACTTCGAGGTGCGCGTGAAGCGCAAGGGCACCGACTGGCAGCGCATCTTCAGCTACTCCGGGGCCTGCGTCACCCTCGATGGCGGTGAAGATCTGGCGTTTGTGACGCTGGCTGATGTCACCGAGCGCCGCGAACAGGAGCAGCAGCTGCGTGAGCTCAATGCGGGTCTCGAGGAACGCGTGGAGCAGCGCACCCGCGAACTGCGATCCGCTCTGCAGCGAGCCGAGTCGGCTGATCGACTCAAGTCGGCTTTCCTGGCCACGATGTCACATGAGCTGCGCACCCCGCTCAACTCCATCATTGGCTTCACCGGCATCCTGCTGCAGAAGCTCGCCGGCCCGCTCAACGAGGAGCAGGGGCGCCAGATGGAAATGGTGCGCGGCAGTGCCCGCCACCTGCTCGCGCTCATCAACGATGTGCTGGATATCTCCAAGATCGAAGCCGGACAGCTCGAGGTGGCGGCCGAATCCTTCGCGCTTCCGCCCGTGCTCGACCGGCTCATGGCCACCATGCAGCCCCAGGCCGACCGCAAGGGTCTGACGCTGCGGCTGGTAGCGGATCAGGTGCCGGAGACCCTGGTCACCGACCGCCGCCGAACCGAACAGATCCTGCTCAACCTGCTCTCCAATGCCGTCAAGTTCACCGACCGAGGGCAGGTGACGCTGCGTGTGGGCACGGTGGAGGCCTGGCAGCGCGAGTCCGGCGAGCCCTCGGTCCCGGCCGTGCGCTTCGTGGTGCAGGATACCGGCATCGGCATCGCGGAACGGGATCTGCCGGCGCTCTTTCAACCCTTCCGTCAGGTGGACTCCGGACTGGCGCGTCAGCACGAGGGCACGGGCCTCGGTCTCTCCATCTGTCGCCGGCTCACCGATTTGCTCGGCGGGGAAATCACCGTGACCAGTACACCCGGCATCGGCAGCAGCTTCACCGTCACGCTTCCCCTTCACCTGCAGCGTCAGCCATGAGCTCCCGCATCCTGATGATCGAGGACAATGAGCAGAATCGCTATCTCGCGACCTTCCTGCTCGAGCGGAACGGCTTCCAGGTGGAAAGCGCCGTGGACGGTGCCGCCGGCCTGCGGGCCGCTGCGTCGAATCCGCCGGACATCATTCTGCTCGACATCCAGTTGCCGCAGATGGACGGCCATGCAGTGGCGCGCGCGCTGCGCGAGTTGCGCGAGCTCGACAGGACGCCCATCATCGCCGTCACTTCGTACGCCATGGTGGGAGACCGCGAAAAGTCGCTGGCCGCCGGCTGCGACGGCTACATCGAGAAGCCCATCGATCCCGAGACCTTCGTGGATACCATTCGCGACATTGTCGAGCAGGTGCGGCACATCCGGGGTCGTACATGACGCACATCCTCATTGTCGATGACAAGCCGGAGAACCTGTACTACCTGCGTGCCCTGTTCTCCGGCTCGGGGTACTCGGTGGAGGAGGCGCGGCACGGTGCCGAGGCGCTGGTCGTGGCGCGCAGTCATCCGCCCGACGTGATCATCTCGGACCTGCTCATGCCCGTCATGGACGGGTATACCCTGCTGCGCTACTGGAAGGCGGATGCCGAGCTGCAGCGCATCCCCTTCGTGGTGTACACGGCCACCTACACCGAGGAGAAAGACGCGCGCCTCGCGCTGGATCTTGGCGCCGACGCCTTCATTCTCAAGCCCTGCGAACCGGACGTGCTGCTCGAGCAGGTGGAGTCGGTGCGCACACGCCGGGTCTCCACGCCGGGCGTGGACAGCGGCAATCCGCGCCGCGACGAAGTGATGCAGGTGTACAGCGAGGCCCTCATCCGCAAGCTGGAGGAGAAATCGCTTCAGCTCGAGGATGCCAACAAGCGGCTGGCGCGCGCATCGCTGCTGCTCGAGATTGCCGGCCGCGTGGCGCGCATGGGCGGATGGTGGATGGAACTCGACGCCACGCACGTCGTGTGGTCGGCAGAAACCTGTCGCATTCACGGGGAGCCGGAGGGCACGGCGCCTGATCTCGAGCGGGCCTTGCACTACTACGAACCGCAGCGCTCGCGCCCCGCGGTGCAGGCGGCGTTGGCCCGATGCCGTTCGGAGGGCACACCGTTCGATCTCGAACTCGAGTTGGTGGCGCGACAGGGGCACACCGTGGCCGTGCGCGTGATCGGTGAAGCCGTGCGCGATGCGCACGGACGCACGGTGCGCATTCAGGGCGCCATCCAGGATGTGTCGGAGCGACGCGCGGCCGATCGCCGCCTCGCGCAGCAGGCCGCGCTGCTCGAAAAGGCGCAGGACGCCATTCTCGTGCGCGCGCTGGATGACACCATCCTGTACTGGAACCAGAGCGCCGAACGCCTGTATGGCTGGAGCGCCGCCGAAGCGGTGGGGCGGAGCGCGCACGAACTCATCAACGATGATTCGGCGGAGTTCATCGAGGCCAAGACGGCGCTGATGCTGCGTGGGGAGTGGACGGGCTCCCTGCGTCAGGTGGCGCGCGACGGCCGCCGCGTGGTGACCGAATGCCGTTGGACGCTCGTGCGCGATGAAGACGGCAAGCCGGAGTCGATTCTCGCCATCAATACCGATATCTCCGAGCGACGCAACCTCGAGCTGCAGTTCCTGCGAGCGCAGCGTCTGGAGAGCATCGGTACGCTGGCCGGCGGCATCGCGCACGATCTCAACAACGTGCTCGCGCCGGTCATGCTGTCCCTCAATCTGCTGCGCGAGATGGTGGGCCCCGAGGGCGAGGCCCTGGTACACAGTCTCCAGCAGAGTGTGGGACGCGGCGCGGATCTGGTACGTCACGTGCTGTCGTTCGCGCGCGGGCTCGATGGAAAGCGCGAACCGCTCGACCTGCGTGACGTGGCGCGCGAACTCGAATCGGTGGTCCGGGAGACCTTCCCCAAGAACGTCGGGCTGGTGGTCACCGTGGATGAGGCCCCTTGCCGGGTGCGTGGCGATGCCACGCAGTTACATCAGGTGGTCATGAACCTTGCGGTGAACTCACGCGACGCCATGCCCAACGGCGGCACCTTGCACATCACGGTGGACCGCCAGCAGGTGAGCGCCGGACCCATGGCCACCGCGATCGGGCTCGCGCCGGGGGCCTATGTGCGCCTCGTGGTCCAGGACAGCGGGGAAGGCATTCCGCCCGAGCATCAGGTCGTCATCTTCGAACCCTTCTTCACCACCAAGGGCGTGGGCAAGGGAACGGGCCTGGGGTTGTCCACCGTGCAGAGCATCGTGCGCGGACACGGCGGCACCATTGAACTCGAGAGTGAACCTGGCAAGGGCACGCGCTTCACCTGCTGGTTCCCTGAGGTGCAGGCGGGTGCCGCCGGACAGACGCCGCGTCAGCCGGAGCGCCGCCTGCCCGAGGGACGCGGCGAGTGTGTGCTGGTCGTGGACGACGAGGATGGCATTCGCTCGGTGGCGCAGCGCATCCTCGAGCGCAGTGGCTATCGTGTGCTGCTCGCCGCCAATGGCCGCGAGGCCCTGCACCTCTTCCATACACAGCAGGCGGATATCGACGTGGTGCTCACCGACGTGGCCATGCCCGAGCTGGACGGTCCGGGGTTCGTGACCGCGCTGCGCGCGGAGGGTGTCGATCTGCCCATCATCGTCTCGAGTGGTCACGCCATGGATTCCGCGTCACTCCTGAGCACGGGGGCCGAGTTCTTCATCTCCAAACCCTTCACCGCCGAGACGCTGCTGGCCACGCTGCGTGGCGCGCTCGTGGGGCGCCGCTAGCTGGCGCAGACGACCGTTCCGTCATCGACTGCGCAGCGTCCATTGCTGCGTACCGAGCCGCACGCGCGCCTCGAGTCGCCCCGCATCCCGTCCGGTGATCTCAAAGGCATACAGCCCCCATGGGGTCACCAGCGCGTACAGATCATCGCGGATCGCGCGCAGCGGCAGACGATCGGCACTCACACCACCTGACTGCAGGAACCGCGCGCGCAATACATCGGGCGTGCTCACCCACCCGCTGTCGCCGCTGATGACCCACTCCCCCTGCACACTTGTCGAGTCGAGCATGCCCTGCCAGCGGCCGGACTGCTGGATCGACCGGCGACGCGGCGCCGAGTCGAACAGGGCTTCGAGCAGGAGATTGGCTGTACCATCCATGGATGCGGTCCACTCGACATTCGTCATGAGCGCCACACTGCGCCCTTCGTCACGGCGCATGAGCAGCACGGAACGTGTGCCGCTGTTGGCGCCGGCATGATGGGCCAGCGCCCGTCCGCGCCAGTCGGTCTCCACACGCCAGACAAACGCCACCCCCGTGCCGACTCCCGCCGTGGTGCGTTGCTCGGTGAAGGCCGTGGCCAGCGAGGCTGCATTGAGGGCGCCGTTGAAGTACGCGCGGGTCATGCGCACCAGATCGGCCGGTGTCTGCAGCAGCCCGGCCCCGGCCCAGGCATAGCTCAGATTCCGCGGGCCGGGCAGCATGCGCAGCGAGTCCCCCTGACGGGCATAGAGCCGGGCCTCCTGTGGCGACAGCGAGTCCACGAACAGACCACCGGACGATGGCATGTCGAACGGCACAAATACTTCCTGCGCGAGCAGCGCGAGAATGGGCTGCCGGGCGCGCTGCTCCATGACAGCCGACAGCAGTGTGATGCCATGCGTGGAGTAGACCGATCGCTCGCCGGGCGCGCCCACCCGGCGTGCGCCGGCGAACTCCTGCAACGCATGGCTGGCCCACACATGGCGCCGGTCACTGGGCATCGACCCCGGGCCGTAGTGCGGAATGCCACCCAGATGTGCCGCGAGCAGCCGCGGCGTGAGCCGCGCGCCGCCCGGGAAATCGGGAAAGTGTGTGGACACCGGCTCGTCGACATCGAAGCGACCGTCCTGCATCATGCGCAACGCGGCAGTGGCCGTCACCACCTTGGACACCGAGGCCGACCCGAATCGTGTGCTGCTGTCCACGGGCAGACGACGCCCCAGGTCCCGATAGCCTGCGCCCCGCGCAAACCGCACTCGTCCGCCGTCCAGCGCCGCCGCGCTGAGACCGGGCAGGCGCGCCACCCGAAGCAGGTCCTGCATCAGGGTTGCCGCCAACGCCGAGTCGGGATGCGCCGGCGTCGCCGGCTGCGACTGCATGGCGGTGGGAGGCAGCCACATCGTCAGCGAAACCAGCGCCGCGCCCAATACGTGAGGTCGCACATGGGACCGGACAAACCGTGTGGCACGGCAAGCCAGGACAGTGGCAACAGCCGCAGCATCATGAAGAGCATCATCACCAGCATCATCACCAGCATCATCAACAGCATCAACGGGCACGGTGCGCCTCGGCGGGAAAGGGAGACTGGACTGCGACGTATCGTCACGCCCGAGGAGTACGCCGGTGGGTCACAGGGCAACAGGGAAGCACGGTGAAGAACGGTGAAGCGGAGGGAAGGGAGCCGGTGACGGCCATCGTGCTGCACCGGGCGTTGCGCCAGCTCATCGGGCCCACGGGCACGGTGGTGGATCTGCCCTGGCTCACCATGCAGCTGCTGATTGCCCTGCATGACCATGCCCCGCAGTTCGTGGACGCGCGGCGTTTGCAGGAGCTCGTGTGGCCCGACACGCACATTTCTCCCGACGCGCTCAAGCAACGCGTGCGTCTGGCGCGGCAGGCATTGCGGGAGGCGGGCTATGACCCCGCACTGCTCGACTCGGTGCGTGGCGAGGGCTATGCCCTGCGTGTGCCGCTGGCTGAACCGGCCATTGGCCATGCACCGCCATCCGCAGCGGGGGACATGGCGCCGACTCATACCGAGGCTGCGGACCAACCCGGGCTGTCGCCTGGCATGACGCAGCATGCATCACACGTGAGCAGCACATACCAGTCCTCCTGGTGGCGACGCTGGCGCATCGCCATCATGGCGGCACTCATCTTCTCGGCCGCATTGATCGCCGAGCGGCTTGGTCAATGGGGAGGCTCCACGCGCACCGTCGATGCCCCGGCAAACGCCGTGATCGGTCCGGCACCGGTACGTGTGGCCCTGCTGCGTGACACGGCCACCGACAGCCTGGTGTCCCGCGCACTCGAGGCCGTACTGCAGAGCGCGCGTCGCACGCTGGCGGCCCACGCCGACGTGCTGCTGGTGCCGCGCCCCGCAGGCGCTTCCTGCACTGATGGCCCGCCGGTGCACCTCTGCGCGCACATCGCCGGCAATGCACAGGAAGTCCGTCTGGACGTGACCGATCTGCGTAGTGGCACGGCGCTCGTGCTGGGCAGCTGGCCCCTCAGTGCCAGCGAGGGCGATGTGCTGGCAGGAAGCGCCGAAGCCGCACAGTTGGCCGTGCTGGTCTCGCCGGGAACGCTGCGCTGGATCGGTGAACCGGCGGGGCGAGGAGACAGGGAGTTCGGCACGCTGTTGCGCGCGGTGAAGGCGTCCACGAGCTGTGACCGTGTGGCCTGGCGCGACGCCGTCCGCGATCTCGGCACCACGGCGGAACGCGCACCGCAGTTCCACGTGGCGCGCGCGCTGCGCGCTCTGCTGGCGGTGGCGAGTACTGACCTGCCCGAGCAGATCCCGACCGCACTGCTCGCCAATGTCGAGCAGCTGCTGCGCGTCGATCCGGAGCAGATGCTGGCCCAGGCCGCGCGGTGGCTTGCAGCCGTCCGGCAGTTGCCACCGAGCGAGGTAAGCACTGCGGGTGAGGCCGAGTTGTCGGCCGAGTTCCGGCGGATCAAGCGCCAATCACCCGGGGTGGCATGGTTGGCCGAGCACCTGCGCTCGTGTTCGCTGAAGGCAGCTGTGACCCGGCCCGGCGATCCTGAGTAGCGGCTGGGGCCGTCAATTCCGATTGACTGCATCGGGATTAGAGAATAGTTTTCAAGGATCACTTGAAAATCGTTCTCAACAAGTAACCGCGCTCGCGCCTCATGCGTACGCTCCGCCCCGTGCTGTTCTGGACCCACCTCGTTGCTGGCGTGATTTCCGGTGCCGTGGTGCTGATCATGTCGGTCACCGGTGTGCTGCTGACCTACCAGAAGCAGATGACGCTTTGGGCGGACCTGCGGGGCATCGAGGCCGGCCCGCCGGCGCCGGGCGCCACACGTCTCACGCCCGATTCGCTGCTGGCGCTGGTGGCGGCGCGTGAGACCAGGACGCCAAGCAATGTTGTGTGGCGGAACGGCGCCGACATGCCGGTGGAGGTGCAGTTCGGCCGCGAGGGGCGGCAGTACCTGAGCGCCTACACGGGTGAGGTGCTGGGCACGGGCAGCGCCGGCATGCGCAAGGTGTTTTCGGTGGCCACCGACTGGCACCGCTGGCTGGCCATGAAGGACGACGGGCGCAGCACGGGCAAGGCCGTCACGGGCTGGAGCAACATGGCCTTTCTGGTGCTCGTGCTCACGGGCATGGTGCTGTGGTGGCCACGCAATCTCACGGCCCGCGCGGTGCAGCAGGTGCTGTGGTTTCGCCGCGGGCTGTCAGCCAAGGCGCGCGACTTCAACT
>VFQN01001223.1_pt1 | contig 44164 bp, 76 predicted proteins | sample 3512371 | NCBI WGS metagenome assembly VFQN01 (sample SAMN10412370, study PRJNA504923) | tailings metagenome | isolation source: Replicate 2 from Balatoc abandoned mine | place: Philippines: Itogon, Benguet | collected 2017-08-28 | reverse complement strand
CAGTTACAGAGTTGCTAACAAATAATACCACCGTATGTACGTGTCAGGCGTCGCAGTTTGCTGCCTTGGGCCCACGGGTGCAGGCCCCCCATGCGTAAGGAGGGCACGTAGTACACACGCCCCTACGTGCCTCAACGTGGCCTTACACGCCGTCACGTGCGTCTTACGTGGTCAGGCGTGGCCTTAGTGTGATCAGCACCATTTAACGCCATGCACTTGGCTACCCGGGCATGGGCGCAGCACCCTCAGCACCACGGTGTCATTTCTGGACGCACGGCGCATGCCGCTCCATGCATGGCGTTGCTACATCAACTAACAAGGTGAGCGACCAGCTGAGGACGCTATACTGTGCAACCTGAAACGTAAAATAAAACACCATGCCCACATACACACGCATGGGCCTAACGGCCTTTCAGCAGCCGAGCCTAGCACCCCATGCACGGCCAGCCATGTACGGTACACCACATACATGCTGCCCAGCTGATGACAAGCACAGCACCTTTACCTCCAGGCTCCAGCATGCCAGGACCACAACGCGCAACCTCATCCGTCGCTTTCCACAGCCCCACTTGCTTGGGGGTCCGGTACAGTAGGGGACCTGAGTACATGAAGCTCACGCGCGCGGTCCGGCATCTACGTACCGTACAGAGGCACACCAGGGCCTTCCGGCATGTCCAGACAGTCCCGTATTGCCCGGATATAGGGCACCTCGCCCCTGCCCAGGTTCCAGTACTGCCGCATAAATAAATGCGTACGTACGTACGTGTGTGATCGCCTGCCTCCGGAACCAAACGAACATGCTGCTGCTGCTGCTGCTCCAAGCACATACTCCGTACTCCTATACTTCACTCATCACTGCCGATGGCAGGGCGGCGAGACCCCGTGTTGTCGCTTCCAAATCCTTCCAGCCCCCGCTGGATGCTTCCTCCAAGGTGCTCGATGCTGCGTCCGACCTCGTTGAGCCCCAGCGCCAGGAAGGCCATGCCGACTGCAAAGCCGAGCCCAATTGCTACCAGGCCGACATGGCTAAGTGACTCCCAAAGCGGCTGCTGCAAAGGAGGGCACACGGAAGGTTGGAGGGGGCGGGGGGGGGGGGTAAAGTAAGCAAGGCGGGGGAAAGTACGATACATCCACAGCTCTCCCCTCTCCACTAGGTTGACACCAAATGCTGCAAGGGGCGTGTCGTGGCGCAGGGATAAGAATAATCTCTGAGGCTGCAAAATCCCCAAGGGCAGCAGAGCAGTGCACTCAGTCCCGTGCCACGAACTGAACCCTAGCAGCGCAACGTCCAGCCTGCTCGTGCGCACTGCCTACACATTCACCATGGTTTGGTTTCGCTAGCGACGCACATAGAAATCGATAATTATGTGAACAACTTGTTGGCGGCTGCCTCCTCCTCCTTGTAAGTTGCAGCCGCGGCAACTGCGACATGCAACCAGCGACCAGGGCTTCAGCGGCCTCCTTCTAGGTTTCCAACAAGCAGGAGGAAGAAATCATAGGGCTAGTATATACCTTTCGGTCATGCACGGCTGTTTGGCGTCGCCAAAGCATTCCTGGTCCAAGTGTGGACTCGCCCCAGCGCCCTTCCCGAGCGAGGATATCAATATCACAAGGATAAACGCAAACACAGCTACAAGTGAAGTTGAAGATGCCATTTAAGATGTGTCCCACAGGTGCGAAGTAGTGGGAAACCTAGTGCGCGTCGCGGGACCGGCAAGCACCTTTCGGCGAAAAACGAAGGATGTTAGGGTGGACAGCTAGCTGAGCTTGTATGTAGTGATTGTGACTTGCCGGTCTTTGGGCTCGAAACTTTGGGGGATGCCATTTCACGGCAATGCGAGGCGCAAGCAGGCGCGCGCAAGGGAGTCCGCGCCACATAAAGCACGACATACATGAAATGCGCGCTGGATACCCACAACTGCATTCTGATGTACCCTGTTGTGACCATCCAGGCCAAGTTGAGCCACACCTGAGCCAGCACATCAACCCTTAGCAACATCAGGGTAACACGCCGCCTTTGCCATTCATGTGTTCACCACGGCCTGCACGTGCTCCCATCTGGCTCCCATGTCCTGCGGCCAACCCGTCGCACTATCGCACGCGCGGCTCCTTCAAGCTCTTACCTCCATTCCAACGCCGACCAACCCCGGGTCCATGCCCTCCACGGCCCCTTCCATTCCCCCGCTCATGCCCTCCCCCTCCCCCTGCCCCCCCTGCCCGTCCCTCTCCTCCCCCGCCACGTGCTGGCTGCACCGCTCCAGCGCCACGCCGGCCCCCACGTACACGCTCACGTGCAGCGGCACACGCAGCCCCAGCCGCCCCATCACGCCCGCACTGCCCGCCTCCTGCGCCCCTCGCAGCGCCGCACCCAGCGCATTCTTATACCCGCCACTCCCGCCCCGACCAGCATTACCGCCACCCGCCGGCACGCACAGCACCACACGCAATGCAGAGCACCACGCCAGCCGCACAGCCGCATCCGCACACACTCCGCCTCCCGTCTCCACTCTCGGCCCCTCCGCCGCAGAGGCAGCTGCTCCTCCACCCTCCACCACGCCTCCCCCTCCACCCTGAACCACACTCTGCCCTGCCGCCACCGCAGCCCCCGGCAGCGCCAGCCCCTGCTGCGCTGTCCCGGGGGCCGGACGCCCATGGGGCTTCAGCGCCTGGCTGCATCGCGCCAGGCCCAGTGCGGCCGCGGTGCGCACCACCTGCGCCGCCGCCGCCCCCAGCTGCAGGCACAGCAGGCGGCGCTGCAGGCGCTGCGAGGCGGCCACTCCGCCGGCCGTGAGGGAGCGGGGCGGGGGCCGCAGCAGCTGGCCGCAGGGCGTGGGGATGTGCCTGGGAGAGGATGCGTAGGAAGGGGGGAGTGCGGGGGGACGTGGATAGGCCGCGTTACACACGGTATAATGTCAAGGGTGTCTTGCTACGGTGCTGAGGAGCGGATCCATGTCGGCAGCCTAGGACGTGTCACCAACAATTCGCGTGGATGCAAGCAGCACGCAGTAGTACATTGTGTCAAAGCTTTAGACGGCTTCTTACCCTTCCTTTTTGGCCAGGGTCTGTGTTGTAGCGAGTCCCATGGCGGAGACACCGGAGCGGGAACAGCATGTAACAAGAGGCAACAGGGCGGATACATGTCAGCGACGCGGTCTGGTATCTCAGTACGGCATTCTACAGCGCATAATGCGCGGATTGAGGAAGGGACAAGCACGTGGCTAGCAGACACCTGCGTGCAACACCTGCAGCACTCTGTAGCACTGCACAATGCGGCCCCACAGGCAAAACAAAGCACACGCCCACGCTGCCACGCACCTCCAGCTCCCTCTTGTGTCGCTCCACCCCCGGAAAGGCGGCCATGAAGGACGCCACCAGCGCCGCCGCCGCCGCCTTGCCGCCCCCTGCCCCCCCGCCGTGCTGCAGCACCTCCCCCAGCGCCTCGGCCAGCTCCCCGTGGCTGCCCCCGCCCACCAGCCCCAGGTGCACCACGCAGGCGCACACCTGCTCCAGGGCCGGACTGGGGCTGGGGGCGGGGGTCTCCGGTGCGGGAGCAGGGGTGCCGGTGTGGGATGGGCCGCTGGCGTCCGCTGGGACCGGGTCGGTGGTGGCTTGGGGGGGCGGGGCCACGGCGGAGGGCAGCAGGCGGCGCAGCTCGTCGTGTTGGCTGCAATGGAGCCGTGGTGAGCGTCGGGGGCAACATAAGAGTATCTGAGTCATAGCCATGGGTAAGGTGGTAATGTGTTTGCAGAGTTTGCAGGGTGGTTCAGCTAGTGCCCGAGTGACATATGGTACACCAGCACAGCTTACAGCATGCCTGTATACGTAAGCGGAGCGCATGCCCAGGGTGCTCTCAGCCGATGTGGCTGTGTAATGTGCGGCCGTGGGCACGCGTACCCAACCTCCCACGGGGCAGCTATGGCATGCGGACCTGCTGAGCCATGCCGCAGCCACCGCCGCCCACGGACGCCCCTGGTACAGCGCCTCCACCAGCCTGCGGTGGCACGCAAAAGGTCAGCATAGCACGCGGGACCAACAGCTGCGGGGCGCTGGATGGCACCTCCTCCACCAGCGTGGTGATACACAGGGGTTACCGATGCGCTCATGCCACCAATGATAGTTGGTGATGCTTAATGCGGAGCCAGTCGCTGTAGAACATGGCAGGGCAGGTGCTCCTGATAGCCTTCACGGACACGTGTGCGCACCATGTAAGCCCGTACGTGTCCTGAACCCTTGGCGCACCTCTCGTCCGCGGTGCAGTGCGCCGTGACCGCCAGCGCCAGGTAGGGGTACGCAATGGTCAGCAGCGTGCAGCCGGGGGCCGGCAGCAGGAGCTCCTCGCCGGGGCAGCGGAGCACCTGCCGAGGTGTGGGTTAAGCACACGTTCAGGCTAAAACACCCAGACAGCGGCGAAGCATTGCATGAAGGCTCTTGCACCGCATGGGTGAGTGCAGATGCAGCGGCAAGAATGCTCCTCTGATTAAAGCGCATGATGGAATGGATGTGTTTAGGCAACCCATGCGTGGGATGGGATTGGAGCACATGGTCGCGCGGCAGTCATGGCGGCGAGTCATGCGAAGGACACCGGTGTCCACCGGCCCACCTGCACGTGTGTCATGGCCGCCAGTTGCCCCGCCGCCGCTGCCGCTGCCGCCATGTCGGGTCCACACGTGGCACTCGCCGCCCACACGGCGGTGGCAGGAAGCTGCAGGAAGCTGGGCTGGCCCGTCAGCGTGTCGGGCGCCGCCACCAGGCACGTGTGTGAGCGCCTGCAAGTGCACGACAGGCGAAAACGGCGGCGATGCTGAGCGATCCGTGTTCTGCCGTACACTGCTAGTGCCTGCATGGTGCCCTTGCACGTGGCAGGGCCACACTCACCGCCGCTAGCACAGAAACGGTCCTTGCACCGTTCATGCTCTCACCCGTCCGCTCCCCCGCCTGCGTCGAAGTCCAATGCCGCGCGCGGCCCCGGGCCGGCCAGCGCAACCAGCAGCCCAGGCCGCAAGCGACTTGGGGTATGAGCGGTGGCGATAGCGGGAAGGGTCAGGGGTCGTGGAGCATCGGTGGAGGGCCACGGCTGCTCTGCAAAGAGCACGGCCAATGGAAGCTGGGCCTGCAAGGTTTGGGAAGGAGGACGTGAGTGTCAGATGGCTCGCGCGGCGGTTGTCATACTTGAGGGCAGGGCGTACTGACAGCCGATCCGCCGAAACACTTAACGGAACGCGTACCTGCCTCGTGCGCAAGTAGTACGCGACACGAGTGCGAGGTACATGGGTGAGGGCCTCCTGCCCCTCCACCACAGTACAGGAACGGGACCCTCGCTCACCTGCAGGTGTGCCTCCCCCTCGGGCCACGCGCAGTACTGCTGCTGCAGCGGTGGCGCGGGGTGCGGCGCACTGCTGATCTCCGTCACCACCAGCATCTCGTCCGGCCGCGCAGGGAACTGTCGTGCAGCAGCACCAGCACCAGCAACTGCACCGCCACCTGACTCCGAAGCTCCTGGCCCCGCCTGCCCCGTGCTACCAGCTGTCCGCACCCCCATCCCGCCCTCCAGCCCTGCCCGATGCAGGCCCACGCCCACGGCCGCGGTCAAGCCTACAGCAGTTCCTACCGCACCGCCTGCTGTCGCAGATGCCGGCTGATGTCCCATGCTCCTTCCTCCGTCATCCTCGCTGTCCCCATCCCCAACGCCAGCGGCTACAAGCAGCCCCTGCAGGACTTCCGCCAGCGCCCTCGCTGCCACGTGCCGCGTGACCAGCACGCCCAACTGCGCCGCCCGGTGCCGTACTGCAGGCGGGAGGCCGTCCTTTGGCACGAACACGTGCCAGGACGGCATGCGCCGGCTGTGCAGCTCCACCGCGCACCGTGCGGCCAAGTCCAGGGGAGGCCTCCCCCGGCGCCTGACCAGGTGCTCCCGCATGCACAGCGCCTCCACGTGTGCGTCGGAGGACAGACCCACGGGTCGGCCCAGCAGCCGGGAGGCCACGTGGCAGCACGTGGCCTGCGTGTCGCGCAGGAGGGCCAGTTGCGCCTGGCAGGCGGGCACGTCCAGTCGCAGGGCGTAGGTTGCGGCTGGGGGTGAGGCGGTGGCTGGTGAGGAGGGTGGGGGTAGGACGGTACCCGCAGTGGGAGCGGCGGCATCGGGACGCAGCTGTGTTGGTAGGGCATCGGTAGCGGTGGCGGATATAGGGGCTGCGGGTGGGCGGCGCTTGGGGGCGGGGTTGCTGGGGGCCTTGGGCTCTCCACAGGGCTGCAGGCGGCGCAGGACCGTGGGCACGCGCGTGCGGGCAAGCTCCAGGGTGAGGGGCGCCTCCACCAGCCTGAAGGGTACCGGGAAGCGGAGTGACATGGGAACGCATATTGAGCAGGTACGGACAGCCTGCGTTCAGGAAGGCTCATGCCTGCAGTGGCATAAGACGAAGACGGTTAGCGCTGCGGTTGGAAAAGTACGCCACAGACCGTCACACGTGTCACGGTTGGCTGTAGCAGCTGTACGACATTCGTATTACTGTCAGACTTCGCCAATGTCTGTGCTAGTCCAGCTACCCGGGCGGTGGGTGTGGTGCGGTACCCGGACCTCAAGGGGTTTATTACGGTACTCTTAGGCAACTTGCCGCCGGCATGATGACGTGCTTGCCCCGCCCCACCTGTAGTGCTCCGCCAGGCCCTGCTGTGCCGCCAGCGCGCCCCGCAACGGCCCCGCCAGAGACCAGCACAGCAACGCCGTGCGGCAGGCGGCGGTGGCGTCGGCGCGGCGCTGTGGGTCGGTAAATGCGGAAAGAGGCGGCGGCAGCGAGTGTTGCGCAGGAAGAGGCACACTAGAACAAGTATATCACGTGTGCCGGATGTGTTGGGGTTGTAAGGCGACAGCTGCACGGTTCGAAGAGAGCATGGCGATGGCCTAGGAGATGGGCCCTGCTGCTAGCAACAAAGCAGCTTGTGTGCAGCAGTGCGTTAAAGGACAGGGTGAGGTGCTCATGCCAACGACTTCCCTGCCGACGCAAAAAAGTGCGCCACCCCCCACACACCTGCAACGGCACCCGTACAGCGTAGGCAGGCAGCACGGAGCGCTGCAGCTCGGGCAGGGAGATCTCCTGCGTGTAAAAAGCAGTTTGTCAGTTGGCTTCGGGTGACGTCTTCCCAACAGTACACAACCACAGCTGAACTAGCATACAGCAACGAGCTATGACCAAATGCACACAAGGACGGTGGGTCGCCCCGCCGTACCTGCAGGCTGGTGCTCCCCTGCGCCATCCAGGCCATTACCCGTGGGTCGTCCCACTGGCCACCTGCCGTACAGCCCGCCGCCATCAGCGCCGCCAGCTGCGCCTCCGCCTGCCAGCACACCTTGCAGCTGCCGCCGTACGACAGCATCTCACAGACGGCACCCCACAGCCGCGAGCCGCTGCCGCCAGATGCTGCCGCACACCCCGGACCCCTGGCGCCTTCCAGCGCCCTGTCCCCGCTCCTCACACCACTCCCTTGACCGCTCATACATCCTGCGCGCGCTGTTTCAGCGCCTAGCTTGCCGTCCACTCTGCCGTCCTCCCCATTCCGTCTCCTGTCGCTGCTGCCACTACTCGCACTGCTGCTGCTGCTGCTCTTGCTGCCACTACCGCCACTGCCAGCATCCCCAAACAGCAGCAAAGTAGCCTCCGTGTGGCTCCAGCACACCACGAGCCCCACGATCGCCAGCCCCCGTGCCGCCCCATCCCCTGCTTCCCCTCCTCCTCCCTCCCTCCATCGCTTCCTCCTGGAGCCCCCGGCGCACGCAGGGGCGGGCATCCCAGGCACGGGGACTCCCTTGCCTCCTGGGGTCACGGCCAGGCGCTCCCCGGTGGCAGGGTCCAGCAGGGCAGACGCGCCCCCGGGGCCAGAGCCCGCCTCCGATGAGCCGTCCACTGCGCCGTCCCCCGCGCCGTCAAGCGGCTCAGAGGTCAGCAGCGCGATGGCAAAGCTGGGCTGGTCCCGCCAGGCCTAAAGCAAGGTTGCCGGTACACGTGCCAAGGCGTGTCAGAGTGAGCGCAGGAAGGAGGCAAAGCAGGTAGGTGTAAGCATTTTGCAAGCGTTCACGAGTAGCAGCAGCGACGCGCGCACCTTGAGGAAAGCGTCCAGTTGCTCCTGGCTGCTACTCGCGTCGCTCAGCTCCCTCACACGCGCACACCCTCGCAGCGAGGCGGGCGCCGGCAGCCCCACCGCCACCCCTCCGTGCGCCGACGCGCCGGCCACCAGCGGCCCGGCCCCTGTGACCGAACCCAGGGCGGCACCCCTGCCGCCCTCCCCCGCCTCAGCCACGCCTATGGCCGCAGCTGTTGCCCCTTCCTTGAGCTGCCCCGCAAGCCGCTCTGCAGCCGCCACCATTGCCAGGCGCTTCGTCTGCAGCGGTAAGGACAAGCACAAGCGTGTGGCCAGTGTCCCATCATATACGTACACGCGAACGAGGGAGGGCTGGTACACCGGCTCCCAGGTAAGTATACTTCGACTCGTTGCACGGCCGAAATAAACCTCCATTTTTGCTGCGGACACAAGCAGCAGCAGGATCCCCTCCGCCAGCGCCTCACCTCGTCGTCCGCCCCCTCCGCCACCATGTCGGCCACCTCCTCCTCCCGCGCCAGCCGCGCCGACACATCCGCCAGGTGCCGCCGCGCCGCAGCCACCAGCGACCTCGCGCCGCGTGCCAGCAGCGCGTTGCCCGCCCCAGACACCGCCGCCGCGGCCGCAGCAGCCTCCCTGCATGCCGTATGTTCCCGACCCAGGGCACCCGCCAGTCAGTCTCAGGGAGGTGCTTCTTAGCAAGCCTATGATGGCTGGCATTGCTTTGCTCCTTGGCTTGCGTGCATGCGGTCAAACATGTCAAAGATGTAGGCCATGCAACCGGATCGAAATAGCGCACCTGTCGGCCGCTGCGCCCGGCTTGGGCTTGGGGGCCCGTAGGTTCCGCGGGAGGCTGGCGGCCAGCGCCTGCAAAGGCATCGTAGCAGAGAAAGGAGTGAATACAAAACACGAAAGGCCCGGGTCCGGGAACATGGTAATGGAGCTCCTGCCCCCTCGTGCCCCCAGTTGCGAGTCGCTAGTCAGAAGTACGCTGCCGCCCTCACGGTCCGCCGCCGCCATGCAATCAGTCCGTCATCACAAGCACAATAATTGCTTTTCCGCGCTCACCTTCTTGACGTCCTCCTCGTCCGCAGCCGCCAGCAGCGCCGGCCGCGTGAAGCCCGCGGCGTGCAGCGCCCGCGCGCGCGCCCCCGTCATGTCGGCCAGCGCCATCAGCGGCAGCAGCTCGGGCCGCGCGCCGGCGGCCGCCTGCGCGGAGATGGACTCCAGCAGGGCCTGGAGCGGGTGTGGGAAAGGCGGGGGCGGGGTGTGGCGTTAGCATGCGTTACGGGGGCACGTAGGCAAACTGCAACGTGGTTGCAAGCGGTCGGGGGCAGGCCGCGAGCCGGTGAGAGCTTCGCTGAAGTTCAACCAAAGAAGTGCTGGTCTCAGGCTGCAGCTGCCTTGCTGTGCCCATGCCGCACCTGCAGCCCCCACCAGTCGCACGACCCCGCGATGACTGCTGCCAGGGCGGCGTGCTTGGACACATCTGCCTGCAGCTTCTGCAGCTCGCCGCGTGTGATGGCTGGGGGAGCGTGGGGCACACAGGTGAAAAACGGGGCGTAACAGCGGATTAGGCAGTGACAAAAAAAGTATGGGTGGACAGGCACGGTAAGGGCAAGCGTGGCAAGGGCCACTTCACACATCTGTGCAGCCCAGGGCGAGCAATGGAAGCTGGGTGCCAACCAGTCACTCATGCTGGGAACGGCAGGCGGCCACTCACGCCTCTTGGAGAGTCCCCCGCCCCAGTCTTGCTCCAGCTGGTGCAGGTCCCCCTCGCAGATGAGGTCGTGCAGCAGGCAGGCGGTGGCAAAGCGGCAGTGCGCCGCCGCCGCGGCCGCGCTGCTCCGTCCGCCGTGCGACACGCGCTCCGCGTACTCCACAGCCACGCCCACGGCCGCGGCAACGCGCCTGCGTACCGTCATGGCAGGTAAGGAGACAACAGTTAGCCACTGCAAGCACTGGGATTCCCTCTCACGGAGTTCAGCCTAGTGCCCAGCACGGTACCCACTTGTGCGGCTCCTGCGGCATGGCCTTGAAGCGCGCTGCCCACAGGTCCCATCGGTCGATGGCCACGGCGGGCGGGTCGGCCAGCACGTGGTACAGCAGGTGCAGCCCGCCCTCCAGCGCTAGGCCGTCTCGTGCGCGGGACAGCCTGCGCAGCAGGCAGCGCAGCAGGATCAGTGGTGTGCTCTAAAGCAAGGCAGCTCTAGAGGGGATCAGACAGTGCTGCAGCCTTGCCGCCCTCCACAGTGCACCTCGTGGCGCGGACATCACAGACGGCGCGGTTTTACATGGGTTCGGATATAGGAGACGGGTCATTTTACGACCGACCCCGACCCACTTGCTGTACAGGTCTTCGCCAATCTCGATCGGCAAGCAGCTGTCGTACACCGCCTTGCCCATCTTGGTCGCCCGCCACACGCCCATTTCCCGGCCGCCTCCGCCGCCTGCCACTCCCGCAGCGGCATCACCCCCTGCCACTGCTCCACCTTCCGGTGCCTTCGCGCCTGCTGCTGCCGCCGCTGCCGCCGGCCCTGTGGCCACTGCTGCTGCTCCTGTTGCTGCTGAGCTGGCCTGCCCCGCCCCCGCTGTCGGCCCCTCCGCGCGCACGAAGGTTACCAACTTGCGGCTGCGGAGAGCCACTAGGGCGCCGTAGGTGGCGGCGCGGAAGGCTGCCTCGCTGCTCAGCTGGTGGCGTAGCAACGTGCTCCTGCAGGTTTGTGGAGGTATGACGAGGATCCGTTAACATGCGGTCAATGTGCATGCGGCAGGCCGCTACACCCTGCAGTACCATGCTTCATCATGCAGGTCGCCGCGAGGGAGATGTCAAAATGAACGCCTCGCAGCCCTGGCAAGGACAGCCGCACCTGATGAGCAGCTCGATGCTGGTGCCCGAGGATGCCGACTCGTTGGCGATGGCCTGTGGCGCGGCGGTTACGGCAACGGTTCTTGCGCTGCGGTGCAAGTAAATGCGGAATGCAGCTCAACGCCAAACTACACACATTGGCAGCAGCCGCGCTGCCAACACGTGCACGCCTCCCGAACGGCTAGCTCCGCAGCATATTACCGTACATGCCCCTACCTCGAGCAGCATGCGCTGCAGGTGTGTCTCCTGCTCCGGGCCACCACTGCCGGTAGCGGCCGCCGCCGCACTGGACCCTGGCATAGCCTGCTGGGTGCCGCCCGGAGCCGCAGTCCTCAAGCCGCCTCCTGCAATGGCGCTGTCGTCAGCAGCTGCTCGCAGCCGTGGCTGCTGCATGCCCATTCCCGGCAAAGGCGGCAGCCCTGCCAGCGCCGTCAACCGAGGGCCACAACATTAAGGGGTCAGTGCGTTCGCAAGAGGGCTCTAACAATCAGCGGCCAATGCGGACGAGCAACAGCCTAAACCGTTGGAGCAGTAGCTAGGACCAACACACAGCTCACCCTTGGCGGCCGCCGTTTGCTCGCCGCCGGCCTGCTGGTGCTGCTGCTGCCCCTCCCCCGCTGCCAGGTCCAGCAGGCAGCTCCGCAGCGGCGGCAGCGGCGCCGTCAGCAGGCGGCAGATGGAGGGCCACTCGCTGCCCTGGCCCAGCGCAAAGGGAGCGCCCTTGCCGATCAGGAACGCCTCCCCCACGGGGCTCTGGCCTGGGAGGTCCACGGAGCAGTACATGATAGGGTCAAGGTGACGGTTGACCCTGTTCGGTTGGGATACGGTACAGGACGCCCTTATGCAGCTTTACCTAGCGTCAGCCTTGGCATGCCGTCAGGTGAAAGGTTCCCAACACGCCCCACCTGCTCTTCCCGCTCGCCCGATCATCTGCAGGTACTGCGCCCGGCTCACGGGCCCCACGCCCTGTGTCAGCGACCTGCGAGTGAAGGTAAAAACGTACGTAAGATCAGGACGCAGCGGCACAGTGCAGTAAACCCCGAGTGCGCAGTCAGGCTAGAGCGAAAGTGCAACCCCCCCACCCGCCTCCTTCCTTCCCACTAGCCCATGGCGCCCGTCCCCGGTGCACCTTAGGATGACCCGCCGCGCCGGCAGGTTGATGCCCGCGGCCAGCGTGGAGGTGGCGGTGAGCGTGTGGATGAGCCCCGCGCGGAAGCCGCGCTCCACGGCGGCGCGCTCCTGGAAGGTGAGGCCCGCGTGGTGGTACGCCACGCCGGAGACTGAGGAGTGCATGGGCGGGCGAACAATAAATGGATGAGCATGGCGGAGTAAGGCGGGGAAAGGACCATAATGCACTGTGGTAAGTTGCCGCACTGGGAAGGCTGCGGCACGGTGTCGGTACGCTATGTGGCGGTGTCAGTACGCCATGTTGGGGGCAAGGACTAGGGCGAGCGGAAGGACAGAAAGAGAGGCCACACGGGAGCGGATGGCGGCAGACAACGCGTGTGCAGACAGAGTCTCTTACGCTGCGGGAGACAGGGAAGCGGCGTCCTTACCGATTAAACGCTCAAGCTCCTCGTTCAGGTAGCCGCCACTGGCATCCTGCGCACGTGGGCGGAATAGAGTCTCAGTATCCTACCAACTCCCCGGCGCGACAGCGCCCCCTCAATCGGCCTGTGTTGACGCCTAAAACCGACAGACGACAGAGGTGAAACAGCATCGCGTTGACCGCCATTGTGCGGGTCGCTCGCCTGCAAAGCATCCAGCAGCTCCCTGCGGCCCTTGCGGACCTCCTCCGAGGGCTGGGGCAGCTGCTGCGGCAGCACCTTGCACAGCATGCCTGCAACACAGCACACGCAGGTAAGCCGTTAGCTCTCTGCAAGGTTGCAGCAAGGCTCCTCCAACCTGCTGTGCTCTCGGTTAAAACAAAAAAGCTAACGACCACAACCAAATGAGTACATCTGCCTTCCCCAGCCTCATTATCACCCCTGGTCCTCCTGGCTTTCCGGGGACGCGCCCTACAGACCCTGTAACTGAAGCTGCATCCCCACCTGCACAGCTCTGGCAGGCATTCCTGCTGGCGCAGAAGACCAGCGTGGAGTGCCCCTCCCGCGCCACCTCCGCCACCAGCACCGCCACGCGGTCGGCGTCGACCCGCGGGTCGCTGTCGGGCAGCGAGCGCAGCTCCACCAGCGGCACCGCGGCGGCAGCGCCCGCCACCGCCGGGAGGTTCGTGGAGACCGCAGCTCCGTTGCCAGCAGCAGTAGAGGCCGTGACCAGGCCAGCGGCTGTGTCGGAAGCAGACGGGGCCTGCCTGCTGTGAGCCCCGGTTTGCTTTTGGGTTGCGGCTGCGGTGCCGGCAGCTGGGTCAGATGCGGGCAGGATCAACTGCTCCTGCTGCTGCTGCAGCTCCTTCGGCTGCAGCTTCTTGTACACGATGCCTTTGAAGACAGCGTGCTCCGTCAGCGGCACCGGTCTGCGTATACACACACATCAAGCATTCTTCCAGAGCTTGCGGAGTGCCAGGATACCAGTAATGTGTCAACCGGGCAGTCGCTGGGCACATGCCATCTACTGAATGCTCCTGCAAAGCCGCCTAAAACCAAACACATACCGTAACGAAATATAGGGTGCAAGCGGGGCAGACGTCCGCGCACCTGAAGTTGGTCATGAAGAGGCGCGCCCCCAGCCAGCTGCACATGGCGTCCAGGCCGGCCATGGTGGCGGACATGCACACCAGCTGGCAGGAGAAGGGCGGCGCGGCGGCGGGGCAGCTGGAGGAGGGCGGCGAGGGGAAGGCGGGTGGCGAAGCCAGGGCGGGCAGGCGAGAGCCCGGAGCCAGGGCGGTGGCGGCGGCTGCAGCAGCTGGGCCTAAGGCAGCGCCGGCGGCGGTGGTGCCGGCAGCGGCTTGCTCGCGGGTGTGTGCTGCCTCAGCCATGGCAGCGGCGAAGCGCAGCTTTGTGAGGCACAGCTCCAGGGACACGCCCCTGAGGGTCAACCACGACAACATGAAGCATACTGCTGCGTAAGAGCCTGACAGGCGACAGAATGAAGGTGTCATACGCATGACGTGGTACGACGATGGTGCCAGACGCGTCACACATCGTGAATTAGCCGAGGCCCCGGCCCGCTTTCCTCGAGTGCACCCACCTGTGCGGGTCGCCCACCATGTGCGCCTCGTCCACTACCACGCAGCACAGCTCGTGCAGACGGCGCTCCTGCAGCAGCCGGTTCACGGTGCTGTTGGCCTTCTCCATCGTCACCACAGCCACCACCTCGTCCTGCGGCAGGAAGGGAGGCGGGGGTTGGGAAATTCCTCATGTGGCGCACAGTGATTGAAGGTGCAGGGCGAAGGCGTTGTGCAACACCGTATCCGATACTACATACAGTAATGCAATCGCCGAATACGATACTACGTACAGTAGTGCAATCGCAACACAGCAGCACATCAACTACTGCCGACGTGGTGTGCCAGCAATCACCCTGCAGGTAGAGCAGTTTCAAAGTTGACAAATAACCCACCGGCGACCCCAGCGGCGAGGCGGTGGTGTCCGCCCCAGCATAGCCCCCCACGCGGCCCCCCACGCTGCGCAGCATGGGCGCCATGACGCGCTCCAGGTGCTCCGCCTTCTCCGCCACGATGGACACGTACGGCAGGACCAGCAGCGCGCGGGCGGGCGGCGGCACGCGGCGGCCGCGCGGCGGCGGCGGCGGGCGGGCGGCGGCGTGGCGCTCGAAGGCGGCCAGCAGGCGGCGGATCATCAGCACCTCGGCAACCATGCTCTTGCCGCCTGCGGGGCGGGATGCATAGGATAAGTTAAGAAGCGGACACGATAGTGTCAAGGGCAGCGGTGTGGGTTGTTCCCGAAGGCAAGGCCTGTGCCTGGGAGGCGATGTGGGTCGGTGCCGTTACGAAGGTTATTAGTGTCGGAGACGAGCCGCTTACGCACCCACGGTAGTGTGCGAAAGGCGAGTAGCTACGGGAGTGGCAAAGGACTCACCCATGATCAGCGTAAGACAGCAGCTCTTGCACAACTACGGCGTCGCATCCCGCTACCTGCTGGACGTGGCCTAACCCTACCTGACGTGGGCGCACAGTACACTAGGTTGTGCCCGTCCTCGCCGGACTCCAGCGCAGCAGCCTGCCTGCGGTGTGATACCAGCATTGCTCAGCGCTGCTACTCTGCTATGTTGCGATATGCCAAGCACGGCAAGGGGCTCAGGCGAATGCAAGTTGTTTGCATGTGTCACCATGCGGGCTTGTCGTGCAGCAAAGCCCTAGAACGTGACGCTCCTTCATCTGTTGCGGGCAGGCACGGCAACATGCAGCTCCTGTAGATGCATGCATCGTATACCACGTGGAATACCCTAGCACAGACTGCTCGCTTACCAGGGGTACAGCTCCTTGACGCCCTTCTCCGCGAAGGCGCCGACCACCCCGGGGTGGGGGATCCACTGCGATAGGAGCCTCCGGAGCGGGCGCTGCACAGCAGTACATGCCAACAGTTCAGGACATGTGAAGTAAGTTTCCCGATTGCTCGGCAACTAGTAAGCACGCACTCACGCCAGGCAGCCCTTCAAGCCCAAGAAGCCTACCTTGATTTTGTCAATGGGGGGCATGCCCAGCGCAGCAACCGGCTGCTGCTGCGCTGGTGCGGCCGTGCCCTGCTGCTCGTCAGGCAGCGCAGGGCCGCCTTGCTGTCCCGTCGGCGGCTGCCATACGCTCGCAGCTCCGCCGTCCTCCACGTCGGGCTCTCTGTCCATGCGCTTCTCATCGACGGATGCCGCCTCCCCGCCCTGCACCGCCCGTTTGCCTGGCCCTTCCCCCGAACGACCTGCTGCCTCCGCGTGCTGGGGCTGGACCGCGCTCCCTACGACCGTCTGCTGTTGCCCTGCTGCGGCAATCGCTTTGTGCTGGTCTTCACGTAGGAGATGGTCATGCTGAGGAGCGTTTGCTGCTGCGGCGGCTGCACCAGGGCACGTACCGGCATCGACACCGCTGGTGCCTATCTGGGGTGCTGGTGCTGGAGCTGGAGCTGGAGCTGGCTCATGCCTCACGCTGCCTGCATGGGCGTTCACACGAGCCCCAGCAGACGCTGGTGCGCATCCCGAACCTGCCGCAGCGCTGTCTAACCCTGACGGCCGCAGCGCTGCAGTTGCTGTACCCTGCTGTGCACGGTCAGTGCCCTGGCGCTGTCCAAGCACAATGTGCCCGTCCAGGTGCTTGGAGGTGGTTGATAGCCCCTGTTGGTGCGGTCCACCACCTGCTGCATTCCGCCCCTGTGTCATGCAGACGGCCTGCGAGGTTGCCATCGATGCTGGGGCCGGTAGCTGGTGCGGCCCATGCTGCCCAACGCGCTGCCCGTCAAGGGAGTTTGTGCGCTGGGGCTGCGAGTGGAGGTTGGCTCCGTTCCGAGACGCCATTGGCCACTGCGCCTGCAGCGGCACCTGTTGTTGCAACTGGCCTTGTGGTGCTACCTGCTGCGGCGGCGGCAGTCGTGGCGGCGGTGGACGGTCTTGAGTTGGTGGCTGCTGCCGTTGCCACTGGTGAGGTGGCCGTTGCTGTGACGGCCAGATGTGCGGCGCTGCCTGCTGCTGCGACGGCGGCGGCGGCAGTGGGGCATGAGGCTGTCCGATGGCACTCCCCAACTGCTGTCGGCTGGGCTGCCCAGGTGGCTGCTGCAGTACGCCTGCTCCCTGCTGCAGCAACTGCAAGCCGCTATGCAGGGGATGCCAACTGCCTGCCGTGCGCTGGTGTGGAAGTTGCGTTGGAGCCTGCTGCTGATGCTGCTGTTGCTGTTGCCAGCCAGGTATCCCCGTGTACGGCGGTTGCGGCTGGGCCATGTGGGTCACAGTTTGCTGGACTGCCAGCGGTGCGTACGTCTGGTGCGAACCCACAGCGCCGAAGCACTGCTGAAGGCCGTGATCAGTACAGCGGTCGGCTTGGCTGGGGCCCTGGTGCCTGGCCTGTTGGTGGATCAGGCCTGCCACAGAGGTCTGGGGGTCATCGCTCGACGGCCTCGCCCGACCAACTGCAGCACAGGACCCGTTGCTGAGGTCTTCGAAAGGGCGCTTCAGGGGTTGTATGTGCTCAGGCTGGGAGCCGCCGCCGCTTGAGTAGGGGTGAAGGTTGTGGGTCGGCCGAGCAGGCGCAGAGGAGGATGGCTGTGACGAGAAGTGCATTGGCTGCCAGGTTCCCGGCGGACCGCGGTCCAACGGTTGTGACCCACATTGAAAGTTCTGGATGCAGGAAGGCTGCACGTGTGGAGTATGCTGCATTGGCGGCAGTGGCTGCTGCTCATGCTCGTTGTGACGCTGCAAGGACTGACCCAGGTCGGCAAGGTGGGCTCTGCCATTTGGCAACGTATCCCTGACTTCGCCACGCAGACTGGAGGACGCATGGGCAGACTGCGGGCCATTTGCAATCTGAGACGGTGGCTTGGCTAGGAATTGACGCTTTTTGTCATGATGGACATCAGCGAACGAGTTTTGGTTCTCGTCACTGTACAGCTGGGGACGGCAGGCAGCCATACGCCCTGCACCTGCGCGCCATGTGCCGTTGTGAGCGTGTGCTGCTGCATGTCCTTCGCCTTCCAGCTGCAGGCTGTAGCCCATGACCTCCATGCGTCCATCTTGCAGTTCTGGGCTAAGCTTGCTACCAGTCAGGCAGGCAGCAGCTGATGGCAGCAACCTCGCTGCCTCCGGGCCAGGTGTGAGTCCGCCGAAGCTGACGCCATCCGACAGAATGGTGTTGCCGACTGCTGCATCCGTTTGGTAGTATGGCTGCATTAGAGGCTTGCGGGAAACACTCTCGCGTGCTCATCATGGCTCCCTGTAAATGCCGCCCGCGCTGAAGTCCACCTCCATCGAGCAAGCTGCAAATATCATCATACGCTCCACTCTAGCGCGCCTATAAGGGTGCTCACTGAGCATAAGCTGCTGACTAGGGCTGGGCGAAAGGGGGCAAAAGCAGTTCTCATGAACTCTTCTCTGGCAGCTTCACAGCATGGTCGAGCAAGTACCAGTGAAGTAAAAGTGTATGTTATCACAAGGTGCTGTTAGTACTATTGTCCTTGCTATCTTGGCAGTCGAGCTGTCATATAAAATGCACTTCATGCACTTCACGCCCATGCAATGTCCCCTCGCTTCGATTTTCCTCCATGCTACCAATAAATGATATGGTGCGAATTATGCGAGCTTGTACCAGCGCGCGAACACAATAGCCGCTTGTCACACTCACAATCCGTTGTGCAAAAGACTGTGACGCGTCAAACGCAACGATTAGTTACAGCTAACAGCATAGGAGACAAGCTTGTAGCAGCTGCAACTCATCACTGCCGTTCAAGGCGTGCATGTTGTGGCTGCGGCGCACACTTCAGCAAGTCCCACGAGCTCGAGGCGCGCAGGAGCAATTCTGGGTTAGTGTTACATGCAGCAACAAGAATGCTGTCTGTGTTGCTAGTCGCGCACGGGCTCTGGTAGCTCGAGGAACTCCCGCTGAACACATTCCGCCTGCCACCTGCTGCTACGCGTGCCCTCCACACAGAGTGACCCACGGAAACAGCTGATCAGCATAGCGGCAATCATACGACGCAGTTCCAACAACTCCATGTCTACCATGCTGCCCAGCGGCAGTGCGTTGCATGCTAGAGGGCCCGCCTGCCCACCCTCATGCTCTCCTCGGTGCCTACCGCATCCGCTGCGTGGCGGAGCGCCACAGTTCCCCTGCACCCGTCGCCACAGCTCTACAGCACACAACCCTAACGACCCAGTCCAAAATCCCAATGTTAGGGCTCCTGTCTCCGCGCACTCGGCAGCGGCCGCGTCCTCCGCAGCAGAGCCCTTGCTCTTCCGCTCGGGCCGCCAGCGCCTGAGCCCCCTCGACCGCGCCGCCGCCGCCGCACACCACTCCCTACACGAAGACCGCCAAAAGCAGCTCAGCCCGGCATCTTTATGTACTCTCCCAGGAGGCCAACACGTCCCAAGGGGTGGAGCAGTCGCTCCAGCAGCCTTGCCACGTGCGGGGGCTGACGGCGTCCGTGGGCCGGCCCCGGGAGCGGCGGGTATGGAGGAGGATGAGGAGGTGGACTCTGGGCCCACGGAGGAGGAGATTGAGCTGGACAAGAGGAGGAGGCGCTTTGTGGGTGGGTGCCGGGACGGCCGGGTGGCCTGCGTGCTACTTGCAGCTCCCATAGGGATGGGCCCGCTCCGCGGGGCAGGGTTCGTACGTCTCTGAGAGCACGCAGCAAGAGCGTAGGTATGCTACCACCGCACGTGCCTCCTCGGTTCGCCGTCAGGTGCGGCTAGGACAGTCACGCAGGCCGCCTCGGCACACTTCTGTTTGCTCACTCAGGCACCGCCCACCAAAATCCCTTCCTTCCTATCTCGTTCCCTTACCCTGTCGCCCGCACCCATGCATAAACCGGAGCCGCCCTTCCCTCCCAACGCGACGACTGTCAAACAGTACCGTTTGGCTAGGCTGAGTAGGCACGTGTGCGGCTAGGGTACTACTACCGGTATGCCCTTCTAACACGGGCGTCTCATCGCAACCCCTCCCTCCAGGCCAGCTCCAGGGCGTGCCCCACGTGGCCGTGGCGCAGGAGCAGCTGGGCAGCGCGCGCAAGAAGGCGGCCAAGGTCACGCCGTCCGCGGGTGAGGGCGGGGCCTATGGGGTTGTGGGAACCAGCATGCAATGCCCCTCGAGCCGCAGCAACGCGGTGCCTTTTAAAATTGACATGTCCGTCTCACAACACATGCCTTCACTGGCCCCCGCACCAGCTACTGTACTGGACACTGCACTCGGACAATCCACGTGCCACACATAGCTCTGCGTGCAACGCGCGTCTGTGTTGCTAACCTGCATGGCTTCAGGCATCAAGAACGAGGCTGAGAAGGAGCGCAACCGCGCGGCCCGACGGCTGGACACGCTGATGAAGGGGCTGAGCGTGCCGCTGACGCGCTACGTGGACAACTTCCCGCCGCCGGAGAAGCTGCACCCCTTCGAGCAGGTGGGTTGAGGGGCCTGTGGGACCCTGGGCGTGTGGGGCCAAGCAGGCAAAAGGACTCGGGGGGAAGGTTGTGATGGAGGCTGGTTGTGACTGATGTCTTTGTGGCGCCGAAGAAGCTGCACCCCTTCGAGCAGGTGGGTCGAGGGCGTGTGGGGCCGTGGGGGCGGGAGGAGGATGGATGGCCGGGTGGGTGGGTAAGTGGCGCTCTGCGTGGATGGCACGTGGGAGCCTCGTGGGAGCGCGTACCGCCGAAGGGTTGCCAGTGCATGGAATGAGAGGAGGAGCATACAGCATCAGCTGCCGCAGCCGTGCGGGGCAGCCTAAAACGCCTTACCACAGGCCCGGCAACTACCAGCACCCATAAACGCCTCTCCGCCTTTGCACATTGTCCTCCAGCCAACGCGGGGCATTTCGAACGCCCACAGTCGCACCCATAACCACCCCACATAGAACCACCGCCCATCCAACCTGAGGCCCACTTCAAGCTTATCGGGGGTGCAGCTCCCTCTGTACCGGCGCATTCACACCCATACCCGTACCCAAGCCACGATAACCATTATTGCTCTCGTCCTATTCATGACTTGCAGGCGCTGCTGCAGCTGACGGTGGGCATCCCGCTGTACCGCTCAACGCTGCAGAAGGTGGACCGCCTGCGCAAGGCCGTGCAGGTGGGAGTACAGATTGTCACATCGTTCCCACGGTTCACCCATCGCCCGTGCACATGTGCATGTGCAGAACACCTTTTCCAACAACACACGCGCACGGTGAGCCTCACGTGGCTGGCCCTTCGCGACAGGCACCATCCCCGTGACTTGCCCGCAGCTTGCCGCTTTGCATCGTGGTGCGGTGATGCGGTGCACCACATGCACGCCTACCATAACGACTGCGATGTTGTGCTACTCCTTGCACCCCTCCCCCCGATTACCTCGGCCCCTCTGTACGGTACCAGCTCTCCACGCCCGCCTGTCCCCCACTGTTCCTGCCCCCCTCCCGCAGGAGGTGGGCAAGGGCGCGGCCAGCCGTGCCGCCAACGCGCCCAGCAAGGCGGCCGCCATCGCTGCAGGGGAGGAGGGCGCGGAAGCCGTGGAGGCAGTGTTCACGGCGGGGGCGAAGTGAGTTGACGTTGTGCGAGGGCGGGCCGGCCTACGTTCCTGAATGCGGCCGCAGAGGGCCCCTCTACAACGGGAGCCAGCGCCGCTCCGCCTCCTAAAACGTTACCACTGCCACGGGACTGGCCACGCTGAACATCTTGCGATGCTGCCGCAACCGTCTTAACCCCGGGCCCCCCCCCCCTCGCAGGCACGTTGACGCGCTCAAAGAGATCGCCAAGTCGCTGCGCTCGCTGCCCTCCCTGGACACCTCGCTGCCCACCCTGGCGCTGGTGGGGGCGCCCAACGTGGGCAAGAGCAGCCTGGTCAACGTGCTGTCCAGCGGCACGCCCGAGGTGGGGAAAGTGATGGCTGGGCAGGTGTAAGGCAGTGCTTTTGGGGTTCGTGGTCAGAGGATGCTTGAGCAGAGAGCCGCCAGGACCAGGCCTGGTCAACGTGGCAAGCAGCGGCATACGGAGGTGGGGGCGTGGTCTTAGGGAATGTTATTTGCCAGTGCAGCCTAGGCGCCGCGTCGTCCCTTGTTTTGTGCTGGACCGTGTCCCCTCCCCTCCCCCTCTCCAGGTGTGCAACTACCCCTTCACCACGCGCTCCATCAAGATGGGCCACTTCTACCTGGACAGCCAGCAGCACCAGGTGGGGCGGGGCTGGTGGTAACGGGCGTATGTGCTCTTAATGCAACTGTCGTTTGTCTCCCGTACTTACCTTGACAGCCAGCAGCACCAGGTGGGGGCAGGGGAAGTGGGCTACCGGTATGCGGGCTGTGCAAGTGTAGTGCACGCACTGATTTATGTGGATTCCTCTACCTAAGGAGCCAGCAGCACCAGCGTGCGAGCGGAAGTGGGTGTTTGGGGTAACGGGGAGGCACGTGTGAGAAATTTGCGTGGGGCCAACCTGACTCAACCAGCCAGAGACAGTGGCTGTAAGATGCCCACAAGCGTGGCCCTTTACCTGGATCTTGGTCTGGGTATGTCTAGGGGGTTACGGACTCCTCCTTGTCAAGGTTTGCCCATAAAGCCGTCTTCGGCAGGTGACCGACACCCCCGGCCTAGTGCAAGCCTCCCTCCCACCACCTCGCTCCCCTCCCCTCCGCGCCGCAGGTGACCGACACCCCCGGCCTGCTTCGCCGCCCCGACTCTGAGCGCAACCGCATGGAGCAGCTGACGCTGGCGGCGCTGGGATGCCTGGACACCGCCGTGCTGTTCGTGGTGGACCTCACGGAGGAGTGCGGTACCAGCGTGGGCGACCAGTGGGCAATACGGCAGTGAGTTGGGCGGTGTGTGTGTGTGTTTAGCGTGTGTGTAACAGCGCTGACCGCGCCCCCTTCACGCCTGGGCAAGTCCTGCGTGCCCCTAAACCCCATCAAACCACACACCCCTTACCTGCATTGCACTCTACCGCCTTGCCGCATGGCCTCAACTAGCTTGCCCCACCCCTCCTTCGCTCTGCACGACCTGCACCCACCTCCACCGCTCATCCTCGCCGCATGTGCCCAACAGCCCCGACCCCCGACCCGCCCCCCGCCGCAGGGAGGTGCGCGCCCGCTTCCCCGAGCGGCCGTGGCTGGACGTGCTGTCCAAGGCGGACATGTTGCAGGTGTGTGCGCTGTGTGTTTTACAAATTGAAGGTCGGAGGAGTGTACCGGTATGCTAGGATACATGTTCACGAGTTGCGGGCAAGGCAGGTGCGTGCACTCTGTGGTCGCGGGTGTATGTGAATGTGCTGTGGAGCTCGTGCCTTGATATGCTGCACGCAACATCACGCCCGTCATCCAAGGCACGGTACTGCCCCAGCCCCACGCCCCATCCCTCCTCGAGGGGGTCCGCGTCCGTGCCGGTGCCCTTGCACCCATGCTGAGACCCACGTCTGATACTCCCCAACTCCCGCCATGCACATTGTTCACACCGCGACTCCTACTCCCTCCCGCTGGTACAAACAGGATGTCTTTGCCGAGGCGGATGAGCTCATACGCAGCAGCCGCGAGCAGCAGCTCCCAGACGCACACACACAGCCCCCAACCGACCCAACCACCACCACAGCGCTTGCCAACGCCACGGCTGAGCCCGCTGGCGGCGGGGCAGATGACGCAGCGGAGGCCGCCGTAACGCCCGCCGAGGTGGCGGCGCGGCTGCCGGCAGCGCTGCGCATCTCCTCCGTGACGCACGACGGCATCCCGCAGCTGCAGCTGGCCATCATACACATGCTGCGCGCCAGGGCGCGCGCGCGGGCGGCGGAGGAGGCGGCGCGGGAGGCGGCGGAGAGGCAGCAGCGGGCGGCGGCGGCGGCGGCTAGGGGCCCGCTGCTGCCGCAGCTGCCGGGGGCGGGGGCGCGGCCGCCTGGGTCTCCGCCCGTCATCCTGCAGGGCTTCAAGATGTGAAGGGAAGACCGAGGTCAGGGTTCACGGTAGCATGTGCCGGAGCTGTATTAGCTGCGCGCTCCGGTTGTGTTTGAACTGCCTCAATGGGGGCCTATGTCGCCAGGATCCGTGCAGCTCCTATGGGGTTTGATACGTACTTGCCGCGTGGAAGCAGTGGGCCGTGCTGCGCGCTTGGCGTGTTGCAGCAGCAACTGTCCAGCCACGATTGCGAGTTCTACAGTAGACACGCGCGGACAATGGGTGCTGACTAGGTTGCTGCTAGGTCCAAGGGCGCTAGGGCGGATGGCTGTTGACAGCATCAACGGGATGCATCAACACGTGCGCGGCTGGCGCGACTGCCTGGCAAGTCGGGAGCGTGCTGGATGGAGGTTGCACGGTGCTTCCCAAGTTCCCATTGCTTGCATTTCAAGACTGACACGTCCCAGGCCTTGATGGCGAGAATGTAAGGACGGTGTGCAAGTCGCACCGTATTGGTCTGCCTAGCACCTGGCCCCATGCATCCTCCTTGAAACGGGCAGCACGGTAGCAATCTGTCGTCATTACAAAGGCAAGGGCAGTTGTTCGAGACGGTCCGCGCTTGTCCAAAAGAACGCATACGGTATGGACCACATGCATGTCGCTCATGGCGTATCCCGCCCCAGTAACGGGGCTATGCCCCAAGCGACGTCCCCCATCCCGTCCAGCACTGAGGCCCTCAGGGAGGGAGGGCATGAGTGCTGTCCTCGCACTGCACCAGCAGAGTGGTTATATCACAAACAATAGCTCTCGACCTCCCAATACTTAACTCTCCAACCGCTCACAATGAGCAACCTCTCCCACTCCACTCAATTTGCGGCGGGGCACATATGCACCGAGGCCAACTCACTGCTCACTGTCCGCCGCTCGGCAAAATTGCACAGGACACCTGCACATTAGGGATGCCCTTCGCAGGGACACCGTGCCGTACAATAACACGTAATACGCGGTCAACTCCCACTCAGTCTGTGACAGCGGTAGCAGGGAGGGGCGCACATCCGGGCCCAAGGGAATGCAATGCAGTTGTAAAACAATTATGGATGCACAAACTGAAGTCATATAAGCGAATCGCTCCCACCACTCGCACCCAACGCTCTGCGCGCACACTCAACAGCAGGCTCTCGTCCACACTTACCCAGGCGCCAGGCCAGCTAAAAACCCCAACCACAGCCCATTACTCCGGCGCTCGCGCTACCGAGATTACCCACTCCACGCGCACACAGCAATTATGTGTGCCGCTAATCCGGGGTGGGCCCCCTGCAGCTAATGCAGATCCGCCTCACGCCACCACCACGGTACGCCACCGCCGCTCAGTTAAGGAAGAAGGCGTAGGGGCCGGCGCCCTCGAACAGGATGAGCAGCGCGATGCCGATCATGGCCGCCCGGCCGTTGATGATCTCAGCAACGGGCGTAAAGGGCCCGAACTCGGCGGGCTGCTTGTCCTTGCCGAACAGCCGGTCCCACGGCACCTGCAACATGCAGGGAGTTGTCCGTGACCATCAGATAACTTCCACCCCAGTGTAACATAAGAGAGCAGGAGCCGCAGGAACAAGGGTGGCACCGTCAGCAGGAGCACAGGAATGCCGTCCTGGAAATATGTCACGATTCATCCTGGTATTCCCCCCGTTGAGGCCTGGGCGCCAACCAGGCAACTGACATCTAGGGCGTGGCAGGACCCATTCCGTTTAGCGACCCATAGTACCAAATAGGTGCACGCCCCTCGCAGCGCCCACGGGAGACGGGACTGGTATGCAAACCCTGCGCCGTACCAGCTGTCCAATGTATAGAACGGCATGCATCTTTCCTGGCACGAGCAGAAACGTATGGCAGACACCCAGCTGTGTCCAGCTGGCAAGGAAGGGACCTTACTCGTAACCGAAAGGGAAGAAGGGCAGTGCTCCTACCCCAGAAAGCCTGGCTCTCTCATGCATAACGACCCCCGGATCTCACCTGGCGGACGGCGGGCGCGAAGGAGGCCAGGGCTACCGCCGCAATGACAATGAGCGCCTGGAGCACACGGTGCACGTGTAGAGGACAGGGGGAGAAAAAGGTTACCCATGCAGGGTGAAGGTGAAGGTGAACCACACTGAGCCTGCGCCCGACATGGTTCAGGCTAGGCGAACGACTGTGCGCGCCTTTCGGCTTAGAGATTCCACACTCCTTTGTCGTGCCCCGATATGGCAACGGCGCTACGGCTAGCACCCCACCTGCTGGCACTGCTAAACACCCCCCATATCCCGCCCGCATGCACACGCGCTATTCAGTACCGGTACGCACCTGCGCCGCGCCCCCGGACACCATCTGGGCGTACATGCTCTCTCCCGACTTGAGCTCCGCGGCAATGGCGCACACGAAGCCAATCACTGTGGGCCAGAGAGAAGAACCGAGGCAGCTGAGCGTCATGTTGACGACGGGACAGCAGCAAGCGGCTGGCGTGCTTGGTGCAGAACAAGGCCGGCGTCTGCGTGACTGAATGCCGCGGACCCGGCAGCCAGCGCAAGGTGCACGCCAGGCCCTGTGCGGAGTACCGTAGTAAATGGGAAGACGGCAGCTACAAGTTCCAACACGTGTCCGCCCAGGCCAGATACCCACGAGTAAACTCACTGGCAGCACGGCCGTTGATGACCTCAGGGGCAAGTCCGCTGAATCCCATCACCTACACACAGGTCAGGGTAGGGGACAAGTTGCACAAGCGCATTGGTCCCTAGTGGCATTCTGAGGCGAGGCGTGCATGCCTGCAGCCCCCGTAGGGTGCAGCAGCGGCCCCCATCGGAAAAGGAGTTGCCCCGCTTCACGATATGCCACGCACAACACCAGCGACGTACCCATGGCGGCCGCACGTAGTGCTGGTGGACGCCCTGACAACACGGTCCTGACCAAATTGGCAGAACACATTACATGGAGACACGTGCCAGTGTATGACCAAGTGCACCCCGCACCTGGTCAAAGGACATGCCGGCATTGGGCTTGCGCTGTGCTGGGGCGGCGGGCTTGGGGGCCTGGGGCAGCCAGCTGGGGTTGGCCGGGCGGCCAGAGGTGGAGGCGGGGGAAGAGGAGGAGGAGGAGGAGGCAGGCTGGGGGGAGGAGCTGATGGTGGGGGTCTTCTGCGGGGGCAGCGTGGGCAAAACCAGGGTGGGGACATCAGAAGTGCAGGGGCAGGCTGGCTCACGGTCTGGTGCATTGGGCCTGGACATGAGCATGGACTATGGACCCCCCAGGGCGGCAGGCTGGCAGGTCATGGCAGCAGGTACGGCGGCCATCTGGTTGCCTGAGACTGAGTTGCCTTCCTGTGTCACAGCTCACCGGGGCAGCCTCGGGGCCCAGCAGCGCGTCTAGGCTCGACAGCGTAGACTTAACCTGTTGAATGCGGTTGGGTTCAGTTTTAAGCACATTGCCAGGAGATACAGCTGTTTGCTTATGTGCAGCGCCACGGCGACCCGCATGGCCGCACCTTCTCATCTGAGGAGGAGGCGAACGCCTCAACCGCCGAGCGGTCAGCAGTGCTAATGCTAGAGGTGGAGGAGGACTCCGGGGCGCTAGAGCGGCAGCGCACAAATGGCGCCGGGCGCGCGGAGGGCCCCCGCACTGCCACAGCGCGACCAGAGGAAAGCTTCATGTGCAGCATTTTGTCCCCTCTACTTTATAGTATGAAGCTGATATACAAGCCTTGTGAGCAGATGTACCTCGGTTAGCAAAGCGTCAGACTTTGTCGGATTTGGAGCCAAGAGCGTGAGGAAGGCTCGGTTGGCCAACCAACTCGCCCGAGCCAGCCCGAGCCATAGCCACTCATCGCGGAACCCCCAACGGTCACCACATCAATACGCAAAAAGGCCTGTTACGAGCACACACGAGAGAAAGAATTGTAGGCTAACCTTCATTTGTACCAAACCAGTGGACATGGCCTGCGATGCCACCTGGTCTCGGGGGCCTCTCCCCTGCTACGTGGGACTGGGCTTTGAGCACCAGGGGAGCTCCCCTGTAGTGCGCTGTAGGGGCCCGCGGTCCGTGGACCTTAGAGCACCTTTCGGTGGGCAGAGTAATCGGCAACATGTGTTGAGTCGGGTTGAGTTGGTGGTGGGAGCAGCAGGAAGCCAGTCCTGACGCCCTGCAAAGGCTGCAATGCGAGGTCGCCCTTCCCACGCCTGGCTGTGGGTGGCCACAGGTGTTCCGTTCTGGGACCGCGGTAGCCCTGACTGCGATCGCTCTCCAAGGTAACGCTATCGCGTTCAGCCCCTGACTTGGCCCCCACTCCGGCAGCGCGCTCTTGTTTCGAGAGGTAGCTAGGGTTTGAAACACGGGGAGGAAGCTGAGTACAGGTGGTGAGCAGGTACAGAGGAGAGGCTGAGTTCAGGTGGAAAACGCAAGAATTTATGTTGTGTATCCGACAGTTAGTACAGCTTACTAACGTTGCCCTGTCAACCGCTTAGCACACGTCCTTGCACATTGGTTAATGGTGCCTTCAGAGCCACCCAGAAATGCATGACCACCACAACCCCGGGGCCCTCGACGCCCTACACGCATCGCCATGGACCATGCAGTACATGGCTTCAGCCTGCCCCAACGCCCCACACTACCAGTATGCATGTACTAGCAATGAGGCAGTGCACCTACGGTTGCTACCTTGCACCTGCTTGCACAACGGCTGATACCGCAATGTGGTTACTAATGCATACTTGTGTGCAAGCGTGAAGGTTCCTAGAGCCTGGCCAGCGCCATACGCAGTCTCCCAGGGCGGCAGCTACTGCCTTGCCCTTCGTGCACGCCTAAACCTCTTCCACAGCCAAAAGTAGCAACGCCACTGCACCACAGTCAACGCCGCCGACAGCCCCCACACCACCACACGCCGCAGCGCCGCACGCCGCCGGTTGCGGACCCTTAGCCACTCCAAGCACTCCCCGTACTCGCCCTCGCCCTCGCTCTCGCCCTCTTCCTCAGCAAGCGCAGAAGATACGGCTGCACCGTCCCACGGCGCCCCCTGCTGCACCATCCACCTCATCACCGGCGGCGTTAGCCTCCACACCACCGCCAACTGCAGCGCCTCCGCATCCCACCGCAGCCCCATGCGCCGCAGGTAGCACATGGTCGCGTAGTCAGCATTGCGGCCAGCGCAAAGGTAGGATATCCAGGTCGGCCCCGGTCGTACCGAATCCATCTGCAGCAGCAGCTCGATCACCTCCTCGCAGCCGCCCCTCGCAGCCGCCGCCAGGGTATCCCACCGGGGCTCCATGCCCCGCTGCTCCACCAGCTCCCGCACCAGCTCCACGTGCCCTGCAAGCGCTGCCCACCTCAGCAGCGCGTTCCCCACGGACTCTTGTCCTCCCTTGCAGCCCTCCGTCACGCCAGGCATGCTCGCCACCGCCTCCAGCTCTGCTGCCTTCACCGCGGTCTCAAAGGGCTTTGGCAGCGAGTCACGCCGGAAGTCGCCCCTGGGGCACCTGTCGGCGTGGTCCGACAGCCACACCATCATCCGCAGCTTGCCGTGACGACTTGCCTCCACGTACGCCTGGGGGCTGGTGGGACATCCCCTGTCCAGGAGCCACGACACCAGGGGGATGCTGCCCGAGCCCGCCGCAGCAGCAAACAGCTCTGCGCTCAGCTCCTGCCCACACTCCTCGTGCAGGTAGCGCACCGCCTCCAGGTGCCCCCTCCTCGCCGCCTCCATGGCCCCCTCGGGGTGCACGGCTACACCGCGCTCCACCAGCCACCGCAGCTTACCCACGTCCCCGCTGTACCCTGCAACCCGCCACAGGTCCTCCAGACCTTCCTCCGGGTCCCCCGGCCCCGGCAGGGGGCACCCCGCCTCGTCCACCAGCCACTCCGCAAGCGACAGGCTCGGCGCCTCCATCGAGCCGGTAAGTACCGGTAGGGGATGGCCCGCCAGGTCGTGGCCAGGGCCGGCGGCCGTGAGGTCCAGCCCCTGCTCGTCCCTTACCCACTGCACCAGCGCCTTGTCCCCAGCGCCCGCTGCGCCCGCTGCAGCTGCCACCAGCAGCTGTGCGCGAGGCACCTCAGGGACGCAACGCACGCCCGTAGCCTCGTCATCCAGCAGCCAGGCGATCTTGGCCCGTGCGTCCGGGCTGCCCGAGTTGCCGGCCATGCGGATGGTTTCCGCCCTGGTGGGGCCCAATGCGCCGCTGTCCTCCTCCCCTGGCAGGGACAGCCTGGGCACGATGGTCCGCCAGGCGGCCTGCAGCCCAGCCAGGTCGCAGTACCATGCCGCGGCTTTGAGGGTGCGCTGTGGGTTAACAGGGCAGCCGTGCTCCACCAGCCACGGCAGCAGGTGGGCGTGCCCTGACATTGCCGCCTGTGTGCCAGGGTCGTGCCACCACGTCTGGGCGTAGAACGGCGTCCGCTGCAGGCTGCTGCCCGAGAGCAGCTCGGGGAAGAGGCACGGCCGCACCAGGCCCCACGCGTGCTCCAAGTTGACCTCGCTGCCGCTGGATGCAGCTGTGGACAGCAGGCGCAGCTTGCCCGCAAAGGTGAGCTTCCGCAGCCCAGGCTGCCACTGCGGCTGCCAGGGGCATGCGGCGAACCAGGGTGGAAGCGGCTGGCTGAGGCGGACGGCGTTGTATTGTGGCGTGTTGAGCAGCTGGGATATGCTCTTGCACATCAGCCGGCAGCCGAGCGCGACATCATTGGGCGGGAGGTGCGAGAGGACGCGCAGCTGCAGCTCGGCGGGAAGCCGCCGGAGATCGTCGGCGTTTGCTTTTGCTGATGAGTCCACGAATAAGAAGCAAGTAGCGTCCATGGTTGGTATTCAGTTGTCCTGCAGGGGGCAGGGAACGAGCGGCGAGGGGCCGCGGTCGCGCTCTGTCAACAGGAAGCTTTGTGCGAGAGTGTCCGTTTGCCGATTGATGATGCACCTCGCGGGGTTCAGGGTCGTCGCACCACCTGACAGCATGGCTTTACATTGTACTCACCCCTTGTGATCAGGGCTTGGGCGAATGGTTGCCGGCTTCAGCAGCAGAACAGAGGCCCACGGGACTGCCAGGGACTGCACTATAGCACAAGTTAAAGTTTCCTCGTGTGTAGCAATATGAATTAACCTGAATTAACTCTGCTTGCTTGCTGCTGGGACCGTCCTATTGTGACCGTCTACAATGGTGTCGCGGCCGTCCAAGGACGCTTTGCTCATCTGTCATCGCTGTTCTTTGTGCCTTGGCAGCAGGGCACTTGGGCACTCCTCTGCCGGCACGTGCCATAGGTTTGCCCTCAATGCCATTGCTCATTACCATATACACATGACTTAAACACTCTGTCACACACATGCCGCAAGTCCCTTGCATTGGCTGCGGCTGGGGTGCAACCGCAAGCTACGCCAGCACCCAAAGGCCGGCAAGGGGGCCACGTGCGTGTGGGCGATACGAGTTCAGTTGCAAACACGCGTTCCGAACTCATCCCCGCAACTGGACAACACCCACTGCACACGGACCCAGCAGACACGAATTCGCATTTCAGTAACACTCGTCAGCACTCCGCTCCCACTCCTGTGCCACACTCGTGCGCGCCCTGTGCACCGCACGCCACCCCCTCTCCCAGCCCCGCCATTTGCGTAACCTTAGCACCTCATACGCTACAACGCCCGCTGTCAAGTTGACACAGCCGAGTAACGCATTCAAGCTGCCCAGCTCTTGTCTGTAGAATGAGGTAAATGACGGGGGAAATCCCGTCTGTGCGTGTCTCAAATGTACCGTAGCTACTGATGGCGCTCCCTTTGCGTGCCAGCCGTTTCACCTCCTCCACCGTCCTCCGCTGTCAACGTCCCTACGACTGCCGATCACTCCTCGTCCCCCTCATCTTCATCCTCCTCCCCCTCATCCTCGCCCTCAGCTTCCCCTTCCCCGCTCTCCTCCGCACAGGCCCCCTGGCCGCCCCTCGCCCTCCCTGACGTCCCCACAGCAGCCCCCGCCCCTGCCCCCGCCACCACCACCCCGGCCCCCGGCGCCACCCCCGCCAGCCGCTGCTGCTCCTCCCCCACCTCGAAACGCCACAGGTCCACCTCAATGTCTACACTCTTCTGCCTGCGTGCAGCAAACCAGGAACTGTGTATTAACTGCGGGCGGGACACACAGGCTCGACGAGCGCAGCGCAGCATCGACGAGCAGGTGGACTGTGCCGGAGTGCATGCGGGATGGAGCTGGGTGCGGGAAATAAAGGTACGCCGTGAGGGACGCACGGCTAAGCATAACCACAGTACAGCCTGGCTTTTGGAGCCTGTGCATACTACGCCTTACGGTCGGCTGGGACCACGCACAGACTGTGCATGCAATGGGACACAGGACACAGCAAGCGTGGCACCGGCAAGGAGGACCCAACTACGGTAGTTTTACACCCACTTATGGAACTTCATGGTGGCTGGCAGATCGTAGCGTAGTTGGGCCAGCACCTCGGCGGACTTGGCTCCCAGTTCTCTGAGGGTAGGTGTGAGTACAGAGCATTGCAGGCGTGGGTTAACCTGGCAGGTCGTGACACAGGTGGGCTAGCACCTCGGCACCTTGAACCCCCAACCCCTGAGGGCACGTGTGTACAGAGTGTTGCAGGTGTCGGTTACCCTTAGTGGACAGGTCGTGACACAGCTGGGCCAGCACCCTCGCAGGGTTTTCGGCCAGCTGCGTGAGGGTATGCTGGTGTGCAGGTGCGGGGCGGCGTGGGCACGCAACTGCCTGCAAGGTGAAAGTATCACAGCGCTCCCGAAGCTGGGCGGCTTGCTGCTGCAGCCGGTGATGGGCAGGGCAGTGATGCACGTGACATGCTGGCAGCCCCCCTGCACACACCTCTTGGCCGTCTTTGCGATGAAGTCCCTTGTGGAGCTCTTGTGCAGCGAGTAGACGGTGTGTGTTGACACGCGGAAGGCGGCGCGCAGGAACACCATGTCCACACCCTGGAGCGGGGGGAGGCGCCAATCCGTGTCACCAGCTGCATCTCCACTTGACATATGGCATTTTGACCAGCCTAAATCCATACGGCGTATGGAAACCATGTCCATCACCCTGGAGCGGGGAGAAACACCAATTCTGGTCAGCGTCACCACCCACCACGACCAACACACCCTGTTCGCGCACACCCGGGATCCAGGACCCAACCTGCTTGGGTCCGAAGGGCGGGTCCCTTTCCGTGAACGCCCCTGCCCACCCGTGTGCACACGCTACCATCTGCTTGGTTCCGCCAAGCGGGTTCATGACCACGGCACCACGAGCACCCTGTTTGGTACCAAAGTGCGGGCCCGTGCACACACCGTCCTGTGTCCTCCCAGCTGCTTGGTCCCGACGGATGTGCTCCACGCATGACTATCCCTTTTCATGTACACGCCCGTTCCATCAACACGTACTCAACCCACCTTTTGCTTGGTTCCGAATGGCGGGTTCATGATCACGGTGTCGGCCCGCAGCATCGGTTGCTGCTCCGACAGCTCCCGCACGTCGCACAGCACGAAGTCAATCTGGGGGCCCGGGTGTGTGGCGGTAGGCGACGACAGGCGAAGTGGGCGGAGGGTACACAGCGAGGAGGCCAGCCGACGTGGGTTACGGCTGCAGCCGAGGCGGACGGTTAGGCGCGGCTGTGAGGCAGCCCACAGCTACACTTGACAGCGAGCGTTAACACCCAGTAACCAATAGCCTGACCAGACCGGGTGGTGCTTTGGTTACCGGCACAAGTCCCAAGCTGGGCTCCCGCCTACCTGGCTATCCTTTCGAACGAGTTAAGCACCGGAGCTGGCATAAAACACCGTCCGCTGGGGTGCTGCCGAGTGGCGGGTCTACAGTCGGCCTAGGGCTTCGGCTCCACCATCCTAGCTACGATCTCAGGCAGTCACCGCCACCCACTGGCAGCGGGTCCTCGAATTCCCTCACGTTATCCTGCGCCACCTCCAAAGGCCATTCCCACGTCCATGCACGACACGTGACAAAAGTGGCGCACCGGCAGTGACCCTCGCCTCCCAAAGGTAGTACGTCAACGCCTGTGACCCACATGTGCCCCAGGATAGCAGCAAGGCTTGCCGACACACAGAGACGGTGTCCTGCGTGTGCTAACACACTGTCATCCGCCACCCACCGGCAGCGGGTCCTCGAACTCTTCCACGTTGTCCTGCGCCACCTCCAACGCGTCCGGGTCCACGTCCACACCCACCACGTGGCGGGCGCCCAGCAGCGCGGCGCCTATGGACAGCATGGCCTGCGGGTGGGTGTGGGGGCCGAGGGGACGGTGGGCTGTGGTAAGGGTGGTGGGGATGGTGTGGGTGGAGGGGATGGTTGGCGTGGCGGGAAGAGGCGTGGGGGCGGGGTGGGGGGCGACAGTGAAGGCAGGAAAAATGCAATTGCAGTCACACGGCCAGCGACGCTTTTGCGCCCAGCAGGGCAGCGCCGATGGATGTCACGGCCTGGGGGTGGTGGGGGCAGTGGGGCCAATGGCCGTGGGGCTGCGTTTGGGTGGTTGGGTTGGCGGAGGTGGCGGCGGAAAGGAACTGCCTCAATCAGTTATGTTTCCGGTAGCGGCAGCCTCGGCACAACTTAGGGGGCATCCAGTTACGGACTGACAACAGTCTGTCGCTCCCAGATGCTCTACCTTATGTGCCGTCTTAGGGACACCTCAAACTCCATGCCCCTTGGTCTGTTATGTCAGGACCGCTTGCTAGTCTGTGCAAGATGGCCCCAGGTGGACTACATACAGGGAATGCCACATGCCAAACACACGCCTTCGTTCCTTGCTCCCGACCCACCGTGCCACACCCCAGGTCCACCACTGTGCGCCCCGCGAACTCGTCATAGCTGTTGTCAACCTGGGGGTGAGTGTGAGTTAGCATGGGCAGATGGCGGGGGGCTTGTGGTTGGCTGGGAGACAGCGCGTCAGACGTGCAGTGACACGGGCGGGCGCGCACATTGAAGCCCTAGAGGCCATCGCTGTGCCTCGGTCCGCTCATGGACCCCCGGCTCTTGCCCACCGTGTAACATTGGATCACATTTTAGCGTCGTCCTAACTACACAGTGCAGGCCCCGGTTGATGCGCACTGGTGCGGCCAGCGGTAATATGCCACCGCCATGCGTGCTACCACCACAGCCGTAGCTTTCTGGGCCATCAGCACGCACCCAGCCGGGGAAGCGCGCCCGTGCACACTGGGGTGCACACATGCTGTCCAGCGGCTCATACGGTAACGGTTTTCGTGCCAGTGTGCAGCCTCTGGCGCGTGCGTCGGGACACTGGACGCACTAACTCGGGCAGCAGCCCAACAATATGGTACTCGCCGCAGCGCCTTGCACTGTAGCTGTACACAAACCGGCATACTGTTTATCGGTGTGCACCTTCGTGACTGTCTCCCGCAATGGCCCCAGGCACGCACCGTGAAGAGCAGCCGAGAGGCTAGGTGCGGCCCCGTGGGGTATCTCCCTTGCAGTACCGGTGTTGCGCGCAGCACTGTGTGCACGTGCGACGTGTACATGTTGCATCTCTCGTCTACAGTGCAAGCACGCATGTCCGCACCGTGAAGAGCAGCCGGGAGGCCAGGTGTGGCCCCGTGGGGTACTGCTCCAGCTCCACCTTGGGGGAGGTGAAGGGGGCAATGTCCTGTGGGAAGCGGGGTAAGCATGGGGACGGGTTGGGTGTTGCGGCGAGGGAGGGGTGAGGCGGTGCGAGCAGGGAGAGCGGGCAAGGGGTGAGACGGGGAGGGGGCGTTTCCGGCAGCCGAGATGCGGCGGTGTGCCGTACCCTGGCGTACGACAGCCCGAGATGTACGGCCGTGAGAGTGCAGATGTCAGGAAATCAGGACATGCAACTGGGTGCCTCTAGGGATCTGGGTGGCTGTCCGGCGTCTGACGCCTCATGAAACGAGTGTCCGTTGCACGGCAGTGACAAGATGCCCGGCAGTAACACCCAAGAGCCATCCTCTGTACGTGCTGGTTGTGGATTGCATGACGGAGGGTTGAGAATTCCCTGAGTCAATGCAGGGAGAGCTAGAGTCCGGTGAACGGGGTGCGTTTGAAGGTGGCAGGGTGGCCGGGCTGTGCCGGCTAGCGATGCCCCAGCTGCGGCTGTCCGCACCTGCATCAGCGCGTGCAGCTCCTTGAGCTTCATCCTCCTTAAAGCGGACAACTATTTCGCTTCTGTGCTTAACGTGCTTCTCCGTAGTGGGCTCGCAGTCAACCAGTGAGGTCGCGGTTGGTTTGCAGCACCATGCCACTAGCGACCAGCCGCCATGAGCTAATGCTGCAGCTCAAAGAACTCGTCGTCGATTACATGAAGGTGCTTGCACTAGAAACATCATTGCGCGCCGGCGTTGCGAAAAGAGGTGTTCGTCCAGTGAGTCTCGAGTTGTGTGAGCGTAGAGACATGAGTTATTCAGAGGTGCAAGTTTGGTTAAAATGTAGTCGAGATGTTTGAGCATTCCTATGGTGTGACGGCCAACGCGCGTGCTGTGGCTCGTGGTTCTGCACGGCAGGACACGCACACGTGCCTTGTGACACGCAGAGACCGGAAGCTTTTGCTATGGGGCATGCTCCTCACAACAGTTACCAGCCCAGCAAGACTTTGCCTGCGTGCAGACTGCCATGCTTGCACAGGTAGGGATGCAGCGGAGTGATGCGGCCTGCTGGTAAGATAAGAGTTCCCCTGCTGTTGCCTGACGCCATGCCCGCCATGCCCAGGCATGAGGCTGTGGATCAGACACGTGCCTTGAGCCTAGACACCATGCTTCCCTGTAGACAAACCCGGAGCACCCATTATATAAGTGTTGCCTTGCCTGGAGTGCATTCATGAGGTCGATCCCAGAAGTGTCCGTAGCGGTGATGACGTGTGATGAGCTTGGGTATCACCCCAGAGTCGGGGAGCAACAGTGGCTCCAAACCCTTTCCCACGCACTTGCTGCTGACAGTCGTGACAACTCGTGCTGCGTAACAGCTACAAGCCGCCTCAGAGTCCGGCCTGACCGAAGTGGGTGCTTTGACTGAGCAGGACTGGACAGACCTGGATGCAACCAACCGCCAGTTGTACAAGGTGCCAGTAGGGAACACGTTAACATGGCTTCCAATCGACGATGAGCGCTCAGCGCTCAATAACGTGCTGTAGGATTGCTTCGCAGCATCTGCAGTACTATACAAAGGAAACACGGCCAAATCGCACAAGGCCAGGGCAACCCACAGCTGGGCCGAAACATGCAGCTTGGATCTTTAAAACTTTCCGAGCATACAATAGTAGACCGTAAGCCGGCATTCCAAGTTGTCGCGGGGCGCGCGAGCCGGTCTGCCCTATGGCGATGTTACGCGGAGAAGCCTCGCGGACCAGCCACGTCGGCTGCTACGGCGGTCAAAACAAAGGAAGAGCCTTGCCCGCCTCCTACTACGGCGGACAGGCTGCCAATCCTGGATGACTTGACCAAGGTGCGACCGCTTCGGGGGGGTCCGTGCGTGGTGCAGTCAAGGGCGGTGCGGCAGAGGCTGCGTCCTGCTGCGTTGATGGCGCACGGTTGTTCGGCTGACAAACTAGTTTGCCGGCAGCACGGAGCAGCTGTGCAATACGCACGCCGTCTATGTGCTTGGCACCTTGACGTTGCACAGCTTCAACACGCGTGGGACATGACACGTGCCGCCATCCGACTGCACCCGCTGGCCCTCCGGCCATTCCCCACGTGCACTACAACGAACCAGACTACCCGTGTCGCCCTGCCGAGATAAATCTCACTAGTCTTCAATGCTCTGTATTTAGTCGCTGTCCGGTGTGGCCGCACCTCCTTCCCGTACGCGCCCATGCGTGTTGCGTACCGCCACCAACATCCAGCACCCTCCATGCCCACCTTACACCACCGGGTCTCACCGTGCGTTCATATTGCGTCATGTCAAGTCCCATGCTGCTCACCATCAGGAAGCTGCCCGCTCCCTCCTCCACCTCCCAACAGGTCGACCTCAGTTGGGGCAGAATAGACCTGAAACTGGAACAGAAACTGAAACGGGAAGCCGGGCTTTTGCGAACGTTGAGACGATCATGTGTGCGCGCGTCACGCTCCCTCTCCGCCCGCCAACAGGTCGACCTCAAGCGGAAGTTTGAGTCGCACCACAAGCTGCTGAACGAGTCGGGCCAGCCCGTACTGCAGGTGTGTACCGGCATGTACGGCAGGGGGGAGGCAGCCTTGTCGTACAATACAGCCAACGGCACTGCTGAACTCAACGTGGGCTGCACCAGGGAGCACACAGCAGGGAAGGCTGTCTGAAACTGTGCGGAAGGGGTTACTTGAGGGGCAAGGGCCACAAGGCCCCTGGGTAAACCTCGGTCGGGAAGCACTCTAACCCCACTGGGTAACAGCAGCAAATGCCAAACGGAGGCAGTCGGCCTGCGGAGAGCGAGGATATCGGTCGCACTGTGCGGGCCGTGCTGCGTAACGCGTCGCTGAGGACCCGGAACGCTAGCTGAAAGCTGGTATTAATTGCACCCTATGGTGCCACAAATGGTACAAGCCGGCACAAGGTGTGTCCCGCCCATATGCAACCTGTGTGCACGCAGGTGCGCTACCTGGGCAAGACCGTGCTGCTGGTGCGGGAGCCGGAAGACGTGGCGGCGGTGCTGCTGCGCCGCGCGGACAGCTTCGTCAAGCACCCGCGGCAGAAGCGCGTGGCGCTGTGGCTGGGAGGTGGGTTGCGTCGCAGGGGGTGGCGTCATGCGGTCATTCCGTATCGCTGCGTTGGAGGTCCACCCTGCGTACGGCACATGTACACAGTCAGTGGTTGCATAGGAGGCTGTGGCGTTCACCACTTGCAGTGATATGGTGACCAGCATGCCGGGTTAGCAGGCTCTGACAGCTTTGAACACCCCCGGCCCTATGAACATACGCACACCTGCAGAGTCCGTGGGCACGCAGGCCGACCCCGGGCTGCACCAGCAGCAGCGGGACCTGCTGTCGCCCGCCTTCCGGCCCGACGCCGTACGGCAGATGGCGGGCCTGCTGGCGGCGGGCGCGGAGCGGCTGGCGGGCGTGGTGGAGGAGCAGGTGAAGGGGGTAGTTGCGGCGGGTGGAGGGGACAGCGCGGCAGCGGTGGGGTACCTGCCGTTTGGCAAATGATGTGAAGCAGCATCCAGGCGGTTGCGCAAAACCCCTGCAGCTTATACCGCAATGTTACGCCGCACCGCATCAGTCGAGGAGCTGCAGGGTAAGGGGACGGCAGGCGGGCCCATTCTATTGCGCAGTAATTGGCAAGGCAACCCACCTCTTTTACGTTTCTGTTCGCATCGCACTGTTACAACACTCTTACGCCCCTGCATGCGGGCCTGGCCGGGGCCGGGGGCGGCCCGCTGCGGCTGACCGCGGGTCGTTGTGTCGAAACCCCTCCTTCACCATGCCTCATCATACCATGTACGTGTTTTTGGCCCTGCAGGCGCGCCTGGTCGGTGGTCGCCTGTGGCGGTTGGACCTGCGGGCCCCTCAATCGATCATTGCCCCCCTCCTACCACCGTGTCTTACCACCCACATTTTACGCCCTTGAAGGCGTGCCTGGCCGGCGGCCCGCTGCGGCTGGCCCTGCGGGACCTGTCGAGATGGCTCAGTCAGTCAATGGTCCCCCTTGTGTCGTACCGCACTGCCGCACCGCTGCAGGCCCGCCTGGCCGGGGGTAGTCCCCTGCGGCTGGACCTGCAGGACCTATTCCGCAGCCACTCGCTCGACACGGTGGGGCTGGTCAGCCTGCGGGCGCGGCTGGACACGCTGCGCCGCAGCGGCCAGGTGGCCCAGGGGGCGGAGCGGGTGGCAGGTGGGCTGTGGGGCTGCCGTTGTGGCGGCGGGGGCAAAGAGGGTTGCACATGGGCTGGTGGGCTGTGGGGCTGCGGGTGTAACGGCCTCCTGTCGGGCTGCTGGCCTGCGTGTGTGGGCGGCGGGCTGGTGCAGGTCGCGAAGGCGCCCCACGCTTGGGGGCCTACTCGCCTCCTGTCGCCACAAGCACTTTTTGTGTTACATTACACAATTACTCCACGGCCTGCTTTGTGTCCGCGCATGCATATGCCCACAGGTGCGCCTGCGCCGTCCGCCTGGCAGTCCGCGTACCCCGTCTCGTGGACCGGGGACGACATGGTCAAGGTGGGTCGGGGGGTCGGGTGACCAGCAGTCGCACTGACCAGCAGTCGTATGACGGTCCTTCTGACGCTTCGACTACTCTCCCATCCGTTCCCACCAGATGCTTGCCGAGGTGGAGGCCACTGCGCTGTGGCTGCTGCTGGGCCTGCCGCTGCCCCTCGAGCTGCTGCCGGGGTACGACAAGTACGTCGGCAACCTGGAGCAGCTGGACAAGATGGTGTACAAGGTCATTGACGACAGGCGGAGAGCAGGTGCGGCGGCTGGGCGCAGGTGGTGTACATGAGGTTGGAGGACAGCCGGCATGGGCAGTTGGGCACATGCGCAGGGGCGGTGACGTTAGGGGGTGGGAAAGGCAGGCAGGCAGGTAGGCAGGCCGTATAAAAAAGCAGTAGCTGACGTGTGTTTGCCTGCTGGTTTGGGTGAAGTCCAAGGCGGCCACCCGAAGCGCTTGTGCTGCATGCTTGGCGCGGCATGGTACGCAGGAGTGGGGCCCGACGACAAGGACGTCCTAGCCTTCATGTTGCGCGCGCAACAGCAGCAGCAACAGCAACAACAGCAGCAGCAGCATGAGGCCCGCAGCGGGTCACTACAGGACGGTGGTGGTGGTGGTGGGGCAGCGGCCGCTGGCTGCCCACACGCTGCTGCGGCGGCCGCGGCAGCAGCGGCAACACACAGCGCACCTGGATCTCCTGGATCTCCTGGCGGTGTCTTGCAGATCACCGACAAAGTCATTCGGGACGAGGTGAGCTGCAGGGACACCACCCGGCCTGTTCAGATGGCTGCAGACGCTGTGCACGCACGGCGGCGCAGCCCCTCTTGGCAACAGAGCTGCATAGCACACACGTGCGCAAACACGCGGGTGTCAGCTGTCGGCAGGCAAGCAGGCCCGTGTCCGTGTGCGCTGCTGGCGATGCTGTCGTCATCGCCCAAACAAGTGCGTCCTTCTTCACATGCCTGGCCTACGGAACGCCTGGTTGTAGATGGTCGCCCCCTACCCTCAATTACCTGTTGCAGATGTTTGTGCTCATGTTCGGCGGCACGGACACGTCGGGCCAGGCGCTGGCGCTGACGGCGCACTACCTGGCGCACCGGCCCCAATGGCAGCAGGCGGTGCGGGAGGAGGTGCGTGCGTGCGTGCGACCAGGGGAGCTGACGCTGCACATACCTTCCATACGTCGCGGCTTTGGCAGTAGGCTTGCACATACCTTCCATATGTTCTCCCAAGCGATCGGCTCCCAAAGCACCTTGCTGCACCTTGCTCCTGATACGACATTGCAGCCCTGCCCGTGCCTTGCACCCCCGCCCCATTGGCCATTGCCGCACGTGCGTTTCTCCAGGTGCCGGGCATGCTGGCCGAACGCACAGAAGTGCATCGCTCCTCATGTTTGCAGGTGCTGGGCGTGCTGGCCGGCCGGCCGGCCTCCTGCCTCTCCTCGGAAGACGTGCTGCGGCGCATGCCGCTGCTGAGCGCCTGCGTCAGCGAGACCATGCGCCTGCACCCGCCGCTGTCAGAGATACACCGCCTGGCGGCTCAGGTGGGTGTTGACGTGTGACAATATGCTTAATAACCAGAAAGGCAGATTCATACCGTATGGCGGCGCAGGTGGATGACTGTGCCTCTGCTGAATGCAGCTGAGCGTGCACGCAAATCACGTACGTGAGCCGGATATGCCCTCTTTGGTGAGGTATCAGGGTATCAAGGTATCAGCACGTGCCGCTGCCCGCCGCCGTGTCCATGCGCCTGCCACCAATAGCACGACACCACCACACAACACCCTGTGCGGCATACACGTTCTACCATCGTTGTACTACATCGCTGTACAAACTATGCGGCTGCCGCCGTACGTACCTCCTCCCGCTTACTGTACGCACTGCCCGCCGTTTGCAGGACGAGACGCTGTGCAGCGGGCGCACGGTGAAAATTGTTTGACGGGCGCGGCAGAACCCCGCACGCTTTGGGCCCTAGACACCCTTTAACACCCACTCCCTTTGCTGCCGCAGCGCAGCATTGCCTGCTGAACACCGCCCACCGCCCACCGCCCGCCATGCGCCCATTCGCAGGATGAGACGCTGTGCGGCGGGCGCTACGCGGTGCCGCGCGGCTCCTCGGTGCTTGTGTCGCTCTACTCACTGCACCGCCACCCCGCCGTGTGGCCGCGGCCGGAGGAGTGGCTGCCAGAGCGCTGGGGGGCGGCGGCGGCGGAGCTGGGGCCGCGGCAGGTGGGCGGGGGTGCAGCGTGAAGCGTGAGGGACCAGAGTCAGGGGTCAGGGGTGCGGGGAGCGGGGCTGCAAGAGACAGGCTGAAACTTCGCTTGGGCTTCATGGAAGCTGGTGACCTGCGTGCAGCACCTTGGCGCCAGGCTTGGTCCCTGCGCCAGCAGGAACCTGCAGGAAGCTGTCCGTGTCGCACATGCGCGAATAGCTGTTCCTTGCATACGTGCGAATGTCTCAGGCCTTGTTAAGGAGCTGGGGCCGCGGCGGGTGGGCCGCGGAAGTGGGCCCGGGACAGAGAAGGTACGAACCTACGGGGCTCGGGGCGGCTGCTGCCGTACGGCACTCGGGTTGCCTTATGCGCTCAAAATGCAGCAACAGGACAATCTCTCCTGGAGTTCAAATGTGTTGGTGCCACCCACACCTACGCCCCCAGGCCAACGCCTACCTGCCCTTCGGTGTGGGCCCACGCGGTTGCATTGGCCGCAACGCGGCACTGACAAGCATACCGGTGGGTGGCACAGAGTGGACGGACGCTTTCCCCGAGCGCATGCCTCCTGACCGCCTCCACAGCCTTCATGCCCCCACCCCGCCCCCCCCCCCTCCCCGCCAATGATCGTCACCCCCACCCCAACCCCCTTGCTCCCACACCATCACCCTCAGATGACGCTGGCGGCGCTGCTGTCCCGCGTTGCGCTGCTGCCCGACAGCCGCCAGGGGCCCGCGCTGCGCTTCTCGCAGTCCGTCATCCTGCGCGTGGACGACGGCGTGCGGGTGGAGGCGCGGCCGCTGGAGCAGTAGCGTGCTGCTTGCTGGTCAACCGTTGTGCCACTTGCCTGTTTTCACCTGTGCGTAAGCGGAGGGCGTGCAGGTGGCGGGGCGCTCGCTGGTGCACTGGATAGAGCGGTGTGAGGGCGAGCGCTGCTTGCTGCACGACGTGGTGATCATATTCATACGATGTGCATGAGTGTCAGTGTGGTGTGGGAGCGAGGGCGTTAGGGTGGCGGTGCATACGCTCGACCAGTAGGCCCACGCGTGGCGAGTGCTGCTGGCTGCTTTGATGGAGGAGGCGGACTTGTGGGTGTGGTAGCGAGAACAGAGTGTGTGCAAGCGCTACGATGTGTGGTCAGGCATGACTTTGCTGTCGCTGTACATACGTGCTGTTGGAGGGTAGCACCAGACTAGAGATGATTGAAGGTGCGGCGGCTAAAAGGAAGGCCACAGGTTGCATGTGGCTCGTGGCTTGGAGGTGCGGCACGTCTGCGCCAGCGGCTGAAGGTGCTGCGGCACCCAAACACACTGCGCGGGGCACCTGTAAAAACGCGACAGGTCTGCAAGTGCTGTACCTTGTACGGTGGCAGCATCAGGAAGCTGCTGCCCGGGCCCAGATCCCCCGCACACCCCGGGCCCCTAGCTGCCTTCTTGCTGTCCAGCACCACGTGCACCACCTGGCCCGCACACACACGCGGCTGCGGGCGGGCGGGGTGGAGGCAGCAAAAGCACCTCCTCCTGCTGCCAATCTGCGAGCACTAGGCCGCCTGCCGCCTGCTGCCGGGTGGCAGGCAGTTGGCCGTTGCAGGGAGTGCTGCCGTTCACCTGCCGTACGGTGCAGTGACATAAGCACATAACCCAGGTGCGCCTTGCGGGCCCTGGCTTGCACCTCCACCAGCACCACGCCTGTGACACGCAGAGGCGCAATGGCATATATACATGGCAATGCACACAGACTCGTCAGCTGCAAAAGAAAAAAGGTGCACTGTTTAGTGTGCGCGGCCCTGGCGCGGCTGCTAACGAGCTTCGAAGTTTGAATATATTCATAGGTTAAGCATACCGTATTGCTGCAAAGCCCCTCCCCCACCGCCCCGCGTCATGGCAAATGGGCAGGCAAGGAGGGGCTGAAGCCAGGCTGCGGTCAACCCTTGACACACTGGGCCGACTGCCCACCTGGCGGCTGCCGTGGCAGGGCGGCGGCCGTCGCGGCCGCGGCCACCAGGTGGGCAGCCGCCTTGAGCCCAGCCAGCCCGGTCTGGAGGGAGGCGGAGCGACGGGGGTCCCGGAGCTCAGTGTCTGGCTCGGCAGTGGTGACGCAGAGAGTGCCGGTAGAGTCACCAAGGCCAGGTAGCCCGACCAGCAGACGGCCTGGAGTGATGCCGTAAATGCACATGCGCCTTAATGCTGCCTTGCATTGAAGGCGTGTGCAATACGGTCTATGTCGACAAGCAAGCAACGCCTGCGTTTGGAACCCCCCTTTTGAACTTGGTCCGCAGAGGCACATGTTTCGGCATGTCCGGCGAAAGCACCCACCAAAGATCGGAACACTGTATGGCATGGCTTTGCACTCTGGGCATGCCTAGGCAACCTGTGAAAGCGGAGCAGCCCTTTCGCATATGTGTGGACATGCTGGCCGGACAGCTGCGCTTCCCAAACGGTGAACGGCCAGGGGAG
>VFQN01001220.1_pt1 | contig 44214 bp, 30 predicted proteins | sample 3512371 | NCBI WGS metagenome assembly VFQN01 (sample SAMN10412370, study PRJNA504923) | tailings metagenome | isolation source: Replicate 2 from Balatoc abandoned mine | place: Philippines: Itogon, Benguet | collected 2017-08-28 | reverse complement strand
GAAATCGTTGTTCTGGTAGGCATCCTCGGCGTCCCGCTTCATCTGGTCCTGGGCGGTATTTCCGCCCGAGGCTCCCGGCGGTAGCAGCGGAGACGGGGGCTGGAAGGCCAGTCCCGGTTGAGCCAGGCACGCCGCGCCACAACAGGCACTCAGGAACAGTACGAACCGCAGTACGGGCATTTCAGAACCCCTTTGATTTCCTGAATCACCTGGTCCAGTGATTCTTCCCAGGCTGTCATGCGGTGGATTGAGTCGAAGGTAAACGTCTTGCGTCAGATCGATTTCCAGCAGATCCAGGAACAGGATGCACCCACCGGGCAGGCTCTGTTCGCGGCCGCTCTGTGATCGATCCGGAACTGTTCCGGAAGCCGGGTAATCCGGTTCAGGAGATCCAGTTCATAGAGTGGCTGCCCGGTCCCCAGGATTCAAGTCGATTCGGAGTTCATGGCAGTCACACGGGAAAAGAGACGCGCGGAGACCCGCAGAGTCTGTTTGCCAGGTCTATTTGTTGAACTGAAAGACCTGGTCGCTGTTGCCGATCCACCGATGTGCCGGCAACTCTTGCGATGACAGAAACCGTGCGGTCTGAAGCTTGAGGAAAAATTGTCTGGCCGGCAATGTCTGCTCAAGCGGTAGCGTCGTTCCGTCCGATGTCGAGATCCGGAGGCGTGCGCGGTTGGTGCATGCCGTACTCTGCCTCGGGCCGCAGGATGGATTTCCCATGTCGTTACGACGACGTCGTCTGGACGTATTGGCGTTCCTGTTGTCCGCCGGCAGCCTGCTTTCCGGTTGCGCCTCGCTGCCGAATGCCCTGTCGCGCAAGCCGGTGATGGGAACATCGCAACAGATGTTTGCCCGCGGCGCCGCTGCGGAACGCCAGGGTCAGTGGGATCAGGCGCGTTGGGCCTATCAGCATGCCGTGCGTCTGGATGCGAGTTCTGCCCAGGCCTGGCACCGGCTGGCGGTGGTATCGACGTGGCAGAAAGATCATGTCCAGGCAGCCAACAGCTTCAATCAGGCGCTACGACTGGCTCCGACCGATCCCGAGTTACTGACGGATGCCGGCTACGCCTGCTTCCTGCGACAGGAATATCCCGCGGCCGAGCAACTGTATGTGGCTGCCCTGCAACAGGATCCGGCGCATCACCGGGCCAACAACAATCTCGGAACACTGATGGGGTCGACCGGCCGCATGACCGATGCCGTCGCGATCTACGAACGCGTGCATCCCAAACCGGTCGCCTGGCAACTGATGGGGCAACTGTACCGCCAGGCGGGTGATCAGCAGCAGGCGCTGGCCTGTTACCAGTTCGCCCATTCGCTCGACCCCGCCATCAGGATTCCAGCGTTCCCGGCCGCTCCGGAGGCGATGGCTCCTGCAACGATCGCAGCCGCGAGTCCAGCCGCAGCAGTGCCCGCCCGGATTCCGGCAGAGATGCAGGTGGCGATGGCCGCGCCTGCCCTGCAGCCGGTCCCGGCGGTTCCGCCCGTGGCGGAGTCTGAAATCGCTGTAGAAACTGAAATCGCCGGGGGAGCCATCGAGAAGGTGGTCGCCGAAATATCTGCAACTGACGTGACTTCCCGGTCTGCGACTGGGCCAGCCGTTCCGCCCGCCAGTCTGCCAGTCGGAATTGAACCGGCCCGGTTCTCGCTCCCGGACGTTTATGAAACGATTGGGAACGACGCCGGGACGGCAGGGTCTGTGACGAACGACCGCGATGCGATGCCGTCGGGTTCCCGCACGGCGACGCAACCGGCAGCATCGTCGCGCGGCCAGCAGGAATCGCCAGGCTGGGCTCCGCGCACCTCGTCCGCCGCGAGTGGAGGCATGCCATCCGCAGCACTGCCACCTGCATCAAAGGTTCTGACAGGCTCTGCTGTGTCCCTGACTCAGGTGGCTACTGTCCCGGTTGCATCCCGGACTCCGGCTCAACCGGCGGTGCTCGCAGAGGTGCATCCTGGCTGGTCGCCCCGGCCGGAACCGCAAAGCTGGGGCATGCAGATCAATGCCCGGGTTCCTGCTGCCACGGTTGAGCCTGCGACAGCAAACGTCCCCGGCTCACCGGTGATGATGACAATCCCTGCTGCCACTCGTGTGGCTAACACCTCGGACGCCGTCGGAATCGAATCAACGGCCGCAATCGTGCATGAGCCTGCGCCCGCCCGAGAGGTCCGGGCCAACTCGTCCCGCCCATCCGGTAAAGTCCCGGAAGCTGAAATTTCCCCGGAAGTCGGACAACAGCGGGCCACGGTCATTCCGCGGGCGCAAAGTCCCGACACGGAACTTGTACTGGATCAACTGGCCACACCCCCCTCAATTCGTCAGGCCACCCCGGCCGTCATCGAAGCTGTAGCGGCCCGGGCTGTGGCCACGGGAGAACCGGAAAGCACCGTGACGGACGACAGCGAGGTCACTACGATCGCTTTCGAAGGCGTCAGCCGTCTGGAAGAAATCTGTCTGGTGGAATTGACCGATGAGCAACGTCTGACACCGGTCACCGCCGAATGTCGGGCCGAGTGCCACGGGCAGATGTATCACTTCTCCTCGGAGGCGGCGGCAGAGAAATTCCGCCAGAATCCCGGCCATTATCTGCCGGTGGCCGGCGGTCTCGACGTGGTCGGGATTCGCGAGGGCACACAGGTTGAACCCGGGGAACTGACGCATGCTGCCTGGTTCCGTCACCGGTTGTATGTCTTCACCTCCGCAGACCATCTGGAACAGTTCCGGCACGATCCGCATCAATACCAGCCGCCGCGGCCGGTTCTGGAACCACTCTCAACTGCGGCATCGCTGTAACAATCATCCTGAAGAACCCTTGCGAGTTTCGGGAGATCAGCGCGAGACGGAGCGTGGCGTCGCCATCGCATCCGGTAGTTCCCGCCAGGAACCGTGATTGTGGAACGGGGTTTGTGCCACCGGGATTGAGTCGGGACTTCGCGAAAGCAGGCGTGTTTGATGAATGAGTATCTGCAGGTCATCCTGCTCGGGATCGTGCAGGGGATAGCCGAGTTTCTGCCCATCAGTTCTTCGGGTCATCTGGTGCTGGCCGAGCAATTGCTGGGCTGGTTCGGGGAGTCGACGAGTATTGCGGCGGGCAAGGATCTGGAGGTCACGCTGCATCTCGGCACGTTGCTGGCGATTGTGGTGATCTACTTCCAGGATCTGAAGCAGATTGCCTTCCAGCCGGTGATGATTGCGAAAATTGTGGTGGCGTCCATCCCGGCTGCGGTCGTGGGCCTGACCCTGGAGGACTGGTTCGATGAGGCCTTTGATTCCCCGCTGGTCGTCGGCTTCGGGTTGCTGATGACCGCGACTTTGCTGATGCTCGGCCAATCGCTGGAGCGAGGGAAATACCAGGACGCGAACCTGCCCTGGATCTGTGCCATTGTCATTGGCTGTTTTCAGGCGGTGGCGCTGGTTCCCGGAATCTCGCGGTCCGGGAGTACGATTTCCGGCGGACTACTCACCGGAGTGGATCGTCTGGGGGCCACACGGTTCTCGTTTTTACTGGCGATTCCGGTGACCGGCGGAGCCGTGCTGCTGACGCTCAAGCGGATGCTGGAATCCGGGCAGACAGGAAACGTCCATGTCGGGCCGCTGGCAGTGGGCGTCGTCGTGTCGTTCGTCACTGGCGTGGTGACGCTGCGCTGGCTGATTCGGCTGATTTCACAGCGCCGACTGCACTGGTTCGCCGGTTATTGTGCCGTGGTGGGGTTGATCACGATCACTCTTTGTCTGTTGCCGGTTGAGGTCGGGAAATCGTCGGCAGCGCAACAGACCGCCTCTTTCAGTGTCCGGAACTGAGGTCCGGCGGCACCACGGGACCGCAGGCGATGCGGAAGCAACCTGATCCTGCGAGGTTCACGCGGACTGTCCGGGAATTCCGCGGTATCGTTTGTCACAATTCCGCCTGAACAGCCCGTTTGCGGTGTCGGGACCGACAGTTGTCCTTGACCCTGCCCGGTCTGGCCGGGTACATTTTTTCGTTTGGGCCGCTTTCTCACATTTTTCATTCCCTTCTCGCCGGTGAGACTACCGTGGCGCGTGCCATCATCAGTGACATTCATGGCAACCTGGAGGCACTGGAGGCCGTCATGGCCGATATCCAGAGCCAGAATATCAGCGAAATCTATTGCCTGGGTGACATTGTTGGTTATGGCCCGAATCCCTGCGAGTGCATTGATGCGGTCCTGAACTGCCAGGTCTGTCTGCTGGGCAACCACGATCAGGCGGCCCTGTTTGACCCGGAAGGCTTTAATGCCGGGGCAGAACGGGCGATTTTCTGGACGCGCAAGACGCTGGAAGCCGCCTCGGGGCCCCGGGCCGAAAAACGCTGGGACTTCCTGGGCGAACTGCCCCGGGTACATCGCGAACCGAACTTCATGTTCGTTCACGGTTCAGCCCGCAATCCGCTGAATGAATACGTCTTCCCGGAAGAGATTTACAACCAGCGGAAGATGGAGCGGATTTTCTCGCTCGTCGAGCAATATTGCTTTCAGGGCCACACCCACATTCCGGGCGTCTTTACGGAAGATCTGAACTTCCTCGCACCGGAAGAGATCGACTTCACCTACGAACTCGGTCCGAAGAAGGTGCTGGTCAACGTCGGTTCCGTCGGACAGCCGCGGAACGGCGACAATCGCTCGTCCTACGTGGTGGTGGACGGGAACACCCTGCGGTTCAAGCGGGTGAGCTACAACTGGGAAGTCACGCGTAAGAAAATCTACGAGATCCCGGAACTGGACAACTTCCTGGGTGATCGTCTGGCTGACGGGCGTTAGGCTCTTCTCAACCGGCTCCGCTGCTGCAATTGCGCCAGTCGTTAATCTCACCTGCATCGGAATGCCTGCGGAATTGCTGATTTCTGTAGCAGTCCCGGACCGATGCGCCTTCCATGCGTTGTCGTCTCATGAATTTTGTGGATTGTGACGACAATAGCAGGTCGCTGATTACCCGGATCTGAGCAACTTGCTGGACGTTGACAGGGGTTCGCAGCTGGCATCCGTTCCCGGCGAGAATCAGAGCGTCGGCGCGCCAGCAGTTCGTGCGCCTGACAGATCGTCATGTTGCACAAGACGGTTCGGGGCGGAGAAGCGGGGCGACGGTCGTGGCCTTGAAAATACTGTTCCTGTGAACGTGGTGATATGGCGGGAATTCAGGCCACAACGGGGCTCATCAGCGGGATCGACATCGGCGGCCTCGTCGATGCGCTCGTGAATGCAGAGCGCGCCCCGGCCCGCCGGCTGGAGACGCGGCTCAAGAACACGCAAGCCGTGATGGGCGGTATCGGGCAGTTGCAGGCGCAATTGCTGTCCCTCTCAACCACGCTCACTGCTGTAAAAAGCCGGCAGACGTTTACCGGTCTGTCCGTCCAGAATGCCCAGCCCGACCAGCTCAGCATCACTTCCAGGTCGACGTCGATCGCGGGCAACTATCAGTTCCAGACGGTCCAGACCGCGTCCACCCAGCGCAGCCTGTCGCGCGGGTTCGCCAACCCGGATACCCAGCAACTGGGCGGCTCCGGACAACTGGTCATCAGCCGCGAGAATTCGCTGACCAGGTCCGCCCGGCTGGAACTCCTGAACGATGCCCAGGGCGTGCAGCGCGGAGTGATTCGTCTCACCGATCGCAGTGGTGCGAGCGCCAACGTGGACCTGTCGAACGCCGTGACGCTGAATGACGTAATCAGTTCCATCCGGAATTCGGGGCTGGGCATCGAGGCTCGCAGCGTCAGTGGTCATCTGGTGCTGACCGACACAACCGGCCAGACGTCGTCCAATCTGACGGTGGCGGATGTGGGCTCGGGAAAGACCGCTGCTGATCTGGGCATCCGCCAGTCGGTTGCCTCAGCGACGCTTACCGGGCAAGACGTCTTTAAAGTCACCGAGGACTTTTCGTTCAACTTGCTGAATGATGGCAACACGCTGCGGAACATCACTGGCGCCGCGGATCTGTTGGTCACGCTGGCAGACGGGACGGCCATTGACGTGAATCTGGACGGCGCTGCGACCATCGGCGACGTCATTGATCGCGTCGAGTTGCATGCACAGAACGGCGGCAAGCTGGCAGCAGAACTGCAAAACGGCCGGCTGGTGCTGACCGACAATTCCGGCGGCGCCGGTGCCATGATCGTTGCCAATCTCAATCACAGCAACGCACGGGAAGTGCTGGGGCTGGCAGTTGCTCCTGACGGAAATGTACTGACCGGACAGCTGCTGTCCGGCGGGAACTCGGTGCTGCTGCGCAATCTGAACGGCGGGCAGGGCATTGCGCAACCGGGCGAGATTTCACTGACAGATCGCACGGGCGCGACAGCGACCATCGATCTGACCCATGCGGAAACCCTGGACGATGTCCTGGAAGCGATTAACACTGCGCAAACAGACAGCCTGGTGCCGCTGCAACTCAAGGCGCGGCTGAATTCGGACGGCACCGGCATCGAGATTCTGGATACCTCCGGTTCGACGTCCGGCCCGCTGATTATTGAGGACGTCAACGGCGGTACGCTCGCCAATGATCTGGGCATCGCAGTCAATGACAACGTCACGACCGTCAACTCAGGTTCGCTCCGGCTCCGCACCGTCAGTGAGACAACTTCGTTAAGCACGTATTCCCCGCGCGGCACTGCGGTGAGTGCCGGCGCGTTTCGCATCACCGACTCGCTCGGCAACCAGGCGGTCATCAACATCACCAGCAGTGAAAAGACGGTTGGTGATGTGATCGACAGAATCAATGCCGCCAGCGGTCTGCAGATCACTGCCCGGCTGAACGACACCGGCGACGGGATCGTGATTGTCGATGATGCGGGCGGCGCGGGAACCCTGAAGGTCGAGGAAGCCGGCGGCAGGACCGCTGAAGACTTGCGACTGCTGGGGCAAGGCGCCGTCGGCGCGAGCGGGTCGCAAGAGATTTCCGGCCGTCGCGTGCAACTGGTGGATATCGAAGCCGACGATACCCTCAACGACATTATGGCGAAGGTGAACTCCGTCGGAGGTACGATCAAGGCCTCCATCGTCAGCACCGGGGCGGCGGTCAATGGCTATCGGCTCTCGCTGACGTCGACCATTTCCGGAACGGCCGGCAGTTTTCGCGTCGAGGACAGCGGCATGGGATTCCAGTTCGCGAACCAGGACGAGGGACGCGACGCCGTGCTGCGAGTCGGCAGCGATCCGGCCACCGGTTTTCTGCTGACGTCCGGGACCAATACGTTCTCAAATGTGCCCGGTAACTTCGACATTACCGTCAAGCAGGTCGGTACGACCGCTGCCAATGTGACCGCTGCGCTGAATCAGGACACAATCGTCAACACGCTGCAGTCGTTCGTGACTGCTTACAACGCTTACGTCGATCTGTCCAATAATCTGACGAAGTACGATGCCGCGACCCAGACGCGTTCGGCCCTGCAGGGGACATCGTCGCCGCTTACGATCATGACGCGGTTCAGCTCGCTGGTGAATTCGTTCACGGGCGAGGCCAACCGGTCGGTGCGATCCCTGAGCGATGTTGGCATCCGCATCACCACGAACGGCAAATTGTCGTTCGACACCGATCAACTGAAAGAAGCCGTGACTGCCAATCCGGATCAGGTGCTCGATTTCTTCACCAATGCCACTAATGGATTCGGCAAACGCTTCGAGGATGCATTGAACGGCTTCAATGACCAGTACGAGGGGTCGCTGACAATGGAGTACAATGCACTCCAGGGAAACAGCGACGACCTGACCGCTCGCATTGCCGGAATCGATGCCCGGCTGGAACTGCGGCGGACCCGGCTCGAAACCCAGTTTGCGAATATGGAATCTGCCCTGAGCGGCTTGCAGTCCCAGCAGTCGTCTTTGACAAACTTGTCGAATATTCTTGCCAACCTGAAATCGTCCAACTAGGAATCTCCTTCCGGGCGGGCCTGAATTCAGAACCGGCGGCGAATTGCACGATAGCCATATCACAGGGAACCCGGGTCGATGGCGGAATTCTTCATTCCCGGATCGTCCCGCGACATGGTCACTGGAACCGCTGTTCCCTGACGGAACGACCTGCCACGGCCTGTTCCGGAGGCACTTCGGTCGATCTCTCCGCCAGGAGTCTGCTGCGTGGAAAATGTGCAAGAGTATCTAGAGACCCGGATTTTGACGGCCACGCCCTATCGGCTGCACCTGCTGGTGATTGACGGTGCGCTGCGATTTGCCCATCAGGGTCTGGCGGCTCTGGAGCAGGAAGACTGGGAAACCCTCGATCTGGCGCTGTCCCGCAGCCGCGATTGCGTCTCGGAACTGATCGCTGGCCTGCGAGCAGAGGGGCCGGCCAGTGCGGTCATTGAAGACCAGAAAGTGCTGTTCGCATTCGTGTTCCGCAATCTGGCGATGGCAGATCCGCTGCGTAGCGGCAGCCATATTGAATCTGCGATCCGCATTCTGAACGTCTATCGGGATACCTGGCTGGAACTGGGAGAATCTCTCCAGGAAACACCGGCCGATACCGTCCCGCCGCCGCTGTCCCGTTCCTGGTCGACCTGACGGATTTACTGCTGACGAGTCCGCCTGATTTCCCGGTCAGTGATGCCAGCGCGGAATCAGGCAAGACTCTCTCCGGCCTTCGCGCGGCAAGTCCTGAAGTTCTGCAGGGAGCGAAGGCGCGGGCGATCGACGTTAGTCCGGATGATTCACCAGCCCGAAGCGCCGGCGAGGAAGGGCGAAGACAGGAATTCCTCGCTGGCGCTTCGGGCTGGTGGTTACCGGCTCGAAATTTCCATGCCCTGCAAGGATTCAGGCCTGCCGCCGTTTCAGCGCCAGTTCTCTCACCGGCGCAAACTTCAATGCTGGCACTGGAGTGGGTGGCGGCTGTTCACAGGCCAATAAAAAAAGCCGGCCATTCCCGGGGGGCGGGGAATGACCGGCCGGTCGATCCGCAGTGTCGTGGGGGGAAACGAGCAACCGCGATCGAGGTTTCGGCGGGAGGCCCTGTCTGTGGCAGTCGTGTGACGGTCGCGATCGACTGTCACAATCGTCTGTCTGCGACGGTCCTGATCGTGACCGTCGACAGTGACAGGGGCCTGTCGGCAAGTGTTTCAGGTCTGCTTCAACGTCTCTGGTTCCGCTGGGGAACTACGGAGAGGTCGGCAGCTTGTCGTCGATGGTGTTCACTTTGTCGAGGGTGATGGCACTGATGATCACGGCGGCAAGCACGCCGGCCGTTAGCAGCAGCAACGTCGGGTCGACAGCACCGAACTGGCCGCGGGCGCCGTTCTGGCCGAGGACCAGCAGGGCGTGGCCCTTGGCCGCCGGCGGAGCAGTGGTTTCATTCCAGACGCGGAAGTTGCCGACCGTATTTTCCGCCTGGGCAGTGTAGTTGCCCGGACGCAGTTTCGGAGCCGCAAAGACACCCTTTTCGTTGGTGTTCACGCGGGCGACTTCACGGCCATCCTGCTTGATGACGACTTCACGATTTTTCTGCGGAGTACCGGCGTGATCGACCACGCGACCGGTGAGAGCCCCGTCGAGCAGGACGATGTCGGCCGCCAGCTGACGGTCGGACTTCGCGACAACGCGGGGAGCGTTCGCACCTTCCTGAGCCAGAACCGGGGCCTGCGGCAGGATGATTCCCAGCGTTGCCAAACTCATCGCGGCTCCGCGGAACAACTCGATTGCCTTCATACGATTCCTTTCGTGAGTCATTTCATTCGGCGAACGCGATGTGGCAGCCCGCCTGGGCGACATGGCGGCAAACCTGGCGGGAACCTGGTGCCGATAACGACGCAGAACCCGCTCAAAGCTGAACGAGCTGCAGTTCAATGACAGGCAACAACCACTCTCTCGAAAAATCGCCTTGGGAAGGGCTGAAGGAGCCGGACGATCAGGGGCTTCGATCAAGTGTGGCGGGAGTATAGTGATGTCCGGAATCCGGTCAACGGGATTCCTGGCCCGAAATCACTGTGAAGACAGTTTTTCAGATTTCTGCTGGTGGAGCGGCCGGTTTCCGGCAGTTTCTGCCACTCACACCCGGAGCTGTCACGCTCAGAATGGCCTTCTGCGGGCGACTGGCCCGTCTGGATGGGTTGGCGGACGGGCTGGCAGTTTCGCTGGGCTCCGATCATCGCTAGATTAGGGGCGGATCGCCCGCCCGTGGATACCGTGCCCGGTCAAAATGAGACGTTCTGCCCTGCGGACAGAGAGTGTGAGAAATCAGTCAGCTCTCGTCGCGGGCAATAGAACTGGATCGCCGGTTGACACCGCAGGCAGGCAACGTCTATCCCACGGAATGCTGTCGCGCGCATGTCACTTCGGATTGCCAATCTGCGTTTGCCGGTCGAAGCCCCGGAGTCGGAACTGCCACGTCTGGTCGCTAAACGTCTCGGAGTCGGTGAGCAGGATCTGGCCCGCTGGCGGATTCTGAAAAAGAGCCTGGACGCTCGTTCCGCGCGGGATCTGCAGTTCGTCTATTCGACCGTCGTGGATCTGCCCGAAATCGTGCTGCAGTCGCCGCGGGTGCAAAAACGGTTGCGCGATGACGTCGTGGATTACCTTCCGCCGCTATTCGACGATCCGGCTCCCGGCGCCGAACCGCTGTCGCAACGTCCCGTGATTGTGGGATCGGGGCCGGCCGGGTTGCTGGCCGGGTATTACCTGGCACTGAAAGGTTATCGGCCGCTGATTCTGGAACGCGGGCAGGCAGTGAAGGAGCGGGTGCCGGAAGTCCGGCAGTTTGATCGCGGCGGGCCACTTGACGTCGAAAACAACTACCTGTTCGGAGAAGGCGGGGCCGGCTGCTTCAGCGATGGCAAGCTGACCTGTCGTCTGGAAGGTCCGGACGTCGACTGGGTGCTGGAACGCTTCGTGGAATGTGGCGGCCGCGCGTCGATCGTCTATGAGAACCGTCCGCATCTGGGCAGCAACAAGCTGCCGATGATCTGCCGCAACTTCCGTCGCAAGATCGAAGCGCTCGGCGGCGAATATCGTTTCGGCTGCCGGATGGACCGGCTGGTCATCCAGGACGGTCAGGTCACCGGTGTCGTCACCAATCAGGGACCGATCGCCACCCGGCATGTGGTTCTCGGCGTCGGACACAGCGCCCGCGATACACTGGAGATGCTCTTTGAACTCGGCGTGCCGATGGTGCAGAAGGCGTTTCAGCTCGGCTTGCGGATCGAGCAGCCGCAGGCCCAAATCAATGCCCACAAGTATGGCAAGCCGGAGTATTTCCAGATCCTCGGCGCTGCTGATTACTCGATGCAGGCCCGCAGCACCAAGGACGTCTACACCTTTTGCATGTGTGCGGGCGGCGTGATTATGCCCAGCATCTCCGAACCGGAACGGTTCTGCAGCAACGGGATGAGCAATTCGCGTCACGACACGCCGTTCGCCAACAGCGGCCTGATGGTGACGCTGGAACCGTCGGAGTTCGGCGGCGATCATCCGCTGGCGGGCATGTATCTCCAGCGACACTATGAAGCGGCCGCTTTTACGGCGGCGGGATCAAACTACTATTCGCCGATCCAGTCGGCCCGCGAATTCCTGATGAGCAAGACGCCGTCGCCTGAGACAAAATATGTCTGCTCCTACCAGCGCGGTCTCGCGCCGATGTTGCTGGATGCCGTATTGCCCCCGGTCGTGCTGACGGCGATTCGTCAGGCATTGCCGTTGCTCGATCGCAAGCTGCGGGGCGACTTCCTGAAACAGGCGATTCTGGTCGGCCCCGAAATGCGCGGCAGTTCACCGTTACGGATCGACCGCGATCCGACGTCGCGGGTCTGCCCGAATCTGGAGGGACTGTATCCCGTCGGGGAAGGGGCGGGGTATGCGGGTGGGATCGTGAGCGCAGCAGTGGACGGGATGCGGAGCGCGCGGGAAGTGGTGCGGCGGTTTGCGCCTGTGATGTGACTGTTTGTGCCGGGAGTGGACCAGGTGCGGGGGTCGCGAATCCGCCAGCGTGGAATGCTCGGGGAGTGGAGCGACTGTTGACGGCCGGGAGAAGGTTTATGGTCGCGTGAAGAACCTGCGGGCGTTGCGCAGGCTTTCGGGGTCAGAGGTTTCGAGGTCTGCGAGAAATTTCTCTGCCAGCTTCGCCTGCGGCAGTGGCTGATCGGCATGCTTCTCGCCGGCTTTGACGCAAGCCATTGCGAAGTGAATGAGCTGCCGTTTCGCGAACGGATCGTCAAACGGCGGTTTCCCGTAAAGAGCCAGGACGCGGTCGGTGACCTGCCAGTGATTCCAGCGGGCCAGGTCTCCCAGGGCGACTTCCGCGAACGCCGGGCGATCGATCAGCCGGGCCATCGCAGCTGCCACCTCGGCTCGCGGCACCTGAATTTCCGCGAATTCCCACAGGAATCGCAGGGCATTCACGAAAGCATAAATGTCGCCGTCCGGCTGGCCGGGTTGATCCAGTCTGGCACTGACGAGCTTTTGCAATCCTGCCTGACCGGTCAGCATCACGTAGCCGCCCATCATTCCGTCGAGGCCCAACCGGACTTCATCCGGCGGCGTGGGTTTCAGCACCTGCTCTGCCAGGTAAGCAGCATCGTCGGCAGTCCCGCACAGGCCGAGCAGCATGCCATAAAATCCCTTGCGCATCTGTTCGGTGACGGATAATTCCGTCATCCACTGCCGCACCTTGTCGCGCGACAGGCGGTCGCGCAGGGCAGCGACGTCGTTATACGGCGCTCTGCTGAACTCCGCGAAGGCGTCGTTGGCGATGGTCGGGTCGGAAAACTGCAGGAACTTCAGGAAATACGGGAGACGCTCGCGCACCGGTCGTTCGGGCGACGGAGCCTGTTTGATGTAGGCATAGCTGATTTCCGTGACCTCCAGCGGTAACTGCCACTCGGTCACTTCGCCGGTGCGCTGACCGAACATCAGGAACAGGTCGCCCGGCCTGCCTTTCAACAGATAAGGAACCTGAATGGTCTCTCCGGTCGCGGGACGCGAATCTTTCTGTCGCAACGGTTCCACCACGGAGAAATCCGTGAGCGCTTCTTCGCCGCTCGGACCGGTCATGTCTTTCGACCGCACCCATTTTACGAGCACGGCGGCATCGGCTGCGGCCAATTGTTCGGCAAGCGGGGGAGAGGACGGCGGGCAGAACGGACACATGGCTGCTGCGGGGACCGCGAGCAACATCGCGATCAGGCAGGCTGCAATCCGACAAAAGCTGCCGTTCCGTGGCATATGCCAAATCCTCAAGTGTGTGGCACGCCCTGAATCCGCAGAGGGCGTGTTTGGTCAAAGCCGGGGTTACCACCCTCTGCGCGGACCCGGAATGTATCACTCGATACGAGTTTTCATGGATCTGCCGGCCAGCGCTGCCTCTAATACAGTGCCCAGGGCGGCGCAGCCCCGCGTGTTCGCCGGAAAATTTCCCGGCGAATCATCCGTTGTACCTGCCAGCGTTGCCACCACGTCCTGGCCTGAGCCAGCCGTTCGGCGTACTCGACCCGGACCTGTTCACGCACGGCGGGTTGTACGATGGTGAACAGCCGCAGGTGGCCGTCGGCCAGAAATCCGGCTGGATTCATGATCGGCCTCGTCACGACTTGAAGAAGAAGTTACTTGATAAAGAAGAAGCGTTTGGCCTCAGCGACCGTTTTCGGATCTTTCGCTTCCAGTTCCTCAAGATACTTTGCGCCGCGCACTGCGTAGTCCGGCAGGGCGGCGGCCGGTTCGCCGTCCTTCGTCGCTGCCACATCCTTGGTGCTGGCCATCATGAAACGCACGATCGCCCGTTTGATCGACGGAATGTTGTATTCGTCCTGGCCGTAGATCTCCATCAGCTTGCCCTGCACCGACCAGTCCTTCCAGCGGGCAAGGTCAGCGATCACCAGATCCGCCAGTTCCGGGCGGTCCAGCAGCAACCGCATGGAAGCCTTCAGACGATCGGCCGGAATCTTGCCGTCACCATATTGCCACATGAACCGCAGCGCCTGCATACCGGCGTAGGTTTCGCTAAACGGAACTTCCTTGTCTGCCAGTTTGTGCTGATCGATGACCTGCAGGCCCTGTTCGCCGGTGAGCAGGAGGTAACCGCCCATGATGCCGTCGATGCCCAGCCGGAATTCCTCGCTCGGTTCCAGAATCTTCTTTTCCAGCAGCGGCACGTCCTTGTCGGTCCCGCACAGCCCCAGCATCAGGCCATACAGACCAAGCCGGCTGGGTGAGACTGCGGGATCGTTGATCCACTTCTGCAGCTTGTCGTGCGGCATATCGGGGACAATTTTCACGATATCGCCATAGGCAGTATTCGCGAATTCGGCGTAGGCGTCATTCGAGATGTTCTGGTCCGGATTTTCCAGATACTTCACGAAATAGCGAATGCGTTCCGAGGGGGCGAGATCCGGTTTGGGAGCGTTCCGGATGTACTGATACGATTCGTTCGTCACTTCCATGGGGCTGCCCCAGTCCATGACGGCCCCGCCTTTGGTTCCCAGCAGAAGGAACTGGTCGCTGGTCTTGCCGGCCCGGTAGCGGACGAGGGAAATCTTCTGGCCCTTGGCCAGCTTGCCGCCTTTTGGCTGCGACACAACGTCCACCACGGTGTATTCCGTCGAACCGCCATCCTGACCCTTGGCCTCTTTACCGCCGGACCAGTGGACGAGAACCACAGCATCCGACTGAGCCACCTGCTCCGAAAGCGTGAGGGAGGGAGCAGAGCAGAACGGGCAGGCCTCAAGAACAGGGGCCAGCAGCATCGCCATTGAACTCAACAGCACAGCAGCGACCGACCAGCGACGGGCGAAATTCATCTCGGGATCCTCACTCCGGAACAGATTCGTCGGTGGCACGTCGACCAGGCGACACGAATCAAGAATATCAGATTCATCCACGTGCCGGGAGTTTTCCTGGCCCGACGGTTGAAAAAATGACATGACACGACCGCTGGATCGTAGGCGGGCCTGACCCGCCTCAGCCTGGCCCGGCCAACAAAAAAAAGCAGCCGGAAAGGAAATTCCTCTCCGGCTGCCGGATATCGACAAGGCTCAGCGACCACCACTAACCCTTGGCAGGCGGGCGGCGCTTGTTGGCGGACTGAATCTGGAAAATCGGTGTTTCCATCAGTTCGACGGACGACACCGGCCCATCCTTCGTCTGGGCAGCAGCTTCGGCCTCATCGGCCAGCGCCAGGTCGCCACGTTCGCGATAGCACGCGCTCAATCGCAGCAAGGCCCGCTGGTTGAACGGTTTGGGGAACAGTTCCGCAGCGCGGTTTAGTGCTGGAATGGCTTCGTCGAAACGAGCTTCCAGTTGCAGGGCTTCGCCCCGCAGCAATTCGGCGATGGCTTCAAATGGCCCGGATTCCTTGACCGACTCGATCTCGGCAATCGCCCGAGCCGCCATCCCCAATTCCAGATAGCCTTCCGCCGCGGCGAGGCGGCGAACAACCCGTTGTGATTCATGTGGAGTCATGGCAGCGTCTTTTCGACTTCGAGGCTATCCCGACCGGCCTGTCATCAGGCGTTGACCCGTCAGCCTCAGGAATGTGAAGAGCATGGAAGCACATCCTGTGCCATTGACAGATTTCCGGGACATCAATGCCCCGGCTAACAGTAAATACGCTGGTTTTCAGAGAATCATTGGTGAAATCACCTACAAACCCGATTGTCAGAATGACATATCCCGGGAAAAGCAGGTTCAGTGGAATCCCCGGAATTACAAGCCGTCGCTCGTTGCTCCCGCAGTGATCCGTTCCGGCATGCAGATAATTAACAATGATGCCATAATGACAGCCGACGTAGCAGCAGAATTGGAAATCCTGCTGAAAATCAGCGCGAGACCCGAGCGCTTTTCGGGCATTTGCTGAAAAACGCGGACGAGACAGCAGGCATCACTGCCTGGTGGCGAGCAGCACTGACAATGCTGGCAGCAATTCTGCCTGAATTGTGATCAACCGCCGTGTTCCGCGATCAGAGTCAGCCGGGATGGATTCCCCTGCGTATGCGGCGATGCAAACGTCTGCTTGAAATTCGTCCGCTCTGCATTTCTTGCAAACATTTTGCGTGAATTCCCCGCCGACCGCGATTCTGCGAGCTTCAGACCGCGTCCCGGGGCCAGCATGGCTGAAAGCAGACCTGCCTGCTGCTACAACCTGAGAACGCCTGCGGCCTTCGCACCTGCAGGCTGCTTCGTCCAGCCTGAAACCGGCTTTTGCCGGATTCAGGGCTGCTTGTCGGCCGATGCGGGTTCCGGCGGGAGCAGTTCCCAATTGGCTCCCGCGTCCGGCTCATCCAGAATGGACCCGGAAGCGAGGGCGCTGGCTTGCAGGTCGGCCTTGATCGTGGCCGGCGAAATTCCCGACCAGGGCTGCTGCCGCCACTTCGAGGGCCACCCCAGCGACTGGTTGTTCAGACTTTCCAGTTCGCCGCTGCTGCGATAGTAATTCCGCCAGTCCTCGAAGCTCCAGCGTTGATCTTCGGCACGGGATTCAAACCGCGCGAGCCACAGCGTCTGCAGGCCATCGAACTGGTTGCGGTCGCTGGACCAGTTAAACCGCGGCTGGCGGAGTTCCATCATGTCCTGGGTAAAGAGTTGCTCGACCAGCGCTGCTCCGGGACCGCACGAAATCACGTTCCCGTGAGCCGAGATCTCCAGCGGCAAGGCGCCTCCGGACAGACTTTCGATCCGGGCAGAACGGGCCAGACCCTGTCCGAGCAGGCAGGTGCTTTGCTCAAGTTCAATGGCGATGCGCGTGTTAACCGTCATGGAATCGGCGGGCATTTCGCAATCAAGCAGCCACTCGCTGACTGCGAAGAATGATTGTCGCAGGCGACAGCGATAGGCAGCAGGATCACGCAGATGGAAGGCCACGGCTTCCCCGCGCAGTACGGACTGGTCCACAAAAATCTCGGTGGTCATCTGCGGCGAGGCTTCCTTGCTGGTCGGCATCCGTGAGAAGGATGCCGTGGGGCCAGCACATTCAACGATCGCCGCTGACGCATTGCCAGGATTCCGGACCGTCACAAAGACGTCTTCCAGCCGCAGACGTTCCGGTCGCTCCAGACGGAACAGCACCCAGCGATCGACGAGCGCCGGCTGACGGATCTGGAACTCCAGCGAGATGTTCGACAGGGACAGCGAACCACCGGACACCACGATCATCCGTGACTGCAGTGGGTCGGTTGCTGCGGTCTTCGGAGCAAAAACCAGCACCGGTCGCCGACCGCGCGCCGCCTGCAGGGTGATCCGCTTGCCGATCAACCGCAGCGGTCGTTCGGGGTTGGGCAACCTGCCGTCAAAATTCAGTTCGATCACGCCTTGCTCGCGAATTTCAGCACAGGCGGCTTCGAGGGACGGATACGATTTCGACGTTCCGGAGATGACGAACGGTTCTGCAACGATGGCTGCCGGGGCGACCGCTGGCGGCAAATCACCGGAGATCGCGGCCCGGGAGCCCGTGCGATCGACCAGCGTGAGCGAGTCATTGGCAGTGGCAGCCAGTTGCGACGACAACGGGGACGTTTCCGACGGAGTTCCCGCCGGTTTGACCGTTACGGGATTCAACGCGGCAGAATTACCCGGTCGATCGGCTGCCGGGGTTGCTCCGCGCGGCTCGGTCATCGACAGCGAAAACGGGGGTTGTTCCTCTCCCCGGAACAGACTGTCGGCGACCGGGGAGGGGAGCGTACTGGTACCTTGATCCGTTGACGTTCCGGCAGCAGCGGATGACGTCAGCGCAGGCTTGTTGCCGGAACTGCTGTCTCCGGTCCTCAGCGGGGAAAACCGCGAGATCCCCGTGAGCGAGTCGGCCTCGCTCTCCGGAACGGTCTCCGTCATCTGCCCCAGATTCGTGGGAGCACCACTCTCCCCTGCCAGGATTGCCGGGGCATCGATCGCGGGATCATTCCCGGTGTCTGCCGGCAGCCAGATTGGCGAGGCCTGCCAGACCACCGCCGAGACCACCAGGGCTGCCGCAGTCGACAGCCAGCCGACATAGGGACTCCAGGCGTTCTGCGAGCCCTTGAGCAGGGTCGACAGTGATGCCTGGTTATCGGACGTCGTCCGCAGTCCCATGGCCGAGGCGATCAGCACCAGGTCGTGCAGCAGGGCTTCGGCGGACGGATAGCGGCGACGCGGATCGGAAGCCATCATCTTCCGAACGACGGCAGAAACTGCGGGCGAAACCCGACGGTTTTTCAGGGCCGGATCGGGAGGATCGTTGTCATGATGCTGCAGCAGACGCTGCAAGACTGTACCCTCGGGAAACGGCGGTTCCCCGGTCAGGGCATGATAAAGAGTGCAGCCCAGCGAATAGATATCGCTGCGGACGTCGACGTTCCTGGGATCTTTCGCCTGTTCCGGTGAGATGTAGTCAAAGGTGCCCAGGGTGGTGCCGGCCACCGTCAGCTGGGCCGATTCCTCGAGGCTTTCCTGCCGGGCCAGACCCAGGTCCACCAGCTTCGCCTTGCCCTGCAAGGTGATGATGATGTTGGATGGCTTGATGTCACGATGGACCACTCCCATCGCCGACGTGTGGCACAGGGCATCGGTCAACTGGACGGCATACGCGATTACCTGGGCAGGTTCGATGCGTCCCTGGGCGCGAATCAGGTCGCGCAGGTTGTGACCCTGGACATATTCGTAGGCGATGTAATGCAGGCCATGGTCATCGCCGTAGAAGAACACGCGGGCGATGTGATCATGGTCCAGTCGGGCCGCCGAGCGGGCTTCATTCAGGAATCGCTGGAGGGAGGCCGGATCGGCAGTCTGGTTGGGAGACAAGACTTTCAGCGCCACCTGACGCTGCAGCTTTTCGTCATCCGCCAGAAAGACCGTGCCCATCCCTCCCGCGCCGATGCGACTGCGGATGATGAAATGTCCCAGAGTTTCGCCGGCAATCGCGGCTTCACTGTCGTTCTGCTGTTGCGGGAACAGCTTGAGGGACGTGGGCGATGGCGCGGGCAAATTGACCGGGGGCAGCGGGGGGCGACCCACCGAACTGCCGGAATCTCCGGTACGAGGCTGTGACAGCACCGTCGCTTCCCGTTCCGCAGCTGCGGGATCAGCCGACAGCGGCATTCGCCCGAACGGAAACCGGCTCTGGCTGGCAGCACCAACCACAGATGACGGCGCCTCGTGATGATTCGACATACACTTGCTTCAAAAAACGGAGGCAGGGATGTCGCCGCATTCTGCTCTCAGAATACAACGCAGGCCTTTGTAAAGCCCGAGCCATCTGCCAGGTCGACCTTGACCGTTACCAACACTCAACAGCCTTGTTCCGACAAGGCCACTCTCACTCGAGGGAAATCTTCAAGATGTGAACTTCGCAGCGGACCGCGAATGCGTTCCGCACGGGGTCGGGAGTCAGAATCCCGAAATCTCTCACCCTGCAACCTGCATCAGCCGACTGGCAATAACCGAAGTGAAACCCCACCCTGTCGTGACACTGCACTGTGTGAGGGTCGCTTTCCTCCTGAAAACAGACTTTCGCGATTGTCGCATCCCACAGGCGATCGTCAAGCAGCATTTCGCAATCCTGAAACCTTTGATCCCATTTCAAGTTATCCAGATTTCTCGATTGTTCGATCCGGCAAGTCCGGCACCCGGTCCGGAGACGTTTCCATCCAGTGGGTCCGCAATTCCCGTGTCCCTGATCCCATGCCTCTGGTGCGGGCCATTTTCTGCTTCCGTGATCACTGTCATCGATTACTGTCATTCGGCGAGCGTCGACATCCTCGCGGACAACCTGATCGGCTGAAGTCCGATCTCCCTCTGATTTTACACGCGGGTGGCCACCCAGGGACGCGTCGAGGTTTCACCTCGATGCCGGTGGACGGCGAAACGCAGGAAGCAACCCATGTGCCGTTTTGCTGTCCCTGCCCTGCTGATTACCTCTGGCTGGTGATTTTCGTGCCAATTGCCTCCCCCCATTACGCTCGCGGGAAGCGGTTTTATGATTGGATGGCGACAATCCTGCGGCCAGGCATTTATACGGTGTGAGCTCGCAACCAGTGATACACAGAATAGTTACGGCGTGTGACCTTGATCGTTGCCAGGACCGAAACTGCGGGCGGGTTTGATTCTTCCGTCAGATGTGCGCCGGACTGCGGCAGTTAATGATGTTCACGATCCAGTTCCCACTTCGGACCAGACCCGGATCCCGCCGGGCGCGCGAAACTCCGATACAGTATCGGGGCTCGGAACTGCAAATAAACAGCGTGCGGGCAGTGTTTGTTTGAAGATGAAAAAACTTTAGCCTGTTTGAATTGCCGGAGACGTCGCGTTTGCTGCCATCTCTGCTAAAGTGTCTGTAGATCTCGATGTGTTCCGGAAAACTGTCGCAACCTGTCGTCGGTCGGATGACAATTGTGACCGTGGGAATTCCTGACAGGAAAAAACTGCTGTTTAACGCTGGAATCGCCTGAGGTTTCACCAGAGGGAAGCCCGCCTGGAATGAAAATCCTGCTGCTGTCCGACATTCACGCGAACTGGGTCGCACTCGGCGCTATTCAGGAAACCTTCGACGCCTGCCTGTTTCTGGGCGACATCGTGGAGTATGGCGCCGATCCGATCCCGTGCATTGACTGGGTGCGACAGCACGCCCATGCCGCGGTGCGGGGGAATCACGATCATGCGACGGCGCAACGTGTGCCGACCGGTCCCAGCCGCGGCTGTCGGCAGCTGGCCCGTGAAACGCGGGAGCAGCATCTGGGGGCACTTACCTCCACGCACTTCAAGTTTCTGGCCCGTTTGCCGGTCACGCAAACGGTCGTGCTGGATGGTCGCACGTTTTTTCTGGTGCATGCCACGCCCCGCGATCCGATGGACGAATACCTGGGAAACGATCCGAAGGCCTGGGCGCAGCGGCTCGCCGGGATTGAGGCCGATTTTGTCTGCGTCGGGCACACGCACCTGCCGCTGGATCTGCAAATCGGAAACCGCCGCCTGATCAACCCCGGCAGCGTTGGTCAGCCGCGCGACGGCGATCCACGTGCAGCTTATGTCGTTATTGAAGATGGCGAAGTCTCCTTCCGGCGACAGGAGTACGACGTGGAGGCTGCCATCGATCGCCTGCGAGCGGCAGGCATCGCCCCGGCTTCCCTGGAATTCGCGGCAGAAATGCTCCGCACCGGCGGACGGGTCTCGGATGCCAACGTGATTTGAAGCAAACTGACGGAGAGGCCGGCAGGACTCGTCTGTTCCCGGTAAACCGGCCGGCAGTTCGTCGGACTCCGGAATCGTGTCGACTGTGCTCTACTGTACGCCTCTGGCCAGCGATACGATGAAAGCTCACTGAATCGTTGGACGAGTTCCTGAGCATTTCCGACTCCGACCAGCTCCGGTCGGTGATGGTTCCTCTTCGCACAGTCAGAGCCTGCCTGCCATGACGGATACTCCCGCATCTCCGGATGACTCCCTGAAGCCCTGGAATCCCGATGAGGATGACAGTGCTGACTCGGGCGGGAGCACCAGGGGTGAGGGGAACAGCGGGGGTGATCAGGGCGACTTTGAAACCTACGCGATTCCAGGCGGTCTGTCCGGCTGGGTGCCCGGGGCGATTCCGCCCCCGAACAGCGACGGAACCGTACGCAAGCCGCAACACGCTGACACTGCAGTGCGCAAGACGCCGCGCCGCCAGGAACCCCGGCCACCGGAAGCTCCGACCGTCCGCCGCAAACGTGCGTCCAGCGAGCGCGCCTGGGAACTGCTCGGCTTCAATCTGCTCGTGTTTCTGAGCAGCATCTGCGTCATGACGCTGGAACTAACGGCGTCGCGTCTCATCGCCAAACACGTCGGCAGTTCGCTTTACACCTGGACCTCGGTCATCGGGGTCGTATTGGCCGGCATTACGCTGGGCAATTCCCTGGGCGGCTGGCTCGCCGATCGCTATTCCCGGCCGCGCACGCTCGGCTGGATGTACTTCCTGTCGAGCATCGCCTGCACCAGTGTGCTCTGGCTGGACCAGCTGGTCGGTCATATGCCGCGGCCGGAGTCCATCAGCTGGCCGAGCTGGGTGTTGATCGTCGTTTCCCTGATTTTCCTGCTGCCCGCCGTGTTGCTGGGCACAACGTCCCCGATTGTCGCCAGCATGGCTCTGGAGCGGAGTACCCGCACCGGGACGACGGTGGGCAACGTGTATGCCTGGGGGGCCTTTGGTTCCATTGTCGGGACGTTTCTGACCGGGTTCTATCTGATCGACGTGTGGGGGACGCGTGCGATCGTCGGCATGACGGCCGGGACGCTCGCTGGACTGGCTTTGATTGTTGCGTCGAAACGCTGGATCTTTCGCACGGCAGTGCTGGTCGGCTGGCTGCAATTGCTGGCGGGCCTGTGGCTGGCAGCGACCATCACCAGTCCGTCCGCGGAAGCGGTGGCCTCGACGTGCGGACTGGTCCTGGCAGGGGGCGACTCCGGTTCAAGAACTGCTCACAACTGGACGGACTTTGGCAATCGCCTCGGCGAAAAACTCCATGAACTCGGCCTGCTGTTACGGCTGCGTGATGATCAGCCCGGCGCTTATCATGATGAGAGCAGCTACTCGTACATTCAGGTTCGCGATGATTACGTCGACGGTTCGCCTGTCCGGGCGCTGCGGTTGGACAAGCTCGATCACAGTTACTTCAATCCTGCCGATCCGACCAGGCTGCACTACGAGTATGAGCAGGTGTATGCTGCCATCACGCAACGGGCGGCACCGCCGCGACCGTCAGAAATTTCCACCAGGGTGCCGACATTTCCCGGCCGGGATGAGTTGCTGACCGATCTGCCGGACGGCGTTCGTTTTGATCCCGCGTCGAACCTGCTGACGATTACTTCCGCCACACCGGAATTGCTGGAGAAGCTGAGGTCACGCTCTCCGGAAGCCGGATTCTGGCAGGCGATCGACAGGTTGCGTACGGATACGAACAAGGCGCAGTGGGGTGGCTTTTCGGCCATCGAACTGGAGTCACTGCCGGACAGCATCGAGTTTCCCGACGCGCTGCACTACAAAATCAGCTATGACCAGAATTTGCAGGCGCTGTCGGCATACGAGGCCCTCAGCGAGACGGATGTTGAGGATCTGGCAGCTCTCGGCGATCAGGCTCCGTGGCGGGAAACTCTCCGGGAACTGGAACAGCAATCGGCCGCGCTCAACACCCTGTTCATCGGTGGCGGCGGCTTCATTTTTCCACGCTGGGTGCTTAAGGAGTTTCCAGCTTCGCAACGGATCGATATCGCTGAACTGGACCCCGCAGTCTATCAGGCAGTCAAAAGCAAAATGGGGCTGACGGCTGCGGAAGATGCCCGCATGCACACGGTCATTGGCGACGCCAGGAACTTTGTCGACGACCGCGTTCGCGAGAATGTCCGACGCCGGGCGGCTGGCGAACCGGAGATTCAATACGATTTCATCTACGGCGATGCTTTCAATGACTTCAGCGTGCCCTGGCATCTGACCACACAGGAATTCACCCGCAAGATTCACGACCTGCTGACCCAGCGCGGCGTGTTTCTGGCGAACATCATCGAGATTTATCCGCGTACGGAACTTCCGGGGGGCACGGTCGAATCGGCGGTGACGGATCTGGTCAACACCCCGTTTCCGGAAGCGCTGCTGGAACCGTTCGTGCAGGGCCGCATTCGCAAGGTGAAGCCGGAGTTCGCGCCGCTGGCGATCTCCGGACCGCTTCAACTCCGGTTCACCGGAGCGATGACCTCCGCGCAAGAGGAAAAACTGCTGGCGCTGGCTCCGGACGATGGCGACTGGCTGGTCGCGGTATCGCAACTCGCAGAGCGGTCCCGGGCCCGACAACCACTGCCCGTCACCTTGCCCGAAGAATTGCGGGCGCCGCTGATGTATGAGCTGACCTGGACTCCCTGCCCGGAACCGTTTGCCGGTGTCGATGTCTTTCGCCTGGATCAGGACCAGTTCGCCCTCGGACTGCGCGGAGCGGTCTCTGACGCGCTGCGTGATCGGCTGTTAGCGCTGAAAGCCGGCGATGCCCAATGGGGGCAATTGATCAGCGACGGAGTTCGGCAAAGTCGCCGACAGCAGGCCGGCAGATTTCTGGGGCGCTACCTTCGCACCATGACCACACTGTTCCCGTATGTCGCGGTGTTTTGCACATCCGATCAACAGCCGTCCGCCGGTCGCGACACTTTCGTCGTCGCCTGCTCCCGCTCCGTGCTGGATCTGAAGAATCTCTCGAGCAATGCAGGCTGGAACATCACTCCGTTCGCTGAATTTGTCCGAACCGGCGATTCGTCGACTCCGGAACTGCGCGGTCAGATGGATTCCCTGCTCGAACTGGCGGGCGGAGAAATCCTGACCGACGACTTCGCACCGGTCGACAACCTGCTCCGGGCCGTCTTCACCGATCAGGACCGGTAAGAATCGCGAACCCGCAAGCGATGAATGAAGATCGTTGGCCGGGTTCGGGATTCGCAGGGAAAAACGAAAACCGGGTGAAAAAGAGGAACCCGGTTCACGACCAGACCAGCGCCTCCGATTGTCCACCCTGCCGACAGGTCTCAGCTACTTCCACCAGCCGCAGCGCGCGGCAGACATCGTGGAGGTCGGCGACGGGCACCAGCCCCCCGAGAATCCGTCGTGTAAACTGATCGAGCATGACTTCTGCATCGGAGCGTTCCGCGGTCAGATGCTCAGGGCCAATCAATTCCTGGGTGCCGTTCTGCCACCCGATTTCGCTGGCCGCCGAGATGATTGCCCGGCCATGATCGCAGACCACTTCATGTCGCGGGAAGGGCCATTCCTCGCTGTCGGTGGTACTGCTCTCCGGACTGCTGCCGCGGGAAGGACGCAGCGTCAGCAGGGCCGACGTCGCCGGCTTCCCGTTGGCATCCGGGCGGAAGCCCAGGGAAATTTTCCAGTCCGGCGACCCCTGTTCCGATCCCGCGACCGGCCCAGCCGAAAGCGAGGTCGGCACGCGACCGGTGATGTAATGACACCAGTCCATCAATCCTGCGAGATAATCGCGCTCCGAGGCCTGGCCAGGTAGCGGACCGTGGGCTTGCGGCAAGGGGACCAGCGCATCGACCGAAACCTGACGCGCTGCTCCCAGCCGGGTGGCAATCAATTCCCGTAACCGGTTCGTCGCCGGTGTGTAACGGCGAGAGAACTCGGTCATCAACAGGGTTTCGTTCTCAATCGCGCACTCGTGCAGTGATTCCAGGGCGACGCGATTGTCGCCCAGCGAACCTGCCAGAAATACCGGTTTGTGATACTCACAGGCCAGTTCGGCCGGGTACAGGTCATACCAGGCGGGGTCCAGCACCAGAATCGCCTGCAAGTCGCTGCGCTCAAATAGCTGACGCAAGCCGGACACTGCTTCTGCCCGCAATTCGGCCGCCACCAGCTGGGCCTTGGCCAGCACCGCGTCATACACGACGCGCACGGCCAGACGATCGCTCAACCGCCCCACGGCAGCCTTGTAGCGCCGTTCCCACATCGAGCCAGCGCCGACCAGACCAACGGCAATCTGGCCGCGGCGGTTGCGAGGGCGCTGCGCTGAGCGAGTACGACGATTCAAGACGTTTTCCGCAGGATCACCCGGTCCGCAAGGGGCTTTCCGGATGGTCAGGAATTCACTCACAGGCGGAGCAACCCGGCAGCAAGCCGATCTACTCCACGACTGCATTTCCCTTTATGATAAATTGAGACGCAGCAGAAACACAAACGCCGTTTCGGGATCGGACAATTTTCGCGGTCCCGGGAATCCCCGTCCAGGAATTGTGCCCCGGTTGCTTCCAGGGAGAACCTGCCCATGAACCCGGCGTCTTCCACGGCCCACGGCCACCCGTTCCGTGAGGAGGTCGAACTTCGCGGTCACATCATCGACAGCCTGCTGCTGCCGAAGGTGCTGGACGAAATCACCACGCTCGGTGGGGAATACGACAGCCAGGAGATCCAGATCGGCCACCGCCGCCAGGATCCCAGCTATGTCCGCCTGCTGGTCTCCGCCCCGACCCCGGAAACGCTGGAAAAGATTCTCTCCACCATCGGCCAGCACGGCGCGGTGCCCATCGCGGTCTCGGATTGCCGCCTGGAACCTGCCGACATCGCAGGTGCTTTTCCCGAAGGCTTCTATTCGACCACCAACGAGCCCACAGAAATCCGCCTGCAGGGACACTGGTATCCTGTGGAGCGGCAGGAGATGGACTGCGGTATCAAGGTCGATCTGTTAAAGAAGACCGCCGTCTGCATCCCGATGTGCGAAGTGCAACCCGGCGATCAGATTATCGTCGGCCGCGCGGGAACGCGGGTCAAACCGACTCAGGGCGAAGAACAACGCTCACAGCACTTTGGCTTCATGAGCAGCACGGTCTCCAGTGAGAAGCCGAAGAATCTCACCGTCCGCGAGATCGCCGAACAGATGCGGCGTGCCGCCCGCGGCGACGGCAAGATCCTGATCGTCGGCGGACCGGCCATCGTCCACACCGGCAGCCGCGAACTGCTCAGCTGGCTGATCCGCAAGGGGTACGTCGACATCCTGTTCGCCGGCAATGCCCTCGCCACGCACGACATCGAACAATCGTTCTACGGGACCAGCCTAGGCATTTCGATGGAGCACGGCCACTCCCTTGAAGAAGGCCACGAACATCATCTGCGGACCATCAACCGCATCCGCCGTCTGGGCAGTATCAAAAACGCCGTCAATCAGGGCGTGCTGACCAACGGGATCATGTACGAGTGCATCCAGCACAACATCCCGTTCGTCCTCGCCGGCAGCATTCGCGACGACGGCCCGTTACCGGACGTCATCACCGACACCCTGGCCGCCCAGTCCACCATGCGCGACCTGGTGCAAGACGTGACCTTCTGCCTGATGATCGCCACCACCCTGCACTCCATCGCCGTCGGCAACTTGCTGTCCGCCCGCGTGAAAGTCGTCTGCGTCGACATCAACCCCGCCACCGTCACCAAACTCGCCGACCGCGGCACGTTCCAGACGGTCGGCCTGGTCACCGACGTTGAACCATTCCTGCGCGTGCTGGTGCAGGAGCTTGGCGGACCGTAGCGCAACGAACGATCCCACGACCTCCATCCCCCGCTTGCGGTGTCGCGATCAACTCTCAACACCGATGAATCCCTGGATTCACCTTCAAACCCACTGTGCCAGTCCTGTTCATGCAGGCCCAACCCGGAGTTGCAAGACACAATCCCAATAGTTTGTCTACGAACGACTTCAGAACCCGAAATTGAGACAGGGATTCTGCACAAGCTGGATCTTGCCTGCCGGTTGACCAGTCCGGCTCGCTGTAGGTCGCAAATATTTTTGTGCTAGAATGTGCCCATCCATAGCAATATCAGATGAGCCTTCCCGTTAATGGGAAACTAGAGGCCTGTTGAGCAATGGCCGCTATGATTAGCTGATTTATCGATCAGGACGGCTATACGGTTTTTGCAAACCGCTGCATCTCGCCATTGCTTTCCGTTTGAATTGATTCGTCGAAAGGCACTGAGCCATGCGGCATCTTCACAGGCCAAATGAATTGGACACCGTCCAGATCCATGACAACATCGGCCTCCCCGCTCTCGAGTTCTACGGGGCGTTTGGGGATGACCTCGCTATGGCTGATGCTCGCCAGCGGAACGACACCCTGGCTGGTGCGTAGCTCCAGGTGGACATTTCCGGAAAACATCGGGTACTCAGAGGCTGGCATGGGCTCACTTCCCTATTCCGCAGTTGATCGTGCGAATTTGTATGCGGAATCGCGAAACTTGACAATCACAGAGCAGCTCGGGGGCGGATTTGACGGGGTGGTTCTGGCGACGCAACAGAAAACGGCCATCAAATCTCTGAATTTTTCGGCGCTTTACGAACAGGAAATCGCAGTTTACCACCGTCTGGCACAGCATAAGGTCAGCAACGTCTACGGATTTCAGGTGCCACGGCTGATCAGCTTCGATAATAAGACCTGGACATTTGAGATGTCTATCGTTTCTCCGCCATTTGTGCTCGATTTCGCGGGAGCCAGACTGGATCGGAAGCCTGTTTACGATCGACAGGTGGAACGAGAATGGTGGAAGGAAAAAGAGGAACAGTTTGAAAACAACTGGCGTGCCGTCCGAACCATGAGATGGAAATTTGAGCTTCTCGGGATTTACCTGATGGATGTTCATCCCGGGAATGTCGACTGCCGCGGCTGGGTGGAGCCGGGCTGATGATTCAAGTCTGCCAATTAATCAGTGGCGGAGGGTGCGTTGAAACGCACCACATTTCACGCGAGTGAATTTGTTAATTTTCGTCGTACATCGTGACGCACCTTACGGAAATTAGGTATAAGAATTTGCAAATGAAGATACTCGATCGCCTTGAACTGGTTGACCGGATTGGTCGCGAGCTACAAAGCCGAATGGGTTATTCTGAAATTGACGTGTTTTTAAAAGCTCACGGGGTCAATACCAAGAAGCCAACATCCGGAGTCAATAGCAAGTGGGTTTATTCAAAGGAATTACTCGCCGATGAACCGGAAGATCGTATAGTCCGTATTGCCTCCGAACTCAATCTTCCCCATAACCACGTGGTTGCTGAACCCGCTCGCATACTTGAGGCATCATTCTGGGAACCATTTCACTTTCGCCTATTTCTAAGTCACCTCTCCAGTTTCAAAAAGAGAACTGGACAACTCCAGTCTGCACTCAAGCGCTATGGTATTTCAGCTTTTGTTGCCCATGTTGATATCGAACCCACCCGAGAGTGGATGGACGAAATCGAAGCCGGGCTGTATTCGATGGATGCTCTCCTGGCGATTCTTATGCCAGGTTTCAAGGAGAGTGACTGGACCGATCAGGAAGTCGGCGTTGCTGTCGGCCGCGGGGTGTTAGTCATTCCTGTCATGAAGGGCTTGCCCCCATACGGCTTCATCTCCAGATATCAATCGCTGGATTCTCATGGAAAGACGGTAGCGACAGTCGCCGCAGAAGTCTTTCGTATACTGGTGAAGTCTCCGAAGACTCAAATCAAGATGCTCTCATGCCTCACAGAGACGACAATTCAATCAAAATCGGAAGACGAGGCTCTAGAAAAGCTGGCCCATCTTAGCTCAATCTCGGATCTTCCGAACTCATACCTGCAGAAATTACAGGAATCTGCGTCAGCGTCGATTATCTTGACTGCCCCTGCTCCGTTGGCAGAACTGAACAGGCTGCTTCTGTCACGTGGACTAAGCCAGGTTAGTCTGAAATCCAAAACCATTGACCTCGAAGACGAAGTTCCTTTTTGAGCTGAGTAAATTCCAACGGAAGGGTGGCTGGGGTCAGTGCAGGCTCGGGAAACCCCAGGGATTCACGTTTGATGTAGAAGACCAGGCGACCTGCAAACTGCGGCCTGCTCATCGGACGTCCAGCGAACCGGGGCTTCCCTGCGGTCCAGCCCCGGTCACTCTATCGTCGTCATTTTTTCGGGGGGTCGTCGACGGCCTTGTGGTCTTCCATGCGTTCAGTGGTCCTGGGTTCCGCTCCGAGCCACAGCACATTCCCGTCCGGATCGCTGAATTTCATTTCATATGCCCAGGAGAAATTGCGTGGCTCCTGCAGGATCGTGACTCCGAGAGTACGATATTCATCGAATACGGACGCATCTTCCACTCCCATCCAGATCCATGCAGGAGCGACTGGCGCGCTCGTCTGTTTCAACATGACGACGGAACCATCCCGTGAGACTTGGCAGACCTCGTCGGTTTCCGGATTTCCCCAATCGAGCTGAAAGCCCAATGTCTGCGTGTAAAAGAGGGCACTCCTCTGGAGACTTGCCACCTGCAGAACCGGGAAAATGCATTCTACCCGGGCGGAGTTCGACGAATTGGTCATGGGCTGCCTTCACTCCGGGATCTTGCTTATGCGTTCATCAATAACGAGCGATGCAGGTTGATGCCCATAACGTCAGCGAGAGAAGTTCAACGGGCACTTCCTGAAGGATCGGCTTGCGAAATCGAAAGTGTCAGGCTGCGGGGAAGACGCACGGCGTATTCGCGCACCTTGCCGTCCGGGCCGATCTGGAGGGTGTAGCTGTTGCCATCAGGGGCGACGGAGGCTTTGACCCACACGCCCCGGCAGTCACTGGTTTCGGCGGTATTGGCGATGAACTCCGCAGGCGACTGTTCGTTGTCCTTGAGTTTCACATTGCGGTGCAGTTGATAGATGTCTTTCAGTGACTTGCCCTCTTTCAGAGTGGTCAGCGTTTGCGGGTGTCCGCCTTTGGTCGGGCCGTTGCACATCACGGCCACGACCGGATCGATCGCCAGCACCAGCACGGGGTTGTTGCTGACCTGCAGTCCGTGATGCGTCACCATGAACAAATCGACCTGGCCGATTGGGTTGTTCGGCGTCATCAGCTTCGCTTCGGTGTTCCAGGTGAGGTCGCCGCAGGTGAGAAACCGGAATTTGCCGAATTCCAGCAGCAGGCTGATGCTGCGGGCGTTGTCGCTGGAGTCTTCCGGCTGCGGCTGATGACGGTCCGCGAACGGATTCGCCGGGCCTTCATTGGGAATCACATGGCCGCTGGCGGTGATGACTTTCGCGTTGAGCGGTGTCTTGCCCGACTTCAGCGGCAGCGTATCGCCGACGTCGAGAGCTTTCGACTTGTTCTGGCTTGCAGACCGGTAAAGCGCGATCCGCTCGGAAAATTTGTCATCTTCTGACAGCGATTCCGGAATGCCACGGTCCCAGAACTGACCGATTTTGATCTGTGCGGCCAGTGCGGCATGGTTCCCGTAGTGATCCAGATGCCAGTGCGAGACCTGGGCATGATCGATGTGATCCAGCTTCGCCACGTCCCGCACCACGTGCAGGATACGGTCGCGATCGCGATTGCCGTAGTCCGGGTAGCCGGAGTCGATTAGTAACGATTCGCCCTCGGGCGTCACGAACAGAGTTGCGGCTCCGCCTTCCACGTCAATGAAGTAGATGTCAAGGCGGTGGTTTTTCTCGTCAGCGAATGTAATCACTCCGCACATTGACGACGTGATCGCAGTCAGAAGGATGAGCCAGTTCTTCATAGTCGAGATTTCCGAAGTTAGTGTATTTCTGATGGGGACGATTCCGTCGTCGTTCGTTGAATCGCGAATCTGCAAGCGGAGAGATGATGACCGCTGGCGGGTTCGGGATGTTCTGTGGATCACTCTTCAAATTCAATCCGCACGCTGCCCCAGTAGGCGAATTCGTACTTCCAGTCGTTCGCCTGATTGAGCAGGGAAATCGTAACCTTCTTCCCGGCGAACTTTTCCAGGCTGGCAGTGTAGGTCACCCAGCCATCATCGCCACAGCTTTCCTGGCTGACAATTTCATCAATGAGCCGGCCTTCGGCGTAGACGACCAGCCGCCAGTCGCCGCGGGGATCGTGAGAGACTTCGACGACCAGCTTTGCTTTTTTGTCGGCAGGTAACGTGATCTCGCGGGCCAGCCGGCCGGGCTGATCCTTGCTGACGGGATGTGTCCGAACCACACCTTTGCGGCCCATGTGTTCGGCCAGCAGAGCGACACCGCCTTCGCCGCTGCGCACATCGGTGAAACCGGGAGCGACTTCCTGCACGATGCCGGCGAAGTCGGCAGGGTTGGTGCTGGCACGGGGGATGATGTCGTACACGCCCGGCAGCCGTTTCGCCGTGGGATCTCCCGGCGGCTTGTCGAGCGTGATATAGGCGAACAGGTCTGCCAGTTCCTGCGGCGTGTGCTGGCGTTCGAGCTGTTCCGGCATCAGCGACAGTTCGCTGGCCTTGAACACGTCGATGTCGTCGCGGGCGATGACTTCCTGCTTACCGCCCTGGACTTTCAACACGACACGTTGCGGACTGTCTTCCGCCAGCAGTCCGTTCAACACGCGGCCATCTTCTGTCGCCACGGTGTAACTCTGATAGCCGCTGCCGATCACCAGACTGGGATCGAAGACGTTCGACAGCAGTTGCGTAAAGTCATTGCGACCGTTGCGGGTGATGTCCGGCCCGACCTCGGCTCCTTCGCCATACATCTTGTGACACTGCGCGCAGACCTTCTTGAAGACTGCCTGGCCTCGCACTGCGTCTCCCGGCGTCTGGCGGATCATCGCCCGCATCTCAGCCACGACCCGTTCACGATCCGGATTGCGGCCATCCCGGACGACACCCCAGTGCTTCGCCAGCAACTCGCGGACGGTCTCATCTTTCGACTCCGCCAGCTTCCGGGCCTGATTCACGTTGAGCACGCTGGCGGGGATTTGTTTGTCGCCGATGGCGGTGAGCAGTAGCTTCGACCATTCGGGCCGTTGGGTTAATAGTTCGATGGCCTTTTGCTGCAGATCCGGCGGCAATTGCGAGTAGTAATGCAGTGCGAACTGACCGACTTCGGGATCGTCCAGTCGTGCCAGTGACGCCAGCAACTGACCGCGGAGTTCGACAGTGCCTGGAGCCGCCTCGTCGAAGATCTTCGCAATCGGTCGCAAGACTTCGTCTTGTTCCGCAGCGATCAGGGCATTGGCGGCAGCGAGACGCTGATCTGTACCTAACGACGATGTTGCCAGCGCCTTCTGCGCGGCGGCATATCCGACAGTATCTTTCCATGATGTCGCCAGCAGCGCCGCATCAACGAATAACGGAGAGTCTATATCCCGTAACATTCGCTGAATGTCCGCGCCGATTGCTTCTCGAACACTGATTAACCGCTGATTGGCAAGTTGACCGGTTTGTATCTGACGCGAGAGGTTCTGCACGATTTCCCGGGCGATCGCAGGAGACTGAGTTTGTGAGACCAGGCCGGCCAGAGTTGACACGTTCTGATGGTTGTCGGCCAGCACCCAGTCCACAAGCTGCGAAGATAGTGCGGCCGCCGTTGACGATGTCAGATAGGCGTCCGATTGAACGAGTTCGGAGAGCAGTTCTGGATGGCGAGAGTAATACGCCTTCAACGACTGCCAGAAGATCCGCTGGGCGTGGACATCGTCACCAATCTTCGACACCGCTTTCTCTAATGCCGCATGAAATCCGGGCACGGATGCTCCTGCCTCGGAGCGGCGTGTGATGAAAATCAGTCCCTGCAGACGGACGGCCGGCGAATCGTCGTTCACCGCCGTCGATGTGATCCATTCTGCAAAGTCATTCCGCAACTCGGGGACGTTGCGTGTCACGTATTCGAGATTCTCGATCGCCGACCGCACCGCCCAGGCACGAATCTGCGGATCATCATTCCAGATCGACTGCTTGCAGTGTGTTTCCTGATATTCAGGGCCATTCGCGGCAATCCTGTAGGACAGACGGCGAGCCATCAGTGATCGCGATTTTTCGTCGGCCGCTCTGAGTACCGAGTTCTGCAGGCTCTTGTCGGTTCCGGCCTTCCAGAAGCGTTCTTCCAAAAGCCGCTGCGCCGTTTCCCGCACCCACACGTTCGGATGGCCGAGCCAGTTGATGAGGGTGTCGTCGCCTGCGGTGGACAGATCCTGGGGCAGCGCGGCAGACGAAAGATCCGTCGCTGACGCTTCCGGCTCGTTGGTTCCAACATACCGCACGCGATACAGCCGCCCTTTCAGTCGATCAATCCCCGCCGGGTCGCGGTTGGCGTCCTGGTAGCAGTGGTAGCGGTCGTACCAGTCCAGAATGTACAGGCAGCCGTCTTTGCCGGTCTTCTGGACGACGGGCATGAACCAGGTGTCGTTGGCAGTGAGGAAGTCGGGTTCGCCGAAACCGGCGTAGGTTGAGCCGTTGCGTTCGATGCGGTCCACATTGATGCAGCCGCCGTGGATGTTGCCCATGTAGAGCTTCTTCCGGTACTGCTCGGGATAGGCGTCGCTGTCAAACCAGGTGATGCCGCAGTAGGCGGCTTTCTGGTGCTTGTGCTTGACGATCGATTCAATCTTCCAGGTGTGCGGCGGATACGGCCCGCCCTGACGGTGGTAATAGCCGGTCTCCACGAAATGCCACAGGTGATCGATCACGCAGGCAGAGACGAAAGCGTCGCCCTCATCATTGAACGCGATCCCCCACGGATTGCTGGTGCCTTCACAGAAGATCTGGAACTCGCGCGTGCGCGGATGAATGCGGAACATCGCACAGGTGAACTTCCAGCCGGGATGTCTTTCGTCGAAGTTGGGGTTCGACTTCGAGTAATGGACGTGCGAATGATTGAACACGCCGTTAAGGCCGTATAACCAGCCGTCCGGTCCCCAGGTGAGCGAGTTGGGCAGTTCATGCGTATCATCGCGACCGAAGCCGGTGACGACGACCTCTGGGGGACCATCGGACACGCCGTCGCGATCAGCATCGGGCACGAAGAGCAGGTCCGGTGCATTGGCGATCCAGACGCCGCCGTGTCCGACCTGGACGCCGGAGGGGATATTGAGACCATCGAGAAAGATGCTGGTCTTGTCCACCCGGCCGTCGCCGTCGGTATCTTCGAGCAGTTTGACGCGGTCTTTGCCGGGACCGGGAGACCGCCGCGGATACTCCAGCGACTCCGTGATCCAGAACCGGCCCTTCTCATCAATCGCCATCGCCACTGGATTCACGACATCCGGTTCCGCAGCGACCACGTCCACCACGAAGCCGGGAGGCACCGTCATCATTCTCGCAGCGGTCTCTGCATCCCGCGGTTCGTTCGGAGGTTTGTCCTGAGCATGCGGAATCACGTCCGCCGCCAGCAACAGGGACGGCAAGCAGACGAAGAACGCGCAGAACCCGTGAGCGAAGGGCTGCATGAAGAACTCACTTTCACAGAAGCCAATGACGAGAGGAACCCCGATTGTGCGGCGGGCAGCGCGTCATCGCAAGTGAGTTGGTTGATGCGAGGGCCGGATGGCGGAGCAGACAGAAAGAGCGGGGGGAAATCTCAATTCGCGAAACTCAAATCACAAGCGAGTTCCAAAAATCAAATTCCAAAAGGTGAAGAGTTGGAACTCTTTCTTCTTTCGGAGTTGAAATCTGGAGCTTGTTTGTGATTTGAAATTTGCGATTAGGAACTTTGCTCCTGACTACTTACGACATTCCCACGATGCCGGAGATATCAATCAGGTGCAGTTGCCGGCCGGCGTCTTTGGTCGGGGCATCGATGCAGACGTAGCGGGCGTTCGGGCTGAGACGCGGGTGGTTGTCGCAGCGCCATTCGCCGGTGTACTCGGGCGGGGCCGGGAAGTGGCCGATGTCAATCCGCTGGTTCGAGGCGATGTTGTAGAGGTGCGGGGTCTGGATGCGGTCCTTGCCCTTGGGATAGGTGTCGTTCAGGATCCATTCATTGCCGGGCAGATAGGTGAGATGGCCGCCGTTGTCGAGGACGCCGGCTCCGATCTCCACGACGTCGCCGCCGCCGTTGCGGTCCTCGAACAGGAAGTCGCCCCAGTCGGATTTGCCGAGCCAGTTCTTCCCCTGCGACAGGATGTGCTGCGGATCGCGCCAGATGAAATGCGACGCATAGCCGTTGGGAATGACGACATGCACGTCGCTGCCATCCATATTGGCGGTGATCAGGCGTGTCAGCCATTTGCCGGCCGGGTACTTCCAGCGATGCAGGGCAATGAACCGCTTCCCGTCCGGACTGATCAGCAGATGATTGAAGTAATGCTTTACGTCCGCCTGGTTGTTCGGGATCTCCCCGGTGACAGCGATCTCGGCGATCGGCAACACCAGTTCGCTCTGGCCGGTCTCCAGATCGACCGTCCAGATGCCGGACTCTTTCGGAGCCAGGTCATGGGCATACGGATCGGGGAAACCTGTGTAACCGTAGCCTGGTCGGACATCGGCGATGCGGCGGAAGTCGGTCGTCACCGCCCGCTTGCCGTCCGGGCTGACCGAGTAGACGGGATGCGGAATGATCTGTTGTTCGCGAGTGTGGACGTCCAGAATGCGGCAGATGTAATGACCGTCGCCGCGGTCGTTCCACAGGATTTTTGACTTTGAGCCCGGCAGCCACTGCAGCATGCAGCCCTGTTGCCAGTTCCAGGCGGTCGTTTCTCCGAGATTGATCCAGCGGTCGCCGTCCTCAAGGTCGACCATGCCGATCTGGATGACATCGCTCGCGACCGGGCTGCGATGCTCGAACGGCACTTCCATGCCGAGGACGTAACGGTTGGTGGGATCAAACTGCAGCTTGTCGTAATAGCCGAACCAGTGATGCCGCGGCCCGCTGGTGATCACGCGCGTCGGCGGCAACTCCGGTTTCGCTGCGGCATCAGCCGACCAGGAGCGACGAGGAACAGACAGCGCGGCCAGACCAGCCGCAGCAGAGGACAGAAATTCCCGACGGTGCATCATGTTGTGGTCTCCTGCTGGTACACCGTACATGTCGTCTCGCCGGCTGAGAAGTCATTTTCCGGATTACGGTGACTCTGGCCAGGCAATTACAGAGTTTGAAAAACATACGTTCCCCGAGTTGGTCTGTGTGCTTTAAGTTTTTTATTAGCAGTGTGTTGCGTTGAAATGCGTCCGGAACTTCCTGCTCCTGTTCCCCGCTCGGATCGACAGGATTTTCAGAAAATTACCCAGGTCCGTGAAAGATCCAGCTTGTTCCGGGGAATAGGTAGTTATCTAAATGTGATCATATAGACCGGCGGAGCGGCGGGATTCGCCGTCAGTGATTACCTGGAGGATACATGGGTCGATTTGTACAGAAGTTCCGGGCAGGAGTTCCCCTGGCGTGGGGAGTCCTGCTGATCGGGACTGCGGGCGTGTTTTCAAGTGGCTGTGCCGACACGACGGCGTCGCAGGGGCAGACGGAAAAAAAACTGCCGAAGGTTGTGGTTGCACACCCGATCAAAATGCCCATCGTCGAATGGGATGAATTTGTCGGGCGGCTGGATGCCATCGAAACGGTGGAAGTCCGCGCGCGGGTTAGCGGGTATCTGGCCACGACGAATTTTGAAGAAGGGCAGATCGTCAAGGCGGGTGACCTGCTGGCGGTGATCGATCAGCGCCCCTTCACCATGGAAGTGAATCGCAGCAAGGCGGCCGTGACCTCGGCAGAAGCCCAGCTTGGCGAGGCTCATTCGGCAGTGACCGAAGCAGAAGCAGTGAAGCGCGGCCGGGTCATTCAGACGGAACTGGCCCAGAAGCAGTACGAGCGAACCCGCGGCTTGCGCGAGCGCAATACGGCGACTCAGGAAGAACTGGACGTCCGCGAAGCAGAACTGGCCCAGACGGTGGCTGACGTTGCTGTGGCAGATACCCGGATCAAGGCGGCTGAGGCGTCTGTGGTGGCGGCGGAAGCGGCTGTCGGGACTGCGAAGGCGAATCTGGAACTGGCCGAACTGAATCTGCAGTACACGGAGGTTCGCGCTCCGATTACCGGCCTGATCAGCCGGCGGTATGTGACGGAAGGCAACCTGGTCAGCGGCGGAACTGCGAGTTCAACGCTGCTGACAACAATCGTGTCGACCGATCCGATTCACTGCTACTTCGATACCGACGAGCAAACCTTCCTGAAGTACATGAAGCTGGCGCGTGAGGGCAAAAGTCCCAGCAGTCGCGACGTCCGTAATCCGGTGTATCTCGCCCTGGCGAACGAGCGTGATGGCTTCCCCCGCTGGGGCCACATGGACTTCATCGAAAACCGCTTTGACGAAGGCACCGCGACCATCCGCGGCCGGGCCATTCTGCCGAATCCGAATGGAGAACTGTCGCCGGGTCTGTTCGCCCGCGTGCGGATTCCCGGTAGCCGTCGTCATGAAGCCGTGCTGGTGCCCGATCGCGCCATTGGCACCGACCAGGCGGAGAAATTTGTGCTGATTGTGGAGGACGGCAAGGCGGCGCGACGGTCTGTCACTCTCGGACCTATCTCGCATGGAATGCGTGTGATTCGCGAAGGCCTGACCGGCGATGAATGGATCGTGATCAGCGGCTTGCAACGAGCCAAACCAGGCACCGAAGTCGCGATGACGGAAGAAACCCTGACGGCCGGGGAGGAAAGTCTGCCCGACGAATATGAACCCGTCCCCGAGGAGAAATGGCTGACCCCCAAACGCGGCGCTGCTGCCAATGTGCATTTGCCGCCGGCGGAACCTCCCGCCAACCGGACTGCCAAAGCCGTTTCTGACAAGACGATGGGGGATGTGCTGCCGTGAGAATTGCTCATTTTTTTATTGACCGACCAATTTTCGCGACGGTGGTTTCCGTCGTGATCGTCATCCTCGGCGCGATCTCGCTGGTCACGCTACCGATCTCGCAATACCCGGACGTCGTGCCCCCGACGGTGGTGGTGCGCGCGTCGTATCCGGGCGCGTCGCCGGAAGTGATCGCCGACTCGGTGGCAACGCCGATCGAGCAGGAAGTCAACGGCGTCGAGGACATGCTGTATATGTCCTCGCAATGTACGGCCGACGGGGCGATGGCCCTGACCATCACCTTTCGGCTGGGGACGGATCTCAACGAAGCCCAGGTGCTGGTCCAGAACCGGGTGGCGACGGCGTTGCCGCGACTGCCGGAAGAAGTCCGCCGGATGGGCGTCACGACCATCAAGGCGTCTCCCGACCTGCTGCTGGTGGTGCACCTGACCTCGCCCGACAGCACCTACGACCAGACCTACGTCGGCAATTACGGGTTTCTTCGGTTGCGCGACGAACTGGCGCGGATTGAAGGCGTCGGTGACGTGATGATCGTCGGACTGCGCGAGTACAGCATGCGCGTCTGGCTGGACCCCGAACGTCTTGCCCACCTGTCAATGACGCCCGGCGACGTGGTCCGCAGCCTGCAGGAACAAAACGTCCAGGTGGCCTCCGGTGTGATCGGGCAGCCGCCTGTGCCCGGCGGCAATGACTTTCAGCTCTCCGTCAATACGCTGGGCAGACTGTCCGACCCCCAGCAGTTCGGCGAGGTCGTGGTGCGATCCGGAACGGACGGCCGGGTGGTGCGTGTGAAAGACGTGGCCCGTATTGAACTGGGGGCCCGCGATTACACGACCGTCGGTGCGCTCGACAACAAGCCGGCGACGGCGTTCATCGTGGCCCAGCGTCCCGGTTCCAATGCGCTCGCTACGGCGGAAATCGTTGAGTCGACGATGGAACGCATGTCCAAAAGCTTCCCGCCGGGAATCGGCTACCAGATCATCTACAACCCGACCGTGTTCGTGCGGGAGTCAATCGACTCCGTGGTGCATACGCTGTACGAGGCGATCATTCTGGTGGTGATCGTGGTTCTTGTGTTTCTGCAGAACTGGCGGGCCAGTCTGATTCCGCTGCTGGCGATTCCGGTCTCGCTGGTGGGGACGTTCGTCGCGATGTCGGCGTTCGGTTTCTCGCTGAACATGCTGTCGTTGTTCGGGCTGGTACTCGCGCGCGGCATCGTGGTGGATGATGCCATCGTGGTCGTCGAGAACGTCGAACGGCATATCATGGCGGGGCTAAGCCCCCGCGCGGCGTCCTATAAAGCGATGGATGAGGTGACGCCCGCCGTTATCGCGATTGCGGTAGGACTCTCTGCCGTGTTCGTGCCGACGGCATTCCTGTCGGGTCTGACCGGGCGCTTCTATCAACAGTTCGCGCTTACAATCGCCGTCTCGACGTTGCTGTCAGCCTTCAACTCGCTCACTCTGGCCCCGGCCCTGTGTGCGATCCTGTTGCAGCCACACGGTGCCAAAAAGGACTGGTTCGCCCGCCTCTGGGATTTTCTGTTCGGCTGGTTCTTCCGGTTGTTCAACATCGGCTTCTTCTATGCCAGCCACGGCTACGGCCGGGTGGTGAACTGGACGATTCGCCGGGCAGCGTTGCCGCTGCTGGTCTATGTCGGCCTGGTGGTCGCCACCGGCTGGGGATTCATGAAGGTGCCGACCGGCTTCATTCCTTCACAGGATATGGGCTATCTGATCACGATGATCCAGTTGCCGGACGGTGCCTCGGTGGAACGCTCTGACGCCGTCGTCCGTGAAGCGGTTGATATCGTGCTGAAGCATCCGGGCATTGCTCACGCGGTGTCGTATGCGGGCTATTCCGGCACCACACGCAGTGCCAGTCCCAATTACGGCTCGGTGTTCGCGATTCCCAAATCCTTTGAGGAACGCGTCCATTCGGGCATGACCGCCAACCGGATTCAGAAGGAACTGCAGCAGGAATTGCAGCAACTGACCGATGCACAGATCTTCGTGATTGCTCCACCGCCCGTGCGCGGCATCGGGACCGCCGGCGGCTACAAGTTTCTGTTGCAGGATGTTGGCGGTCATGGCTATCAGGAGTTGCAGACGGCAACCGATGAACTGGTCGCCGCCTGTAACGCAGATCCGGTACTCGCCAACGTCTTTACGACCTATCGGGCCACGACGCCGCAGTTGTATGCCAACGTGGACCGCGTGAAGGCGAGCATGTTGCAGGTGCCGATCTCCAACGTCTTTGAAGCCTTGCAGGTCAATCTCGGGTCTGCCTACATCAATGACTTGAACCTGTTCGGCCGTACGTTCCAGGTGCGGGCCCAGTCTGAAGGGGAATATCGGACCCGTGAGGACGATATCACCCGTCTCAAGGTGCGGAATGCCCACGGTGAAATGGTGCCGCTGGGTTCGGTGGTCAACGTCGAGTGGCGTAGTGGTCCCGATCGCGTGGTCCGCTACAACATGTTTCCCTCTTCCGAGATTCAGGGTGACACTGCTCCCGGGCGCAGTTCCGGTGAGGCGATCGCTGCCATTGAACGGATCGCCCGCGACACCTTGCCGCCAGGCATGCAGATCTCCTGGACCGATATCGCCTATCAACAGCAACTGGCAGGCAACACGGCGATTTACATTTTCCCGCTGTGCGTGCTGTTCGTGTTCCTGGTTCACTCGGCCGAATATGAAAGCTGGACGCTGCCGCTGGCGATTATTCTGATCGCTCCGATGTGTTTGCCGTTCGCACTCGGCGGGGTGGTGGCCCGCGGATTTGATAACAACCTGATTACGCAAATCGGCTTCATCGTGCTGATTGGTCTTGCGGCCAAGAACGCCGTGCTGATCGTGGAATTCTCCAAGCAACTGGAGGAAGAACACGGCTTCGATCGTTACCAGGCGACCGTGGAAGCCTGTCAGCTGCGTCTGCGGCCGATCATGATGACCTCGTTCGCCTTCATCCTCGGCGTGATCCCGATGGCAACCGCTGTTGGTCCCGGTTCGGAAATGCGGCAGGTGCTGGGCACGGCAGTGTTCACCGGGATGCTTGGTGTCACGATCCTCGGTCTGTTTATGACGCCGACGTTCTATGTGCTGCTGCGAGGGATGTCGCTCTGGTTCTGGCGGAAAAAGAAGCCGGACTCGGATGCGGAGATCACCACAAGGCATCATCACGACGAGGAACGCACTCCCGTACTGTCGTAAGCGAAAGATTCGGGAAGCGCCTACAGGATTCCACAGCGAAGGCTTCTACAGAAATTCAAAGGCCCGGCGGGCGGGGAAGAAAGTTCCCTGCCCGCCGGGCCTGTCTGTTTCCGGAAGAGTTCAGCGGTCAACCTGATGAAGAGCGTGTTGCTGACCGATTCACGCGGTGGTGGATGAGATCCGGAAGAGAAGATGGCTCCCGCAGTCAGCTGGTCCGGAGCTTCCAGGAAGCAGCTATTGATGACCGCTACTTCCCGTTCCACTCCTTCAACATCGCTGCCACGCGGGCCTTGTTGAAGTCGGCGGGAATCGGTTCGTCATGATTTTGCAGCAGGTCGTCGACCGTGACTTCGCTGGTGGACACGCCGCCGGCAGGCACTTCGACTCCGGCCGTCCAGACGATGGCGTTCAGGAACAGCTTGCGGAACTGGTCGTTACCCCAGTTCCAGTGCACATGACCGCCGGTGCAGCCGAAGCCACGACCGCCGTCGGCTCGCTGGGTCGCCCAGGCCATATGCTGCGGTTCCTTATTGGCGACCGCCTTGCGGACGTCCGGATTGCCACTGTGCGGGCCGTCCGGCCGCTTCAGCGTTTCTTCGGTGGGGATGTCGGTCAACAAGGGCGTCACGCCGTCCATGTTGTCACGGAACCGCATGTGGTAGTACCACTCGTCATTGATCCGGAATGGCTCCACCCCACTGGCAATCGGGTGATCCGGAAACTGCGTGTAACTGGCGGTCCAGTGAGGATTCACGGACCAGTTCGGTTCAAAGTAGCCGCCCGTCCATTTCAGGAAAGCCTCGCCCGACGGACCTTTCGGCACTTCCACGCCATAATGAATGCAGACCACGCCGACACCCTTGTCGAACAGGGCCTGCAGTTCGTCGAGATGCGAATTGAAGGGGTGCCCGCCGCCTCCATCGGCATAGATCACGATGGTATCTGCCTGAGCCAGTTTCTCCGGAGACGGCCAGCCGTCCTTTTCGAGGGAATGCACTTCGGCGGTGACCGGCAGGCCGGATTCATTCAGCAGTTTCGCGAGCAGCCAGCAACCGGCGGTATGGTCGTGCGCGCCGAAGCCGTGACTGCGGCGACCGGCCAGCAGCAATGCATGCTGTTTTTCGGCCTTGTTTTCCGAGCTCTGCGAGACGGCGGGACCATCGTCCAGGACGGTCAGCTTGATGTTTTTGAACTGAACCTTCATCGGCGGCCCGGCATGCAATTGAAGGGCGATGATACCTTTGGCCCGCCGGTCGGCATGCTCGTCGGTAACAATGGACGTCGTCACGCCGTTGATCTCATGGGTGAAGGTGTAGCCCTTCGCGGTGATCTTGTAGGTGTTCCAGTCTTCCTTCCGGATATGGGACTGGATTTCTTTGGTGTCGCCCAGCTTTTTGACGACTTCCTTCTTCATCTTGCCGTCGTCGCCGTTTTTCAGCACGGTCTGTTCGCCCCGTAAGGCAAGGATGCCCCGGAAGCGTTCGCCGTAGTTGATGCCGGAGTAGGTATCGCCCGCTTCAAAATCACCCTGATAGCCGCCGACGACCCACTTGTTGTCGGGAACTTCAAAGCTGCGATACTGGATGCCCGAGTTGCCGCCGACGATCTTGTATTCGAGCGACAGTTCAAAGTCGCCGAACTCTCCGCCGCGATAAATCAGGAAGGTGTTGCCCTTCGTGGGCTTTTCCAGCGTGGTCTGACCGGTGATGGTGCCATCCTCGACCCGCCAGAACTCCGGATTCCCATCCCAGTTGTCGAGCGTTTTGCCGTCGAACAGCGAGATCGTTTTCGGTTCTGCCGCTGACAGCGTGACTGTCGCGAGCCACAGCGGCGCTGCCAGCGCTGCCATACCGAGCCACCAGGTTCCCCAACGCATGCCTGTCTCCTGAGATGCTGATTTCCGGGTGCTGAGAACATCACGAGGCGCAGCTGAAGTTCGCCCCTGAATTTCTGTCATTGGACCATATCGCATCGGTGTCTGGCTATCCACCGGGCGGAGAACGGGGGCGAGGGGGAATTCCAGGGCTGGAGGGCTGCGATTTCCCGGTCCTTCAGCTGGCGGCAGCGTCAGCACAGAAATTTCATCTGTTCCCTGACTGGCATCTCCTGGTGCTCGCAGGACTCAGGATGTGGATGTTGTTGCAGACCATTTGAATCCAGTCCGGCTGAAGTTGACGGAAGAGCCAGCGGGCCGGACAGCGGGCGATAATTTCGCCAGGTGCGGCGTGAGTTTCGTCGTTTGTGGGCGATTCATCGCGGTGCTGCCGATGCGGCAGCACCGCAAAATGCCAGGAATTTGCGGCGGACAGTGATTTTGAAGGGGTGGACATGCATGCGGCACGAACCTTGCGGTTTTGTAATAATGAGTTCGTGTCAATCCCCCGAAACTGAAGAGTCGTTTATGCCAACCCGTCCACGAAATCACAGGCGCGCTGATGGATTTACCCTGATTGAGCTCCTGGTGGTCATCGCGATTATCGCCATTCTGATCGCCCTGTTACTGCCTGCGGTCCAGCAGGCGCGGGAAGCGGCGCGGCGGACCCAGTGCAAGAATCACCTGAAGCAGATTGGACTGGCGATTCACAACTATGAATCGTCCAGCAACTGTTTTCCGCCCAGCGCGACGATTGGTATGACCGGATCGACGATTAACACCAATTCCTCGTGGGGCGTCCACGGGCGTATCCTGCCATTCCTGGATCAGGCAACGCTGTATAACCGGGTTGACCTGTCGCTGGCCTGGGATGACCAGGCCGTGATCAGCGGTCTCAAGATCCCCGTTTATGCCTGTCCCAGCGATCCGAACTCGGATTCGCCCCGCGACGTCAGCCCCAAGCTGGCCAGTCCACTGTATCCCACCACTTATGGATTCAGCTTCGGGACGTGGCTGGTCTGGGATCCGGTGACCCGACAGGTTGGGGACGGGGCTTTCGGGCCCAACACGAAATTCACGTTCCGCAACTTCACCGACGGTACCAGCAATACCATGCTGGTCTCGGAAGTCCGCGCGAAACAACTGTATGGTCGTAATACCGCTCCCAACGGTGGCAACGCTGCTCCCGCTG
>VFQN01001219.1_pt1 | contig 44276 bp, 48 predicted proteins | sample 3512371 | NCBI WGS metagenome assembly VFQN01 (sample SAMN10412370, study PRJNA504923) | tailings metagenome | isolation source: Replicate 2 from Balatoc abandoned mine | place: Philippines: Itogon, Benguet | collected 2017-08-28 | reverse complement strand
GTGAGAGGGGGGGGGGGGGAGGGGTGGGTTGTGGGGGGGAGGGGCAGGAGAGGGGAGGGGGGTGGAGGGCTAAGGGGCAAGACGCGTATGGGGGGGGGGGGGGGGGGGGGAAGCCGTGCCGCCTTGGAACCACCGCTTGTGTCCGAAGATACCTCTTCTCAAAGCCCACTCCTGCACGCACACAGATATACTCCACCCCAGCGGCCCGCAGGTGCTGATCATTCCTTCCTTTGGGCTCACGCACCCGATCAACATCCCTCTGCGGGGCCAAGTGACACCCTGCGCTGCCATCACTTATGCATCTACCTACCAACCCCCCCTCCCTCAGCATTCAGTACAGACTCCAGAGGTGTCGCCAGTACATCCGACCAAGGCAGCCTATACCGTGTAATACGTGCGTTGCGAAACCCTAATACACACGCAGCGCGGCGGCCCCACCTGCAGCACCACCAGGGGCGGCAGCACACCGCTGCGCTCCACGTGCTCTATCACCTGCCGCACAGTTGTGGGGTGGTTGGCAAGCAGACAGGTAGGTACGTGAGTAGGTAGGGCAGGTGGTTAGCCACGTGACTAGGTTGGTGAGTAGATAGGTGTGTAGTAGGTTGGTGAGTAGGCAGGTGGGAGCTTCGGCACCTACGGGAGGGCAGGAGCGCCAGTGTGGTCCTGTGAAGCACGACCGTAACGGTGGTGCACAGTGGCGGGCTTCATTTGCATTTGAATTTGCATTTGCACATGCACATGCACTGCTCACGTTGCACGTGCCTACCTTTGTGATCTGCCTGCTGCAGTCGCTGCGCGGCGGGTCCCTGTCGTGCTGCGCCACAAAGTACTCGAGCACCTCGGACCACAGCACGGGGTCGCCGCCCCTTCGGGGAAGAGGAAAAGAAGTTGGTTGTTCAGTTGGTTGTTCAGTTGGTGCTAATACGCGGGAGGTATATGTATTCGCAGAGAACCTCAGACCACAGCACGGGATCGCCGCCCCTGGGAAGCAAGCAGGAGCAGCAAGCATGCCCGCGGGTAAGATGAGGCAAGGCATACCACAGTATACGGCATACACCTGGACCGCTGTTGGGATGAGGCACACACAGCATGCACAACTGTACAACTGCACAGGTTGCGACGGAACCCTCGGTGGCGACCATATGGGCGCAGGTGGGCAAGAAGGGAGGCCCACTACACCCCAGCCCCACCATTTCCCCACGTTTTAGCCCCACCTTGACGCGTCGCCGTATTTGAGCACCGCGTTGATGAGCCCGTCGTGGTCCCCACACGCCATGTGCACCTGGGGGAGGTGGGCGGGGGCACGTGCGGGTGTGGGTTGAGGGTGTGGGTCGAGAAGGCATGGCGTCACATGGAATGCATGGGGCAGGCTTCACGGGGGTGTGTGGGTGTAGGTGTCAGGCACCACACAGCCATGCCTGTCTCATCCCCGCGCACCCTGCCGAACCTAAGCAGCAGCCTAGCCTGCCCCCTTGCCACGCACGCACGCAGACATACACCCTCCCTCCCTTGGCCCTCCCCCTCACCTGCAGCGCCTCCCGCGGCAGCCTCATCCTGTCGTACAGGAACAGCAGCCCCCGCCTGTGTCCGTGCAGGCGGCACAGCACCAGCGCGTGGTCGGGGTCGTAGGCGGGGGAGGGCGCGTGGGAGGGCCAGCCGCGGGACAGCAGCTCCAGGGCCTTGGCGCGGCGGACCTGAGGGGGTGCATGTGGGTGTGTATTAGAAGTGGGGTCGCTGAGGTGATGTGGTTGGTGGGAGGGACAGCAGCTCCAGCGCCTTCGCGCGGCGGACCTAAGGAGTGCGTGGGTTAGGGAACGGAGGCGCAAGGTGATGGCATGACGCCTAGCAGCAACTGTGCTGCTGCAGCCGCGTGTGGCCAGCGCACCCCTAGGTCGCGGTCCGCGGGGAAGCAGCACTGGATCATTTGTCGGCAGCCGAAGTGCAGCTGCAGCGCAACGGTACTGAGATGGACTCGTGGAGGCACAAGCTACCATGCGATTCACGTCTGCGCCCAGCCCACCTCTAGGTCAGGATCTGCAGGGACAGGGGCAGATGGTTGTGGCGGTGTGGCGGGGGAGGGGGGAGAGGCACCCTGGGGGGCAGCGCCGCCGCCGCCGGCGCCAGCGGCGGAGGGCTCGGGGGTGGCGGCGGCTTGGGGCGGCGTGGACGGTGGTGGTGCGTTGGGGGCCTGCGTGTGGGACGAGAGGTGGAGGGAGAGCCAGGACCCGGAGCGCTCATGTCAAAGCTGCGGCATGTCGGAGGGGTGTAACAGGGTCTGCGAGGCTTCTTCACGACAGGTAGACCTCAAATCACATGCCCTCGTCAGCTGCTGCAGCCGCCACTCCCTGCCAACTCTGTGCCCCACTTCCCCTGCCAAGACTATAGCCCACTTCCGCTCCCCGCTCTCCGGCCCCCGCCCCACCTTCCACAGGTGCTCCGCCAAGTACAGCTCCAGCAGCGTGTGGTACAGCAGCCGCTCGTGCGAGCGCAGCCGACCAAACACACCACCGCCAGCGCCACCGCCGTCCCCAGAGCCGCCTCCCGCCCCCGCCCCCTGGCCCCCCCCCGCGCCGTTGGTCGGCCCCCCGTGATGGTGTACGTGGTGGGCGGCGGCGGCGGCAGCAGCGGCGGCAGCTGCGGGGGTGCCAATGGCAGGGGGTACGGTAATTTGGACCGGGTGCGGCGGGGTTGGGATTCGGCAGATCATCGGACAAAGAGAAGGGAGCGGTGGGGTTTAGGTGTGTCAGGCGGTGTCACACCAGCCCAGGCCACGCGTACCTGCGTTGGTGTTGAGGATGAACTCGCACAGTAGCATGAGGGCCGTGGGCTCGTCCGAGTAGAGGTGCGAGAAGTCGGCAACGCTGGCCACGTAGTCGGCGTCTGGGAAGGGTTGGGAAGGGACAGCCAATGGGCGTGAGGTGGTAGGCGCAGGTGGGCCCAGATGGTGATGGCTGTTGCAGCGATGGGGAGCGGGGACAGCAATGCACTCCGGGGACCAGCACGGCTTTAACTGGGGCATGGAAACACTGCACAGACTTGCCTACTCAGAAACGTGGTGCGGTGGGGTGGGTGTTGGCTTGCCGGCAGTTGCAATGGGCTTGCAACGACCTAGGCCACCAACCTGCGTCCGCGGGTCCTGCCCCTGCCCGCACGTGCTGCCCCTGCCCCTGTCCCTGCGGCTGCGTGCACAGGTCCATGATGAGGCGCGGCCGTAACACCTGCGCCACGCACCTGCGTCCACCGGCCCTGCCCCCGCCCCCATGTGCTGCGGCTGCGTGCACAGGTCCATGATGAGGCGTGTGGCCTCCTCGGGCCGGAGGTTGATCAGCGCCTTGCCGTACCGCTGTACGGCCTCGGAGCGCCTGGGGGGCGGGCGGGAAACGAGTATTGGTAACGCGAGGAAGCAGTGGTGGTAGATAGTACGGTAAGTGGGAAGTCGACCCACTGTAGTAGCGGTGTGCCTTCTGCTGTGGAGGGGTGCGGGAGTGCGAGGCGGGGTGAGGACTTGTGTGAGGGTAGGTGGCCGCATTGCACACATACATGGAATGCCACTAGTTGGAAGCGACGCTTGGCCTCTGCGCGCCTGGCGGGCGGGCGGGGCGGAGGGACAGGGATGGGCGGATGAGCAGGGAGTGCACAATGAGGTGTTAGGGAAGGGGCCGTAACCCCCGCGCGCTGTGGAACCCAGAGCAGAAGGCGGACCGCTGTTACAGTGGGTCGAATTCCTACTTACCGTACCACTACTACCACTACGTCTTCGCGTTACTACTGCGTTCTTCTCCGCCTGCCCCCTACCTCTTCCTCGGCAGTGTCTCCAGAAAGGCGATGGCCTCCGCGGCATCCCCCAGGTCGTCAAGCAGGATGTCCAGCACAGCGTCAACCTGCGTGTACGGCATGTACGGCACGTACGGCAGTACAGCGTGTCGGCGAGTACGACACACGTACAGACGGTACGGTGGCGCGGTGTGTCGGTGTGTACAACATGTGCGGCGGGAAACTGTGTCGGGATGTCTGCTAGGTCGTGGCCCTGTGGGCCCCCGCTGGCAGCGCGCTTCTACGCCCCTACACACACCCTCCTTGTGCCCCCACCCCCCTTTGAGCTCACCTGGCCCGCCGCGTCCGCCACCCACAGCGCGTGCTCTGCGTAACCCGCGCCCCGCAGCACCCGCACGGCCGTGTCGGCGTCGAAGGAGAGGGCGGGCGAGGGGGCCGAGTCGGGCTGCAGGGCGGGACAGTCAGCGGGGGCGTGCATGGGGTGTTCAACAGAGGTTGCAGAAGCAGGAATGGCCGGGGGCATTATGGAGGAAGCGGACACAGGGCAGGGGGGTGCCGGGCGGGGTGCATGGGAGGGTAGGTCGGAAGGCATGTGGTGGGTTTGCCAAGGGAGAGGCATGTGTCCAGCCCCACCTGCTTGCCCCCCGCTGCCGCCGCCGCCGCCGCCGTCGCCCCAGATGACACGTAGCTAGCGCGCAGCCGCCGCCGCCCTGTGCCGCCCCCCTCGCCACCACTGCCGCCACCACCCTGCGCTGTCCCGTCCCCTCCCACGCTGCGCCGCTTGGCCCCCGGGCCCCCATGTGCGTGTGTGTGAGGGTGCGCTGGTGCTGCTGCAGGAGCTGGCGGTGTTGCTGCTGCTGCCCCGGGGGCAGCACTGGCCACCCCACCACGGCGAATGAAGGCGTCTAGCTTGGACACGTCCTGTGTAGTTCCATGTCGGGACAGAGATTCAGGCACAGTATGTTACTATTGTAGGGGATGGACAAAGTGCTTGTGTAACAGGTGTACTGGGCGGACAGACGCATCCAGTTTGGACACGTCCTGTGTGGGTTGAGGGCCAGTCGGCGGTAAAACGTACAGGACAGTGGTTATGGGAGAGTAAGAGCTGTAGGGGAGGGACACAGTGCTTGCATAACAGGTGTAGGGCTGAAGAGACGATGGCGGTAAGAAGACGGGCGTGTGGGCCCGAGAGGAACGCGACCTGTGGGCTGCCGCCCATGACACCGTTAAGAGAAAGGGACTCAGAAAATGCAAGCCGTAGCAGAGCGGAGCAAGGGCCCCCTTGCTAGGGCCGTAGATGTCAGGTGACCATACGGTGCGGTTGGGCGCAACAGCACAAGAGCCCTGCCACACAGCGTGTTGGCCTGTCTCCCGCTCGAAACAGCACAATGGGCCCAACAGTTGCACCTGCTACTCCACGCCGGCAGGTGCTCACAGCTGCCTTCCGCACCCGCACGCGGTGTCGCTAATACACACCTTGAGCTTGGTGTAGCAGTTGAGCAGCAGCGTGGTGTGGTCGCACGTGGCCAGGCCCTGGGGTAGGAGGGAAACCGCAAGGTGTTTGCGGAGGTATTGGTACGTCGGCGGTACGACAAAGGACGGTACCGGAAATACCACGAGTTCGAGGGCGCAGTACGAAGGAGTCTCTGGCGTCCTCCACCATGGATGCACATGGCACACGGGAACGGTGCACCAGTCGGTCACAAACTATAACTGACGCCCGCACGCACGCCCGGCCGCACCACCGATCCATCTTCTGCTGCACAGTATTTCCATAAGCATTCTGCACGCCCGCACCCTCTCGTGCATGAGCTCCAGGTAGGCGGTGAGGTTGTGAATGCGCTGTGCGTCCAGGAAGCGGCGGATGACGGCGCTGGGCTCCAGGAAGCCAACCGTCTCCAGGTACTGGCACATGGCGCCGTCGTAGTCGCCCTGAGAAGCCAAGGGGGGAAATTATAGTAAAAAGCAGATCTGTGACATGTACTATTCATAATACACTACATTTGATGATACCGCAGCACTTGCCAGTAGTGGCACACAGCGCCGTCGAAGTCGCCCTGGGCCAAGGGGCGTTGCATTGTCGTACTTGCGGAAGCCCTGCTGAGCGAACTGCACCGATGGCGAAGCTCTGCAGGCAGCCCAGCCCGAACAGGCGGCTCCGCCCTGCCGCTGCCCTCCAGCACCTGCGCCGCAACCCCACAACCACACAGCGTGTGCGTGGTTCAAGCCCGTATACCCCCACAGACCCGCCCCCGCCACCTCCCGTACCTTGCTGTACAGGTGGTCCCCCCAGCGCTGGTGGATGGAGGCCAGGGTGGCTGCGTCCGCGCCCTGCCCCGCGCCGCCCTGCGCCCCCCACGCCCGGGCCACGTCCAGCGCCAGCTTATACAGGGAGCGACGCAGCAGCGCCTGGGGGTGGGGACACAGTACAACACCGAGTAGGACTTTCAGTATTGGTCAAGCAGACTCAATTGCATGTTCGGGGCCAGCTTTTACGGCGAGCGACGCAGCGGCGCCTGTCGGGTGGGGAGAGACAACAGCAGTTAAGGTAGTTAAGGTGAAGAGGAACAGGTATGACAGCGGTGAAGTGGAGTGGGTAGTACGTCTGGGGGGAGGGCGTTAGAAGGCAGGAGTGGGCAAGGGAGGCAGGGAGGGTGGAGGGTGGATGTGATTGCGGTGTGCGCTTGTGCAGAGCCTTCAAAACACGTGCATGGCGCTCGCGGCGTCGTGTAGCTCAAGGTTCCCTTTCGCCAGCATCACGGTAATGCCGCGACAACCAGGTGCCTGCCATTCCCCCTACCGACGTGTAATACACACGTAACCTCTCCCCGCCCCTTCCCTTATATGGTCTACTCCTTTCTTCCCCATGCAATCCCTTCCCCCTCTTCCCCCCTTCCCCCACCTCCAGCTGTGTGGCCAGGTCCGCCTCCTTGTACGACCACACCGCGCCGGCAGCTGTACGACACGACACGTGCCGTACGGCGTGTAGCGGACAGATGGACGAGCAGAGGGCAGGCCATGGGAGGGGAGCAACAAGCGAGGGGTTCCTCAGGTTACCATGATCAGACAGGAACGTACTACGCAGCTAGCATGTGTGCACATGGGTCGGAGGGTGGAGCCGAGGGTGGGCAAGGAGCTGAGGGCATACAGTGCCCTTGCCCTGGGCGCACGACATGGCAGGATGAACGTCTCACTGCCGCCACCAGCGTCCCGTGGCCCTCGGCTGAGGGCCCCATCCCCCACTCCCCACAGCCCAACCACCAACGCCCACCTGTGACGGCGTGCACCTGCCCCCACGCACAGAACACGTGGCACAGGCCCTGCAGCACGAAGGTGCCCGCCAGCAGCTTGGTGCGCACGTCGGCCAGCTGCAGGCAGCTGCTGCCACCTCCACCACCACCACCGCCACCACCATTCCCAGCCCCTGCCCCCAGGCCCGGTGGCACCGACGCGGCGGGGGCCAGGGTGGCTCCGGGAGCGCCTGGTGTGGTGGAGGTGGAGGTGGAGGGGCCGGGCAGGGGCAGTGCGGAGGAGGCGGAGGAGGACAGCAGGTTGCTGACGGAGCTGGCGGGGGCGCTGTCGTCGCGGGTGACCTGCAGGGGAGAAGCGGAGGGGGAGGTTGCGCGTGAAGTGCAAGTTACCAGTGCAAGGCGAGAGAGGGGAGGGGGAATGGGGAAGGGGGAAGGTATGTTGACAGGCCGCACCGGCCACTTATAGCACCATTCGTTGGCCCTTGGCGCCCCACTGTTCACCTGTTACCATCCCCTACCAACCGCCAGCACCTCCATAACGCACCACCCGCAGGTACCGCGCCCTGGAAACCCCCGTGAGCCGTAACTTTTTCCCCCTTGCCAGCACCATGTGCAGCCGCCCTCTCCGACCCATTACCACGGCGTGAGTGCTCCCCAGAGACCGTGACGTGTTGCAGCTGTTTCTTCGCGCTTCACGCGTACCACCAACACCCTAACCCACCACCCCGACCCCTTCCCCAACCCCTTGCCCATTAACCCACCACCACCAGGTACCGCCCGAAGGCCGCCAGGCGCTGCTTGGGCCCCTCGAACACCGTACAGCCGGCCCGCGTGTCGGCCGTGTAGTCGTACAGCCCCTGCGCAGAACAGCAGTGCCGTACAGCAGTACAGCGCATCCTCGCTTCAGCAGTACAACACGACAAGCGCTCTCTGTGCAGGGTCAGTGCACAGCTCGCTCACACAGATGAATTGGCATGTCAACAAACGCACGGGCTATCCTCCTATGCATTGTGTATTAACGCTGCACGCTGAGCTGCCCACCTCCTGCCTGGCAACGGAATTTGCTGATTCAACGACAGCTACATGACGTAGGCGCATCTGGGGCTGCCCACCTCCTGCCGGGCCACGGTAAGCAGCCCTCCGCCGGGGCGCAGGCAGCAGCAGCGGGGGGCAGGGGCGCCTTGAGGGTCCAACACCGTCTGGAGGGGGGCACGAGATGCAACGGGACGGGACAGGGAGGGGTTGTGGTGATCCTGCATTATGGGTCATGTACTCATTGACTAGCAAGCTGTACACTGGAGGCGGAGGTTCAGCAGCTGTTACTGCTTACTGGTGCGCCCGCAGGGGCGGAAGCAGCCTGCCGTGCATAGGACACAGCCCGACAGCGTTCGAGGAGGCTGGCAGAATACCTGAACGAACCCTGCGCTGGCTGTTCCCAGCTGCCCCTACTGGCCCTCCGCACCTTGGTGTTAGTCTGCAGGTTGAAGCACACGGTCTGGCTCTCCGTCACCACGAACAGGGACAGCAGGTCGGGGGTGCCTGCAGTGCCAGGGGCAGGGGCAGGCGGCGGGGTGAAGGGCGCGGAAAAAGGCGCAGGGGCGGGCCAGGGCCACAGTGGAGACGACGTTGGCTTTGAGCTTGTCTGGTTAGGTACATCCACTGCTCTCCCGGTATGCCACCGCGCCCTAACGCCCACTCCCATGCAACAGGTGCACCTGCATTTACCCTCACCCATGCACTCCCCACGTGCATGTGTCAGCCCTTGCTTGACACTTACATCTGTCTCCTTTCCTGCACGCGATACCTGTACCCTGGCCTCCGTGCCCCACTCCCCACCTGTGAGCTCCAGTCCTGTGACGCTCCACCGGTCCCCGCCCTGCTCCGAGCGGGCGCTCAGCCGCCTGTAGTGCGACAGCCGCGCCTTGCCTGTGGGGCCAGGGGCCAGGAGGGCAATGTGGGGCACGTAGGGCCATTTAGTGGGGCGAGGCAGCACTGCCACGCTGTAAGCTGTAACCAGTCCGTCCGTGAACCCTGGCCCCATGCCAGCCAGCCCCGTGGTCCCTACACCTCTGGGTGCATAGCCCAGAGTCCGCACCCACCGTGCCTCCTAGTGACGCCCGCTAGCACGACACGCCTCATACGTTTCATGTCTCACAGTACTCCCACGCCAACACCAGGAAATGGGTGGACTGCAGGCCTGCAACCGGCCGCCCGTACTGTTCTGGGATGTCCTCCCCCACTGGAGTGCCCACGGGTGACCCTGGGAACGTGAAAGTCCGCTATTTTTTTGCCGTTCCCTACACTGTATATATGTAACAATGAGCTCAAGTGCTCTGAGGTCCCTCCCGGTGCCCGGGGGTTTTCGCTCCAGGCCTGCGCCCTCAGCGGCAGCCTATGCGCCCACACGAAAGCTGCAACGCCAGCGTGGCCTGCTTGCACTTGCGAGGGCAGCTGCCGCCTCCGCAGGATTGGTGGAGGCGCAGGCTGCCCTCACAAGAGCAAGTCAGCCACGCTGGCGTTGCAGCTTTCGCGTGGGCGCATAGGCTGCCGCTGAGGGCGCAGGCCTAGGACGAAAACCCTCGGGCACCGGGAGGGACCTCAGAGGTGCGTTGGAAACCCTGGGAATGCACGACCAACCTAACCATGCGACCGTGTCGGATGGCCCGCGCCGCCCCCTACACCCCCCTCAGAGTGCATGCGAGCATGTCCCAACGATCAACAACCCGTTCGGTGCTATGCCCCGTGTAGCCCTTATAGACTGCAGCACCCATGCGGCAGCACCCACCGTGCCCCGCAATATCCCCCGTCAGCACCACCGCGTGCCCCGACGCCAGACCCAGCGCCACCGTCAGGTACGAGTGGCTACCGCCGCCGCCACCACCGCCGCCGACGCTACTCAGCATGCCGCCCGTCAGTACGCCGCTGGCGCCGGCGGCGGCGCTGAGCACGGTGGCGGCGCCGCCGCCCACCACGCCCACCAGGCCGCCGCCGTACGTGGCGCCGCCGCCCGCCAGCCCCTCCGCCACCGCCGCCGACGTGACGGGGGACTCGGGGTAGGCCTGGCCGCCGTGGCTCCCAAACACCTGCAGAGTGTTGTACAATTGAGAGGCAGGGGTTGATGCAACTGAAGAGGCAGGGGGGAGGCGTAGCTCACGTGAGGACGCAACGCGCTCCAGAGGGCCGTCGGATGGTGTGGGCGAGAGTGGAGGGCAGCAGCTGGTGCTGTGGGGCCGCACGGGGAGCATGTGGACGTCCACCCACACATGCACTGCTGTACGGCCCTGTCGTATACCTGGCCAGTCAACGGGCAATACGGCGGGGCTGTGCCTGGGTACAGCAGCGACAGCCTCCGCACGCCCACGCGTGCACCCATCCCACGACGCCCACTCTTCCACCATCCCGCGCTTCCCACCACAGGTCCCCAACCGGCCTTACCCCACCACCCCCAGGCCACAAACCACACATCACAGCGCAACACACCCCACTACCACCACCACCACCACCACCACCACCCGCTGCTCACCCGTGTGGTCTTGACCGCTGCCATGCCGCTGCCCAGGCCCGCGCCCACCAGCCCGTCAGAGGCCCCTCCTGTCTGGCCGCCCCCCGTTGCTGCTGCTGCTGCCGCTGCCGCCAGGGCCTTTTCCGCTGGCCACAGCTTGACGGTGGTGGAGGAGCAGCCGGGCTCCTCCACCCCCACAGTAACCAGCAGCTGCAGGCGCTGCAGGGGTGAGGGGGGGCAAGGTAGGGGGCAAGGTGGTGCAAGGTGGTGCAGAGGGTCGGCTGTAGTGGCTACGACTTAGCTGTTGGGGCCGCATATCCGCGCGGAGTCCAAGATGCACGACCTAGTGTTCAGGGTCTGCTGCGTTGTTACCGCAATTTGGCAGTGCTGCTGGGTCGGTAGGTATCATAGAAGGTGAGCCTTCCCCTACAATACTTCATGTAGAGCAGAGTGTTGGGGCAGGTGCCTCCGTGTGCCACCGGCCCACAGCTTGCGCGTGCTGCAATACGTCGTGCTTGACATTCAGGCATACTGCTGCTCACCTCTAGCCAGAGGACCTCCAAGACTTTGTGGCCGTGCGCGTTGAAGGTTCCTCGGAGCGACAGCCGAGAGTCGAGGATGCACACAGCACCCGACTCCGTGCCGACCCAAAGCAGAGGCCCTCCCGGTACCACGCAACATGCATTAGGAGGAAATGCATGCCTGTGCGCTTGGTTTGGCTGAAAGAAGTTGAAACGCTTGAAGGCGAAACTCATCTCTCCCTCGTCCCTGCCCCTCTCCCCAGCACGTCAGAGAGGAGGTGACACGAGATGTAAGTTTACATCACAGGCCTATACTTTACTTATCGTAGTGTGTTAGCGAAGGAAGACCAGAACCACGCCGAGATGTCCCGCAACCAGTATTTGCTGTTCTTGGCCAGACCGCAGCTACCCACGACACTGACGTCTAGTACCTGCACTTGCATAAAGTAAGAGCGGAGCTTACGGGGCCCAGGGCGTCAAGAATGACTGATCGTGCTCCGGCAGGCCGTTACGTGAGACTCTCCCCTGCCCTTAGCTCCATGCCTGCCGGCCTATGCGTGGGACGGTGCGTCTTGCTCCCTGCCCCGGCAGCCCACGCTTATATTGTAACCTGCAGCAAGTACACCAAAATGCTATTGGTATTAGCTTTCTGTCACCACCGGTTCCTCCAGTCGGTGCAGGGACAAGCAAGGGCAAGGGCAGAGCAGGGAGGCAGAGTACCGGGCCGAGTGAGCTGATGTCTCTTGCTGTTTTGCCTTGCTCTGACCAGCTGTGACCTTGCATGGATGCCAAACGCCGCAGTAAGGTACCCATTGAGCAGGTGATCAAGTGATAAACCCATGCTGCAATAGCCACTAGGCACAACATCTACTACGGGAGTAGCAAGTGGTCCATGCAGGTGCATGCGAGCCCACGAGTACTGCGAATAATAATAGTGTCAACACGTTACATCTTGCATGCTGCACCCGCATGGTTGCATGCCCATGCAAACATCGCACGGGACCCCTGACGGGACGGCTAGCTAGCTGCATGACCACGAAGCCATGTTACCGGTACAGCGCTGACACGTGACGGTACCGTGATTGCCGTACGCGCTTGTGCCAGCGTCGCACGTGCCGGCTGCCGGGTCGCCAGTTGCATGACCATTCAGGTCACCGGTACAGCGCTGACACGTGACGGTACCGTATGTTGCAGCACGTGGCAGGCTGAGCGCCACACGAGCGGGCACGCAAGCCATACAGGCCGTCGCGTGGCACGGCACCCTGCACTGCCGGTCGTCAGCCGAAGCACCACGAGATTTCAACTTGAACAGGTTCAACCCTCCAAAGGAGTTGCTGATAATCCACGAGCCCAACGAGAGAAAGCCTGGCACACGCACTGCGTGGCCGTACTAGGGGTTACGGCGGCAAGGCAAAGGCAGCTTGCCGCCGCGTCGCCAGGAACACACACAACCCCCTTACCCCTGCACCGCATCCTAATACACATAACTCCAGGCCAGGGTGCCTGTGCTTTACCTGGCATAACACAAACGCAAGTCCAACGCACAAGTATCGGTAACGAGCCGCCCAGCCAGGCGTGCGGAGTTAGCCCCCAGGTTTTCGGCTGGTGCAGAGCTGCAGACGCGGTCAACCGTGTGCGTAGGAAGGCAGCCATACGATTAAGCCGACCGAACCAGCATCCCATAAGCAATCCAAATTTATCAATAACATCCGACGGGCGGGTGTGACTCTATCCTGCAAAACCGCCGCACGACTGCCACGCTGCCCCCTGCACGAAGTGCGTGCACGTCAACCAGGTCAGGCAACACCAGCACCCACACCTGCAACTTCACCAGCACCAGCCGCCTTGCCCTTGCACACACCCAGGCAGGTGTGCGCGGCACCCTTGCCCGTCCATCGCACCCTACACACGCCAGGCCCCGATACGCACTTACGTAAGGGGTGACGCAGCCTAGCGGCAACACGCACGCCGGCATGTGCGTGCTCAACCCTGCACCCTTTACCCACGCATCCCCCATCCTCCCCATTACGTGGTGGTGCACCTCCGCGTGCAGCCTAAGGGGTGACGCGCACACGTGCATGCGTGTGCGTTTCCACCCGCACCTCGATACCCTCCCATCACATGATGGTGCACCTCTGCATCAGCCCATCCTTGTGCCCCTCTGCCCCCTCCGCAGCGCCCGCCGGCGGCGCCGCCGGGGGCGCCTCCATCTCCGCCCTCGACCGCTTCACCGGCCGCCGATCGCCGGCGGCGCCGCCGTTGGCAGCAGCACCAGCGCCGCCTGCAGCGCCGCCGCCGCCGTACCCGCCAGTGCGGTAACCGCCGCCGTAGCCGTACCCGCCCGGCAGGGGCCACGTGCCCGCCAGCAGCGCCGCGTCCTTGCGCGCGCGGAAGTCCCTGTACGACAGCACCTGTACGGCATGCGGGTACGGCAGGACCGGAGTTACCATAAGCGACCGACGGGGCCCCTTCGGGTCAAACGAGAATATGAGCAGCAACAGCAGTAGCAGCTGGGCAGCCTTGCGCAGGTGCCACGCTGGCTCACAACAGCTACAGCATAGCGACCGGGTACCAAGTGACCCAGAATCCCAGATACGGCCAGGGAAGGGCTCCCCTGGCCGTCTGTGCCTCACTGGCCCCTGACCTGCCCACCGCATCGACACATACGTTTGAGAAGTCTAGTTATGCACTGCAACGTGCTGGCTCAGCTCAGTGGCCACTAGCCAGCCACCCTCGCGAAGTAATCCTGCAGAATCAAACTTCCCCCCTCCCTATACCCTGTTTTCACCTCCCCGGGTTGCCCGCATACCTCCTGGCTCAGCTCGGTGGCCACCAGCGCCCCCGCCCTGGCGCGCGCCGCCGCCTCCTCCCCTCCCTGCAGCTCCACCAGGCAGCTGTTGGCGGGCGCAGCCAGGAACGTGATGCGAACCTGCGGCGGGCGGCGCCGTACGGTACGGCAGGGTGAGGGACAGGGACAGGGTACCAGTACGACAGAGTGACGCGGAGTGACCTGTCTCGCTGCTCGTGCTATTGAAGGGTATCCGCCACCAGACAGGGAGAGTGGTGTCGACGTATTGCCAAAGGTCCCCCTTCCCGCGCCGCCCCTCACCTTGCCCAGCCCGGCCTCCTCGCAGCGCCTGTGGATGTCGTTGGCGCGCACCCCGGGCGACAGCGGGCCCAGCCAGAACACCGTGGGCCGCTCGGGAACAGGCTCCTGCGGGAGGAAGACAAGTTACACCAAACGAAGTACTGATACCTGGTTGATAATCGACTAGTGTACAGTGACCCATGCGCAGGAGAGGGAGCTCGGCTTGCCCACCGGCCCCGGATGCCACGCCACGTGGGGATAGAGCGAGGGTCACCAAGGCAGCGGCAGCACCACCACCACCACCACCACCACCACCGCCCGGAAGCCTAGCCCTAAACATGTGTGGTTTCGAAATGATCGCCATCTATCTTTACGACGCACCAGCGACGCGGGTTCGTCCACCACGGTTGGCCGCAGCAGGGCGTACGGCAGGTCCGACCGCGTCACGTTGAGCCGCCACACGTACGGCACCACGGAGGCGTACGGCGCCGCCGCGTCCGTACCGGCGGCGGCGGCCCCGTCGGCGTCCGCGGCGGCAGCCTGCGCCAAGGAGGCCACCAACGCGGCCAGGGATAGCGCAGGGTGCGTCAGGCAACGGCCGGCAGGATGCCAAGCGCAGGAAGTGCAAACAGGTGCACAGGACATGCTGTGCCCAGGGGCAGCGTTGCACACACTTGCCCTCGCTCCCCACCTACCCCTTTCAGGTAAGGTGCCCCAGCTAGCCCTGACCATTTCCCAGCCAGCCCCCACTACTCGCAGCTACACGCCGCAGGAACGCACCGCTACTTCCAGCGGCCGTGCAGCTACCCCCAACTACCAGCACCTACCTGCTGCTGCTGCATGACCGCCTCCAGCGCCACGAACACGCTGCCGGTCATGAGCGCGTCGTAGCCCGCCTCGTGCGCCAGCTGCCCGGCAGCCACCGCCAGGTACTTCTCGAAGCCGGGCGCGTGCGTCACGGACACGGGGGCGGGCAGCGGGCCTGCGGGGTTGTGGGGAGACCGGTCATGGGGGCGCGTGCGTGTGGGTTAAGGTAACCAAGTGACACACCCCAAAACGGTGCTGGTGTTTGTTGCCAGAAGAGTTCGTAGGTAAATATCTTGCTGAGGGTAGGAGACAGAGGGGGTGGGGTGTAGTGGGGAGGGCAGTGCGGTGGTCGTGTGTGTGTGCATGAGGACGGTGCTGTGCCTCGTGGTGAAATACACCGCGCCGTCCGGCACCCGGTCGCGATGCTTGGTAGTCGGGGCTGGGATGCGCTGTGCCAGCCCCCCACGCACACCCCAGCGCGGCATGGTGCGCGGCCCGGGGTGCTGCCAAGGCACGAGGCGTGAGGGACTGGTCCATGCAAATGGCAATGCACATGTACTCCATGGCCGCCTAGTGCTGATGCTGATGTAAGAGGTAGTGCTGTGCCCCGCGGTGAAATACACCGCGCCGTCCGGCACCCGGTCGCGGCGCTTGGTTGTCGGGGCTGGGGTGTGCTGTGGCGGCCCCCCTCGCACCCCCTGGCGCGGCTTGGCGCGCGGCCCGGGGGGCTGCCGAGGCACGAGGCGAGGAGGCCCGCGGGAACACGAGCAAGCGACGGAGTGACATGCTGAGCAGTGCGTTTCCACATGTGTGCTGTGAACAGACTGGGCTGATGCATGGATGCACGGGGGTGTGTTTCAGAGCCAGAGCCATCCCCGCAACGAAGCAAGGGGACGTCCCATGCCCAGCTGCAGCCCCTCCAGCCTGCTGCTGTCCCTGCCCTGCGTGCCGCACGTGCTCTACCCTGCTAGCGCCCGGTGCATTCACAGCACCTGCTTCAGCACTTGCGCCCTCCCCGGTGTGCTGCTGCCCTTGCGGCACGAGCGCCTAGTACATGGTGCCTTACCTGCCCCCACGGCGCCGCCCAGGGCGCTCCTGGGCCTGCCCCTTCATCACGGGAAGCCCAAGCAAATGTCTTGCGCCTCATCTGCCCCCTGCTGCCTCACCTGCCGCCTCCCCTGCCTGCTGCTGCCCCCCTTGCGGCACCAGCGCCGTGTACATGGTGCCCAGGCTGGTCTCGTCGCCCAGCAGCGCCGGCAGCTGGCGGCACACGTGCTTGGTGTCGTACACGCCGCCGCGGAACCAGGAGGAGGCGCGGTCCTGCGGGGCAGGGTGTGTGGGGCCATGTGTTGGAGGGCAGGGGGCAAAGGGGCCAGGGCCTCAGTGCGTATGGCACGGCAACAGTTAGGAAGGGTTGGTCGCTTGGTCCGGGTCAGCAGAAGGGCAGTACTGTAGGAACGTCGTCAGGCAGTCTCCAGCAGTGTAGCAAGAGCGCCATGTAGGTAACTGCGCTCATGTGCCCCTGTGGCTTACCGCACACGAGGACGCACACACAGGCTGTGCGGCCCCACCTTGAAGGACTCCCAGGTTGCGGGCAGTCGTCCCTCCCCGAACTGCGCCAACGCGTAGGCCAGGTCGAACATGCAGTTGTGGCCCACGGCCGGCCGCCCGCAGTCGCGCATCGCCTCAAACACCTGTACATGGGAGGGAGGCGAGGGAACAGCAGGGCAGCGTCGGGAGGTGCGGTGTGGTGTGGTGACGTTGGGCGCGGGTGGAAGGCAGAAAGTTGCTGATGCAAGAGCGGCTTGACGAACAGAGCAACGATGAGAATAACGGCAACGGCTTGGGACCGAGCTGCGGCACAATCACGCGCCACCGCCGTGACACGACGCAGGCGTAAGGCACTAATACAATAACGGCTTAGCCAGCGGCTGCTGCTGACACCTGCAGGGCACTCACCGCCGCGAAGCCCGCCGCTGCGTGCACCTCGGCACGTGCCGCCCGGCGCTCCTCCGCCTCCAGCGCCGCCGCCTGGGCCGCGGTGGCGCAGGGCAGCAGCCGCAGCCGCGTGTAGCCGCGGTCGTCGTACGTCTAGGGTTGGAAAACCAGGGAAGCGGCTGAGTCAGCTGAAGCATCTACAGTTTCTCCGATCGTCAGCGTACTGGCGGCCCCACCGGGAGGTTAGGGAGCGCCGGAGCCCTCTCCTTACCTTCTGCACGTAGAAGCCCAGGCGGTGGGCGCCGCTGCCCTCCTTGTCCTTGTCCTTGCCGTTGGCCTGGGCCCCGGGGGCGGAGGGGAAGTTGTCGGGCTTGGCCAGCGCCTGGTAGGACTGCGGGGGAGGGAGGGAAGGGCAGGGGGAGGGGCGCGGAGGGGGCAGGGACGGTAAGGCAGGGCGAGAGCACGGGTGCGGGCACACGGAAAGGATGTCAGGCAGCGACGGGCGAGGGCTATCCACGCAACACTCTGGGTGAAGGAAAGCCCCCTCGCAACGCAGCCGTCACGGGGCTGTTCCCGGTGTCGGCCTTCTTCCGCTGGCCCCTTCACGCGTTTCCTCGCCAACTCTTGCACCCCCTACACCTCTGCCACACCCCCAACACCGTTGCTCCGCTTTGCCGCTCTGCGGTTGCCCCCCAACACCGCCCCCACCCACCAGCAGGCGCAGGTAGCGGTTGACAGGCGGCAGGTCCAGCGGCTGGGTTGGGTTGGTGGCTAGCCACTCATTCACCTGCGCCAGCAGGCCCTGCGGATGAAGCGGGTAGGGGTGAAAGAGCGAGACCAGTCAAGTTTGGCAGCGTTGTAAGGCAGGTGTTGATACAGTGACGCGCAGGCTGCCGCCACGAACCCCACTGTAACGGCACCCTCCAACGTCAATGCATCCACGTCCCGTCGCTTACTGCATCGCTCTGCAGGTTAGTCTCGCCTTCCACGCACTGCTTTCTGTCCACAAATCGTCATCGTGTAGGTATGCCTCTCTACCACCCTGCCCACCTGCTGATCAGTCCGACCCCCAAAGTGCATGACCCCGCAGCAACTGTATCCCATATGCACCGTGATGCATCCCGACACGACCCCCAATTGCGTGCCCCCACAGCAGGAACGTCCCACGGCATCCCACCTGCACGAACGCAACGTCGTCGGGTTTGGTGAGCACCACGTCGTTGTCGCTGTTGGGGGCGCCCTCGCCGTCACGTGGGGGGCGGGTCACCTGGCGGGGTGTGGGTGAACGCGTGAAGCGCAAGGTAGCAATGCAAGATGGTGACGGGGAGGGTCGCAAACGGAAGCTGGGGCGGGGCAGGATGTAGGCATAGGTAGGTGAAACAAGCTGGGCACTTTGCGTTTGGCGGTGTGCCGTCCGGAGGGCGCTTGTCGTGGCAGGGGTGGGGCCCAAAACAAGGTTGGACGGTGGGGAACGTAAAAGCAGGCGTGTGTCCCGGTGTGCCAACGTCATGCTGGCGTAGGAAGGATCGCCGTGTGTGGGCGGGAGCCCGGACTGACGTGGTTGCTGCAGGCAGCGTGTTGCCGTACAGTGCCGTACCCTTCTGAGCAGGTCGTCCCGCTGCCGTACGGGCATGAACGGCACGCCGTCGTAGATGCAGCGGTTGAAGTCGAAGCCCTGCTAGGTAACGGCATAGGAGGAAGGAGTTGATGCGGTTACGGTTGGGGACCGTTCCAATGACGCGCTGCGTCGATCGACACACCGTATGGCGCAGGAACACAGAAACCACAAGGAAGCCAACCCTACCCGGCCCCCGCACCTCCGCACCGCACTTGGGCCCCGCACCCACCCATCCTGCCCCACCTGCTCCGTCAGCATAGGGACATACGGCAACACAAAGGGGGACCACCCACACCCGGCCCCGTACCCCCACACCCACGGTGACCCACCTGCCCCGCCAGGAATGCCAGGGACCCGGCGTCGCACAGGAAGCGCTTGGCTGAGGAGGTGGCAGACGCGGCGGCGCCCTGGGGGTCACACGGCACGTGGCACGTGGCAGGCACGTGTCATAAAGCGTTACGCAGGGACGGCGAAGGCCGCACTCGCAGGCGGACCGGCAGGCTCGTGACGTGGGTTGTCAGCCGCCGTCCAGGAAGTGACGGAGTGTTACCGAAGGCGAGGGTGCACGAGTACATATCTGTGCATTCTGCCCTTCCACAGGCAGCACCAAGATGTTGACAGCCCGGCGCACCTCCGCAGGGCGCGGGAAGACGTAAAAGTTGAAGGTGGCGGCGGTGTAGCGGCGCACGCCGCCGGGGCCGTCCGGCAGCTGGCGCTTGAAGCACGACAGGCCGAACTGGGTGATCACGTACTGCTGGGCGGCGGCAGCGGTGCGAGTGTACCTGTATGCAGAGGTGTGGGGGCGGAAGCGAGGGAGGCTGTGGAGAGGTGCCAGCGACCTTGCATGCACGTTGGCGAGGTGCCCCTGCGGATGCCACTGCGGCGGGCCCGAATACACGCGTGCCGTTCGGAGCGCACGTGCGCCGCTGCACTGAAGCCCTTATATATCTCGCGCCTGCCGACCTGTATGGCAAGCCATTCTGGGCCGCTAGGGCCCTACAGCTGCCCCTCCTGAGAAGCTCACATAGGAGCGTTGGAGTGTTGAAACACACGAAACACACGTAACACACGTAACACACACGTGCACCCACCCCATACCTGTCCTGCATGTCGTCCAGGAAGCCCTCCTGCTGCCCGTCAAGGAACAGCCCCGTCATCTCGCAGTCCAGCGCGAAGAAGTCGCAGGCGCCCAGGTACTCGCGCACGGCGGGAAGCACAGCCTGGGGGGGCAGAGGAATGGGGTGGGAAAAAGGGCGCAGGGTAGGACGGCAGTACTGGACGGTCCGGATTAAGATACCAGCCATGGAGGGCGCAGGGATCGGTCCGGGCTGGGGTGTGGGCAAGATGTTGGGCTCGGGCAGTTCCGGTCAACACCTCGTGGTGGCGGTGGGCGAGCATGCAGCCCCCTCAGCCCTGAGGCAACCGGCTACGAACTCGGGTGATACACGGCGTTGCTTCGACCCCCTTAAACACGCAGCCGCGACTCCATAACGCGCTTGCCTCGAAGTTGTGCTTTGTAACGTCCACAGCAGGCGCCGCCTTGTCGCCCTCAACGCCCTCCATTGCGTCTGCAGCCGCTGCCCCTGCGCCGGCGTCGCCGCCGGCCCGCGCCGCTGCGGCCGCCGCCGCCTCCCGCGCCACCTGGGCCAGCGGCAGGTCGAACGGCGACGCGACGGCGCCGCCAGCGGCGGCCGCCTCAGCGGCGCGCGGCGGGGGCCAGTTGGTGACCACCCGCCGGGGTTGGTAGGTGGCGGGGGCTTGCATGGTGGCGGGGCCTCCTGGAGGTGGCTGCTGCAGCTGCTGTGCGGAGGGTGATATCTCCTCCTCGGTGTCTGAGTCGCTGTTCAGTTCAGGAATGTACAGGGGCTGGAGTTAGAACATGTCTGCGGAGATGAAGCATGGCTACGGTGGTGCTTGGTTGTACAAACTAGCGTAAAAAGGTGCATACTGCATTGGTCATGGCCTGGTGGGGCGAGGGCCTGGGCGGTGGAGGACTGCGCACGCAACCTGGCAGCGAGGACGGTCGTCTCTCCCTTCATTCCTTTGGTGGATGGACAGTGCGTTCATATTGTGCGCTGAGTACCGAGGTGGCACACCTTAGGTAGGGCGGGTCGATGTAGACGTAGGGTCGGGAGACGGCAGCTACTGCTGTGCCCGGACGTCGGGCCGAGTCGGCAAGCCTTGCGAAAGTCAACGCCGGGGACAGAGCCCAGTAGCCGTCTTGGTCTGACTGATAGCCGTTATACAATCTGCTGCTAGTACAGAAGGGCCTGCCGCATACAAGATAGCGCGAGGCGAGGAACTGCTTCCGCACGGGATGGAGGAACGGTGTCGGTGCGATCCGGTGCGCTCGACAGACGGTCGAGAGTGTGTTGCGGGTCCAAGGCTGCAATGTTGCAGTGCTGCGGCTCAGCAGTAGGCTGGCGGCCCTGCGCGTCAGCAATGCAGAGCGGGCCACGTCGGCGGCTCGGCTGTAAGGAGCTGCAGTGTTTAGTGTGCTTATTAGTGTCAGGTCTTTAGTTATAGTCAAGGTCGTCGACGATCGTCGCTGGCACAAACTCATATGGTCCTGGTGCCGCCTTTTTGACCTGCCGACACTTTACTGACTAGTACAACGTGGACGTCTTGCAAGCCGATGCGGCTGCAGTCAAACGTTTGTGCAGCCATGAGCTGCCTGATACGACTGATCGTCTGTCACCGGCGTAAAACCAGGGGAGACCCATTTCCCCACCTCCCCACCTCCAAACTTGGGGACTCGCTGGTCTTTCCACTGTGATGTCAGCAGCAAGAATTTAGCTGTGTACTAGACAACTTGCGAAGATGCATGCATCCGCAGCCAAATTATGAAACCAGACCTGCCCATACCCACGCCCTCCCAACCACGGGAAGTACCGGTAAGTGAAGCCACGCGTGAGCACTGACGGACCAAGGCACACGGTACCCCCAATCCCCGACGCGACCAACAGAGCACCACATCCTTAGACCCTACCCTCTCACAGTGCTGTAGTGGGCTCAGTGTTAGTAGCCTGGTACGGCTCCGCCAGGCCGAGCGACAGATGCTAAACTAGCGTGTTAGTATGACCATGTCCACCGTCACGTAGGCTGTGGCAATGAAGTGCCCGTGGCATGTACCTGCATGTACACAGCCAGCCTGCCTCCCCGTGCTCCTCCAGACACGACCCCCACCCCCTAACCGAGGTAGTCCAGCAACGCCACACCTGCAAACGCTGACGAGCGCAATCGTAGCAACATAATGATTGGTCTCCGCTGGTCTCCAGCCCTTCGCTGCTCTCCACCCTCCAGCCCGCCCATCTGGTCCAAGGACGTTGGCGTATGCACGTGCGTTGTGCGACCACCAGTCATAAACACGAATGCAGTAAAGCACCAACTGTGATCCAAAATTGACCCACCTGCCTGGTATCCTGGAACCCACACCTAGCGCACAGCCAAGTAGCTAGTCGCAACGTTGCACGAGTCAGCAGGCCCACTGCGGAAGCATTTGCACCAACCCAACAGTACCTACCGGTACTCACCCGCTCTGACCGACACCCACGTGCTGTCCCTGCCCTGTCCTTACGAGCCATCAACTTAAGCAAGTCCCAATCATTAAAGTAATCAATAAGTAAGTCCCAATCCACCTTACCCAATCACTTGACCGCTGTGGTGGTACTGTGGCCTCGGTCGCGCCGCCCCTTGCGCTGGGGCCTGCCTCCCGCAGCCGCACACAGCTGGCGCTCCCTGCTGCCATACCTTCCTCATTGGCACCCCTGCACGTCATGGCTTGCACCAGCCACCTAACCTCTCGTTCCAGTACCAGCCACGCCCTCCTTCTCCCCGCCCCTTCCCCTCCTGCACTCCTCCCTGTGCCCCGCCGCCCAGTGCGCCCGCTGGCACGCCGCGCAGCAGTACCCCACAGCCCCGCCGCACGCCCCGCCGCACCGCCTCAGCACCACGCCCGCCTCGCTGTCCCCCGCCAGCTCCACACAGCGCGGGTTGCTGCAGCACGCCAGCACCTGCCGCGCGTCACATGGTGGCGCCAAGAGGCCCAGACCAACCAGGGGCCACAGCCCCTCCCATCCGCCCTCCACCTCCCCCCTTGCACTTATGGCGTCCTGCAAATTGGCATCTAGCACAAACGCAGTCTCCCGCACCTCCTCGAACTTCTGGTACAGCTTCTCTGCAATCACTCCGTCATCCTCTCGGGACCAGACGCCCCTCCCTCCCAAAGACAGCAGCCCAACGGTCGCCTCCTCCCGCTCCAGCACCCTACGGCAGCCACGCAGCACCTTCTCTACTTCTTCCCCGCTCTTGCCGATGATGCCGCGCCAGCTCTCCGCCTCCCGCAGGTCCTCCTTCTCGACCGCATCCATGCACATGTACTGCACAAAGTCCAGCAGGTCGAAGGCTCTGTCCGCCGCCCCGCGCCAGCATCTGATCAAGCGCCCATCCGTAACCATGGCCGACACCAGGTCCAGCCACAGCGGCACCCATAGCGGCAGGGCGAACGACAGCAGCCGCAGCAGCTGCTGCTCCGGCGGCGATAGGCTGCCGGCGGCGGCGGCGGCGGCAGGGGTAGTACCAACGGGACCGGCAGCAGTACCGGAGGTTGGCGGGGCCATATCACCGTCCATGCCACCGCCACCGCCGAGGCTGCTGCGGCGCACAAGCCCGTTGGCGCAGCCGCCACTGCCGCTGTCCCTGCCGTGTTCACCGCCGCCGCCGCCACCGCCGCCGCTGCTGCGGGCATGGCTGCAGGCACCGCCGCTTCTGAGGACGCCGCCCGCCCCGCCACACGCCCACGCCCCAGTGCCGCTGCCGTTGCCATCACCAGTGTTGCCGCCACCGCTGCTGCAGCCGTGGTCACTGGTGCTGCTTCCACTAACACCGCCAGGACAGCTGGAGCTGCCGCCAACGCCGTCGCCGCCACCGCCGCTACTTCCTCCACTGCCCACCAGTGTCTGCCCCCGTTGCTCCTGCACCGATACAGGTGATGGCCAGGGCGGTGCGTTCCCGGTGTCCCGGAACCCCCGCTCAGCCGCTACCCGCAGTGCAATGTGGTCGGCAGCCCTCCACACGCTCGAGGTTACTGCATTCAGCCAAACCATAGCTGCACCGCATGCCTTGCGGTCGCCGCCCGGCCTGGCCCTCTCCTCGCATGCCCGCCGCGCAACCTTTGTCGCGGTTGCGAGGAGCGCCGCCGCCTCCGTCTCATCACCAAACGCGAGGAGCAGCGGCCAGGCCGTGTCCATGGCCCCACAGAACAAGCCTTTGCAAATGGCCTCACAGAACAAGCCTCCGCATACATCCATTGCCTCGGCGGGCGTTGTGCGCATCCGGAAGCAGGTGCGCAGAGTGCGCTCCAGGCAGGGAAGGTAGCCGGCGTCCAGGGCGGCGGCGAGGGCGGGAGGGGGGAAGGCGGGCAGGTCAGGGCCTGCGAGCGGCGGAGAGACGCAAGCCTTGCTGATGCGGTGCACCGGTACAGTACAATGGTAGTGCCCAACCAATTGCTCCAGTATGCCATGTAATTCAGTGAGCGCGGGGCTGTGCCTGTTCAAGGGTAAGAAACGATAACGAAGTAGAGTATGGACGGTTTGGCGACGTCCGTGTCGCGTACAACAGCGCAGCGTGCTGTGCAGGACTTGGTGCGGCCCGGGAGCGTTGCCAGCACCCGAGACACTGCCACGTACGGCAAGGCAGTACCGGTATGCATCTCAACGCATTGCAACCCTACGAGACATGCCACGCGGAGTGCACGCCATGGTCGACAGGTGCGCACGGTGCCTTCTAGGGTAACTTCTCGAGTGCTGGATCTAGAGGTGCTGGATGTGGAGGTGCGTGGAGTGCTGGATCTAGAGGTGCGTCGGGTGCGTTCTAGGGTGGTGGGTCTCACCTGTGTCGGACACGGGCATGGCCAGAGACAAGTCCAGCACCTGGTGCACAGAGCTGGCAGCGACTCGTGAGCCCGAGCCCGAGCCCCCACCCTCAAGCTCGTCCACTGCACAGTGCACCGCCGCCACCGCCGCCCGCCACCAGCGCCGCGCCAGCGGACCGCCATGGCACAGCCACGCCGCAGGGCGCTTCTCACCGCTACCGCTGCCGCTGCTGCGTGCCGCCCCCGCTGCATCTCCGCACCGTCCGCTGCTGTCCCCCGTATCTGCCCCGCAGCCCTGGCCTTCCCTGCCGCTGCCACTGACTCCCACGCCCGCACTCCCTTCCGCCTCCGTGTGTGGGCCCTGCTTGCTGCTGCCCTGCGGTTCGTCCCCACTCCCACCGGCCCGAGCTCCGCACCCACTGCCGTCGACACTGCCGCCACCGGGCCCCTCTGCTTCCTTGCCCACAGCGGTGTTGCCGATGGAACTGGCGATGCGGTCTGTGCCGCCGCTGCCGCCTGCACCGCTACTAGTCCCCTTTAACACCCGGGCCCCGGCCCTAGCTCCACCCCCAGCAGCCTTGCAGCTGCTCTCCATGAGCACCCGGCTGCAGACCACAGCCTGCATGGCGAGCTCGGGGCACTGGCTGGGGGCAAGGGTAGCCCTTGGCGGGTCTGCAGGAGGACTGCCGCTGCCCCCTCCTGCAGTCACGGCAGCACCGCCCGTGTGGCATAGGCGAGCTGCCTGACACCCCGTGTCCTGCTCATCCAGGTGAAGCGCCGCCTCGTCCTGTACAGGCTGCCTCATGCTGCTAGCGGCCCTACCACTACTGCTGCTGCCGCCGCTGCCGCTGTCCCGTCCCGGCCCGCCTGCTGCCGCCGCCGCCGCCGCCGCGGGCATCTCGTTGCGCCGCCGCCAGCAGTGCGCCGCCACCTCCGCCTTCCGCAGGCACAGCCCAAACAGGCCGCGGGGCGACAGCTGAAGGCAACCGGTGGCGCACGTTCGCGTCCACCATTGTAACGCGTCTAGGGCGCCCTTGCACGACAGCGCGGGTCCTTCCTCCTCGAGTACGGGCAGCAGCAGGCTGTCGTACGGCAGGCTGTACGTCGTACCGCCGTCCACGGCGTGCAGTTGGGATACGGAGTGGGCGGCCAGGGCGTACTGCAGGGAGGGGCGGGTGCCAGGGTTAGGGTAAAGGGGCTTGTGGAATTTAAGGTAGGGTGACGGGGGCGTGTTAGTGCAGCGGGAGCGGTGCAAACCAGGGCGCCTGGGTCTCACTTGCAACAGATTACGGTAGACAGACCGTCATGCCTGTTGTGATGGGGCCGTAATGCAGGTCGCGGTACGGCAGCAAAATGTCGAAAGCTGGCAAGCAGGAGCGGCGTGCACGCAAGAGTCCTCGCAGCCAAACGTCGAGTTTCCATTGTACATCACGTTACATTTTGAGTACCGGCATTAGCCTTTGACCCGGCACCCCGCACCTGCACGCACGGCCCCGAGAGGATGGTCCGCAGGGGCTCACGGGGCAGCGAGCCAGCAGTGGCGAGTTGCACCAGATCCCTCAACTTCCGTGTCAGCTCCAGCAACTGAAGCATAAGCTGCTCACGGTCGCCACGCGGCACACAGGCTGCGGCCGCCTGCTGCTGCTGCTGCTGCTGCTGCTGCTCGCCGGGGCCCTGCTCCAACGCCCCCACCGCCACCCTGCACGTCGCCTCCACCACACCGCTCTCCGCCACGGCGGTAAGCACCGCGGCGCCAAGGCGCTGGGGTTCTGGGGCCGCAGGGGAAGAGGTGTTCGGTGTGCGGTCGTCATGGCCCTGGGGCAAAGGCACGGCGGCTGAGCCTCCGGTCTCTCTGGCTGCGGCGTGGGGCGTGGAGGTGCTTGCTTGGGCCTGGTCTGAGCTGGCAGCTGCAGGGGAGGCGGCGGAGGGATCAGCGCCGGACGGAACGCTAGAGCTTGCTGTCGAGACAGAGGCAGGCGTTGATGGCATGGGTGAGGGAGTTGGGGCGGTGGTGGTGGTGGTACCGGTAGCAGTGGTCTGGAAGTTGCGTGCTGCGAGGCGCAGCTGTTGCGAGCTGTCGGGGAGCTCCGCCATGTGCAGTTTGTGAGCTGTGTTGAGGAGCTCATTAAGGGGCAGGAGGCACGTGGCCAGCTGGCGTGGGTTCAGCAGCGCCCGGGCGGGGCCGCGCTGCGCCTCGGCGGAGAGCAGGCGGGTGAGGGCGGGCAGGGCGTCGGAGCGCAGCAGGGTGGACACCAGGGCAGCACCGCAGGAGGACGCGTCGATGAACAGCTGCATAAGGTTGGCCTGGGACATCGACGCGATTGACGCGGGTCTGATGTGGGGGAAGGCCATGGGCAGGCAGCTCGCCACGAGCGCTGAGCTGTCCACCAGCAGCGGCACCCAGTCCTCCGGGCAGGACCCTGCGCCGTGCCCAGCTGCCCCGCTGTTTGCTCTGGCGATGCTGCTGCCCGGGCGCTGGCCACACCCTGAGGCATCGCAAGTATGAGCTTCGGTGTGGTAGCTGCCCTTGTTGTCATTCTTGTCACGCTGTTCCTCGCCAGCACCGCTTGGTTTCGGCGTCGCGAGCTCCCGAAGCGAGAATGAGTAGACCTCAACCAGAGCCGAAACTGTCGCACAGAAGTCCTCAAAGCTAGGCAACACTTCTATTAAGAGAAAGCCATCCTCGATAAGCTTATGGAGTCGCGCCAGCGCGCAGCCGACCACAGCCTTCCGAAGGGGCGCTGAGGTCGAGGAGGACACTGCCTCGACGAGCTGCGCGCAAGCAACCCTGCCGGCGTCCGATGTGCGCTGGTCTAGTTTGTCGAGAAAAATGTTTGTCACCGACATTGTCACCGACCGCAAAGCTAATGCATTTTCGCACTTTTGCCGGGTTGCTAAACATCCTGCTGCAGGCCCGTGGGTCATAAAGCGCTACAAGGTTTGGCGATTGGACTGGAGCCCCTGTACGCCGTACAGCCTGATGCCGCTCTTCGTTGTCACACCTGGCAAGCCCTATCGGACGTACGGCAAGCCTAACATTATTCCTGCTCCGTCGTTGCCCTGTCCTTAAAGCCCATCTGTCAAGGGGCTTGCCTCAGGAAAGCACTGGGATCGGCACAAGCGTGCGGCGGTGCGGGGTTCCATGCATGCCGCAAACTTGCACCTCCTGACTGAAGATTACAGCCGTTGATGGCGGTGCGCCGCCGCCAAGCTGTTCCTGAGCACTGGCACCAGTATAGAACCTTAGCACTGCGTGGCACCAGTATCAAAGGTATTGAAGGGAGCACATCCAAACATCCGCCGGTGCTGATCTGCAAGCAAGCGCACTGTATGCACGCCGCCAAGCGTTCCAGACTGCCTAGCCAATGTCGCGGTGCAGTACCAGACACCAGGGGGGCTCCCCTGTGCAGTTCCGCCCGAAGCAAGAACACACACGTGCTCGCGTGCTGCGAGGCCAGGCATTCGCGCATACACAGCCACCCCACTGCCCCGACCCGCCAGCGGCTGCACCGTCAGTCCCCATCCGCCCTCGCGCCGTCACCCCAGAGCGCATCCGCAAACCTCCTCACGTTCTCCGTGTGCTCCCTCAGGCGCTGCAGCACCACGCCGAGCGAGGAGCAGTAGGCGCTCTGCAGCTGGGCAGCGCACGCCTTGACCGCGCCCTCCAGCTCCGCCAGGTCCTCCGCCGCCTTCCCCCCAACCGCAGCCTTGCCCTCAGCCGCCTGCCGCTCCACCCTGTCCGCGTCCCGCGCCGCCTGCTGCTCCACGGCCGCCTCCACGTCCTCCGCCAGCTGCCCCAAAGCCGCATGCATCCCCGTACCTCCACCTTCCGGCAGGTCCACCAACAACACGGCCTTGGCATCTGCCAGCAGCTTCCGCACCCCGGCCCTTGCCTCAGCGTGCTGCCGCACAGCGCCCTCCGCGGCGCCCTGGAACCCCCGCTGCACCCCTGCGGCCTCCTCCTCAAGCTGCCGTACAGCCTCCTTCCCAGCCGCCACCAGCGCACCCAGGGCGCCCTTGGCCGCCTCCGTCAGCGGCCCCACATCACGTTCCTTGCCTTCGGGGTTGCCTTGCACATGCACCTGCACGTGTGCGCGGACGACCTCATCCGCGTCCGTGTAGGCCTGGTCCAGGCGCTGCATCGCCGCCTCTTTTGCACCCGCCAGCTGCTTCCTGCCCTCGTCGATAGCCTGTGTGAGGGCCTTCATTGCACCGTCGGCGGCGGCTGGCAGGGTCTGCCTGGCTGCCCTGCTGGCGGCTGCCAGCTGTGCGGTGGCGGCGGCGGTGGCGGCCGCCTGCTGCTCCAGGGCGGCCTTCTCGGCCTGCAGGGCGTTCAGGGCCTGCATGGGGCCCAGGGGCGAGGGCAGTGTGCTCATGGCGTGCAGCCGTGGCAGGGCGTGAGGAATGTGCAGCCGCGAGTGCTGTGCATAGAAGGGTAGAGCCGCGGCCAGCGGTAGTGCAAACTGCTGCAGTTTGCCGTACAGGCGCATGCCGGTACTGCCCGTTCAGTTGACGGGTTGCAACCTCGCCCCGCAACGCTGAGGGCCGCAAGCAAGGAGGACGGCGGGCAGGGCACCAGGGCACAACCACTGTGCGCCTAACTGTGCCGCGGGTACTCACCATTTGGCGGTTATTGTCAGGGCTCGTGCCGTAGGGGGCGTTGTCCTCGCCGTGGGGGCCCTCCCCGCCACTGCTGGGAGGGCGAGCCGGCTGCCCCTTCGCGTCAGCGCGGCAGTCACCCTGGTTGGCCCTGGTGTCGGTGTCCTGAAGGCAGGGTTGCACGTCCTCGGGGTGAGGGTCCTGGAGGCGGGGTTGCGCGTCCTGGGGGTGGGGTGCAGCACCGACAAGCACAGCATGAGCTGCCTTATCAACGGGTGGCTATGGTGTCGGTGTCCTGAAGGCGGGGTTGCGGGTCTGGGGGGTGCGCGTAAAACGAACCCTGCAAGGTGTCAGGGAATCACGGAAAAGCTGGTGCCTGCACGCGAAAAGGAAGTGGGTTGACAATAGACGCAGAAACGGCCTGGAATTGCGCGCCATGGGGGCAGGTGCAGCCTGAAGCAACAAGTGGCTATGCAGCACAAAGCTCCGGTGTGTCATGACGCCCAGCACTCGCTGGTGGACACGGTCATAAAAGGTGTCAGGACCACACGCCCAACCGCCTTCCTCCCCCCCGCTTGGCAGTTCACTTGCTTCCTCCGTGGCACCTGAAGCCTGTCACCTGCCTGCTGAGCGGGGGCTTGGCACTGACCTGTAAGGGTGAGGGCTGCCCCTTGCCTTCAGCGCTTGTCCCTGTCGGCTTCTCCATCTTCTGCGTAGCAAGTCACCGGTACCGCATTTATCACTGCAGCATTCAGCACTGCAGCATCTTACACAGCACTAACCACTACTTTGCCTGCCAGCCATGCAGCTACTGGGCTACTGCGTAATGGTACTGTGTTGGAGTCACGCGGCAGTGCGTGTTGCCCAGATGGTGTACGACGCACTTGGTCGCAGCGCTACGCACCTGAGGCACCTGGGAGGTGGATGGGCGCGGATCCACGTTCTCCTTATCCTGTGTGGGGGCATGCGTGCACGAGCATGTGGTTAAATGGGACTCGCCTTCTACCAGCGGAATGCAAAGGGCATGCGTTATAAGCTGTCCTCGTATGCGGAGGGTATGCATTATGAGCAGCGTGGCATGAAGCCACCGCCGTACACCCTTCACAGGAACTAGCTGGGGCCTTTGGGCAGCTACGGGCAGAAGCAAACGTGCAGCGGGGGTTACTGACTCAGGGGGGTTACTGACTCATCGCAGATCTGACAACGTTCCGTGTCACTGCTCAGCAACGCACTTACCTGGTTGGCAGCCGGCCGTCGTTTCTCTCCGCAGAACTCACACGCGCCCCCGCAGCCGTTTGCGCCAGCTGAGTTACCCAGGCAAGCGTCGCACACCTGCAGCACGCAAAGAAAGAAGTTGTGAAATCGACGCATGTGCGACGTGCATCATTACATGGATATACCCTTCGCCAACAACTGAGCGTCAGGTAAGGTATCAGGGGTATATCAAGCTGGTCAGAGGGCGGCTCACCCCACACTCGTCGTAGTCCAGCCGCCTTCGCTCCCGCGCAACAGTCGCTGCTGGCTGCTTGCCGGTGGTTCGGGCGCCCTGTACAACAGCACACGAAGCGATGCACAACGTGAGCATCGGCCGGCCATGCCGCCGACCGCCACCATGTAGACGCTGCTTTTCCATTCCTGCTGGTGCGCGCACTAGAGCGCCTCCACGCACGAAGCTGTCCCTCCCACATCCAAGCGCCTCCCATGCGCACCAAGGCAGCGCACAAATCCACAACTGTATCGCAGATGCAACCTCCTGGAACCCAAGCCGCACTGCTCTGCTCTGCGACAAAGCAGCTTACGCACCTGCTTGGCCTGCGTCGCCCCGCCCCCTGCAGCCGCTGCAGGGCCACCCCGCCTCAGGGCGGCACCCAGCCGCGCCAGCTCCCCCCGCAGCGCCGCCACCGACGCGGCGCAGTACACCGCCCCCGAGTAGTGCAGCCCCACCAGGGGCCGCAGCGCCGCCAGGCCCAGCACCGCACCCCTGGCCTCCAGCCGCCCCTTGCACGCCCGCCACTCCTGCTCCCCCAGCTGCTGCACCACCAGCCCGTCTTCATCACTGACCAGGTGTGGGTGCTGCCCGCTGGCGCTGCTGTGCACCGGAGCCCAGATCAATAGCAGCTGGGGCGGCGGCGGCGGCGGCCGCCGGCTGGGCTGTGCAGGGGGTCTCCCCTGGTGCTGCTGGTGCAGCCGCTGGTACAGCTGCTGGTTCGGCCCCTGGGTGCCCAGGGAGGGCTGAAGGACGCTGAGCAGCAGGTCCGGGAAGCCGCCGCTGTCGTTGAGGTCGGTTAGGCTGGCGTACAGCACGTGTTTGCTGTCGGGTGCTGCTGCGGCGGCGGCGTCCGCGACGTTGACGTCATCCAGGCTGTCGCCGTGCAGCACCTGCAGGTCCCCTAGCTCGGTGTGGGGGCCGATGGATCCACCTGCTGTGGCCACGCACTCGCGCAGCGTGTTGGCGTCGACATCCTTGCCGCTGCAATTGGCAATGTGGCGATGTGGCGAAGTTGAGTTCAGTGTTGACATGCGCGGTGACGCAAGGAGGCATTGTGCGGGCCCCAGTGGGTGTGCGTCATTAGCATTCCGGGCTCCCTGCCCTTGCGTGTGCTGCACTACCGAGTACTGCCTGATTGGGTTGCAGGCCACGGTTGCCCAATGTGCCGTACCTGTCCCAGCTCTTTCTGCTGCGGGGGACGGAGTCGGGATCATTGAAGCCCTTGACCGTGTTGGTGTACTCGTCCACGCTGAGCCAGTCGGGCTCGCTGGCGCTGACGGCGCAGGAGACGGACAGCGGGGGAGGGTTCAGCTGCGGCTCCCTGCCCATGAGGATGTTCAGCAGCCTCAGGAGGTGTTGACAGTAGCGGTTGTCCTTGGCGAACATGTTGTACGGCAGCTGCGGGGTAACAGTGGAATGGCACGGCAGTGCATGGCACTGTTATGTCAGGGTTGCGTGGTACGCGTTGCAGGCTGGGACAAAACGAGCGGCAGGAACTGGGTATATCCCTCAGGGGAGGTCCCCTGATATCGCCCGTACGACAACGCGGCAGTAGACCTATGGACCCAAATGGTAAACAGGGGCTCAGGCACCATGGAGCAGTTGCCGACACACAGGGGTAATTGCAAGAGCCTACCAGCATGTACGCTGCGCGGCCCTCGTCCTCATATGTGCGCAGCGCCACGCCCCGGATGACGTCCGGCGCAGAGACCTTCTCCTTGTCAACGTCCTTCAGCGAGCTGCTGCGGCTGACACCCAGCGTGTCATCGTTTCGAACCACAAGCACACATCCTATTGACGTGTCCTTGTCTTCCCTGCCGTCCGTTACGTGGAGTTTTAAGAAACTGTCTGCTTCATCGAGGGCTTCCGGCAGAGCACTGATGGCGATGTGGCTAGCGTCTTGGCTGTCGACGGCGTAAAGTCGCGAGTCCACGATACTGCTGTAATGAGCTTGCTCGATGCGGGTAAGAGTGCGTCCACACGGCTGGTTGCCGGAACCAATCGCAGCTTGGTAAACATCCACGTATCCTGCTCTGCCATGTGCCTCGCATATAAATATGCTTTTAACCGTCAAGAAACCAATTGCAAGGTTAGACTTTGAGGACATTGCAAGGCAGCAGGCAGCCGCAACCTGCTCTTGCTGCGAGATGTGATCACATCTGAAAGGAGACCTAAAGCTTCGTCTCTGGGTCGATAAGCATTTAGGAAATGCATCACACCGAACCTAGACGCCACCTGACGATTCAAGTGAACGTTTGCTCGTACGGCTGTAGCGCGCCCTTCCTTCAGTACAAAGCCCTGACAGACGCTCAGGCATCATAGACACATAGATGGATCCTATTAATGGGCCCGGATGAGGGCCGTGCGCAATATGAGTGCCGGGTCGCTGGCTCCTGTGCTCGCCCGGCGGCAGCATCCCCAGGTGCCAGCGGGGCATGTGGGTTCCACGCCGCTTCTCGACCCGCTGCCCCACGAGGCTCACAATTTGCTGGTCGCATGGCTGCGTCTGGTTGCCGTGCAGGAGTAAACACGGGAGGTGGGGAGGAGCAAAAGAGACGGAGGAGCAGGAGGGGTGACTCGGGAGACGGCGAAGGGCGGGAGGAGCAGGAGGCCAAACGACAGTCTGACGGAACTGCCGCTGGATGGCGCGCTGAGGGAGAAGGGGGAGGGACAGGAAGCCCAAGCAAGTCTGTTTGGACAGGTTTGGAGGACAGGGGCCACCCGGCTGGGGCCCCGGGCTGCCGCTGGACGGTGCGGTGCGGGGGCTGCGGCGGGGTGAGGGGTGAGGGGCGTGGGGAGCTGGAGGGGGAGCTGGAGGGGGAGGGGGAGCTGGGGGGAATGATGCGGGGCCAGGTGCCGAAGAGGTCGGGGTGCAGCAGCAGTGGCTGTGCTGGCACGTGCCCTGGCTGCCGCGCCCGGGCGAGGCTGGGGGCTGGGTGGTGCAGGTCTCGCGGTGCGGATACAACTGGCGCTGCAGTTTTACAGTTCGGGAGCCCTGCAGGCAGGGGTTGCGGCTGCGTCTTGGTTAGATTGCGGCGGTCGCTATTGCAGCGCAGAGTGCCAGAGGAGACAGGGTGGTGGCAGTGGCGGCGCACAACGGCACAAGGTGCCAGTGGGTAGGCCCAGGCAGCCGGGCTGTAGGTTTGGTTACGTGAACTGTCATGTGTGCTACTGCCGGCAAGGGCACTGCAGCTGCAGTAGCCACCTGGCAAGATATGATATATGTGCCGTAAGGGCATTGCTATCGAGCTGTGTTGGTGGCAAGCTGCTTACGTATTTACGGCCAAGCGGCATGTCTACTGAATGAGGACTTTCCGGAAGGGACCCACGCGGACACGTACAGCGCAAGGTGTGCACTACGCCACACTGTTTGCATCATTACCGCAACGATTACAATTGCACGCTGACCAAATGCGTATATTGTAAGCTGTATACGGCAAACACCAGCCTGCGTGCGTGAGCCTGGTCTTGGCAGCAGCCCACAACGAGCGCACCTGGACAACCAAACGTACGCTGATGTAGGCCTCCAGGTCTGCAGGTCGATAGCATGTATTTGTAGCGTCCAGGCAACGTACGGTACATACCGTCCTTCCGACACAGTACAGCCATGGTACTTCAGTTATACACCCAGTCTAATGCAACTCCACAGGCAGTGTTCCGATCTTCCGTGGGGGCTTTCGGATGGCGCGTCGAAACAGGTAGCTCCAGGGGACCCAACTTTCGGATGGGGGGTCCAAAATTTTGCGTTTGGGGGGGCTCCGCCCCCCCAAACCCCCCCGTTTCCCCCGAACGGCCCCCCTCACGGGCCCCTGTCATTCGGATAGGGGCCCCAATGACTTTCGGAGAAAACCAGCCCAAAACGCGCCTGCTTCGAACCAACCGATGAAGATAGGAACGCTGTCCACAGGTAAACTGCACTCTACCCACAGTTCCCCCAATGGAACCAGCGTCACTACACCGCACGCCTGGCGCGCGCTTTAAACTTGCAATTTACAGCCATGTAGGACCCGGCAAGGCGCAGCAGGCAACTACCCTGCCCGAATGCCAGACTGCTGCAGCCGCAGCTTCCCTGTCTCTCACAGCCCAGCCCACTCATGTCTTCCGCCTGCCGTCGTCCGGCGATTGCAGCATCGTTCCCGTCCGTCTCACAAGTCCTGCCTTAACTAGCCCACAGAAGGCAACCGCGTCTACAAATGCCCAGTCTCAAAAGGTGATCCTCACGCCAACACATTCTGTATACCTTCAGCTAAAGTATGCCGCCTTACTTTGCTCCCGCCCCCTCCCCCGCCGGCCCTGTTTTCCCACAGCTGGTGCACACTGTGACACATAACGAACGCACAACGCTTCGTTCACCTGTCAGCGTGTTGCTGGTACCCATGTACAATGGCTTCATGCGCCTCCGCCGCCGCACCGCCCGCAGCTCCGGGCGCAGTAGCCGTACCTAGTGAACCACGGGTCAGCGCACGCGCCCGCCTGCACGCGGTCCCGGCACGGTAGCGAGCCCGGCGGCGGCACGTCCACGCACTCCGCCAGCACCACCGCCTGACACGTGGCAGCGGCAGGAGATGCAGCAGCAGGCACTGCAGCGGCCGACGAGCCGTTCTTGGATGAGCCAGTGCCGCTGTTGCTGGAATTGGCCGCCAGCTCTGAACTGTTGTTGCGGTTGGGGCCGGCGGTGACGGCGGCGCTGCTGTTGCCCTTGGCGCCACCGGTACCTGCCGCCGTTGCGTTCCCGCCAGCAGTCCTGTTGCTCTGGCTGACGCCCGTTCCAGAAGGTGCCGATACGGCGTTCGTGCCAGTAGCGGGCTTGGGCGGCCAAGCTGCCGTCGCGCCTCCTGCAGCAGGCGACTGCAGCGCTGCCGTCGCGACGCCGTTGCGGCCGCTAGCCACCTCCGCCCCGCCGCACGCCCCACACGTCCGCCTGCACCACCCGCCCACGTCCACAACACCGCCATCCCCGCACATGCCCGCCGCCTTGACCGCAGCACAGCTGCCGTTCTTGAACGGCGGCGGCACGTCCCGGCACGCCTCGCCGTCACCCTCCTCAGGCGCAGGCAGCGCCGCCACACCGCCGCCACCAGGACCACCAGTACCGCTGCCGCCTGCACCCGTCCCGTCAGCCTGGACTGCCGTACTGCCGTTCCCGCCACTGCTCGTGGTCACAGGGGCACTAGGGGGAGCAGTGCTGCCACCGCTGTCCCGGCTGCACCTCCCACACGTGTGGTTGCACGCGTGGCGGGAGGCGACCCACTGGTCAGGGCACAGGCCCCACTGCTTCACCTGCTCGCAGCTCATGCTGCCGCCGTCCCGCGGCGGGTCGTCCGTACACAGCGTCACAGGGCATGCGCCCGTGCCGTCGCCCACACCTTCATCCGCACCCCCGCCCACACGCTTATCCACCCCCACCCCCACTCCCACACCTGCACTTGCATTGCCACCGGTTGCAGCTGCTGGCGGCGCTGGTGCGCCCCCGGGAGACCCCTCATCCGGCCATTCCGCTGCGGTGACCTTTCCGCTCCCGCCACCGCTCCCAGCACCCGTACCGCCGCCAGCTGCCGTAATGTACCCTACGCCGAAAGGCAGGCCGTACAGCGTTCCGCCGGGCCCAGCGATGACGGCGGAGGCGTCGTCCCACGCGGCGCCGCCCCAGCCGCCGCCGCCGCCACCGCTGCCCGTACTGTTGGCGGCAGCCGCCAGCGTCCACGCGGAGTAGAAGGCGGGCTTGGCGGCTGCCAGGGGAGCCCCCGGGCTGGCGATGGAGGTGGTCTTCTCGAAGGGGTTGAAGGCCTCATCGGATGTGGGGTTGACGGGCGCCACCTGGTAGTCCCTGCTGGTGCCCGTTGCCGGCACAGATGCAGCACTGAACCCGCCGCCGCCGCTGCTGCTGCCGCCGCCGTTGCTGCTGCTGCTATTGGGTGCGTTTGCGGATGCAGCTGCTGCTGCTGCTGCTGCTTCAGCTGCCATCTGCTGCAGCTGCACCTGCGGGTCCACGACGGAGGGGCTGGAGGCGGCGGGAGTGGCCCCCAGGGCCGCCGCCGCCACTGGGTTGGACCCGGCGGCGGCGGCAGGCAGCGAGGCGGCGGCGGTAGGGTCCAGGAACGCGCCCTGCAGCGCTGCAACAGTGGTATCAGCAGCAGCCGGGGCCGCTGCCGCGGGCGGGCGGCTTGCACCGTCATCTGTTGTCTCACTATCGTCGCTCGCAGCGGAGACGCCGCTCCCTGCGGCGTTGACGCTGAGGCTGGGAACCTTGGCGGGGCCTGAGACAGTCCCAGGCTTACTGCCGCCAGCGTTCACGCCCGGCTTGGAACTACCAGCAACAGTGCTGTTGCTGCTGCTGCTGCTGCTGCTGTTGTTGTTCGCGAGTGTGCTGCTGGAGTCCTGTGGGTACGCCGCCCTCGCCCGCGCCGTGTTGCTGACAAAGGCCAGCGTTGAGAGACTCGCGGCGGAGGCCACAAAGTTCGCCGTAGAGTACAGCCCATACGCAGCAGCCTCCAGTGGGTTAGGGTTGGCCGCAGTGGCCACAGGCAGCCGGCCAGTCACAGTGCCGTTGCTGCTGACCCAGGAAGCTGCACCACCACCCGTGCCGTCTCCATCCTCTTCGCCCCAAGCGGCGGCAAAGCGATTGCCAGCACCTGAAGGACCCCCACTACTACCACTAACACTGCTGCTGCTGCTGCTGAAGGAGACGTTGCCCCCCGCGCGGGCGGTGCCCACAGGGTTGATTAGGAAGGAGGCACCATCCGGCGCCGCAGTCGCATTGTATGGCGTCGGCGACGGCCGTACGGCACCGTCCTGCCCGGTGCCGCCCTTGCTACCCGCGCCGCCGCCTCCCGCCGTCCCCTGCTGCGACGCCCCCGCGGGGTCCAGGTTGCCGGGCGCCAGCGCCACGGCCGACGGCGCCACCCCGCGCGTGCTGTTGGTAGTGAAGCGGCCGTCGTTGCTGAGCAGCGCCGCCGCCTCCGCCGACCCGGCGCCGCCGGTCAGCGCACCGCTGTCCGACAGCTGCGCCGCCAGGCCCGTCGCCTCCGCCGCGCCGAAGCCCGCCCTCATCGCCGCCAGCGCCGCCGCCGCCGCGGCGGCGGCGGCATCAGCGCCGCCGGCGAACGCCGGCGTCAGCGGCGGGAGCGGCAACGGCAGTGACAACGACAACGGCGGAAAGCCACCGAAACCAGCAGTAGGGAAAGCTGGTGCTGCTGTGCTGGCGGGTAGTGCATCGGTGCTCTCCGCCGCCCTGGCGCCACCGCCGCCGCAGCGGCCGCAGCTGGCAGCGCAGTAGCCTCCCTGAGGCAGCATGAAGCTGTCCCAGCACTTGCCCCACGCCGCCTGCTGCGCGCAGCTGTAGCCGCCCTCCGGGGCCACGTCATAGCACGCGGAGGACGACGAGGGGCTGCAGCGGCCGCACGTAATGGCGCAGAAGCCCCACGGCAGCATGAAGCCCTCCCAGCACCGGCCCCAGGACGCCTGCTGCGCACACGTGTAGCCCCCAGGTACGGCTACGTCCCAGCAGTTGGTCGAAGGGGATGGGGAGGGGGACGGGGATGGGGAGGGCGAGGGGGAGGGGGCGGTGCAGCGGTTGCAGGTGGCGGCGCAGTAGTTGTTGCTGATGATGAAGTCGGCTGTGCACTTGCCCCAGGAGGACTGCTGTTCGCAGGTGTAGCCGCCGGGGGCGGGCACGTCGGTGCAGGGCGGGGTGGAGGGGGGAGGGGGAGGGGGAGGCGGGGCTGTGCAGCGGTTGCAGGTTGCCGCGCAGTAGTTGTTGCTGGTCATGAAATCGTCGTTGCACTTGCCCCAGCCGGCCTGCTGCGCGCAGGTGAAGCCACCTGGGGCGGGAACGTCGGTGCAGGTGGAGGGGTTGGCGGAGCCGCAGCGGTTGCAGGTGGCGGCGCAGTAGTTGTTGCTGACGATAAAGTCAGCGGAGCATTTGCCCCAGCTGGCCTGTTGGGCGCAGGTGTAGCCACCTGTGGCCGGGGGAGGGCAAAGAGACAGGCACCTGGAGCCGTGAGATCAATGCGCATGCTCCTCATAATTTTACTTCTAGGTCTACATGTCGAAGTCAGGCCTCACCGGGCATCTCGCTCACCAGGCTGTATCACGGTCCACACGGCCCCAAAATGCGTTACTATAACAAACAAGATCATTTATACACCAATAGTCAGCTAATGCACATGCCACTGTCAGCCACCTCGCTCACCTGGCGGCACCACGTCCACACAGCCCCCTAAATGAGTTGATAGTAATACCCACTATATCAATAATCATGTGCTTAATATGCCGCTGTCAGGCATCTCGCTCACCTGGCGGCACCACGTCCACACAGCCAGGCGACGAGCTGCCGCCGCCCCAGCCGCCCGTGCTGCTGCACAGCCCGCACGACGCCAGGCACCAGCCGTTGAGCTTCATCCACGGCTGTGGGCACTGCCCCCAGTCCAGCTGCTGCTTGCACGTGTACGTGCCTGCGAGTGGGGTAACCAGCACCGCGTGTGGGTAAGGTGTGAAAGGGTACCGATACATACCAAGCAACGGCACGGCTCCGTGTTTAACGGCACGGCTCCTTGTTGCGGGGACCAGCACCGCTTGTGAGCGGCATTGGCTATAGTAAATCCGTACGTATTGGCTAGCCCGTAGAATGAATAGCCCAAACCGGTTGCTCACTTCGCATACCGATATGTAAAGGAGGTGGAGCACACAGCCTCTCATACTTTACCCAGCGACTGCGGCAGGACATACAGTGTATCCTCGTTTCACCACCGCATTTTGAGCTGCATGAGCAGCTGACCCACCCACCTGGTGGCACGCGCACGTCGCTGCACTGCGGCGCCGGCGGCAGGTTGGGCGGCAGGGGGTCCGCGGGCGTGCAGTAGCCGCAGGTGGCGGCGCACCAGTTGCCGTCGCGGAACCACTGCGCGCTGCAGGTGCCCACCGCGCGCCGTTGGGCGCACGTGTAGCCGCCTGAGGGTGTGTGAGGAGGCGTGGTCAGGTGATTGGCAGGGCAAGGGAAAAGCATTTACAATCCACGGGTTGAACCACGCAGCTGACCCGCTTGAAGTAAATACGTCACGCAGCGGGTTCAAGCTGCTCGACTGCACAGCTGAGAAACACCTGTGACGTTTCATTCCGCACTAACCCACACGCACCTGGTGGCACCTTGTCGATGCAGGCACGCTGGCCCTGCTTGCACACGCCGCAGCTGACGGCGCAGTATCCGCCCATGACCCGCACGTGGGGGTCTGACACGGAGGTACGGATGGCGGGCGCGGAGCACTGCCCCTGGGCCACCACCTGGGGGCACGTCAGGGCGCCTGCGAGGGCGAGCAGGAGCGGCAGAGAAATCACAAGCTTGCAACCCAGCTTGGTGCATAAAGACTTGAGCTTCCGGTTACAAAAAACACTGCTAGAATGTGCTGATGACACGACGTGAAGCGCCTCTGCGCCATCCCCGCGAATGATAGTGATGGCCCACGTGGGCCACGGTGCACCCCAGGAAAGTTTCTGCTCCTGCAGCGCCAGCTGCTCGTACCTTGCGGCGCGATGTCCGTACAGTACGGCTCCGTCCAGCTCATGTACGACGAGGGCAGGGCGGGCGGTACGTCGTCCGACGCGTCCGCCATACGGCAGAAGTTCGCTCCGGGGGCGGCCTGGTTGCCGCCGCTGACCCAGGAGCAGGTGCCGGAGTTCTGGAGGAGAGGCGAGGGCGAGCAGCACGAAAAGGTGTGGATGCGCAAGAGTCAGTGCAGGTACGCACAGGGCTCCCGGGCTTTGGTCCGCATGAGGTCTATAGCAATCGCTCTGTGCATATTAGCATATGCAGGGGGTACCGGAGCATGGGTACCGTGGTGTTGCCACCGACGCAGGCCTCGCCCTTCGCCCCATGCACCCCTACCAGGCCTCGCCCTTCGCCCAATGCACCCCTACCAGGCCTCGCCCTTCGCCCCATGCACCCCTGCCAGGCCTCGCCCTTCGCCCCATGCACCCCTACCAGTACAGCGTGTATGTCATTTCCCGAGCGAAGACGCTGCTCACCCATAGATTTGTTGCGTTGATCCAGTACCAAGCGCTGAAGTATCGGGTGCCCCACACCGTCACGCCGTCGGCCACCAAGGGAGGGTCTACGGAGGCGTCACCTGGGGTGTGGAGCGAGGAGATGAGGGCGGACAACAACACGGTGGCGCATGGGGGATAAAGGAGGGCGTTGGCGGTGGGAAGGCAATAAGGTGGGCCACGTTTGGGGATAGGAAGGGAGCCACACACGGAGGCATCACCTGGGGGGTGGAACGAGGGGATGCGGGCGAATGTTCACATGGTCGCGCATTGATGATGGGGCAAAACAGCTTTAACTGTTTTCAATGTGGGCATTCAGCACAACACCCTGCGCTCGCCTGACTGGGCACATCGGTTGGGCCAGTCCTGCGCTGTGATGCCCCACCCGCATGTGTAGCACGCACACGCACGCACGCATGCAGGAGCAGTTGCGCAGCCTGCCCGCCCCACCCACCCGGGTCCACCATCTTGATGTACAGGTGCTTGCCGCTGAACCAGTAGGAGTCGCCGCCGCCACCCAGCACGTCGTCCAACGAGGAGGCCTTGGGGGAGGGGGGCGTGGAGGGGACAGGTAGGTGTGGTGTTCGCTAGTCAGCAACTCAGCATACGCAACGTTTACTTGCCGCTTGCAGCCGCCGCCTAGAAGCTGCGTGACGGGTAGCAGTAATTGGACTCCAATTGACCGGACTGTGTGTAAGGGAAAGAGGGAAAGCGAAGGGTGTGGGGCGGATCCCCTGGCCACACGGGCTGATGATTGGGCCCCGTTGCCGAGCACCCAGCGCCCGCAAGCACGCCTGGCCGCACCTAGCCCCACAAGGACCATGATGAAAGGGAGCCGCCACTACGCACACCGTACACATCTAGCCCCACCTGGCGCACTGCCGAGTTGGCTGAGGGGTACCACTGGAACTCGCGCGAGATGTTGAAGGTGGTGCCTGGCAAGGTGGTGCGAGGCAGGTGGGGGCGGGTGAGGGCAGGTGAGGGCAGGCTGTGTCAATCGGGGAAGCCGGTTGCGGGTGTGGGTCAGCAGGGAGCAGCACGTGTCGTACTGCACAGGCAGGTACGGCAAGTGCTCTGCCAACCAGCGAGCTGCATCGCGTACCAAAGACGTGCTTATGCTACGTAGTGTGTTGTTGCGACGTCGGATAGCGAGTACTGGTGGGTTTGCCGTCTGCCGTAAGCACGAGTTTGTGTGCCGCGACTCAAAGGCGCCGCCAAAACGGGGAGAGGAATTGTTAAGGGCGTGCTCGAGTACCCACGACAGCACCACGCCCCCTTCCGTCACAACTGGCCCGCCCCTCACCCCATCCCCTTACCCCCGCATGCTGACCGTTTCCGGTTCAGTCATTTGCCGCTCTGCAGGTTACCCTCCAGCCCCGGCCTTCCCCGCGCACGCACCTTTGGGGTAACGCGTGGCGAAGACGATGCTGCTGCCCGGCGGGATCTGGGTCATGAACACCTGTGGGAAGGCATCGGGGAAGCACAGCATCAAGGAACCTGTGTGCTACACATGCACAGCCGGTCCCGACCAGGCCCTTTCCCAGTGCACGCTCGTCTTGATGCATGCCTTGTTACCCCTGCAACACATCCTACACTGCGAGCGTGCGTGCGTGCCAATTCGTCGCCCTACCTACGACACCGCACGCACCTGCAGGGTAGGCGTCGTGCCACTCTTCATGTGGTAGTACCACCCGCCGGTGCCGCTGACGCCCGTTATGCCCTGGGGTAGCCAACGCGACAGGCGTGCAGGGCAACGCGGAACAGTGTGAATTAGCCCCAAGGAAGAGCTTAGCAGCACGGACATCGGTCGACTATCGGGCCGTTCAAGTGCTCCGTAAGTAAGCTCAGCCCTTGCAAGGGCGAAACGTCCGTTGCGCGAGACCACTATCACACCAGCACCCCATGCCGTTCAGTGGCCCTCACGCCTTGAAACCACCTGACGCACCTCGTTCCTCATGACGTTGATACACGAAGGGCTCGGCACCCAAACCCCACCCCCGCCCAACCCACGCACCTCGTTCCTGGTGATGGTGGTGTTCCTTGCATCCGAACCTCGGTAACCGAACGCCGCGACGTAGCCCAACTCGTAGGGGGGGTCGGGAGGGAAGGCGGAGCCGCTGTCAACCTGGGGGAGAGAAAAGAGGGCAGCAGCGCGTGTGCATGCAGAACTTCAAAAGGGGGCGGTAAGAGAGCAGCAGCTGCCGACCTGAGGGGCGGAGCGGAGGATACCGTAGTAACAGTTGTGTGTGCCCGGAAAGAAGAAGCGGCTATGAGGCACACGCCATCACATGCGATCGGGTGTACGAGCGCGGCTTACACTACCGCATAAAGCAAACCCACGCCAGCATGTATGCCAGGATCTGCCACACCGATCACCGCGGCTAGCCGGCTACCCGACTCCCTCCCCTGGTGATGGTATACCACCCGTGTCTTAACCGCCCGCCGAACCTCGCACCCACTCGCTACCCACGCATAGGACCCACCGAGTCCCTCGCGTTGCTTGTACGTTGTTGCCCGCCACCACCACCACCACCACCACCAGGCACCCACCGGCACTGTGTATTACGGCACGCGGACCTCCAGCCGCCATTGGTCTACCCACCCACGTCCACCCACACCGACCCACCCTAACCCACCGGCACTGTGTACCCCGGCACGCGGACCTCCAGCCGCGCCACCGTCCTCCAGGGGTAGTAGTCGCACCAGTACGCGTTGTACAGCGGGTTGTAGCTGCAGTCGGGGCCCAGGTTCCACCACGTGGGCCAGCTGCACACCAGCGTGGGCTTGCCGCGGAGGGAGGCGGAGCCGTCGTGGTCTGGGGGACATGCTATTTTAGATTGAGCCTGCGAGAGCTAAAATTTGGTTTGGGGTGGCTGGGAACCGAGGAGAGCAGGCGCAGGATAGGCCCAGGTGGGATGGGCGGTGTTGTCGTACACAGGCAGGTGCCCGCGGCTAGTTGGATTGGAAGCATCTTGTATTTGTTGTTGCCGCTTGTGCGCCCTTTTCTCATAAGTAATTTTTGGGGCTAGTGCGCCTTCTTTCCTTTACAATGGTCGGTACACGGTCGAAGAAACAACCGGCTGCGAAGCCTACTGCCAATCCTTATCCCGAGTTAAAATCATTAGTTGACGTGGATAGCAAGCTAAGGCAGCTGGCGCTTAATGCGGCTGAGCGCAAGAAGGTCCAGGGCGAGAAACAGTTTCGCGCCAAAATCAAGAAGCGCTTTGCGAGGCTGGACCTACCCGCCAAGGACAAGAACGCTCCTTCAAAGACTGAGCATGCTAAGCTGAAGGCGGAGCGAGACGGAGAGCTGGAGGAGCTGGACCAGCTAGTTAAACGCAGCCAGGAACATGATAGGTTGCTCGCTTACCGCTTGGCGACCTACGGCAGCGACTCCGAGGTGGACAGCAGCGATGATGACGCTGAGGCGGTCGAAGCGGGCACAGAGGAGGATCGCGGCCGCGAGAGCGCGCAGCATGCGGAGAAGGCCGGCGCGGATGTGGAGGCAACTGCGCTCCAGCAGGGCTTGGGGCTACTGGCCACGGTGACCGCACGCCGACCAGCGAAAGCAGTCCCTTTGCCCTGACAGGCTAACCGGTCTAGCCCGGCGCTGGACGCTGGGGCCTGGCGCCTGCCTCCCTTCCCCGCAGCAGCAGCAGCTGTGGGCCCGATTGCAGCAGCGCATCCCGTACAGGCCGGTGACATGCCGCTGGTGCCGTTCGGTCCAAGCTGTGTTGCCCTGCCGGGGTTGGCCAACCCGGGGCTCGGCGGACCCGGCC
>VFQN01001218.1_pt1 | contig 44309 bp, 30 predicted proteins | sample 3512371 | NCBI WGS metagenome assembly VFQN01 (sample SAMN10412370, study PRJNA504923) | tailings metagenome | isolation source: Replicate 2 from Balatoc abandoned mine | place: Philippines: Itogon, Benguet | collected 2017-08-28 | reverse complement strand
TCTTGTGCGTTCGATGCATTTAACAGTCATCGCGGATTCGTGTTCTCTCCCTCTCAGATCTTTCTTCTGATTGTTCAGCAGATTTCCTTGCATGTTAATGCCCATGCAGAAGAACTTCGAAATCAATTCGTCAAATATGAAGGAAAGAAAGATCTCAGTGTCGAGGTTAGTGCAAACCCTTCACCTGAGGAATGGGCTGGAGCGATCGAGACTATTAGACATCAGATAGCTGCCAACACTATCCCAGACACTTATGATTTATTCTCGTTAGAGGAGTTCTCTACGACCACATCTACAGAGCAGATTGCTGGGGATATTGCACTAATGGATGTGTGCCAATCGTATTTCTCCTTCTCGTTTACGACGATGTGTGGCATTCCTTTCTTCGTTCTTCAAGGAACAATAGAAGACTGGGAACAACTTCGAGAGAAGGCGGAACAAGTAATTCTCCGAAAGACTCTTTCTGAATTTAGTTCTTTCTGGTTACCATCGCTCTTACCTGTGTTAGATAAGTTCGTGAAAGCAAGAAGAGGGGAAGAAGTTGATAAAACTTTTTGGAATTCCTTTGTAAAGATAGGAGCAGTGCACGGAAGTGGTGGATTTACCTTTGCATCAGGATGGATAAATAATTTCTTCCCTTTGACTGACTCGAAGATACAAAACACCTTTTGTGTTCCATTTGAGCTGAATCCGTTGTATGTTGAATATGCGACAGGAATAAAGCCTAAGGCTCCTGCTCCCTACACTGTACTTAGACATCAACGGGGTTTAGGTCTCGATGTGAATGTATTCCCTACAGGGATTAGCTCAGTACCAGTAAAGTGGAACCGACTTGGTGAAATGATCAATCTGAAAGTGAAATCAGGATTTGTGGGAGGACTAAGTGCAAATCAAATGATCACTCCAACCCTTGGCTGGTGGATTGTAGAATCGAATAACGCAAGCATCAATACTTCTACAGATGAAGAAGATGAAAGTTCCTGATCAGTAATGGTGAATTGTCCAATTCAACCTTATCATCATGCCTTCAACTAATCCTTTTAGATCTTACTTTATCTTTGCATTCTTCTTTTTTTTTTTTTCTTTTGTAAGTTTATTCGCTAAACACCCAAAGACTTGCAGAGTTTTAATTTACGCTTCATATAAATAGCAACGTAAAGTAGAAAAAAGCATCTGAGGAAGAATAGAAAGATCAAAGATTGTAAAGGAAGAATATTACTGAAATGAGCGATGAACCAAGCTCAGAATCTGAAGAACTTGAAAAAGATGTCGATCCGAAGGTAGGTCCAAAAGTAGGAGTTATTAGAATGGATGTGGGTGATGTGATTCCGGTTGAAGAAAGAATCACTGATGCATGGAACAAAAATGCTTTTGAGAGATCATTTAGAAAAGATCTTATTAGCAGCTGACAATCATGATCGAACTTTTGTATACCTCCTAGACAACCTCAGCTCTATTGCTTTGCTCCACCTGTTCTCCTGCGACGCAATTATTGGCTTGAATAATTCCAACGAAGATTTCTTTGAACGAACAGGTTATCGTTATCATTAAAAGCTAACATGCAGTAACATGCACTCAAAACAGTCAACAAAAAATTTTAAATATGATTATTTATTGGATTTGATCAAAAACTTTCATAATCGTATCGTATCTTCACTCTAGCGTGCATAATGCTCATCTTCTTCACAACATCCTTTGTTTGTTTCATGTCTCCTTCTGGACAATAGAAAACCGTTTTCGTCAAAGTCAGCATCACCATCGCTTCTTTTCTCAAAATTACCATTATTACGGTATTGCTCCCATATCTCGGTAAAATTAATAAGAAGTATCTCCTTTACTTCAAAGGTAGAAAAATTGAAAAAATCATACGATAAATATTTTTGTATTTCCAACTTTATTAGACAAATGATTGATGAGATTTACTAATGCCATGACAGTTTTGACAACCTCTTTGTTACTCATTTGCCCATCTCTCGTACTTCATGTAATATCAATTTAGTTCTGAGTGAGGATACTAAGATTGACCCTTCTTACTTAATTCATCATCGCCGACGATCGACATATCTAAAAGAAATGTGAAAAAATTCTGAAACATGGGATTATAAAGACAGAAAAAGAACATGTGAAGAGTTAAAAAAAAAAAGAAAGGCATCGAGAAACAGAAAAAGCGCTTTTAGATATCGTGTAATAAATCGTTTATTTCGAATTTTCGTTTTCTCCACTCTTCCACAATTGTTTTCGTGGAAAAATGAAGGAAATTCAAGATACGGAAGGGACTGGAAGGGACAATTGCTCCACAACAATCAAGAGAATCGAAGAGAATGAGACGATCTGCTGCTGTTTTCTTAAGGGTTGCTGAAGCAGAGACGATGAGAGTCAAAACTTTGTCTTCTATCTATACTCCAGCCTTTCAGGGTTTAACAGAGACGGAGCGCCTGAAGTTGGCTCGCTCAGGTGATATCTGGTGGAAATACTCAAGATTGGGAGAGAGGAACATCACACTGAACCACTCTCTCACCTCACTATTGAAGAAGATCGATGACTCTGCCTCTTCTCTAAAGAATCGTGGCAATCCGTTAGATGATGACATTTGGAAAGCCTTCCGACTGGCAATGACGCACCATTCAACCGCCATCGAAGGAAACAAACTATCGAAGGATCAGACAGCTCAGGTCATAGATGCGTTTGGGCAACGAATAGCTATCGGAGTTGGAATTTCATCGACGGATGAAATCCCTCTCAGTGGTTTGGATGAAATTAGCAAATTACCGGTCAAGGATGTGATCGAAGTCGTCAACCATGCAGCCACAATGGAATATCTCAAGAGACATCAGTTCTTCGAGAGAGACCGCCTTACAATTGACAAGATTCAAGACCTTTTTTCCATTTTGATGCCTTCAATTGCTTCCTTTGACACTCTTTCCGTTAGTTATCTTGAGGAAGATCATGGAAACTTTCGAAGGATGCCTATCAAGGTTACGGGAAGCCCGACAGTCCGTCCTTACCCTCATGAAGTGCCTGCCGAAATGAATAGAATTCTCTCTCTTTACTATGATCATCATCTGCGAGACTTACATCCTCTCGTCGCCGATGTTCTCTTCATGATGAACTTTCTTTATGTTCATCCTTTCCCGGACGGAAATGGAAGAATATCGAGACTTTTGCTGCTCTGTTTGCTGTACCACCATAACTACTATGGCTTAGTAATTCCTGTTGGTTTGAAAAAGGAATTCTTTTCTCATTTTACTCCTTACTTTGAATCTAATGCTTTCGAAGGAGTGGTGCACTTCGTTGGTAAGGAAATTTTGAAATTCCACGGAGATTTGCAGTTTTATGAAGACCAGAAAGTAATAAGGATCAATTAGCCTTTTAAAAATTAGCGTCTGCTTCCTCTTTTCATTGACTTCTACATTCGTGAAATAAACGATAGTGATCGCTTGTGCCAAAGGGGAGAGTCGAGTCGATTCGAGAGAAAAAGAAGAATAAAGTATTGATTCTTTTTCACTTAGATTGTTAAATCCTTCACTCCACATACTTGACTGCAATCAGTATAGCCTGGATATGCGAAGATTGTAACTTTCTGAAAGAACTAAATTCTCGCTGGGCAATCATCGATGTAAACGGTTCGATCAAATTTGCCACGACTTAATCCTTAGCCTTCTGAGTTCACGGCACCCTCGAATCGCTAGATTGCTCCAACTCTTTGAAGGAACTCAATTGATTACAATCATTCAATTCTACAGAAAAGAAGTGACGAAGATTGTGGAAATCAGAGTGGTTTGGAGGACGCAGCATGGTCAATGAGGATAAAGTTGGAAGAAAAGGAAAGTCTTCTGCGGGATAATTCCTATATAAGGTTAATTGACGAAGCTAACGGTTGACTCCAACTTCGAGAATCTTCTCACTGGTCAAATAACTTCTCTACTTCGAACGTCTTCAAAAGGAGAGGAAAAAGATATTACACTTTCAAAAAAGGAGAGTTTTTAATGCAAAGTGGATTTACATAGAATTAACTATTGAACTTAGTGTTCTAATTTCTAATAATTGATTCAAACAGGTGGAGAGTGAGATACCTCACATTTAATACGCGTGAAAGAAAGTTTGATTCAATAATCAGGAGAGATCATCTCATTTGGAGATCCGCATACAAAAGGAAAACTTAACATGAATTATTGAATTCAAAACAAAAACAAAAACAAAAATGGTTCAACCAACACTGAACCTGACACCAAAATTGAAGGATAGATTAACGTAGTCCACTCCATTCTTCGACATAGTATTGCAGAGGATCAGGATCTTCTACCTTACACACTCTTTTGAAGTCTCTGGTATTAAAGAGACGATATTCTGAAGGATCTCTCACTCGCATCATAGCTCCCATTACTCCAAAGCCAGATCGACTTGTCACGACATGGACATCAGCGTGAGACATGATCTCCCAGTCTCTAGCCGACTCGATCACTGCCTTCACCTTATCTGATGCACCAGCGTCACTCTTATCTGACTCATCTAATACATCCTTTGGTGACTCTGGGAGGATTTCACCGGTGGGAAAGAGGATCTGATGACCATACTTTCTATGAGCCATCCTTTGTGTCTCGACCTTCGGATTGATGAAGAGGAAAGTGACATTATGTACTCCCATTGCAGTATATTGTTCAGCTAATTGATCAGCACAATGAAAATAGACATTATCAGGATGTTCTATATCACGTACTCGAATCTGTATTGCAATCAACATATGAGAATAGATAGGAAAAGGAGTTGTTTGAATTAACTTGCGATTCTTTTTAATTCTTCGAATATGAGTTAATGTCTTCTTACAACCATCAATACATACATTAGGTTTTAATTTAAATAAATAATTAAACAAACATGAAAAAGCAGTCTCTTTAGACAATCCGTAGTCATTGATGAGACTTACATTATGATGAGGGTTAAAGAAGGTCATATAGACATTTCCTCGGTTACTTGCAACAAAAATAGCATCTTTATTGGAATCAGTACCAAGCATAGTATTATAGTCGGAGTACCAAAATCTCTCCTTCTGGTATGAGTTCACCATGAAGTAGTGGTGGAGACTGTATTCCTTCGGATCGTTAGGAAGCCAATGCATCGGACCGTTCTCACATCTTCTCTGATACATTGTACCATCATATGGAGGGAACATACAAGCAGTAATACTCTCATTGAATGCTGGTGCAGTCCAGTTAAAAGTGGCAGGAATATAAGCATGATCCATAATAGGAGCATGATATCCTTCTAAGGTTAATTGCATACGAAGAAAAGCACGTTGAATAATTAAACTATATAAAAATAAACTAATAATTCCTAACATATTATCTGCACCACCAGCACGAACAGGAACAGAAACAACAAACTTTCTTTGTTCTGATGGAGCTTCTAAACTCATTACAGAACGATGGAATTGTTGGTACTTCAATTGCCAATCACGACCACAATACTTTGGATTCACAGGATATAAATCATCATCTCCATGATGGTGAGACATCTTTGTTTAGGATGATATTCGAATAAAGTCTAGTGTGATATGATGTATTGTCAATGAGGTCGGACCGCCGGTAAAATGCCGGTAGTGTTGGACCCAAAAGCCCCAGAATTGGAGCATGAATTCTATCAACAGTAGACGATTTACCGGTATTTACTTTATTCTTTATTCATTAAGAATAAAGAATAAAGAATATAGTTTAGGGAAGACAGTAAAATTGTTGGAGATACTATGCAAAAGAGAGAGGGGGCGGGGGGGAAGGAAAATATATTCAATAGAGTTGGAGGATTATCAACGATTTTATTTTCCTTTTCTAGTCGTAAACTTTACTCAACGATTTTTAACCGAGGAACATTTTTCAAGGATTCATAGCTCTTCTTTGGAAGCCGCCTACAATTCTTTATAGTTACGATTGGAACTGTTGCCAAATTACTCACATCTTCCAGCTCTGAACAATATGTCACCTCAACAAATCGATTCCGACCCAACCCATGTAAATCTCGAAGATGACTACAACTGCATAATTTAACTGTTGGTATGTCTCCCAATCCCTCCAAATTGCGTAGGCTATGTTATATTATGTTATATGAAAGAAGTTTCAGTTTTTCTATTGCTTATAGCTTATAAATTTCGATATGGTCATAAGCTTTGTTAAATGTAGTTTTATCGTTTCTCCCTTTGTCTACTTTTTTTGAAAGCATCCAATCAACTCAATTTCATTATGATTTACGAAGAGCGGTAAAATATTTTAAATTGAGTTTTCTTCCCCAACAGATGTGAAGATTATGTCTATCTGGAGAACTAACGCCATCTATTTCTCGATGATTTACTCGAGAGAGAACTCCGTCTAAACAAAACCAGAGTCTCCCGACAGGTATTCGTGGCTGTTTCCAAAACCAAATAAAGTGCAATTCTATAATAAATAAATGTTTTGGCCCTGTAAGAACTCTTCTATTCAAACATTCAATATATTAGAAAGTCCAAATTGTTCTTTTCGACTTCGTCATTACATTTTTAATAATCTAGTTAGTGTCTTATCAAACATTTTATAGTCTTTTACTATTGTTAAACTTTACTCGACTTTTAATCGAGGAACATTTTTCAAGGGTTCATAACTCTGCTTTGTAAGCCGCCTACAATGCTTAATTGTTACGATTGGAACTGTTGCCAAAGTACTCACATCTTCCAGCTCTGAACAATGTGTCACCTTAACAAATCGATTCCGACCCAAACCACGTAAATCTCGAAGCTGCCTACAATGGGACAATTTAACTGTTGGGATGTCCCCCAATCCCTTCAAACTGCGTAGACTAATGGAATCTAACCTCAAAGCATGTAAATGACGTAGTAACGATCCTTCACCTTGATCCATAAGGCTTCCAATTGGGTTAACCCTTCCAATGTTGTTACTGCCAGCAAGTATTAACTGTTCAATACTATGAGAAAACAGTGATAAGCTTGTGATTTCCAACCGATCCGCACTTAATGTAAGTCTCTTGTTCTTAAAATGTGATATATAATCACTACTCAACTGTTGTTGTTGACCTAAAATATAAAGGGATAAATCAGGTACTTCACTTAACTCGTGTAGACCTGACATTACTTGAACCGCATATATCTCTACTCTCTTCACATGCCTTAAAGCACTCACATCAGATATATAAAAACACATGCTCAAATATACTGACTTGGCATATTGTAATACACTTAGATCTTTGATATTACAACTAATTAAAGAAACATGAGCAATATGAAGCAAACAAGAATAATCATTTACAAAACGAGAAACACGATTTAACAATAATCGATGATGATTTCCCAAACCACTAATATCTTTAATCCCATGACAAGAGATTAAACTAAGATCATACACACCATTCAATGAACAAACATCGGTAACACTAAGGCATTCCGACAAAATCACTTTCCTTATAGTTCGGAAGCTTGTAACATCCGTTAAACCAAGACATTGACGAATTACAAGATTTTTCTGATTTGAAAACATAGAAAAATTTGTCACATCTGGAAAAGAGTCTAAAGTAAGATCTGGTATATCTTTCAGTGGTGTGAGATCACTTCCTGTCACATTAGATAGACTAAGCAATGATAGATGAGACAAAGGAGTCAGATCAATCGAAGCACGGGAGTCATTCAATAACTCTAGCTCTTCTACATTTCTGAGAAGTGGAAGGCCTTTCATTGGGGATCTGCTGGAGTTGCATTTGATTGATTTATAGTTGTTCCAGCACTCGAAAGGAAACTCATCAAAAGAGAAATAAATCTTGTGGAGTGGGAGATCCAATGGAATCTTAGGTTTTAATACACGAGGGGTAATACCGATCTGATTCCATCCATTTTCTACTTTGCTAAGGAGTAGTTTTTGGAAGGAAGTATCTTGACAATAGAGTTTAGTGCTCTTTTGATTTAAAGGAAAATATATTGTCTTTCTTTTCAGATCTCCAAGAACCTTCGCACAATTGAGGAAATAATGATAATCGTCTAAGGATAAGAATGTTTGAATGATTCTAAAGATCTCTTCGGGAAGATAATCAACAATATAACTCTTCTTAATAGCAGCCATCATAATTTGGGTATTTTGTGCGTTTTTCAGTACTCATATGAGAGCAGTATTACAAAGCTTTCTACTGTATATGAGAAAGACATTGTATCAAGATGAAACAAGAATAATCTTGATTGACAAAGGCTCATCTTATTCTCTAAAAAATGAAAAACTTTAAATTTAAAATGACTTGACTTCACTGGGTAAAAGAATTTCAGTGAATTAACCGAATAGTGGTAATAGATTCGTGCCATATGAAAGAGGTTTTCGCTCCTCCAGTTTTTCTATTGCTTATAAATTTCGATGTGGCCAGAAGCTCTTTCATATGACAAGAATCTATTGCCATTCGGTTGACAAATTGAAATTCTTGTCCAGGGAAATATAAAGAGCCTTCTTTCATAATATTTATCGTTGAGAAAATCTTTATAGTTTTTCATAATATCTCTCTCGGATAAGAACAGTTTGAGATAAAATCATGATACTTGCGGAAATAAGACTCTAATCGCTACGAACTTCATTAACGTTCCTGAGGATTCGACACATCTCTATAGAAATGATTTTCATTGTTCTAATTAGTAGTATCCCTTTATCAGCTATTTTGGAAGTGTGCATCTGATTTTTCGACCTGTTTCAAATCAACTCAATTTCTGTAGCATGATGATACGAGGAGCGGTAAAATTTTCAATTTGTTAGCTTCCCCAAACGAAAATACCTTGTATATAGTGATAAAATAACGATGGCGACGATTATTACAGGATTGGGTATAATTAACAAGGTAATGTATACACGAGAACTGTTGAGAATGTGGATCAATGAGTTCAGCATAATTCTTTGGAAGAGATTTTTCATAATATTTATTTTCTCTCTGTATATATAAGATCTAAGGACACCTATTTCTGGATTATATTATCTAATAATATCGTGAACTTCCCATAAGAGGGCGTGCTTTTTCCCCATTCGCACAAAAGTCGAACAACAATCATCAAACAATGAATATGATCGCTATGATTATTATTAGCATATTCATCCTCCTATTGTGTCAAGGAATTGAAGGAAAAGACCATGAAAGTTTCCATTTTAAAGATTATTATGAAAAATCTCTTCCAAAGAATTATGCTGAATTGATTGATCCAAATTCTCAACAGTTCTCCTGTATACATTACCTTGTTAATTATACACAATCTTGTAATAATCGTCGCCATCGTTATTTTATCACACCACTTGGAGTTTCACAAGGTTTTACTTCAGAGTTTGCTTTCAACTATGCTTATACCTTCCTCAATTCTGTTGTAATCGGAGCAAGACTTATCGAAACAACCTTCCCTTCAAGGAAATGGGAATATGATTGTCCGAAAAATAAAGGTTGGCAATGTTATTTTGCCTCTTCACCATGTGAAGATCGTTATTTAGACAGTAAGAGTCTAAACTTCGCCTTCTATGAGACCTTCGGTCGTCTTCATATGAATCACATTCAACTGAACAGAGAGATGAATCGAGATTTTACCTTCTTTCATAATAAATTAAATAATTTTGTGAATGATCATCATATTAAGGAAGATTTAAGGGATGAAACTGCTTCAAAAGTCGATAAATTAAAGGCTAAGTGTAAGCTCAATAGTCTGACGGAGGAGGAGTTGTTAGGAGTAGTTTATCAATACCTCTTTCAATTAAGTGAAGAAGCAATAGAAAAGATCAATCATCTCCTTAACAATGAGCTTAAATCTTTTCAGGCTTTATTCCAGTCTTCGAGGCCGAGGAAGACGAAGGATCTGTTAGGCATCCATCTTAGGACGACAGATAAGAAGTATGAGATGTCAGCCGATGAGTGGAACTTCATCACGAATGCGGATCGAATTATTGCTGCAGTGAAGCCAGAGCTTCCTCCTGCAACCAATCTTAAGAATGTCTTTGTCGCGACTGATAACTGCACATTAGCCTGTGAGTTCCGAGAGAAGTTAAGAGGAGGCGGAGCAACATCATTAGAGTTTATTGGAGCCTGTTATGCACGGAATATCTGCTCTGAGAAGACAGTGGAAGTACACAATCCTCGAGATATCCCTCCAGAGAAGAGGGAGATGATGAACTATGAGCTGTTGTTAGAGTTGTATCTGCTGAGTCAGTCGACGGTCTTCTTTGGTTTAGAATCATCGAATATTCCTAGATTCGTTAATAAAGTTCGTCATGGCAAAGAAGATCTAAAGACCATATTCTTCAAGGCAAAGTAATCACCTTCTTTGATGTACTGTTGTTGATTGTTTGTTATGGGGGGAGGGGTGAAGGGAGTGTGATGTGTTGTGTGTTAGGAATAATAGTACTTATAGTAATTGTATTGTTGATTGGGTGTTGTTCCACCTAGTCGAATATTTTTGATCTCAAGCGATGTTTCAGTCAATAGCCGATTGATCCTGCGCAACGATGGTAGGAGATGATACATCCAGCCAAGTCGCTATTCGTAATTTCATGTATGAAATGAATTGAGAAGTTCATGTTGCTTCATTTCTTTACATCGATGTCTAAAAGAAATCATCTGAATAAATTGATCTGCTCTCACACCATTACAGTTACTGTGAGAAGACAGAAGGGGAAAGTGACGATGAACTACGAGTTATTATTAGAGTTAGAGAGAAAAGGAAACAAATATTAATAATTTTATTTACAATAGTTTATCTGGATTAGCATTACTAAAGTCATAATCATTGTATTGTTGATCATTGAGTGTTGCTCCGCCTTTCTCTCCTGCAAGCTTCTTAAGCCTAGCTCGACGAATCTCATCCTGCTCAGCGATACGATCTTGATATCCTCCCAATTCCTTGGATTTTTTATCACCAAACACTCTTCGAGCTACTGCAACAATCGCATATTGATACTTCCACACTAACAGAGATCCTCCAATCGCTCCCAAGCCGACCACCAGCCACTTACCACTAATTCTCTCGAAGTACTTCATAAACCAAGGCTTTTGAGTACCTAAAGCAATATTTTCATCATCTGCTGCTAATTTTTTACACATCTTTTGTAAGGTTGTCTTCTTACTCTCTAATTCCTTTGGTAATGTTTTCCCTGTTGCGATGAATTCACATAATTTCCTTAATTGTGTACGATAATTTGTAGATAAAGGGATGGAAGGATTGTCTGTATCACTTGGAATAAAGGATACATCTAATGTTTGACCTAATATCACGCATGATAATAATAGTAAAAGGATTAACAAAGCTCTCATCTCTTCTATCGATAAATCAGACCTTTATCACAATTATACCATACACATCCAAATGCCTAGTATAGTAGAAAGGAATTGTGAGATCGAACGCTTAAGTCATTTCTTGTGGAAGATTCCTTTCTGTTATTAAAGAAATAAAACTAATCAAATGAAATACAGTTTCCCGTGGCAATTTTTTTAATGGAAACAGAGACAGAAGTTCCCGTATTCTATCCAAATTTTTTGTTCTTTGGTTGTTTTTTTTTTTTTTTTCGAATAAACTTTTGCCAGTGTGACCTTGTTTCCATCTGATAACTTAACTTTGTGAATATCAAAGGCAACAGGTTTCTAATAAGTACTTTGTTGGTTAGATGATATGATATGATAATGGTATGATATGATGTAGTCTTTGCTATCGGCAGACCGGAACTTCGGGTTTCTAAAGTCCGCCTTTTCCTGGAGTTGTAACGAATTCATTCAATAAGAGAGAAGAATCTTCTTTACCTCACATATACTCGACCCAGATACTATCCCTTTATCCTGATTAGCATAGGAATCAAGGACTTTGATTGGCTAGAAAACTACAATGGAAGAAAAAGACTTTTCAGAATTATCTAAGATTGCTGGAGTTGATTTTAACGCTCTTAGGAATAAATACAAAGACATTGCATCAACCAATCCTAATAATAATACGAATAATAGTGCTCATAATAATACTCATAATACTCCGAACAATACTCAAGAGAGAATGAAGAAGAAGGAAGCCCCGAAGGATGTGAATGCTATCTTAAGCAAGTATAACATCTGTCAGAGTTGTCAGGGATTAGGAACGATTAAAATCATTTATAATTTTATGACAATGGAAAGAACTTGTGAAGATTGTGATGGAGAATCTATTCTGATGAACGAAGAGGTTGATAGGATTATTGAAGCTGAGAGGATGGAGAGATAGCACAGCAGTAGGTCTATATAGTAGATACTACTACTATTATATTGCGATGATTCTAGTCGTTCATTTTCCTTCGTTATTGGGTGTATATTGTTAATATTGTTCTTTTCTTTTCTTCTTTGTTCTTCTCCCTCCCCCTCTACCTCCTAGCTACCTTTCCCCTTGTAATCATATTAACATAGATACATCTCTTCCTAATAAACTCTCTCATGTCTCACTTATTAGAAGTGAGACACGATGAGTTGTCTGATCATACAATAAACAAAGAACAAGAAAAAGATAAGAAAGGAAAGCGCTTTGAATACTAATAATAACTCTATGATAAACAAACAGACTCAAAGATCTTTGAGTTTCGATAACATCACCTTCATCTCACTAATACTCTGTGATAGGTCAAAGATCGTTGATTCCATGAAGTCTATTCGATTAGACAGCAGTGACACGACCTCTTCCTTGCTCTTATCTGCCAGCTCAGCATCGATGTTCGTTGGAGTGGGAGAGAGAGCCGATGATGGATTGGATCGACTATTCATTGGTTTTGTTCTTATACCTCTCCCTGCTGCTCCTCCTAGATGTCCGACTAAAGCTCCGTCAGAGACTCGAAGGTTCGGCGTGTCGTCTTCCTCTTCCTTCCCTTCACTCCCTCTCAGCGATTCCTTCGTTGGAGTGGGAGCTGCACTGCGATTACGAGGGTTCAAAGAAGTTGTGGTCTTCGGACGTGAAGGAGTTGAATTCTCAGTGATACTAGGAAGTTCGTTTCCCTTGCGAACCTTGTCAGTCACTCTTCTCGCGGGATTCTCTGCAGTGCATGAGCGATTATGAATGACCAGCTTCTCTGGGAGGAAGGTTCTTCCACAAAAGGCACAAGTCTCCAATGTTTCATTATTATATGCATCACTTGCCATCTTATTCAGCTCATCCAGTTCTTTTCGGCTCATTTGAAAGCCTCCTCCACCTGGTGAAGCAACGCCAGGTGAAGCTGATGAAGGTCCAGTCAGAGAGTTGTCAAATCCACCACCACCACCACCACCCCCTTGAAGCCTTTCCAAAGGATCCTCAGGGAGTTTGCGGCGCTCTTTCGGATCCTTCTGTTCTTCTCTCGCAATCCAAAGTGCCTTACATTGAGGTATGTGTATTTCAAAGCTATGCAAGGAGTATTGTCTCCCACAAATATAACAGACTCTAGTTTTAGGCCCCGCACCAAGAGGTTTATTGCTTGCAGGAATATCCATCGCTTGTTGTTCGAGAGATACAGTAGTATTTATCAATAAAATGGGTCAAAGAGAGAAAACTGAAACGAATAAATATGATAATGTGCTTTCTATTCATTCATTTCTGTTATCGTAATATGTGGCAGTTTGGCCGAGTGGTCTAAGGCGTTGCGTTTAGGCCGCAATCCGAAAGGGCGTGGGTTCGAACCCCACAGCTGTCATACCTTTTGATACGTATTAGTGTTCTTTTATTATTATCATTCTATCTATTGTATTGGAATGTGATTGTATTATTATAGGGGATTGTTTTGAGGAGAATTTTACTTTTTTTTTAATTAATTACTTAATTAATTTTAATAAATAAGGTTACATTTGCTGTGTATCTTTTTCGTAAGTTATATATTTGCTACATATATTTGAACTATATATATATTAGAAATGAACTGATTCAGTAGAATCTTCCTTCCTCTTCACCAAATTAGCGCAAAACATGCTATCATACCTCCTCCTCTCCTCATCACATATGCCATCCAACAAGACATACTTTGTTTGGATTATCACTGTGCCTAAAAGATATTTTTATTCATTATTACACACTCTAAAGAAAGGATTAACATTATACATCAAAACAATAATGACATCAACTCACCTGAGATAAAAACAAAACCAATTCGTTTCAAAGGTAATCGCTTCCTAATGTTCCATACCTTTAGCTCCCAAAGGTGGGAAAACCTCATGAAGAATGAGAGATTGAGGAGGACCTCTAAACGCGTCATTCTTTGACTTTCCATCGGAATCTTTCTTCTTTGATCTTCCTTTGGATTTCTTTTCTTTAATCTGACTCATATCTAAACTAATTGACACTTGTGACGTGTCAATCAACTTCTTTCCACCTTTATCTCTTCTATAGTTCGCTTCCACTGACTGTTGGTTCAAAGTCTGTACAAGAACTTCTTCTCGTTTCGCTGTTGCTTCTGCAGTATCAGTGAATCGTTTTTCCAACATTTCTAATCGATTAAGAATCAAGAGACACGTATCATTCAAACGATTTACTTTCACTTGAAGCTCATTATCCACTTCAGGAACTTTTTCTCTCTTTCTCACACTATTACGACTCAAAGTACTTCTGGTTGTCTTCACTGATGTTCGATTACGTGGTCCTTCAATTGGTTTTCCGCTGCCATTGTCACCATTGATAGGTGATGGGTTCTTCAAATCAGCAGGAGAAGAGATACGAGATGATGATGTTTTCTGTTCTTCAGTCTTTTCATCATCATCTTCATCGCTATCGTCAGTGGAACTGTATCCGCTGTCTCCATCGAGGTCGTCGCTATTCACGCGTCGAAAGGAAGGTCTGACTGTGGTTGAATTATTGTTGACGATAGTTCGTCTTAGCCCGCCCATCTGAGGACTTGTCGTGAGCGAATGAGGTCCAGGGATTGGGGAGTCTGTCCCTTCGCCATTGATCGCCTGAAAACTAGCACCAACATAACTCGAGTTCAATCGATCTCTATTGCCATTCTGGTAGATATCCTTGGATAACTTCATGATCTGCTTCTGCATATTCGTCATCTTGTCTAATAATTCGTTCATTGGTGACGACTCTTGATGGCCCACGATCAAGGACTTGCGGGAGAACATTGGACTTTGATGATGAGCTTTTGGCGTGCTCTTTCCATCATGATGATGAGGGGTAGAATGACCTCCATGGCTGCTGCTGTGTCCTCCTGAGCCGTGACCACCATGTCCACCGTGCTTGTGACTTCCTTCATGAGAAGGAGTGTGAGCGACAATGCTCTTCTTCTCAGCAAGATTCGGGTCTTCAAGCTCTGCTGCATCTCCCAATCTTTTCGCTTCATCAGCTATAGGGACTTCATGCAGAACTCCAGTAGGAAACCAATGCACGTCACCATTCTTTAAACATCTGCGCACATGAATCTCAAGAGAAGTGTCTTGGCTTTTGGGCTGGTGCCAGATGCTCATGATGAAGTAAAGGTAATGCAAGGAATTGTGTGAAATATTCCGATGGTCACTGAAGGTGAAATCAACACCTGCAGGGAGCATATGATCATAATCGTGTCTCTCGACTCCACAGATAAAACATGTGTTCTTCGCCTCAGATTCTCTACAAACGGTGAGCGATTAACCATCCAATCTCTCGTTACAATTATCAACAGGCGCTTACCTCTCATACTTTACTTCTCTCAAGTCACCGAAGGATTCAACAATAATAGCGAAAAATGTATGACGCAAGATTGAAAGGACCTAAGAAGAAATCAATCAAAACATGCGAATAAACAGGTTTCGTAAGCAATAGAACTTACCAAAACAAAGAAAAGAACATCTTGTATGAGACGATTTCCTAACGTTGGAGTCATTTCATGATCGACACCATATTCTCCTCGAAATCCATAAGAAATCGAAAGCTTTAAAGCTTCCCACATATTATGAATGGGTAATGTCGTGACATTATGACGAAATAATGTAAAGACAGAAAATGAGAACACATTTAGTGTGATGAAGATCATGAACAATGTTGCTGCCAACTGACGTATTGGATGCAGCACTGCTTGCAATAGGTCTTGTGATGTATTGTCGAGAATGACGAAATCCACAAGAAAAACTGTCACGAAGAGCGGATTCACCTCCAATGCAAGGAAAGCCATAAGTACATAACCAGAATACCACACTATCAGTGGATCGAGCGAAGCGCGGATCCCTGCAATGACGGTATTTGAACTTTTCTCGGCTTCAGTAGCATATCTGACAGGAATTCTGACAATGGCAAATATCACGACTGTGCAAAGCGCGCAAACAAGTTGGAGCATAGAAAGACCGAAGACGGCATCTTTTGCTTCCGGTGCCAAGAACAGATGATCATCAGCGGTATTGCCAGAGGAAGAGCCTGATGAAGCCAAGTAGCGATGAGATGTTGTAGTATGATCGTCCGTAATAACGGTGGTATGATCATCTGTAGTGCTGGACGTATGATCGTCTGTTCCATGTCCTGGATAATACTTCTTACCATCTGCCTCCGTTCCGTAGTAAAGCAACATTAATATATTTAAAACAATAGCGTTTAAGAACATGAATCGTGTTAAGTAAAATTTAATTGTCCAAAGTTGAGCGAGTCCATACTTCTTTAAAAACTGTTGATGGACACTTTCCCTATATCAGAGTACAATATTACGAATGAATGATTATAGTAGGTTGCTATCTTACCTGTATAATTTGCGGCCATGTTTGACAAAATCAGCTAATTTCAACTCCCTTGACGGCGCCGCGTTTGCATTCACGTCTTCAATCACACGTTGCTTGGATTCCATGGAAATATCTTTTATAAAGTCAGGAATATGGAAATAAACAATATGTACTTGCTGCTCGAATACTACTTCCACTGAGGTGGTTTGATCTTTCAACTCTTCGACTTGTTCGTTGCCTTGGAAAGCATCAACGGCCTTTCCTAAGTTCTTCACTAAGACGAGATATTTCGACTGCGCAGCTGTAAGTGAAGATGACGTCAAAGTAGGATAATTCTCAACACTCTCCGAAATAGCAGGGTTTGCTGTCGTCGCAATGTCTTTGGTTGTCGGCTGAAGCGTTACAACACGATTTCCAAGTGGGAAGATGAGAAAATGCAAGACATTGATATCAACGGTGGAAGAAACTCGATCAAACACGAGTGATGTCTCGTAATGCCCTTCAATAATTGCTCTAATGACATCAACGACACTTTCCTTCAACTTTTCTTGGAATTCGATTAAATCAGGCGTTGATGTCGATAATTTAATTAAACTAGGCGAAGTGTCGCGAATAATTCGATTTAAAGATATTAATAATTCAGTATGAAGGACGAACTGATCTTGATTCAAACGACAAGGTCCTTGCACTAATCGAAGAATTGTTTTCAGGCAAACTGTAGCCAAATAAGCATTCGAAATACTCTCAGTTCTTGATAGCATTCCAACATATGATGCAAGTAATTCCAGAATGTTAACAAGTTTGGTATTTCCTCGTTGTTCTCTGATTTGATCTCTAATCGGGACGAAACTACCTTCACAGAATCCTTGTAAGAGGTAAAAGACAAGAATATCTTCAGGCACTCGCTGAATGGCGGACCGTTCTACAGGCGGACGATCTTTCATGGCTTCGTTCTCTTTGGCTGTCCAAGATTTCAAGTTTTCCATTAATTCCTTCAATAATTCAAAGAATAAAAACGAATCTGTTCCAATCAAATATCGGTAAATAGTCTGTTGTAATGGCAGGACGCCACCTCCCTGATACAGCAAAGCAATTAACAACTTTATCGCTTCAATATAAATCGCATGGTCGATGCCTACAGCGATTAAATCCATGCACAAACTAACAACACCATTTTCATTAAAGATATTGCGAAGTTTGTTCAATTCCTCAGTGTCAGTTGTAGCTCCATGGAAGTCATCAACTTCGTAAATACGATCACAACTGAAGGGTAATTCAGCTTCCACCATATAACGAAACGATTTAATCATCCAAGAACAAGTTTCAAGATTCTCTGCATCTAAAGAGCGGCTTAAAGATGATTTATGAATCATCGAGCGAAAGTGACCAGCTAACTTCTTCACTAATGGTTCGAAACGGACATCAGAATCAACAGGATCCGAAACACGAGGAATGGAATGAAAGAAGTGGATAATATCAACTTTTGAATCTTTAGACTGCTGCTTTAACATGCTGAGGAAAGTACCGAACTGTTTTCGATAGAGGTTCTGCTGGATGTCAGCATACACAACACTGTTTCTTTGATGTTGCATTCGAAGCAATTGTAGTTTAGTACTCACAGTATCAATTTCCTCGTCACCATGCTGGGAATCTTGGTCTAAATGACGGTTGATCATCGCAGCAGCACAATTTAATTCTTCTGTTAAAGCGTGTCCAATCTTTCCTGCATAATAATCAACAACAACTTTGATGGATTTGTAAAGCTTTTGCATCGTAATACGTGGATCAACTATCGACGCTTTCCCAGATCGATGATCTATCTTAAACTCAGATGTATCGTTCTCAATCTCGAATTTTTCAAAGAAAGTTGAGATAATTCCTGCGCATAACTCGATCCATTCGCCTCGTTGAATGCGAACGAGAGAATTCGCAGGTTTACTGAGATTGGAAAAATCATTTGGTAAAGAATCAAAGTCATGAATAATCACGTCTAATAATTCCCAAAAGGATTCTGATCGCTCAGCTCGGTCCGTGGAGATTTTAAGCATACAAATAAGAAGTTTGCAGAGTTCTTTCCTCACTGGGAATATTGTATTACGATCAAGAATCGACGCAAGAACATCACCAATCGGATAAATTGCATGTAATCTTGGTCCTAAATTGCAGTTCGCCAATAAAATGAGGATGCGAATATGAAACTTCAGCAGGGGGCTTAAATCTTCCTCTGACACCACTCCGTTGACATTGAAATTACAACGCTCCATCTCTAATCGACGTTCAAAGTAATCTTCTGAGTCTTTAGAGCAACACCAAAGAAGGAAAGACTTCTTCCATTCTCGAGCAGTCAGATATCCACAAATTTCAGACTCAATAGAAAGCACTCGCGAATCATATAACGACGCATTCTCTGTCATCCCAACAAAGAGATCGAGATAATCAGGTTTTCTTACACCAGAGATAATCTTTTGAGCGAAATCAGCAAGATACGTTCGAGGGCATTTCTTAATCAAATCCTTATTTCCTTCTAAAATTGCTCTGACAACCTTTGAAGAGTTAATACCATCATCAATGCGCTCGATAAACCACTCTAAATAATGGAAAGCAACGTCTTGATTCGCCTCCGAGTTTCTCACGAAGAGACAAATGACATCATTACATAATTTGAGAATATCTCGGATCATAGGCTTTAATTCCTCTCTTCCGCCATCAAATAATGCCTCTTGTAAAGTAATAAAGACATTCATTGCATCTAAATTACGAAGAATATTCTGAACTTCTTCATCAACCAGAACTAATGCACGAATGCCTAATGTTTTATCCTCATTCTTTCGACCAACATCATTCATAATATTAATTAAAATATCTTTCACACGATTTGCCTTCTCTAAATCAGATGGAGTTTCAAGATCAGACCAAATCTCAAACATTTCTCCTAATCGTTGTAATTCTGAGATCATTGTCGAAAGATTACGACAAATGATAGCAACACGGGGAGAATAAACAATTTGGATCGACTCAGCGATCTCAAAGAATAGATCTCTTTGACTTTTATGAACCATTAGTAATCGGATTGCTTCTTTTGTTAAATCAACATCAGAGTACATCAAGGTGTCTAATAAGACTTGATCAAACTTCAAGGATAATTCAGCAGAGATACTCTCTTCCGATGACATAATCTTCTCAAATGTGAGGGAAGGATCACAATATCGATCAGCTTTAATTTCTACTGACCAGATAGAAAATGCCTTGATAGCAACATCTACAGGAGGATTTAAAAGATTGATTAAGAGAGAATAAACAAGTGACTTTACCTAAAGTTTGATCTTGGATTCGATCATAGAACATTGACAGAATTTGCAACATACTAATCATTGTTTTTGCCTAAAGATAAGACATTGAATGGAAGTTAAGCAAGAAAATGAATAGGCTTACCTCATATTTCTTCACAGTTAAATATCTTTTTGGCATTTTCCACATCGATTTTTGGGAATTAGTTGTTGTAATTTTTCGAACTAATCGCACTGCACGAATCAATCTTAAGATGCGAAGTAATCGGAGGATGCGCAAAGAACGGGTAACAGTCTCAGGCTGCACATCAGATGCCACTGTGATCACCACTAACTCAACATCCAAACAAACGAGAAGAACATCGAGGGTATTGAAGAACGCATAAAAGAACGACACAAAGGATGAGTATAAAAGACAATGCACCACATATCTTACAACAATTTCAAGGAGGAAGAAAGATGAAGTAACGTAAAAGAACTCAGAGAAGTCCCCATCAGTAAACAGTTGAGCGATCGCAACAGCGACAGAAGCGAAGACGACTAACATCACAATCACGAGCCAAATAATACTTTCAGAATATTTTTGCCATGTTAACGCCCATTTATCGACCATCACCCGCTTTCTGTAAGATATTTGAGGTTCATCTGAAGAAATCAATCCATTTTGTGAGTCAACGGGTAATACTTGTTTCTCTGACGGAGTAGGACTCGTGAAAAAGTTTAAAATTCCCCATCCATTCATTCCATCGTCATCTGAAGCCTCTCTTTCTTGTTCATACTCGACTCCTAATCGTTTTTCATCAAGAATGCGAATCAAAGGTCGTAGAATATCTAATATTTGAGGCACAGTACGATAAAAACTAAATCTGACAAGTGCTTGAAGAAGTTCAAGCATTTCCGCTGATAATTCATCACATGACTGTAACTCTAATCGATCTGAGATATATTCTGAGATCAGTAACTGTAAAAGAGCAAATTTATATTGCTCTGAGTGGTTTGAGATGACATCATCATTAATTTCTAACTTTCCCTGGGTTTGCAAGAAAGAAGTTCGAATTAAGCGGGGGAATCGAGCTTCCACCTGTGGTTCACGATCGACGTATAAGCAACGAAGAATACGACAAACTGCGGCTTTAATGCTGCTTGAAACGCCGGCAGTCTTCAATATCGCCACCATCACGTCATACGGGTATAAACTTTCTAAAATAATCATTGCAACATAATTTCGATCAAGGCACAGATCAGCAACAAGAAATAACTGCGTATTAAAATACTCGGCGACTTGAGTACGATTCTGCCCATTCGAAACAATCACATTCTTACCAACATTGGACTGTTTCTTCTGATACACCTGCGCTTTTCTTCTCAATGTTGGTGATTGGAGCGAATTGGTAAGATTTCGATTCTTTAATTTCCTGCCTGTCGATGATTCACGAAGAGAAGAGCAAACTAACGTCAATGGGACACGATCCTTATTTCCGAAAAGAGCATGCATTGAAAATTCACCCTCTTTTCCAGTCATCACCCAAGATAAGTAAATATCAGGAATTCCTCCTTTTAATTCGCTATAACCGATTACAGAGGTTTCTGGATCGACTGGACAATACAGGGATAAGCCGACCCATTCCACTGGGGTTAATTTGTGACGATCGGTATGAATTTTAATGACTAATTTCTGTTTCGTTGATAATTCTTCCTTTAAACGGTCAGGTCCTCGAGGTCTCGCATCGAATCGGGCAGAGATTGATTGTCTGACTTCTTCGCCACTTGTATTAGGCATAATTTTCAGACGGAAGATATTCATTTCATCCAGGAGATTCGGGAAGCCAAATAAAGCGTGTGTTACCATACGCTGAGTTGCATCAACACCCATTGGACAGGAGCAAGTGCTTTGTAATAATCGGAGAAAAGTGACGCTCATTTCAAATTGGGCGAGAAGTTCGACAAAGATGTCTATCTCACGTTGGCGCACTTTCGTCTGTAAAATGCTCAAATTCTCTTTTAACAATTCTTCCACACATAAAACTGCGATGCGATGCTCCTGAACTTGAGTGAGAAGCACAGGGAAGCGGTCCGCCACATATAACTGATTCTTCGCGTTGTTCACAATGACGCTGTGCAAAACCTTCAAACATCGATGCGAAAGGTGATGACCGGCAGATTTCTGTTGATGCTTCGTTGTATCAACGACATAATCCTCGTCATCATCTTCGTCGTCACTGGGGTCGCTCATATCAGGATCATTAGCAGAAACGGAATTAAAGACTTTTCGAGTCAATGCTTGAGCAATTTCGCCCTTTGGAAAGGTAAAACTTGATCTAAAGTCACCCTTTCCGCTCTTCTCGGATGCTTTGACGCCCTCTTTGTTCCCACCTGCTCCTGGGAGTAGTTGGAAACTCGCTCTCCTTCCATTTTTATTAGCGGGTGGAATTTGAATTTGACTCTCTAGCTTTCTATCTAATTCAGCGTCTTTTTCGACCATGGAATCCTTCTTTACGCCTTTTTTCAATCTCAGACTCTCTCGAGGAGCAATTGGATTCTGGATATTATCGAATACATTACTTTCAGTAAGTGTGAGTAAATCAAGAATCACATCAATTAATCCTTGCTCACGAAGCATATGCTGGCGGAATGAAACCAAATCTTTGTCATTGGAGAGACCGACATCAGTCAAATCATCATTCCCCTGCTCTTCGTTGAACGCTAAAAAAGCAGTAAGACTGTCGAGCACTCCATAACTCACTCTTAAACACTTCGTTAACTCGTGTATATCTGTCTTGCGATGTTCGAAGCTATGCGTCACTTTAACTAAAGTTTTGAGAATAAAACATGCTTGAACACCAACATGTAAATGTACTCCTAGGCGTTTAAAGAGTGCTGAGCTAATAGATAAACCAATCGCACGCCCTTTACTGGAACTTCCTTCACAAGCACTTCCACTGTTCGTATTACAGATCCACAGATCTTTTGATGTCATTTGCACAGTACTATCATCTTGCAGAAAGTTTGAATTGCTGGAGACTTTGGAACTCTGCACAGAATGAAATTCAAAGAATGATGCATCATAACGGTGCTTGACAGCAGTTAAACCATTTTCATCTAATCGCATATATAATCCACTATTTAAATCTCGAAGAGTCACTTCATCAGTCTCTAAAGAAATGGGACCACCTATGGTAACATCTGATTTTTCAAGAAACCAGAGTAATTGTGTTCCGACATTCGTCGAGCCTGGTCGAAGGTCTCGCAGCTGGAACTGTGGTGACATAATAATTTTCGGTTTTTCTCCTTTACTAACATTTCGATCAACGGTCAAGCAACAAAGACTGTCAGGATCCTGTAAAGTTATAAGTTGCCCCGCAGTGACGGTGTTTCCTCGTAAATCTTCATAGCGTTGGTAAAGTACGATCGTCCAGAATGACGCTTCCAAGGAACAGTTAACTTCAGAGGTCTTTGGCTCTGTAGCGTTAGTATCATTCGTTTTCGCGGCATGCAGAAACTCGCCGGCGCGCTCGTGAACTCGAATCATCACTTCTGAATGATTGGTGAGCACGCTGCCTTCCTTATCGAAACGGTAGCGAGGCATTAACCCTAAGCAACTTAATGAATCTCCTCCTGGCTCTAAATAAACTCTCATATTTTCTCTTTCCTCTCGAGCGAGTTGTTCCGCACTAATTGTCAGAAATTTCTGTGATTTCACATGTCTTAATTGGATGGGATCGCCGAACGCGACGGGCTTTCCTTTCCGCAAACCCATCAGTTTTTCATTTAATCTTTGCTCATTTAATGCAGCACGTTTCAATTGATTGAGATGTTCTTTCTCCATTCGAATAGATTTTATCGATTTTTTCGTATTATTGTTTTCTGTTTGTGTCACAGCATTCTTCAGACTCTCGACTAACGCTTCCTTAAATTCCTTCGCAGCACTATATTGGTTCTGCACATGTATTTCCCAAATACAATTTTCAAAATGATCAGGATTAGTCGTCGCAAAGCAGTTATCATCTAAAAGACCCGGAGATGATAACCAACCATCTTCTGGTTTCGAGAGCCGTAGCACAATATAATCACCTATCCGTAAAGGATCTTTGGATCCATACACGGACGTCTCAACATCAGCACAATCCAACATGATTTCCTAAGCTAAACCATTAAACAGTTCTTAGCTCACTTGTCGGTTTTTTTTGGTGATCAAAATGTGGAAGCACAGTGTGAGAGGTAGCGCTTTATTTTGAAAAGCTTCTCAACTTCGACAGAGTAACGCCAAAAACGGAAAAAGAACTATAAAAACTCGAGAAAGCGAAATCTCGGTTTTTGAATTTTCGATTTTGTGTAATGAAAAGAAAGATTAATTCCCTAAGATTGCTTGTTTCTTTAATCGAATTTCATCTTTATTGTACATTTGTTAGAGAGTAAAGCTGCTGTTTTGCAACAAGTGATAAGGTATCTCTTGAAATCTCGCAGATTGTGGGAAAATTTATCGAGTCTGAGTTGATCTTGCACACCTCTGACAAGCAACAACTTTCACCTACCTAGCTGCAATCACTGATCAGTACTGCTGATTATTTCAAATCTTTTAAAAAATTTTTATTGCTTTAAAGAATGTCAGAATTTGACTTGTTGATTAACACCATCTGCAATCCCGTCACTTCAATTGAAAATCGCTCCAATGCAGAGCGAAGGTTATTAGAGGTTTTATCTGACGTCCAGACCTGGTCGCAGCACCTTCCGAGCCTATACTCTGCCAATGATACAATCTGTTTCTTTATTGGTATCGGATACCAGCGATTAGTATGGAGGCATTGGTTTCGCCTCACGCAAGACGGCAAGGAAGCACTGACGAACACTATCACCTCCATCCTCATGACCCGCAGTAAAATGTCCTCCTTTGCGAAAGCTAAATTAGAGCAAGTATTAGCCGCAATTTGTGTAAATAGTATGACGCTGCAGCCGGTGCTGAATCTCCTTGTCGACTGCAATCAACCAGGCGCCTATAACGGTCTCTCAGCGATGAGAACCGTGATGGACACAGTTCTTTCCGAAGATCCAAAGATTGATCCTAACTCTAGGCAGATGTTAGAGAGTGCATCAGAAAGTGTCATCGTGCCTCTCACGAATTTAGCTTGCAATGCCTGTATGAATGCCCTGCAGTCGTATAACGAGGAAAACAGCGGCTTAATGATCGTTTCATTAGAGCTCATGAAGACAATTGTTGCAAAGCTTCCTATCGGTCCTCATATTACGGTAGATGTGTTAAATCTAATGTTTACAATTGCAGAGCTGGGTGCTGATCAACAATCTGTGTTTCATCAATCCGCACTATCTTCGATGGAGATACTGACAGAGATCATGCAGAAGAAGTACATCCCTCGAGATGATAATAATAATGCAAATAACAGTAATAATTCGAAGTTGACGGGTGATAGATCGCTGAGGATGATGATGCACATTGTCAATAAGACGATAGAACTTCTTCAGAGCTACCGGTAAGAGTTATCCCCCTTCTATTGTTCATATCATCTTATCTCCATATTTTTAGAGAACATGGGAGTATTGACGACTCCGCAATCGTCTTGTCTTTGCTGGACTTCATCTCAGTCTTTTCAGAGTCGCACCTTGAGAGATGTTTACAGTATAGCCACTTCGGCACGAACAACAATGGGAACAACGCAAATAACCTCATAAGTCCAAGCAACAGCAATGGATTAGGCATGACAGAGGAGAGCCAGAGTTTAACACAGAACATCACTACATTCTTCAACGAGCTTGTGTCGATCACTACCGTCTCAATGGATCCAAAGGTTCTCATAAAGATCGTATCCGTATGGAACCGCATACTGACCATCGAAGGTGTAAAAAACATCATTTTGGGTCAGAGTAATGTCTGTGTTCCTATTATAGCGCATTTATTACAGGCTTCATTACTCCAATCGAATAAAAACCTCCAAGAAAACCTCGACGATCTAATAGAAGATTTGAAGCTGGATATTGTCGTTGACCCTCATATTAAAGAGATTTTAACGAAGATCTCAACGATTTCCGCGAGTTCTTCTTCTCCTGATAGTGCGCTTAGCTCTGCTGGTGTTAAAGGAAGTGGCGAAAGTCATCAGAGCAATTTGAAATCTCCGTCGCATGCGATACGGCGTCCCTCACCATCTTCATCGCAAGAGGATAAAGATTTCTCGCATGGTAAACGGGGTGGTGATGATCTATATGGTGTGGAAGAGTTTAACTATATCGGGTCTACCCTGCTTACGGATGTTACTGATCTGTTTGCAGAGCTTGTTCTCTCACCAGACGCTAAGGGATGGCTCCAATCTACCGTAAACAACCTTCTCGTGCAGAATATTAATTTATTATCGGCTAACTTCCAGTCCGCATCGTCGAACTCCCCTGCTACTTCTCAGGCTCCTTCATCTTCCGGTCAAAGCAAGGCTAGCAAGGCACAAATCAAATACTATGCACTTGACTTATGCTTCCTGATTCGTGTTCTTCCTATGGTTAGCGATAACAAAGCAGAGCTCGTCCTGCAAATGATTAATTTCCTGTTGCAAGTGATTGAGAACAACAAGATCGTCACCAATGCATTCCAGAAGTCAATCTCGAAGGAGATGGTCGTCCTCCCATTAAACTGCTGTCAGATAGTGGGACAGATCCTTCAATCTTGTCTCTCCGGTGTATCATTCTCCTCAACGTTTACTCCTTCGTTAGTACAGTGGTGTAAGATCCTTGAGCCTATGATAACACTCTTAGCTCAGGGAATGATTGAATATGTGACCTATCATCCGAATTATTCGATGCACTCGTCCCATGAAATCATCTTTCAGGGTATTGCCATTCTATTGACTCAAACTATTAATTTGTATGCAGAGTTTTTCGACGAGAAGGTGCAGATTTTGTATTATAGTCTCATGAACAACCCGCCTAACTCACCTAGCGGTGATTTAAGCGGTATTCCTCCACCAATCCCGGCGAATAATTCGATTTTAGTGCTGAAAAGACAGTTAGAAGAGATGTTTCAGAACATTATCACCCATCCTGATACAGTATCATTGGAGGTTTATGCTCTTATTGTCTGCTCTCAAGATGTTTTGAATTCACAATCAGTCGCTCCGATGCTTCTGAATCAATTAGTGGAAGCAAGTGGAATGCTCGAAAACACACTCAATAGCAATAACTTTAACTCCATCGGCAATATATTAGGTAAGAAATTGTAACTCTCCTGCGAATTACTTTTTTATCTTGAATGTTGTGGTAGATATCATTACGAGGATTACCGGGTCTATGGATGTATTAACTCGAAATCATTCTATTTCAAAGGCGATTCGAAGACAAACGTTAGTGCAGAATTTTAGTCCTTTGCAGGTAAGTTATGATTGTGGACCTCTTTCGAACTTAAATGCTAACGATCTTTCTCGTTATGGGTAGAATATTATGATTCAGTTGGAATCGCTTCTGCTGCAAATTAACCTTCAATGCTGGAAGTATGTGGTGATAAGTCGCTATGGGCTGAACTATTCTCTCCCTTTCACTATGACGTGGTCTCTTGATAAGATCCATCAGTCCGGTCGACTTTCCACTGCTTTGATGTGTTCTCTTTGTCAGTGTCTCGGCAAGAAGACCTTCGGAAAGACCGCCAGTGACACGTTCGAGGTGTCCGTCGCCTTCATCGAGACCTGTACTTCGACTCAAACCAATGCTAATAGCGCGGCCGACCTCCTGCCAATGCTACCATACTCCTCGATTGCCAGTGATGTTAATGCACGCCGCATCCACTCAATAAATCCAAACAATGCGATGGTGCTGCTATTATTTGACACGGCGGGACTGCGCTTCCTCTTACAGGTGTTGGAATTGTCGAGGATCTTGGCAGAGTCCACCGCTGCGAGCTCTCAGAACGTCACAAATCAAATCCAATCTACGTATCGTCTGATCGTAGCAATCCTTCCTTATCTATCTGATGAGCGAGTGTGTGCAGAGTTATTGCAGTCAACGCTAAAAGCGGGAATCATTGCTATTAAGTGTTATTGGCAGCGAAGTCAGAAGACTTTTGCCCTTTCTATGAATTCACCAACGTCATCGTCTGGTCCAGTAAACCCCTTTTCTCAGATTGTGAGTAAGCAGATATCAGGAGGCTCTGACGACTCGGTGAACGGTCAGAATGTAAAGCCTCTAGTCGAGCTATTGGTGCAGCTGTGTATAGGGTCTTTAGGTCAAAATATTCCTCCACAAGACACTCATTTAGCTCTTGAAGGCATGATCTCTCTCCGCAATCAACATAATCTCTTCAGAGTGATGTGGTTTCATGAGAGCTTGTGGTTGGGACTCTTTCTGCCTTGTCTAAGGGTAAGTTAGCCGCGTACTTCTATTCCTTTATTCTAATTGCTCTTTTGTCTGTCTTCTTATAGGCCATTGTATTGCGTATGCATGATTCGAACTTCCATCAATTAGAGGAATTGTTTATTGAACTATGCAATGCGAAGATAGATTATATTGAGAACAGTCAGAAGAATGCAACGTCATCAGAGAATAATAATAATACGAACAATTCGAACAACAGTAATGGGAATAATAATACTAGTCAGAGTAAGAAAGTCCTCGTCTTGCAGGAGTTTTGGTATTTCGTTGGACAGGAGGTAAGCCAGACTATCAATAGAGCATACCCTTATGATGTCACTCATCCCGTGATAATAGATGATCAAGATCTCAGGCGAGTATCAATGCAGTGAACGAGTACATGAACTGATGTCAGAGACGATGACGAACTACAACTGGATGACGAATGGGGATTCCGCCACGTGTATTCGTCTCGTCATTTTCCCGATTGCAGCTGAGATCTCGAGGAGAATATAAGAGAACATTATACTACCATCCAATCATATCACACTCTTCCTGTGATCGTGTTGTGTCAGAGGGAGAGTAGATTAGAGATAAAAAGAAAGAATAAAGAAACATATACAAAGAGAAGAAGTTGAAGGATCTAATTGATTGTTTTCACTTAGATTGTTCATAGAACGAGGGATAAGAGGAGGATTGGGTAGAGGCCATATCATACAAGAGAGAAAGAGTGAGAGAAAGAGAGGGAAAAGACAACGAAGAAGAGAGGATGAAGATAAGATGAAGTGAAGGAAGTCTCTTTCTCTTTTGATGAATTCCTTCTTTCTTTCTTTCTTTTTCTTTTCTTTTTTGGTTTTCTTTTTCTTACTTTTCATTATTGTCTGGTTTCATCTTTTATGACTAATGTAAGCTCTATAGAGGCTAAAGATACGTCACTTGATGTCTCGTAGACTATAAACAAACATACAACTAGAAGGATCGTATACAGATGTTCGGACGATCATTTTTCAGTACATATAAATCAACATCCTTCACTATCTTATCAGAGAGGGAAGAGTGAGACGCTTTCACATCAAGTGTCGAACCACAAGGGATCGGTCCTTTGAAAGACACGCCGAGCTTCTTTGGCACTGCAATCTGCTGTCTTTGCTCGAGATGGGCCAATGCCTTGCCAAGAATCATTGCTCCATGTGCAATGCGACCTTTCTGCCCAAAGAGTTTCGCGCCTATCTGACTCATATGGATAGGATTGATATCACCTGACAGGATGCCATAGCTCCACGTCTCGTCTTTCGTCGCAGAGACCTGTGACAGCGACTCGCTCTTCTCAACCTCGAGGTTTGTAAAATCGCAATAACCGGAGTAGCGCTGAAGGATGTCCTGTGCAGTAGTGTCGTGGTTGCGTGTGTTCTTCGTGGAGTAGATCACGATGAGTTCCTTCCACACCGCTTGAGCGCTCTCATTATGCCAGATCTCGAGGCTGCAGACTAAGTCAGTGCCTCGCTTTTGGTTAGCTACACATCCCCAATAGTTTCCTTGCATTGAGAAGGAGGAAGGAGATGTGTTGGAGAGAAATTCCTTGAGCAGTTTCTCATGTAACACTTCGAAGTAACTTCTCAGATGCAGCGAGCCGATGGCAGAGATTGGAAAAATTGGATGAGAAATCAATGAAACAATGAATTGCTGTCCAAGGACGTGGGGGAGGACGTGCATCAGAGCAGAGGATGGCTCTGAAGTAACTGGCGTGTATTCGCACAGGCGTTGGAACTCTTCTTTCTCCTTCGCAGTGAAATGCATTTGATCGACTTTAAAGGAGATCTTAGGTTGAATTTCTTTACTTTGAGAATTTTCTTGTGTTGGTTCGACTGTTTTTGCTTTCTTAGCGAAGAGACCAGAGAGAAAGATCTTATAGACCGGAGGAAGATCATTTCGTGTCTTTGCAACGATTTTAGATTCTAATTGAAGTAAAATCTTTGACAACATCGTTCTTAGAAGTAAAGTACCAATCACTAATAGAATTAGATTGATAAATGGTCGTGCTTTGTCCAGGGAATCTATCATGTAGTAGTTGTGCCCTTTAAAAGATGTGTTTGAAAGCTTTTCTTTAACAAGGCGCTACACAATACAACAAGTCCTTTGCAAAACATTACATCACACGTCATAGTTCTTCCTCTCTCATTCCCTCATTATTACTCATTATCTCATTACCTCATCATTGCTTCTTCTAATCGGATTACAATGCTAACAAGTCTTTGTAGATCCTCTTCACGAGCTATCTTTGTGAATGTTAGGGCAGAAGGGAGATTGTTTTTCTCAGGTACAACCACTGCAAACCCGGAGACAGTGAAGGAAGAAGAAGAAGCCTCTCATCAGATTCCTATTACTGAGGCTCTTCGACATGCTCAAGCCTCTGAGATGTTTCGAAGATCTTATCTATTTGGACAAAGAGCTCAAAATAGAGTCTCTGTGAGTGATATTGATGATCTGATGATCGCCAATAGATCTCGTCCGTCACTATTGCTTGGTGTGCTGCAGTTCAGTGGAGCGACTCTTGGCATGGTATCCCGAGTACTACCGAAGGATTGCTCGAATAATCTCAACCAAGTGGTACAAGAGGCTACCATACAACAGTTTAATGACATTATTCGTGATTTACAGCATCAGAGTGACTGTGAAGACACCAAAGAGACCATCAAGTATCATCGTGATCTAGAAGCAACTGACGTCACTGCCAGCCAGGCGAAGACTAATACCACCAATGAAACCTCGGGTATTGATACAGTGACGATTGCAGCGACCACTGCGCTGTACAATATCCTCAAACTCTCTAAAACCTTGTGAGGCTTGTTCTTCGACTTAGAGCTGTTATCTACTAGAATCTACTCTAATAGAATGTAAGATTAATTAAGATGAGAGAGAGAGAGAGAGAGAGCTTTGCTTTTACTCTCCTGTCATCCTATTCATTCATAATAAATAATAAATTACACAATTTATACAAAGTACATCTTATCAATGTCAGATAAGAAATAATAGAAATAATTCAATAAATTCATACAGAAACACTACTACATACCACACCTTATAATATAGACACCACATACTAACCACTTTCTATACATTTACCATCCTCTACAACACATACTCACTGATCTATTCCTCCTTCACACTCGCACTCTCAATGGTCTTTAGCTTCTGAATGACCTTCACCTGCTTCTTCCTCTCCGCCTCTAAAGCGAGGATCTGAGTCTCTAGGTTGCGCTCCTTATTAAATGACACGATCTTCAACACGTCAACCGAGTTACGCGACAGAGCGATGATCATCCCTAAGAGAATACATCCCACACAAGGGATGTAGGGGTAGTAGAAGCACAGGTCCCAGATCGTCGACGTCACTATATTCGTCTCAATGAGAGAGCGGAAGGGACTGAGATTGCTCGCATCATCGACGAAGGGACCACACGCGTCACTGCAGATGACAGCAGGGTAGTTGCTACTGTACATCTTCGCATAGGACGATGATGTGTCAATCGTGCAGGTTTCAGTGTTCGCGTCATACGTGCCGTCCTCACACAGTCCGATGTATTTATCTTGGATGTCGCAGGACTTCGCGAAGGTCTTGGAGGAGAGGAAGTATGCAGTGGACGTGGCTCCGATAGCAAGGTAGGTGAAGAGGTAGAGACTGCTATAGACGAAGCCCGCCTTCTGCCCCGCCCACTGTCTGCTGGGCTTGCAGTACCACCTCCTTAACACGAACTTCTCAAACTTGAAGCCGATGAAGAAGTGCAGAGGTAGGAGGAGGTAGAGTAGAGGACAGAAAGGAAGTGCGATGAGCATCAGACCAGCGAAGTTCAGTCGTTTGATCATGGTAGAAGCAACCTGGAACTCTGTCTTCTTCACCCCACCACTAGAGGCTTTTTCTTTCTCCTTCTCCTTGTTATTCGCTGTCGAGGATGATGATGTGGCGGCGGAGCTTCTTCTTCGAACACTCGAATGACTTTCCCTACGATTATCATTATTATTGTTTTCTTCGTCTTTCTTCTCTTCTCCCTCTGATATAACCGCTGTATTGTTATTAGTGGAAGGTATGGATGATGTAGGGTAATATTTCTCGAGGAGGTGGTATCCCAGAGGTGTGGCATAGAAAGATATCAGATCGAGTAACCACGTCACCATTACAAGAGTAAAGAGACCTGATGACACTTGATCAAAGCGACAGTTGAAGGCAGTGCTCAGCTGCACTGACACGCTGTTCCGCAGGTCTGGTTGTGACGCCAGCAGCAGAGGATCAGCGAGGAGGAGGTAAGAAGCTGCGAGAATAAGGGCGTTAAGGAGGTTAGAGACATACAGTCTGAATAAGACGATGTTAGCGATGGTCTGAGCAGAGTCCCAGGCTTCGTACTCCGTCAGCTTCTCTAAGATCGTCGGAGTGATTCCATTGATAAAGTTGAGAATAATCGTCACAATAAATGCTGTAAAGTTACGAAGGAAAGAGATCTGACTCGCTGAGTCAGTGATCGCTGCTGATGAGATCGTCACATAGATGATGACGGAGAAGGAGGCGCCAACGAGGAGGAGATAGTAGCACATGCCTAAGAATCGACGGATACTAATCTTAATCTCCTCTGACCGCGACCTCTTCTTCTTCACTCCTGCAGTGGCGGTCTCGTCTAACAAGAGGAGGAATTTATTCGCGAGAGTGCCAGCATACTCGTCCACGTCATTGGTCGAGGTCAGAGCATTGTCCCACACGGCCAGTACCTCCTTGCTGTACTGACGTGAGTTCTCTCCCTCTAAAGCAGTGAGGTGTTTCGCGATCTTGTCTTCCTCTGCCACCTTCAGACAGATGGTCACTAGGAGGATTAGGAGAGGGGCGAGCACCATGACGTCATAGAGCAAGCCCTCGTCAGAGGAGAAGGAAGACAGTGCCATGACGTAAGGCAGCTGTCCAGAGAAGGAGTAGATGATCTCCCAACTCACTCCTCGATTCGCGAGATTGATGATGTGGAGGATGAGACACACTGCCTCCACTGCTGCGATGATGAGCGACTGCAGGAACCTGTCAAAAACCACGTCAGAACAAAGGCAATTTATGAAATGAATCTTTGACTTACAAATAGCGATAGAAGGAGAAATATGACGTCACCGAGGCTCCAAATCTCGCTTGTATGGAGCGAATGTCTCTCTTGAGCGGTGTGAGGTGTGAGAGGAAGTCGAAGACAGCGGCGAGGAGATTCTTTCCCTTGAGAAGATCGTCAAAGGTTATGACGACGTCATCATCGTCATTGTCAAATAAGAGTTGTTTTCGAAGTTCTTCTGATCGTTTTTGAAGGTCATCTCTTTCTTTCAGTTTATTTGCGTTAAGTGTGTTGAGAGGATTCGCAGCGCCTAACAGCAGTCCTCCGCCATTAGCTACCGGCCTCCTCCTCAACTCCTCCTCTAGAGCGACTTTATCCTCTTCTAAGACAGTGAATTTACTCTCTAAATCGTTAAATTTCCCTTCGCTTTCTTTCAATCGAGTCTGCAGTCCTTGCACTAGGCGGTAATAGTCATCCAGTTGGTTCTGCAGAACATTAGACTTCTCAGCTAGTTTCTGAGTTAATTCCTTCTCATCATGAAGTAATTCATGAGATAGTTTGATCTCTTCCATGGAGTCCTCGTGGTAGAATGGTTGTACTGTGTTGTCTTGTTCGTCGCTGTGATTGTTATTTCCTCGTCTCACAACACCTCCTCGACTTCCTCGAAGTGGCAATACTCCACCACCACGCAGAAGCTGAACATTATCTGCTGTCTCATTGTGAAGTTGCTTGGCCCAGTGATTAGTCTCCTGAGTGATTTTATCGATTTGTGCTTGAATGTCGTCAACAATGTCATCGACTTTATCCTTCTCTCGCCAGAGTTGTTTGTTCTGCCCTTTGGCAGGTATTTCTTCTGGAAATATCTTCTTCATTATTGATATGTTAGATCATGAAGGAGAGAGGGTAGTTATTATTTATTCGAATATCGCGCAATAAAAAGTTTAACGTTAGTGTTGTGCACTGGGGCAAACAGAGTGGGGATTGGATTTTCCCCACAATTCTCTATTCTTATTTTAGGAGAGAGAAGAAGGCATAAGATTGTTTAGTTCGCTACTCTAGTGAGGTGCTTACATCAGGCAGTTGAGTTTATTGACAAAAAACATTAAGACGTTATCGCTCTAAGTCGAATGTCAAATACCTGAGTGAACGAGTAACTCAAGACAAAAGTTATTGTCAGAAAAATTGTGTAGTTTCTTGTATTCAAGTGAAGGGTTAACCTCCCTCGAACTCAATTTTCGTTTTCTTCTTTCACTATTGTCTAGCGTTACTACTCAAATTCAGCATTATATGCAGCCTTTTTCGTTTCAGTTGAGTCTTTCCGAATCTTGTAGCCTTGAAGGATCTTAAAGAGCCCCAGTAGTATAGATGTTAGGAAATATCGGAGAGAGGAAATGGGAAGAGAATTTCAGAGAGAAATCAATCAACTTCTAACTAACAATCTACACAATTTAATTGCAACATCAGAAAACTTGAACTCTAACTATGTCAGTTGAATTTGTTTCTAAGAATCCTTCCAACGAGGAAGCGCCAGCTCACTCCACTACGGCAGCGGAGGAGAAGATAGAGTACTTTGATGCAAATCCTCCAGTTTCTGAGACTTCTTATGCAGAGAAAGTCCTTCAAGTAATGAGGAAAGCGACTAACAACGACAATCTCTCTCTAGTAGAGGGAATGATCTTATACGATAATTTCGTTCACCGACTCTTGACGTAAGTCGTCGTCTTCTTTTGATGATTGCTGCTTATGTTCTGATTCTATTAATTAGAAATGAAACGAAGAAGCCTATTCCTAAGGCTCACTCGAATAAGAGAGAGGTATTAATCCACGAGGAGGATAACGAAGAGAATCGAGCGAAGGCGGATGCAAAGGCAGAAGAACTCTTGAAAGAACTTGAAGAAGAGAAGACCAAACAATTGAAACAAAAGAATAAGAAAGGGAAGAAGAAATAATAATCTGATTCGTGTGTCCGCGCGATGTCTGGATATATATTGTATATTATTACTAACGTTCCTTTCTCTCATAATGTCATCGATCTTATCAGAATGACATCAGTCGTACTGAGGCACAATCGCTTTCATTAAATTAATGTTACAAATAAAAACTCCAATGATATCCTTCACTTCCTCTACACTACCCACACTGCGAACAGTCGATGCAGTGGGAATGACATCACCTCAAAATCTGACAGAAATTATCTCGTTACTAACACAAAAGACTCTCTGACTCATCTAACGGGTTTGATGTGCTTCGCGAGCAGGAGAAAGAGGAATCAAAGACCTCTGATCCTCCTCGTCTCCCCCCTCATCGTCACTGCGACTATGCAGCCTAGCAATCTTCCCTAACTGGGCATTACATTGGTCGAAGTAACCCATCTTTGCTAGATTATAGGCTACGAAACCAGCAAGAGAGATGGTGTAGCCGAAGGCTTGACTAGAGGTTATGATCTCCTGATAGAAGAGCACTCCTATCACCACCATCATAATATTCCTCACAGTGCCGAGGATCTTCATCGACAGCGAGGAAGTGTATTGAATGACAAAATATGTGATGAAATTTACTCCAATACCAGTACAGGCAGCAACTAAGAAGGTTCCAGGGTTTTCTAACACTACTTGGAAGGAACCCTTCTCATACATTGTCGGGAACTCGAGGAAGAGCGAGGCAGAGAACAACCAGAAGGCAGAGGCAGGCGCCAGGACGTACTGACTTTCGATCACTCCGAATTTCAGTTGTTGCAGGAAGAATTGAGTAATGACAAGTCGAATGGCTTCAGCGAACTCTGACAGGAACATGATGAAGATGCCCATGAGGTTGAGGTGTGGTGTGCCAGAACACGTAGTCGCTGTGCCCGCAGAGATTACGAGAACGGAGATGCAGACAGGGAGGGTAACAATGTCGATGTTAGCAAGATAGCCAGTAAGCATAATGATGACAGGTGTGAAGGACTTGAGCATCTGAATGAAGCCAACGTCTAAGTAGAGGTAGACCATGTTTCCAAAGGTTAATGTCAGAGCGAAGGACAATCCAACCGGTAGAACTCGTTTATACCATAGAACTCCTTCAACAGCATCTAATTTTTGAAGTTTGACTACTTGGAAGTACACTAATGCCTGTGCGAAGAGACCTGAAGCCAAGACACCTAAACCTGACAAAAACATCGGATAAGGGAAGTGCAAAGACTTCAAAATATACTGATTGATCATAATCAATGCTGGTCCAATGAACAAGTAAATTGCAATCACAACAACTGCCATAAAATCCATCTTGCTTTATATGGTTTGTCTTAAAAGATTCACAAAAAACGAAGAGAAAAGAAAGAAAATGATCGAAAAACCAAGCACCGTAGTAATAATAGATAAGACTCCCTCAACAATCCCCAAAGAATCGAATCGTTCTGGTGGTTAGATGGATCTAAAGAGTCCAACCAATCCCAATCCAAACAAAACAAAGTGTCTCGTCTCTCTCACTCACTATCGATTCAGCGGATCTCGATTTAACGGATCGAAAAGTGAGAAGCTTTCTTGAAAAAAGCGCTTTTTATGGTGTTCTTTTAATAAGACATCGCATGTTCTGCAGGATTCGATGATTGCTATAATAATAGCTCATAAGAGATCTGTTAAGATCTTACTCCTTCTTCTGCTCCAAACACTTGTCTTTTACACTCTACAATCATCTAGTACCTTCTTTCCGAAATTCTCTCAAATCAAAATGAAAGTTGCTTATGAAAGTCTTGCGAAAACTTATACACGTCTTCATAATTTTAATCATTTGAGTTCGATCACCTCATGGGATTCCTCCGTCAATATGCCAACGAAAGGTGCCGAAGCTCGTGCTAATGCTTTAGCTGAGTTACAAGTACTCATGCATGAGATTAAATCAGATCCTAAGATCAAGGATTTGATCGCTGAGGCCGAACAAGATTCTTCTTTGACCACTGAAGAGAAGGCCAATCTTCGTGAGATCAAGCTCGACTGGACCTTGAGTAACTGTCTGCCAAAGGAGTTGGTCGAGCGTCAGTCTCTTGTCACTGCCAAGTGCGAGCATGAGTGGAGAACGCAGCGAGCGAAGCATGACTGGGAGGGCTTCTCAGCGAACCTCAAACCTGTCGTGCAAGTCTCCATCGAAGAGGCTAAGATCCTCCAGTCTGTCCTTGGTACAGAGACTCCTTATGATGCCTTGATGGCTAAGTACGAGCCAGGTCAGTCCTCTGCGCGCATTCGTAAGCTCTTCGGAGAGTTGCGGCCAAAGATTTCAGCCCTCATCAGAGAAGCGCGAGACAAGCAGGCGAAAGAGGAGTTTACCCGACCTATAGGTCCCTTTTCCACCCAGAAGCAGAAGGAGCTAGGATTGGAGGTGATGGCGCTGGTTGGCTTCGACTTCGAGGGCGGCAGACTCGACGTCAGCAAACATCCCTTCTGTGGCGGTGTGCCGGAGGATGTGCGCCTCACCACCCGTTACAACGAGGAGGACTTCATTCAGAGCTTGATGGGCGTTATCCACGAGACAGGTCATGCCCGCTACGAGCAGAATCTGCCGAGAGAGTGGCTGAGTCAGCCTGTGGGCAAAGCCCGCTCCATGGGCATCCATGAGAGTCAAAGTCTCTTCTTTGAGATGCAGATGGGACGATCAGCAGAGTTCCTTCGTCTCATCCAGCCTCTCATCGTGAAGCACTTCGGCGAAGATCCTGCTTTCGAGCTGGACAACCTCGTTAAGCTGTACACACGCGTTAAGCCAGACTTCATTCGCGTCGACGCAGACGAACTAACATATCCTCTCCATGTCATCCTTCGCTTCGAGATCGAAGAGGCTTTGATGAATGAGAAGATGACAGTGGACGACATTCCTCGTGTCTGGGCAGAGAAGATGAAGGAATACCTTGACGTAGACACCACCAACAACTTCAAGGATGGATGCATGCAAGACATTCACTGGCCTCTCGGAGCATTTGGTTACTTCCCTACCTACACATTAGGTGCGATGTATGCTGCACAGTACGCGCACTTCCTCAAGCAGAAGTTTGGTCCGGCGGAATTCAAGCGACGCATTGAGACCGGCGACTTCGCTGACGTCTTCACCTGGCTCAGAGAGAACATCTGGTCTAAGGGAAGACTTCTACAGACTGAAGATCTTGTCACACAAGCGACAGGCGAACCTTTGAACCCTGACTACTACCTCGAACACCTCCGATCTAGATATCTCTAAATTAGGCACTGCACCTAACTAGCATCGTATAATATGATAATTAAGATGACGTAGCCATCACACTTCCTACTATATCACTTATATATGTAGAAGACAGGATGTATAGTATATAGCCTAGCATAGATAGCATAGGATGAAAGAGTAATAATGACATGATTGATGTGTAGGACAAATAAAGGAATTGTTTTAATGAATTAAAGAATTGCTTAAGAGATGAGATACGTCAGATTACTTCTTCTTCCTCTGATTGCTACTACCACTAACACTATTATTGTTATTGTTATTATCTTTCTTATTGTTCTTCTTTGTCTTCGGCGGTGGAGTGACGTCATCCTCATCATCATCGTCCTGTAATAAGTTGTTGATGACGTCAGGGTTCACGTTATCGAGGTTAACATCTTGTAGACGATTGACGAAGGAAGCAAAGTCAGTGAAAGACACTGAGTCAGAGGGCAGGTCAGCGATGTATTGGTTCACCTCATCCTCTGTGCACAAGCCTATAGGGTAAGATGACGTCACTAAAGGAGAAGATAGAGACGAGTGAGTAGATGACGTACCTCCTGCGACGAGTTCTTGTAGTTCTCCCCACTTCGCCAGCTGCGAGCGAGTGACGTGCGACTTACCTTTAGACAATTCCTTAAACTATTGTAGAGCGAGAGACAGTCCACTGTAACGAGAGAGGTAGAATACACTGCACTTACGTCACTTACCATCTGTTTGAGATCTTCCTCCCAGGCTGCTTCCTCCTGTGCGTCATCATAGTCTTCGTCATCGTCGTCACCTTCTTCATCATCATCATTATCATCAGCACTACCTTGTTCTACTGCTTCCTCTACTTTCTTCGTCTGACGTTGCAGCTGTTGTTTGGAAGAGATGACGTCAGCTGGTTTGGGCTTCTCAATGACATCACTGTCATCATCATCATCATCGTCGTCGTCGTGAGGACCGGAAGGGAGTTTGCTATGGTCGATGACGTCATCGATGCGATCTATGATGACTTTGAACTGGTCGAAGGAGAGGATGGCTTGGTCAGCCTTCGCATTCGTCACTCCTCCTTCCTCTATCGCCTGAGCCAAGGACTCCTTCGTCAGAGCGCCGAGTTGCAGCATCTCTTGCAGCTCAGTCCAGCGAAGGAAGTCCACGAGCCTCAGACCAGAGCTAGAACCAGCCACGTCAGCACCAGCCTTCCCCTTGCCAACACTTCCTCTTCTAAGACCGTCGAAGGTAGTGCGGAGGTCGTCTTCGAGTGAGGCGGGTTTGGCCATGGCGCCTGACTCATTCTCGTAGAGTAGTTCGACCTCCTCATTCTTCGCTGACGCAGGGATGACCTCAGGCATCGGATCGATCGGTGGCAGTGCCGGGTTCTTCACAGCGGCGCCAATGACTTTTGCCAGCTCAGCGCGCCTTTGTAGTGCAGCAGGTGAAGGAGGTGCAGAGGGAGTGCTCTTGCTCTTCTGCTGCACCTCCTCTTTCTCTTGCTTCAACTGATGACGTCGACTGAGTTCGTCCAGCACAGTAGAGAACTCGCGATACGAGAGCTTCGTCGGGTCCTTGATGCCTAGTTCCTTCGTCACCTTGTCTATGGTGTGTTTGTTCAGAGTGGCCGAAAGACCGAACAACTCATCTGCGCCTTCCATTTGCAAGAGATCCATGAGATTGGCATGCCCTCGCTATACAGCAGATTAGCCCATCAGATGCGACGTCAGAGGTGAGACTATTGGGGACTCTTACCTTGCCAGTGAGCTCTTGGAAGATTGACTTACGTAGATCCTCTAATAACTCCTCATCCGACACCTCCTTGTTCTCTTCTTCCTCATCATCTTCCTCGTCTTCTTCCTCTCTCCTAGCATTCTTATCGCCCTTCTTCTTCTTCTTCTTCTCTTCTGCGATGACGCGATCTCCGAACTTGCTCTGAGCAGGCAATGGAGAAGAGGAGGTGGAAGAGGAGGTAGCAGTAGAGGTAGAGGTAGAGGTAGAGGCTTTGGCTTGAACGACGTCATTGAGTAAGTTGATAAAGGTTTGGAACTGTGGGAACTTCATGACATCATCGCTATCCTCGGACAATTTCATCTTCTTCAAGACAGCGCTGACGTCAGCCTTTGTCAGAGCCGTCTGAGTGAGTATGTCAGCGAGGATGGGCGATCTCATGAGCTTGCGAATGAGAATCTTGTCAGACTTCGCTGACTTTAGCTGGTCGAAGATGTATTGAGTCTTCTCCTCCACGTCACCTTCTCCCTCTTCCACCTCCTCAGCTCCTTGACCACTGACGTCATCGCTGTCTTCGTCGTTCTTCTGCACCTCTTCAGTGGAGGAGGCAGGGCTGCGTTGGTGTCGTTGGGCGAGGGCAAGGGCATTGGCGACGAGTTTCTTCATGTCTAAGAACTGGTCGAACGTCATCGAATTCGGCTGACGTTTGTTCTGCACCTCCTTCCAAAGCACCGTCAAGGTAGAGGCTGACATCACTTCATCCTCTAACATCTGTCGCACTTCCTCTAATCCCTTGAACTGCTCGAAGCTAATGACGTCAGAGCGAGTCTTGCCCTTCAGAGCATCGAACTGCTTTCTGGCGGCGATCTTAAACGCCGGGGAATTCACATTGGACAACTCTTCCTGCATCTCCTTCGCATTGTCTGGAGTGACGTCAGCGTCGTCTTTGCTGGCGTTGTTGTGGTGCGTGGCGATGAGTTGTCCGAGGAGTTCTGTGAGGTTTAGGAATTGTTCAAAGGAAAGCTGACGTGGCTTGGACTGTGACGTCACTCGTGTTAAGAGGAGGTCTAAGTCAGTCTTCGTCAGCACCTTATCTTCCATCATCTCGATCATGTCATCCCACAGTCTGACGTTCTCCACTGGCAGCAGCGTCGCCTAATAAAAAAACAAAACTGTCAAGAGAGAGAATGACGTCACACAGTCATAGGGTTTACCTTGCCACGTAGCTCGTCATAGATCTCCTTGATGTCTTCCTTCGTCGGACCAGCTGCTGCGACGTCATTACCACCTTCACCTCCTTGCTGCTCCTCTTCTTCTTCCTCCTCTGCCTGTTGTAGCGAGAGTACGAAGTGTTGGAACTGCGGGAAGGTGATGACCTCAGACTTAGGGTCCATGCCAGCCTCGACGAGTCGCTGACGTAGTTGTTGTGGAGTGTAAAGACCCATCGTTACCACCTCCTTGAACTCGTCGTGTGCGAGGAGCTGCGTCAGAGTGATCGTCATGCGAGACTCGTCAGAGGCCTCCTCTGTTATAACGAGAGACTCCTTCTGCTTCTTGTTCTTCTTATTATTCGAGGTAGAGGTAGAGGTAGAGGCGATGGCGTAGAAGAGTCGTTCGATGTCTTCCTCTGAGTAGTCTGACGTCTCTTCCACCATCTCTTCCACTGCATTCGTCATATCCTCTAGTGATACCTCCTCCACGTCACCTTTATCGTTATTAGAGGTGATGGAAGTAGAGGAGGTGGTGGAGGTAGTGGTTTGAGGTAGAGGAGGGAGGCCTGTGTCATCGAGTCCATAGACGAAGTTCATTAATTTATTCGCAAAGGCGCCAAAGCTCTCCACTGTGATGTGACGTGGATCGGCCTTCACTGCATATAGCGCTCTGCTGACGTCAGTCTTCGTCACGATACCTTCTCTCATGAGGTCGCTGAGGTCAGACCAGCGATACAAGTCCGCCTCCTCGATGCTCTTCTTCCCCTTCGCCACTACATCGAACAACTCCGCCACCTCCTCTAAGGTGTAGGTGGCACTACCTCCTTCCTCCCCCTCCTCTACTACTTCTACCTCCTCTCTCTTGTTCGAGGTAGAGGAGGGAGAGGCGGAGGAAGGAGGTAATGAGGAGGTGTTGTCTGGTGTGACGTCAGACGCTTCAGTGTTTTCTTCAGCTTCAGCGATGACGTCATCGAGGAGGTCTAACAGTTCGTCGAATTGCTCATAAGAGAGCTCTGACGTCTTCGCACCTCCTTTGCCCACTACCTTGGCGACAAGGTTGTCCCAAGTGACGTCAGAGAGGAGTTTGTCTTGGAAGAGTTGTTGGATGTCGTCAGACTGCTTGAGGTGTTTAACGAGGATGGTGACGTCATCACCTGCCTTCTTGTTTCGAGGGTTTTTATCGATTAAACGATCGAACAGCTCACCGCGAGCCACTGCCACGTCATCTTCCTCTCCTTCTTCCTTCTCAGTCTCATCAGCCTCTTCATCGCTGACGTCATCATCCTCCTCATCATCATCGTCCGCTGCTTCTGCTTCTAATCGCTCGTCGATGACTTCGACGAGGCGACAGAACTCGTCATAGCTCAGCTGCACCTCCTCGTTCACTCCCTTCACTGGGCGGCCAGTGGCTTGGGCGAGAATGCCCGACCACGCCACGTCATCCAACACCCCCTCATCGAACAACTCCTTGAAGTCCTCGCTCTCTCTGACGTCACTGGCCAAGACAGTCTTGACTGACGTCACCGGGGCGTTCTTCTTGTTCTTATTCTTTGTGCTCTGACTCAGTCGCTGCTGATGACGTGTTCTCAGTTCTTCGAATAATTCTTGTCTCGCTGCTGCGATCTCTTCCTCTGATGGCTCTTCCTCGTCATCTTCATCGTCCTCGTCGCTGACGTCATCCTCTTCTTCTTCCTTCACCTCATTCTTGCTCTTCTTAGAGGAGGTGTTAGAGGTAGTCGCTGCTTCGACGTCATCGCTATCATCGGAGTCATCATCATCGCCGTTCTCGGCGATGAGCTCATCGATCTTCTCGAGTACGTCAGAGAATTGCTCGAACGTCAGTGCAGCGTCCTCTACCTTGCCTGCACCTCCCTTCCCCATCACCTGACGTAGGATGGCATCTAACTGAGCCTCGGATACGTCACCATCCTCTAAGAGTTCCTGGATGTCGTCACTCGCCTTCAAGTCTCTGACGCGAATCGCCTCCACGTCAGCACTCTTCTTGTTCTTCTTCGATCGAGACACGTCAGCGAGTAACAGTTCATTGAAGAACTCCCGACGAGCTTCTAGCATATCCTCCTCAGTGACGTCATCGTCTTCATCCTCGCCGTCTTCCTCGTACTCCTCCTCTTCCTCTTCCTTCTGAGTAGAGGTAGTTGCAGAGGGTGCGATGACGTTGCTCTTAGCAGGGGTTTGAGATGACGTCACTTGTTGTTTCTTCTTCGTTGAAGCTTCTTTATCCTCTTCTTCAACCTCCTCATCGTCATCGTCATCGTCTGTGTCAGTGTTGAGGTCGTTCTCGTATTGCTTGTATGCTTCCTCCACCACGTCATCGCATGCTAAGAGAATCGCTTTAAACTGATCGTAGGTGACGTCAGCAGTCTTCAGATTGACATTCTTCCCAAGCACTGACGTCACAATCTGCTTCCAACGATCTTCATCGAGGATGTTCTCGTTGAACAGCTCAGAGATCTCTTCCTCTTTCCTGACGTCAGCGAGGCGCGCCTCTTTCTTTCCCTGCCTCAAACGATCGAACATCGCCTGACGTTCTTCCTCCGCCCAGCTCTCATCATACACGTCATCATTGCCTTCACTTCCTTCCTCTCCCTCCTCCTCCTCGTCCGCACCTCCTGCGAGGCGATCGATGCCGTCGATGATGTCAGCGAACTGTTCTACCGTCACTACCGTGTTCTTCGCCTCTTTGTCAGTTGTGAGGGGTTTCTTGAGAACGTCAGAGGCAAGAGAGAGGATCTGTTCCTTCGTGATGAACTCTTCCTCGATCAGTCCTTTGATCTCCTCCCACTGCAGTACTGCATGCAACGTCACTTTCCCTTGTTTATTCTTCAACTGCTCGAACTCAT
>VFQN01001217.1_pt1 | contig 44318 bp, 42 predicted proteins | sample 3512371 | NCBI WGS metagenome assembly VFQN01 (sample SAMN10412370, study PRJNA504923) | tailings metagenome | isolation source: Replicate 2 from Balatoc abandoned mine | place: Philippines: Itogon, Benguet | collected 2017-08-28 | reverse complement strand
AGCTGAGCAAAATTATTCAAGCTGTTGACACACTCAATCTCATCTGAAATCTTACTTCCTTCACCTTCACCATCAACAGTCGACTGGAACTTTAACTGTCCCAAATGCAAAATACCCGCAACAACATCGAAAAGTGCAGTTTGATCATCGCCATTAAAATTTAGAATAGACATAGCCTTCTTTAACTCCTGGAACTCCCAGGCATCATCAACTCCCTCAAGAGTGAAAACCGCTCCCTTTGCGGTGTATTCATAATCTCGGATAGACATCAGTTGCCAACGACGGCGCTCCTCTTCTGACGCCCCTGCAGTCAACTGATAAAAGATATGAAAATTTCTTTCGCCATACTGTTGCCAGGGAAGCCGCACCTTCTCAAGAAGGTAAGTACTAATACTTCCACCGATAAGCACTCCTCTTTTACTGAATTCTAGCTCGATGAACTTTCCGAACCTACTACTGTTATCGTTGCGAAGCGTCTTCGCATTGCCAAATGCTTCTAAAATCGGATTAGATTGTAAGACTTTATCCATAATACTGCCAAAAGATTGGTCAGGCGAAGAACTGGAATTTCCCACAGTAGTCAAGTACTTTAACACAATTTTCGTGGATTCAGTTTTCCCGGCCCCACTTTCACCACTGATTAAAATGGACTGATTGGCTGAGATTTGAGTGCCTTTCGCTTTCTTCTCAAACGCACCATATCCATGAACAACGTTCATCATATCACGGTAGGCAGCATCAGCAATAGCATATACATGTGGAGGGAGAGGACTACCAACGTCTACTCCTTGCGATCTTAACAACCCAGAATTATAATAAATTTGGAGGGTTTCCTGAGTGTAAAGTGCCAATCTTTTAAATGGATTAACCGCAATTAGGATAGGCCCTGTGTATGTGTAAATTTCATCACGACTATAGCGAATCTGAAGAGAGTAAAGGATAGCTGGTTCATGTAGATGAGGGAGATTGATCAAGTTTTCCACTGCAGACTCCGTAAAGTCATTTCTCAATTTAACTTCAGGTACATCTTCGCTCTTACTCTCAACTCTACGAACATTGATTAGAGAAACAGATAACAATAGAGATCTTACTTGAATATAAATGGATGCCCATCTTCATCATTTAGGAAATAAGTTGTGGTATTTTCTTCCACATTCTGAAAATAGAGTTATTTTATCTGTACAAGAGGATCCGAGTTTTCTACCTTGTTGATTACAAAACCAGGAATCCAGGCTTGATCAGATTTCAAGTCTTTAATCCAGACTTCAGATCCTATTTCCATAATTCTCCCGTCAAAGGATAGAATTCAAATCGAGCGAAGGCTCGTGGAACAAGGTTTACTTATTTTCGGTTGGATTATTTTCCACCGAAACCTACCGACTAATATTTCTCTTTTTGAAGACTCGACAAGTTGAAACGTTCAGCGAAAAAAATTGAAATCATGGGACTTTGCATTGGGAAAGCTGCTCTTCTCGGGGAAGTTTATCCTTTTACTAAGCGTAAGTCGCACCATTTTTAAGTTTCGCGCGATGTCTGATTGACCCTGCAGTTTCGAAGGGAGCGGTTCTGAAAATAACGACGGTACTACTCCGAATTGATGTCTTGTGTGTAATGACTTCCTTTTAGGCTTATCATAATATCTCTGATGGATTTGGTATTTCTCTTTCAGAGATGAGCGATATTTTGAGTGAAATCAATGACTACCTGCAGATGTCGAAGGAAAGTGTGAGATTTTTAGTAAGCGGACTTTTTAGAGTATTAGATTCGGATAATAATGGGCTTATTGATGGTTTAGAAGCCCTTTCTGTGCTGGCGGTGATTTCTGGAATGTTTCGTGAGGATATTGTGGCGTATATTCTCTCTCTATATGATTTTGCAAATCTTTCTGGACTGACCTATGACGAAATTATATTGACCTTAAAGTCTTGTGTGAACGGCCTCTTGAAGATCCAACTCCTCGATCCAAATTCTAAATGTGTATTATCAATACCACAAGATAGAATTTATGACGAGATAGCTTCAAACCTCTTCTCTTCTATCTCCACGAATGAGTCGCTCTCCAAAAATGATAGAGTTGATATTCGAACTATTTCACTCTATTTTTCTGCGATTCCTGAAATAACCGCTTGGTTAGAATTTTTTAATAACTTAGATTCGAATAATCATCTGGGTAACTATCGAAACCTTGAGAAGCTCTCTGCTTTACGGCTATTAAGTGGCTCGGAACCGAGTGAATTAGCTCTCAGAATAGATCCACCAGTTTTGATTCGATCTGCTTCGTTAGTAGATCAAACATTGCAATGGAAGTCTCAAGTCACGTTGCTCTCCCCATTTAACTATGCCAATTCCTCCATCAGTCATGACACTCCATCTGATGAAATATCGAAGACCTGGATTTATGGGTTAGAAAGCCGTCGAGGGTTGGCCAAAGTCGACTATACCAAGCTTGACGAACTGGTTTACTTCACCGGCCGCTACGTTTTAATCTATTCGCACCAGAAAAATACACAGAAAGTTTTTACGTGTCATCGTAAAGATATTGCACAAGTTCAACTGCATCGAGACTCAAACACCATCGTATCGGCAGAAGTTGGAGATGATCCGATGATTTTTGTGTGGAGTTGTGAATCTTTGGTGGTTCAGCAAAGCTTTCAAGCTATTGGAAGTACAACAGTCAGTGCATTATCCTTCTCCACGGAAGGAACTCGTATTCTTTTTATCGATGAAAACTTTGTGAAGAATATTACTCTCTGGGATTGGAAGATAAATGAAATTATTTTTCGAGGATTAATTGACGCTTCGATTGTTTTTTCGTGCTGTTTGTTGGCACCCGATCGATTTGCTATTGCGGCCGATGATCAGGTGAAATTCTGGAATAAATACCACGAAGGATTCACTAATAAGCAAGCTATCTGGATAAATAATCGACAACCAGAGATCGTCTCTGCTATGACTCGCACTCTTACAGGAGATAATTTAGTTTGTGGTTCGGTCACTGGAGCATTACTGTTATTTCACGGACATTCTTGTGTTCGTTATATTTCAGCGCATTCTGGAACTATCACTTCAATAATTCAAAGTCGAGATGGCTACATCACAGGAAGCAAAGATGCGCGAATTCGTATGTGGACAGTAGCTCTGGAACCGAGATTTCTTTTCGATATCTCAAAGTTTAGTTCCGTTCCTATTATCCTCTCACTTTCCCTTTCCCTGGATGCAAGTATGATCGTGTTTTTAACTCTGAATTCAGAAATTTTTGAAATTTCTGCGCTGGATGGATCTGATCTACGAGGTGGGCCAGTGGTACAAGGTCATCGGCAAGGTGCGATATACGATTTGGACACTCATCCTGGCAAGTTGGAGGCTGTCACTGTGGGAAGTGATAAAACATTGCGAGTATATGATTTACATCTTTGTACGCAAATCAAACTCGCTAATCTTGGCTTTGAACCGACCGCAGTTGCATACAGTCCTCTTGGTGACACAATCGCAGTTGGATCGAATTGCTCTCAAGGCAACGATTATAAATTCGTCATTCTTAGCGAAGAGTCCCTCAGTATACTTCACGCAGCTAAGGATTCCGAGGCTATAGTGGCTTGTGTCAAGTACTCAGTAGATGGTGAGATATTGGCTGTAGGTTGCACTGACGGGGACATCTTTCTCTATTCGGTCCCGGATGATTTTGACCTAATCTGCAAATGTTCACGGCATAGGAAGGCAGTGTTCGCATTGGATTTTTCTCTCGAGGGAGAGTGGCTCCGAAGTAATTCTATTGATGGCGAAATTTACTTTTTCAGTGTCGATGACGGATCTTTGCAATCCAATCTTGCTTCGATGCGTGATGTTAATTGGGCAACTCAAGATTGTATCTATAGTTGGCATACAAAGGGTATCCATGGCTCAATTGGTAGTTCAGACGCGATTGTGGCTTGTTCGTCCTCGAATTTGGAAAATCCTTCCATCGTTGCAGTAGGTTCTGCTTTGGGTTCTTTTAGAGTTTTCCGTTACCCTTGTGTCCATGACAACGCAGATTTCATCAACTTTCAGATTCATACAAGTAAAATTGTGAAAATTAGATTTACTTTTGATAATTCCTATATTTTGAGTTGTGGGTCCAGGGACCGATGCCTCATTCAGTTTCAATGCAGGATTTCTACACGAATTGACATTGAATCGACGCCAACTGCTTTACCTTTCGTTTTAGACGACCTAAAAGCTTTAAAGTGTCGTGATCCTGTTTTTCCTATATGTAGTATCAATGATTTCGCCCTTAATCAAGTTAGATCGCGTGAGTTGAGCGAAGGTTTTCTTGATTTACAAGATGTTCCCAATGTATCCTTATCTGTTGAACGAGTTTACGGTTATGAAGGGATATCATGCTTGTCGAATATATTTTATACTTCACCAAATGATCTTTTGTACACATGTAGTCGCTTCGCTCTTCTTGTCAATAAGCAAACCTCGAATCAGAAGGTCTTTCAGGTTTGAACCTTTCTATTATTAATCCATGAATCATTTCTTTCTTAGGGTCATCTAAATGTCATTACGGCTATTGCGCTCAGTCATGATAAGCAATTTATCGCGACTGGAGATTTGCAAAGCGTTTTGATTTGGAATTCTGTCAATTTCGAAATTATTTTTACACCACAAGATACAAGAAATTTGCCCACAGCAGCTCTTTCTTTCTCCTCTGACCGATTTCTCATGGTTATTTTGATCGATGATTTGTACTGCATGCAAATCTATGACTGGAAATGCAAGATTTTATTGAGCAAAACCAATCTTGGAAGTGCACCAATTTACTTTTGTACTTTCAGCGACGAGTTATCCTCCGCTTCAGAAAGCAAGAGTGCAATCACTATCGGCAAAAATTACTTTCGTTTCTGGAAATCAGTAGATTCCAATTTTATTAACGGGTTTCAACCAAACTTACAAGACCTTAACTCCAGTTCAACATTTCTTAGTGCAGTAATTCTCCGGAACCGCGCGGTGGCGGGTAGTGATGACGGTTATCTGGCGCTTTTCCAAGATTTTTGTTTGCAACAAAAAGTTAAATCTCACGCTGGTGCAGTTACTTCAATCCTCTTTAACCAAAACAGTAACCTTTATTATTCCGCCGGACAAGATGGCTTTGTGAGACTTTGGAGTGATAGTTTTGAATGTATGAAGGAGTTCAATCTTGAGGGCTTTACCAAGCACACTATTACTGCTTGTAAGGCTGTCGCTGTGTCGTTTGATAGCAGTTCAATTGCGGTTGGAACCTTTGGCGCAGAGATTTTCGAAATAGATGTCCGGCGAAACCAACCAATGCATGATACACTCTGTTATAAGGGCCATAGTGGTCAGTTAAACGGTCTGGCAATTCATCCAACTCAAGCAACCTTCGCTACAACATCAGACGATGCAATGCTAAGGTAAAATATCATTCTCAAATGTAATGAATTAAAATTATTTCTGAAATTAGAATTTGGAATGCCAAGGCTTATTCGCATTTGAGGTGTCTCAAGTTGGATCTCTCATCCCGAGCCTTGGCATTTTCCCCTGATGGCTCCCTGTTGGCTGTTGGGTTCGGAAATGGAAGGAAAATCAAAGGAAAGTCTCATGCGAAAGAAGGAAGCATATTGATTTTGAGTTTTGAAACATTGAAAGTAATGCAGGAAAAGAAAGATAGTTCGCACGCAATATCTCATTTGAAGTTCTCCCCTGATGGAAAACTTTTATTGGCCGGATCTGATGATTGCTGTATTTACGTGTATGCAGTCGATGATGGATATGCTTTGAAAACGATCGTACGAAATCATGAAGCTCCAATCACTGGCTTCGATGTGAGCGATGACAGTGCTGCTCTGATATCGATAGATGAGGCCGACCGATTAGTCTTTACTACTTTGCCATTAGGATTGCCAATTCATGACTCTGAGCAGATTCTTCATAATCTTGCTGATTTCTGTATTCCAAAGCTCTGGTATGCTGAGGGTTTATCAATCTTGCAAATTGCGAAACAAGTTTTGACTTGGACATCGAAAAGCCGACACAACCCTCTCCTTGCCAGTGGTAACAATATTGGACAAATTTTTGTGAGTTCTTTTCCTTCAAAAAGATTATGTGGCGCTTTAATGATGGAGGGCCATTCGAGCTTCGTCTCCAGACTGGGGTGGTTAGCAGATGGCGAGCGGCTTGTATCAATAGGAAAATCGGATTGCAGCGTCATACAATGGAAGTTGGCTGCTTGTGGAGAGCTAGCATCACCAATCATTGGCGCTTCACACCATCAGACTCTTAAGCAACCAGAAAAGACTATTTTCCTTGAAGATGAATCTGCTTTTTGGAAAGCCATGATTACAGGTTCCTCTCATATCCCACCAAAATTGCCTCTAAAGTCGAAGGGGAAGAATATAGATTTCAATCTACAGGTAAATAAATGATCTTGCTTCTTGAAGGGTTCGTCCTTAACGCGTGGTATCTCGCAGTTTGTTGAGGGAATAGGAGGAATGGCCCTTAATCGCACCGTGAATTACAATGCTGATGGAGACATTGTCTACTTTTCAGCTAATTTTGCAGTAGTCTTCAGCAAACACCACAACGAACAAAAGTTTTATCGACAACATTCCTTCGCAATAACATGTTGTCAGCTGAATGAGAAAAGAGCTTTCGCAGCAACAGGTGATGAAGACGGTTCGATTCATGTTTGGGACTGTCGAGTTGTTACTTGTCTTTTGAAGTTGGAGAAAATTGTGATCGGCCCAGTTAAAGATATAGCTTTCTCGAAAGATGATAAAACTCTCGTTGTCTTAAGTAGCGATAATTTTCAAGCACTGCTTTTAGTTCAATCCCCGTCAGGAATGTGGAATGATGGAAAATATTCTGCTAGTGTGAATGTCGGATGTACTTGGCCAGTATCGTGGGTGACTTTTTTCGATCAAACCGAGTATCCGATAGTCACTGGCGGTGGAGGGCCTTTGAGCTATTTTAAAGTCCATAACGGATCGCTACTTAAGAAACTTAGTCGATATGATGCGCAACTGGAAGCATCTCATGATATTACCTGCGCGATAAATTTGGAATTATTAGGAAATTTATCACTTCCCACAAATACTCTAGTTTGTGGTTCATCTAAAGGCTTTTTGTATGTGACTTCTGATTCTATGAGTTATTCGCGCATCACTGCCCATGATGACGCGATCACCTCAATTGCTAAAATCCTCTCCTCTTTGCACGGTGGAAAGTTCGCAACGGCAGGTCGAGATCAAAAGATTAAATTGTGGTCATCTACCCTTGAGGTTGTAAAAACCATCGACTTAAGTAAAGTTGGTCGCTCTCTTGGAATTCACTTTATCTCACCATTATGTCTCTCGTTCCATTCAACACTGAGTATCTTTTTAGTTCACTTTAGTAACGGTTACCTGATTGAAATTTCACCAGATCTTAGTTCATACTTGTGCATTACCCAAGGGCATTATAGCGGAAAGCTTTCAGCGGTTTCATTCAACCCATCCAATACCGAGGAATACGCTTCTGCTGGAGAAGATGGCACGATACGAATTTGGAATTGGAAAGGTCGATTTTGTTCCTCAATGCAATCTGTTCCTTTCTCGTCACAAGTAATCAAATACACAAGTGATGGTCGCTACATTGTGGGCGGTTCAGGAGAAAGCAATCCATCTTTAAAAAATCCTCGAGTCGGTAAGAGTTATATATCGAAGGATTTTACTTTATTTGTTTATTTACAATTCCAGGTGTCCTTTATGTCCTTGATGTACCTTCTCTCAGTATCTCGCGAGAGGAGAAAAAGTCGAAACATTCAATTACTGACATAGCACTCTCTCAGGATGATAGCAAAATTGCAATTTCAACTTTCGAAGGCATGGCTGTGATTTGCGACTTTCAAACTTTACAAACATTGACGGTCGTGAATTTTAAGTACTCCCGACCAGCTATCTCATTGGATTTCAGCAGTGACGAGACGAAACTTAAAATAGCATTCGCGCCAGATCGCTTGGCTTATTTTGACCTCCAAGCGTCTGCGCCAATTCATGAACCCTCTGCTCTCATAGACGTTAAATGGAGGAGTCCAACTTGGATTTATTCTTGGGAAACGCAAGGTTAGTGTTTTTGATATACACTTTTTTTTAGTTTTGCTTTTTCTTTTTGAGTTTGATCTTTATCATTAGGTGTTTTTAATGAGGAATATGGAGATGTTACAGCTTTACTTGTTAAGCCTCCTCATATAATTGTTGCTTATCAAAATGGAGATCTCCGGCTCTTTTCTTTCCCTAGTATTGAGCCTCAGGTTCGTGCATTTCTCTTTTTCTTGGTTTGTAAAGATGATTTTTTATTAGAAAACATCTACTCTGATCATAAAATTGAGCTCTTTTGCATCATCAATTATCGCTCGAGATAAGGATAAGCTGTTAGTGGTCGATTCTATTGGGCGAACTTTGTTACACTTCCAAATAGTAGAGCATGACTGATGCCTCACTTGAGTTTATGGCAGCGTAAAATTTCGAAATTTCACAAGATTTTCTTTTTCAACAATGACGTCTTTTTTTCTCTTCATTTGTTTCTTGCTCACGATTTCACTTGCAGTAAGTTCAACCGATTTTGAACAAAAGGACAATGAGAGGTAAGGAAATGATGATCCAAACTATTATAACAGGGAGTTAAGATTATCCTCCGCTGAGTTGGGAATAATGGAGCTCTCAAAGTCATTACAAAATCCTGGTGCTTTGGGTGATGCGCTAGATTCTTTGAAAGATCCAGAGATCATGGCTGAGGTAGAAAGTTGTTGCTCCTTTCAGCTTTAATTTTGCCACAGGTTCAAGCTTTGATGAAAGACGAAAAATTTCAATCCGAAATGAGATCTATTCTGGACAGCCCTCAGTATAAGGCCGCTATGGCAAGAGCCAAGGTGAATTTCGAGGTGATTAATCGTAAAATGACTACTACTGTCCTTAATTGTCTCTTTAGGCGCTCTTAGAGAATCCCAAGAGCTCAGCCGAGTTGCTGAAGCTTCTTTCGGAGAAAAGTCCCTCTGAACTTTAACTCAACACAGTTCAGTCATCTGTTACATTAAATAAACAATTCCTATTTGTAAATATCTACTTTCCACTTTTCTTCTTTTTCGGATTTCCGTTGAAATTTGAAACTGAAGTTTCTCCACTCGAGATCTTGTTGGAGGGCAGTTTACCTTCATCTTTATATTTGATGAATTCCGTAGCAAAGTTAGTTACCTATTTGAAGAGATTAGCGCAAAGAGTAAGAAAGTTTTCAACATTACCTGCGGACTCGATCCTAAGTAACTAGCCAGCGTTTCTCGAATTTCGACTGCCGAATTTAAAGACATGCAAAACTCCATCAGCGTGACATCTTCGATCCCTTTGATCGATTTCAGTTGCGCAGAGCACCAATCAGCCAATTCTTTACTCATCTTTTTCCCTCCAAAGTCGCTTCGATCATTGGCCTTAGAAATCGGACGAGTTCCGGTGTGCGTTGAAAGTCGATCCACGGTGGGAACAGGGATAACTGCAGCTGGCTTGGGCGACACTTGTATCGTGTTCGTCGCCACAGTTGGGACTTCAACCCTGCTAGAAATTTTGGCTGCCCACGAGGTGCCTCGTGGCTTTTCCAAATCATCCTTTTTTGTCTTTGTTTGATTTATTTCTTCTCGCATGATTTCAGTTAATGGAACGCTCGGAACATCAGGTTGGGTTGAGGACCAAGCCGATTTGGCTTTCACCGGAACAGTAGAACCATGAGTAGCTGGCAACGATTTTAAACCCAATAGAGACTTTAGCTGAACACTCATTGCGGCAGGATTTGCCACCGTGGCAGCAGAAGGACTAGAAGAAGAGGTTGGTGTGATTACTTTCTCCTTCAAGACCTTCTGTTCTTCGACAGCTTCTTGCTGAACTTCTAGAAAACTAACTGGCTTCGTGACGTTAGTTTCTGCAGTTTTCCATACATGCTAAGGAAAAATGATAAATCTCACAAATTGCGAGACAGAAATAACTTACTACCTTTGGTTTTGAGTCCGTCAACTTGGAGTCTTTCTTCAAATTTTCTTCAGTGGATTCGCTAGGCACGAGTTTTGGGGCGGGAGCTATTTCCGGCTCCTTTGATTTCCTCGAAATTCCAAGAATTTGCTTCGCGTAGTCACTCTTATCAACTGCTGGTTTGATCGCTTCAGGAACTACAGCAGCGGAATGTACTTCAGCATGTGGCTTCTCTTCTTGAAGAGATGCGGAAACATTAAGTGACGAGGCAGTAACACCTTGTTGATGAAGAGAATCAAACTTAGGGATTTCTGAAATAATCGCTGAAGTTTCTGTATGGAGTAAGCTGGAACGGAGAAGTTGACTGTTGCCCAACACCAAAGACGGCTTATCTTGGATGAGTGATCTCTCAAATTCAACTGAGGAAATTCTTCGACTGCTCTCAGGAATAACGGAGTTGAGATTGCGTTCAAGTGGCAGAATGAATGAAATGTTGCTGTCAGGCGTTGAAAAAGCAGGCCGAACCGGTTCACTAGGAACAGTATAAAATGCCAACCTTCCCTCAGGGAAAACATCCTTGAACAAATGAAAACTCGTCCAATGTCGAAGTTTGATTGGTAAATCTTTTGCGAAGTAACCAGCTTCATTCCATAACCTCATGTTTTCTTGAGAAAAAGGACCCTGAATTTGTTGTTGCGGATCAGTGTAAAACCATTCAGGGTCAATTGGAGGGTAAAGTGCAGGCTGTGATTGAAACAATGAGTTCACAGGAAAGGATTGGGTTAAAAGACTAGATGCTGCTGCAGGGACAGAAGAAAGAAATCCAGAATCGTTGATAATACCTTTCAGAAAAGGGGTACTGTCGGCCAGGATAACTTTCTCATGCGAAGGATCAATCGTCGAAGAATTGATACTAAACGTCGGTACGGCGAGGTTTGTCAGCGGTTCCTCTCTGATAGGAACAGAAACTGAGGACGTTGAGGTCGGGTTGAGGGGAAATGAACTTGAAGTTTGTGTCGGTTCAGAAAACTTAACTGCTGACTCTTCCTTCCGGGCGGACGCCTCAGCGAGAGCTTGATCAATTAAACTTTCAACAGCATCAACTTCTTTCGCAGTAATCTCAATATCGGTGGAAAGTTTTAAATTCTCCATATCAGATCGAAACTGTAAAGAAGCTTTTGAAATCTCAGTGAGGTCGAAGTCTTTTCCCTCGGATGACCCTAACAGGCCGCCATCGTCCCAAAGATCAGCATTTGAATGGCCCTGGTTCTCATCTTCATTTCCATCCTCTGAAACAACTGTAAGGTAAATGTTGATTCATTTCGGGAAACCTTTACCTAATCTAGAATTGGACCTTCCTCGACCGCGTCCCCTGTTTCCCATATCTTTCGTGGCAGCATTCCAAATTCTAATGACCTACAAAATTGCTCACAAAAAGATCAAAACACTAACAGAGGTTACATCTTCTGGCTCCAATTTACTGAAGCAAACAGGCTCTTGCGACTCCGGTGAAACTATTTCTGCCATCACACTCATGGTTGGGAGGACAGATGATGTCTTGCGCAAGGAAATTAATTGCTCCCTTGTAAAGCGGATAACTGCTTCAACGAATGTTATCTCGCTAAAATTTTAGTGTAGGGAATTACCTGTCTTCTTTGGATTCTCATGATGCGATGAAGGTTTTAAGTCTTGTCGATTATTGAGAGAAAATTGTGGGACCAGTCGACGATGTTTTGATTCAGTTTCAGAATTGGGTTGAGATTCTAGATTATTTTCAGCCATATTCAATGTTGTGTTTGATTTTTGCTTTGATTCGAAAGTCGTGAATTGTGGCTTTGGTCATCCCATTTGCAAGGGCATATGGGCAAGGTGAATTATTCTTTTATCTTTACACTACACATTGTCAAAACGAAATTCCAACACTCCAAAGTAAGAGGTATACGAAAAATTCATTTCAGTTGAGATTTGCCCTTTTCTTACTGTATTTTGATCGCAAGACTCAAGGAACTTTTTCAATTTAGTAGTCTGCAGCTGCGATGCGATGGACGTCTACAAAAGGAAAGTTACATAATGAAATTTATTTTCTATTCATTACCTTAATCAAGTTGATGATGAAACCCTGATCAAACGTAGTTTTTCCTTTAGAGTCTTCAAATAAGAGCTTGGCATTTTGAAAACAGATAATTGCTGAATTAACAATTTGCAAAGCACTTCTGCACCTCCCTATTTTACCTTCTTGGGGTGAAAGCGTTGCGAGATCCTTATTCACTGTGTTTATGAATTCATGATAATTCAAGGCACTAGGGTTAATGATTTCTTGAAAATTCTTGAACCGATTCGCGAAGGTGACAGCCATCGAGGAATAGGAGGAAGTTGAAAATTCACCAGGAATAATCTTCAAATATTTGCAAGCCATTATTACTCGAAATATTCCTCGACAAAGCTGCCCGCAACCTCGCCAGATACTAGTATTACTGTAAAGAAATGGTTGTTCTTCATTTTTAAAATCTTGTGAGTGTATTTTGAGTTTTTCGCATGCATGGAGGCGTGTCGAATAGATAAAATCCCAATACCAATAAAAGTAATCCAACTCAAAGATATCAAAAATTTGCATCTCAATCATGAGTTTCATTTGAAAGTCCATGAGTGTTGTGGTAGGTATAGCAAGCCAGGTAGCAAACCAGTAGATACTATCACGAGGATCAGTGTTTAAACCGAGATCTTCACTCAGTTTTTCGTCGAGATATAATGATTCTGCACTCAATCCGCCCCATAAACTAAAAATTTGCTCCAGTCGAGAGAAGGTACGGTTGCGGTTAATCGACATACAGCGTAAGATCTCCCAAGATGCAGCGGTGACATTTCCTTGGATCCATTCAAGGGGTAGGTTACTATTACTCCTAATAGCACTAGGGATTTTCCAGTGAAGAACAGAGTTCCAGAGACATTTATCCAAGAAGATTCCCACTATATGAAGAAAAGATACGAGATAGGATCGAGCTATAACATGAAACTTCTGTCTTGAAATAAAATCGCATTTCCCGATGAGATACTCAAATGGGAGTTCAATTTGAATTTTCCCTGGCTCTTTAGATACGTGATCTTGGATTAAGATCTCATAGATTTGCCGGATCTGATCTGGGATAACAAGAAGTTTCTCTAACTGTATGGCAACCGAGAAGTCTTCTTCTAAACGTCGTGGTCCATTCATGTATAACCGAGGTAAGAAATCCCTTCTGATCATGTTATAAACACGACCAAAGAATTGGTCCTCTGTAGTATTCCAAGAATTCATTAGTTCCTCGACTTGACCCTTGAACATTCTCAGGGTGCGACTCAATGTTTCGCCTTTTTGAAGAACATCTTTAAATGAGTCAAAAGACAATGGTTGAATACAATAATCAGATGTTCCATCGAGAAGAGTGCTCATTGATTCTTGTGTTCCAACCTTTCCCCTCAATAAACGTAACTGCCTCGTGGATTCGGTTAATGTCACACGAATTAACGCCTCCAAGTCTTCCGCCCATTCGATGAATGCGATACGTGCTTCAAAGCTTGTGTGGATGACCCTTTTAAATTCTTCAATAATGTCTTCACATTGATTAATTTCGTTCATAAGAGCTACGATTTCTTTAATCAAGTCTGCTGTTTCTTCTTCGCAATCGTACAAATACGCCTTAAAGGCAGGGCAAAAATCTTCATCTAAATCAAAAATCAAGAAATTGAGACGACATACTGAAAACTTCTCGACTACCTTCATAAATATCAGCCGTCAGAACACTTGAAAGTACCCGACCAAGGGAACGCAGAAATGCTCGACAGTAAGTAAAGACAACACGCTCCAGTAAACTACGTTTATGAGCTAATGCTAGCAAAGTTTCCTTCCAAAGAAAGTAGCAACGATGTGTAGTTTCAAGGATTGAATTGCCTGAGTAAAAGGAGACTTCATTTTTCAGAAGAAAAAGGATAAGTCCGACAACAGTTTCCCAAGAAAACCCTTCAAAGTCCAGCGAAAAAAGATCTACAACCTTCATAGAATGCAGCTCTCCAAATCCGTGACATTGATCCATCTTTGGATCCATCAGCTAGAATTCATTTTAGAAATGCAACAATAGGAGGTAGGAGGAGGGATTTACCTCAGTGGCTGACATAGATTCATGTAAAGAAAAGGATTCAAGACATACCATAGGCCTGGTATCTTGTTCCTTCACAGCCAAACATGCGATTTCGCATGAAAGTGTAACTTCTTTCCAACAGTCCACCATCTTTTTCAGATTCAGTTTTTAAATTTTACGCAGAAAAAAAGCTGCTCTGATTTAAATTTGAAAGATGAACGAAGACGATCATTTCAATTTTTCCAATCTATCACCGCTTCAATCTGATGACGAATTCGATGGTAATGACCTCCTTGATTATACTGAGGAAATTCTTTCGACTGGAAGCTATTGCACAGATGAAAATGATTCTAAAAGAATTCAATTCAGCTTAACCACAATTCCCAGCTATGTCGAGCTACAAAGCGAACATTCGACTTATGTAGATTGTGAAATCGAAGGGAAAATAGTTGCAGTTACTTTTAATTTGGAGAAGGATTTGGGTTCCAACGAATTTGTTGCCATAAAAGTGGAATGCTTACCTAATTGCACTTTTCAAAATGATTTTTTCAGCCACGTGGAGCAGAAGAGAGTTAAAGGCCGAGATTTTTTGGATCTATCTCTTCGGTTAGTGTATATGGGTCCCACGGGTTCTCAAACTGGAAGATTAAGTGATGGTTTTGCTCAACATTCGATACCTATCAAAGTTAATGCCTTCAATGGAGAGTACTGTATTACAGTAGTCAATCGCACAGAAAGATTGCTAAAGGGTAGTTACATTCTTTGGATTTCAGCTGTACCCCTTGATGTAAAAGAGGCTCAGTTTTCTACAATTCAAATCCAAACCTTGAAGATTAACTTAAGAATCGAAGAGGAGGTTGACGCGACCTCTGTCATGCCTAATTCTCGAGTTAGTGGCACTGTGCTCCCAGGGAATACGGTCTTTTACAGGTTTATGCTAGGGGAAAGGAATAAATTGATTCGATGTTCCGTAAACCACTTAGATAACATCAAAAATACAGATACAGACGAAATTCTGGATATCTTTATCACTAATAGATTTTGTGGTTTGTTTCCTGTGAATCGAGACACCGCAATTTGGACATCAGATTATCAAGTCAATCGAATCGTTGAGATTTTACCAGATGATGTTAACTTGTCCCAGGATCCTGATGAGGGAGGATCAGACGCCTTTATCGTCGCAGTTAGTGCAAACCCTGAATACCTTCATACCGAGAATCAGATCCTTTACGAGCTATCTATTGAAATTGAAGATTATCAACCAGTCATTCAAATTAATTCGAATCACATGATGGATACTCCTGATAATAATGGACAACAAAGCATAGAATCTCATACCCTGACTTTAAACGAATATTCATACTTCTCAATTGAGTTTGATCCGACAGAACAAGACAGTATCGCTTTTTCATGTAATGTGTTACGTCCTCATGTGTCTCGGGTCCCTTCATTGGCTGAAAAGTATCGAAATATCACGGACTTGAGGTGCCAAAAGATGTTGTCCTCAGAGTTTTTGACCGGGGTATCCGCAGAAAAGCATCTTTTTCAGGATATTGTTAGAAAGGTACAATTTGTTCTTGGTTACCTCCGTATTTAACCCGCATTACAGGCTTTAGTGGGAGGTGAAAATAACGAAGATGGTCTTGCTCCAAGTGGGATGTTAAAGGATTTTTCCTATCTTGTTCTAGTCTACTTGTCGAATGATGTCAAGTATCCAAGTGAGAACCATTGTGTTTGGATGGCGAGTAATGTGATTCTTTTTACCAAACTTTAACCTCACAATTTTTGTAGGGATCAGGCAAGGATGAAGTTTCGTTTGTAATTGATTCTAGCGAATGGAAGTATGTCGGAAATACATGCTACTTTAGCATGTTTGTGGTAGATCTCAGTATTTTTGATTCGAGCGATCGTGAAACAATTTTCAATGGACCCGAAACTTACAATATTGTGAAATATCTTTCACAGGAAAGATTTTTGAAGAAAAGGACGTATGGGAAGATTTCCGTTCAAATGACTATATGGAAGCAAACCTTCGAGGAGATTCTCTTATCTGAGCAGCTCAGCGTTTCTACATCTAGCCATTCGACCACCCTCCTCCTAAAGCATCAGCTATTTCACGAAATTTTTGACGCAATCGATGGTCATCGACTTTCTTTCAAAGAGAGGAGCTCAAATGTGAAAAAGCTTTTGCAACAAATGTCTCAAAACGGTACTTCTGCAACTTCGTCAGTCTATCAAAGAAATCTGCCAGACCTTACTATCTACCCATTCGAAAGTAACCACGGTTCACCTCCCTTACCCTCTCATCAACTGCTCTATTCGTCGAATTATATTGACGACACAACTTTATCCTATTGTGAGATTGAGTTTATTGCGTTCTCCACGTTATTGAAACGGTGCGGAGCGCTTGATGGTCAGATTTTTTATGACTTGGGATGTGGTATAGGTAAGGCTGTCGTTGGGGCTATGCTTTCGGGGATACGGTTCTTGAAAGTTATTGGAATCGAGTTACTACCTCTTCTTGCTCAATGTGCAAAAGATGTGGTCACACAATTGCTGATTCAAAACGAAACAGACGCCAATACTTTAAAGAATTCGAATATCCCTCCAACTGCCCGAAATCCACCAGATGCAAAATTATCAAGGGAGGCAGTTGATGACGCACCATCTTCGACTCCCTTCTGGCTGAGACGAAATTACATAAATTCTAATTCATCGAAGCGCGGAGGCAAAAGGCTAGATGTAGACAGTGATCAAGAAGATGATTTTAGTACCCTGGAATTATTTCATGCAATGAAAGAGGAAGATGCTGAGGGTGGTTCCCTTTCCTCGCAATCATATCAAATCCATCACATTGCAAATCTCAAGGAAAAGTTAAAGCGAGCAAAAGTTACTCTCCCCATTTTCGAAGTTAGGTAAGAGAGTCTTGTCTTCTGATCCCTTTTCTCTTACTGTTGATATAGAAACGAAAATATATTAGAGAGTAATTGGTGGGAAGCCGACATAATTTTTTCGAATTCGCTTTGTTTTTCAGATTATTTTATGGAGCAACTGATGGAGAAGGCGAAATTGTTAAAAATTGGTGCTAAATGGCTTAGTTGCAAGCTTCCTGAGGACTATCAACCTTATTTTTCATTGGAGCAGACTATTCCATGCACTTTAACGTGTGGAGTGGTGGATTTCTATGTTTTGGTGAGGGTAAGTAGCACCCACCAGTAGTAATATATTGTATAGCATCAGCGAGCATCAGCGTTGAATACCACAAGCAATATTAAACGCTTTGAAGTACGCATGTTATCAAAAAGGAAGGAGAAGGTTGACTCATTTGAACACTAATGTTTCTTGTACAAAATATGACTTAGAAATTTCAACTTGAGGGCAAAAGTTCAATTCCTGCTAATGTTGCTCGTATCCATCGTATTTTCGGAGATGTGCGCACTCTAACGTGCATGATTTCTCAATTAGAAGATAGAAGATTTCTCTAACGTGCATGATTAGAAGATAGATAATTGCGAAGTTTTTGAGTCAATGTAATTAAGTCTCCATCATTTTCAACCACTCAATGAGTCTTCATTTTGAGAAAGCGAACTCTCCAAAAAAAAACTTCGATTGAGAAAAGAATTATGGATAATGAGGTAGAGGAAGGCGGAAGGAAAAGAGCTGGCATCGTGCTGCAATCGGTTCCAAAGAGAATGAAAAAGGTCTTAGCGAAAACTGCCAGTGATGAAACTAACCCAAGCAAAGACGTCGAGTTAATTTATTCAATCGAGGGGAATCAAATTATAGGAAGTGAGAAGCCAGAAGAAGAAGAAGCATTAGTAATTCCTGTCTCAGGAGTAGATAGTAAATGTCAGGTAGAAACTGAAAGAACAACTATTTTAATGAAATCAGAAATGAATTTATCATTGTGCAATGATGAGGAGCGATTTCTGGCAGATATGAAAAGGCTCCCACCCGAGGTTCACGTGAAGTCTGATGTGTACGATCGGGTACCTGTAGAAGAATTTGGTGCAGCGCTTCTGCGAGGCATGGGATGGAGAGGTCCTCCAGGAACCGCCAAGAATACTTCTGATTATAAAGCAACAGTTCGCCCTTATCGATTAGGACTTGGAGCCGGTCCGACAGAAAAAGGTTCTGTCAAAGGCACCTCTTCTCATGAATCTGCTCCCTCGCATAAGGAAGAAGGAGTTATGGGACGGCGCGCGAGAATCACAGTTGGAGATTTCGTAGCCTGTTCGGAACTCCAAAACAGAAGGGGTCAGGTGGTTCAAACGCAGGGCGTTCCTGGATTGAGTAAGATTCGTGTCAAATTTGAAATTATTGGTCAAACTCTCGATGTAAGCAGGGACAGTCTAACAGTCTTAGCTTCCTCGGAGGTCTCGAGGAATCCACTGTTTTTTCCAGAGGCATCAGCTCCATTTACATCTGCATCTTCTGATCAAAGAGTTGTGGAAGAGAAGGAATCCAGTTTAACGCTCTCTGTAACAACCCAATTGGTGTTGCCAGGTAACATAAAGACGAAGCCCTTTACATTAACGAACTGGATATTTCCTGGATTGAGGGTTCAATTATGTTCAGTGAAGAGTTTAGCGAAAGGGAATGAGAGAGGTACGATTATTGACGTTCATGGGAATGGTGAAGCTAGTGTACAGTCCGATAAAGGAAAATTAGTTGATGTAAGGGAAAGAGATTTGCGTCCAGTTTTGCCCGTGTCTGGAGAAGCATGCCAGATAGTTGTTGGTCCTTTTAAAGGGAAATTTGCTGTTCTCCTTCAACAGACAGACTCTAATCTATTTCAAGCACAACTCACTGAATCCTATAGGATTGTGGAGGTCAGAAAAGATGAGATTTGTGCAACTCGGAGTTTTGCAAAAAACGACATTTGACTGTACTACTGAATTATTTTCCGTTCGATCGCTTTCATTCTTTAATCTATTCAAATTTCAGCTTTTCAACTCGAATCTGTTATCTAGCACATGAACTATTGCGCATAAGTTTTCGTGCATTGATGGATCCTCACTTCCAGGAAGCGCATTTCAACTCCGGCTTCGTCAATACTCCCAACGATGCAATTTACGTTTCCAACGATGCCAAATTCCAGCCGCCTTCTGTGGCCATGGGGAACATGGTAAGTGTCACTCCCACAGCTCGGATGAAAACATACGGAGTTTCAAATGTACCTCAGCAAACTCGACATGCAAGGAGAATTTATGTCGGTGGTATTCCTCCCAGCTACATCGACGAGGATGGCATTCGCAACTTTATTAACAATACAATTGCTCTAGGTTTAGGAGAGGAAAATGACCACTCCTACGTGTTATCGGTCTATATCAATCAAAAAAAGTGTTTTGCATTTGTTGAGCTCAAGTCCATTGAACTAGCAGCTGCTTGTTTAGATCTCGACGGAATTATCATGAAAAATGTTGTGCTTCGTGTTTTACGGGCAAACGAGTATAAGCCAGAACTGATTCCTCAGTCTTTAAACAAGGCGATTAAGTTTGATCTTTCCCAGTTCCAGTTTGGCTCGATTAATTCAACCGCTACGCAAGCAAGTGAACATGATGAAATTTTTATGGAGAGAACGCTTGACTCATTGGTTCAGTTTACAAGTTTAAACGGGCTCGAGTCTGGTTGTGTGATTGTGGTAGGTTTTCCTTACGAAGAGGGAATGAAGAAAAGTCTTGGTCGAGTGTCTAGTTCGAATACTCCCAAGCTATTCCGAACATTGCTCCGAAAATTCAAGTATGGAATGGTTGATAATCCAGAATTCGAAATAGATATCTCAAAACTTAAAGTTTTGGATGTTGGTGATGTATTAACTGGCAAAATATTTGACGAAACGAAGCTAAACTTGTCGACTACCATCGCAGAGTTAGTCTCGAGAGGCAGCGTACCTTTTGTCGTTGGAGGTACAAAGGATTTGAGCTATTATAGCGGATCAGGCCTTTTGTCGTTATATGGATCGAAAGTTGTTGTTGTTTATGTAAGTGCTCGTGGTGATGTGAAAATTATGGAAGATCAGAGGTTTACCGGCTCTAAGTTTCCTCGCAGCTGCCAAGGCAGATACTTTGTCTTTGCTGCTCAAGTAAGTCATCACTCTATTCGATTTCTGTGATTAACTTTTTTTTTCAGGGTTCTGAGTTTCCCAGAGATGAAGCGAATTACGTAGTTGATCATGGTGGAAAAATTGTTTGGCTGACTAAAACCTTGCATGCTCCGGGTTCTTCTCCGGTAGAGATCTTTCGAGACATGCTGAAAGAGATTAATAAAAAAGACGATCTCTGCATTATGGTTACTTTGGATGCGTCTGCTTTAAGTGCGTCTGTCTATCCACATGCAAACGGTGTTTTAAGCCCGCGTGGTCTCTCCTTCGAAGAATTTGCCGAAATCGCGCGAATATCTGGCACAGATCCCAATGTGAGTCTTTGTGAGAACATTATTCGTTTCATTAACTTGTAATTATTAGGTTGCTCTCGTAAACCTTACCGAATTTGCGATCGACTCGGATGAGACTTATCGGGAAAATTTTCTTCCTGTTGATATCTTTTATAACTTTCTCCTTGGTTTCGCTTCGCGCAGGGAGCTACATTTGTCTAAGCAATCTGTTTCTAGCCAAATGCAATATCAGCGAAATTTTTCTCCTTCAAACATTCCTCCAAGTTACGACAAACATCTTACTGGAAATAAAGCAGGAGCGTTTCCTGATGATGTAACAGAGATGAAAAATTTAGCCGCAAGTAGATCTCTGACGCGAAGTCAACCAGAGTTTAGACAAGCCTCAGAGTCGAGTATTAACTGGAATTCCTCTCAAAGTCTGAGAAATGATCAATTAGCACTTAGCTCTACCTCAAGTCTGTCGTACACAGGATCTAGTTCGAATTTGAAGCCCGGGGAATTTCATCGGGGATTAGCAAAGACAACTTCCACCCTTTCGACGATATCATCGAATCCTGCCGTCGAAAGGTATAATCGATCTTCATCCTCCTACACTTTCAGAAACTCCTCAAGTTTCAACTATCCATTAAATTCGCCTTTGGCTGTAGGCCAAAGAATTGGTGGTAATTCTACTTCTATCCCTTCGGGTATGTTGACTCAATCTATGACTGATATTATCGGCGAGCTTCATCCTTTCGATGAAAATCTTGACCTTTTGTCTGATACCGATCGATTACAAAAATCGATCGGTAACGTTGATAACTTCCCGATTAATCTTCAGGTGACGATTGCTGCTCAAAGTAATGACACCTCGCATACTCTTCCTTACACCTCCGTGCCTATCAATGAAGCATTAGTCTCACCAAATACTTATGTACAACATGGCTTTATTTTTGATGACGGCCTTTTATCAAACAATCAAAACTTGGAAAATCAAGACCATTAGTTGGACTCTTTAGTTAAATTCTATTAAATTGAAATCTTTTCGGCCTATTTCTGTGTTGGCATTATAGGCTTGTAATTTCTCTTCCTGTCTCTGCAAATATAGACTGTTACATGGAATTCCTCCGAGTAATTACAGTTTTGCAATTCATTACTTTTACCAATATGGGAGAACTAAATGTTTAATTTCCCGCCAACTATTTGCTTTCCCTGTCTGATTTCGGGTATTAGGAGTTTTAGTCTTGCTGACACTCTAATCCAAGCTACAACAATATCCAGTGGTGCTTTTATTCTATGTTTGTGGCGAAGTGAAAACTTGTGATGTGTCTGTATGTTTAATTATTAAGAGATATTTCAGTTGTTTTTTGAGTCTCGAAGAGAAAAGTTAAATCTCAATTGACTTGTAAGCAGTAAAACTATAAGAATTAGTGCAATGAGTAATGAACGTCGCTGAAAGTGTTTGCTTCCAAGAAAACGAAAGTAAACGCGAACAGCAGTTGAGAAGAATCTCCAATCTTGCCGTGAATCTACTAAATTGTACGGAGCGGAGTTGGTTGAACGAACGTAATTAGTCGTGTTTAAATATCGACTGTAGAATAACTTCAGAAGAGTGGAGTCATCTGACGCTTCGCTCTGATTTAAATCGGATTCTTCAAGTGGTTGATAAATATTACAAGTGTAAATAGATGGAGATGGGAGGTTGGAAGACATCAGATTCCAGAAGAACTCTGTGCAAAAAGTTTGATTCCTAGAGGCTCTACGGTTCTGAAAATAAATATATCGCTCATTCCTCGACTCAAATGCGAGTAGAAATCTTCCGAACTCCAAATCATGAAATCGCGAAATCTGGGTGTACAATTGCTCGAGTGGATTTTCAGACAAAAAGTCAGCGTACTTAATCGTTGAAAAGAATTGACTTTGATAATTTAACACAAGGGTATCTCTCTCTTTGTCCAAATGAGGAACAAAACTTATGCTCGCTAAATTTTTATCGAACTTAAACTGGGGGGTTTCCGAAAAATGCTTCCGCAAAATTAGTTCACAATTCAGCTCTCCTAAATGATCATGCAGGCGAAATTCACTTAAGTTCTCACAAATGTGTAAAGGGCCCCGCCGATTAGGAAGGCCCAACATAGAAATCGTATCAGTTTTACCCATACATTTAGCAGATCTAATTTTCTGAACGGAAACTAGACGGCAGAATACTTGAAACCTCCAAAACGGTGAATTCCAACAAAAAGGAAGGTTTCCCTTCACCCCTAATGTGCTAGATGAAGAACAATACCGAATGACAAGTCTATCATAAGGAGGAATAGAGTCAGAAAGGAAAGAATTCAGCCTGTCAATAATACTTAATGTTTCCCAACTTGTTTGAAAAAGTAAATTGTCATTATTGACCAACTCCTCAAGACAGTTTTCAATATGTAAAACGACCTTTTTAGCAGTTGCAATTTGGATGAGAGAAACGAGCAAACAAAACAGTTTCATTGTTGCATTCTTTATTTTACGCCTCACAGGAGGCAATTTTTTCCCGCAATTTCGTATTTTCGTGTGTATCCTTCTAAGATATTGCGGAATTTTGGACCGTTACGCGCAAATTAAACTGTGCATGCTCACCATTTTTAATTCGATTTCAATAGTAATGTTGAGAACTTTGTTAGTCTTATTTTGTGCTGTCGCTGCTGTTTATGCAGGATGTGACAATAGCTGCTCTGGTCATGGAACATGTGGACTGAACGGAGTCTGCCAATGCTATGATAACTGGGGTGTTGGCTTATCTCACTTATCTGGAGATTGTTCTGAACGAATTTGCCCTTTTGAGTTAGCTTGGGTCGATAAACCTGATGTTATTGGAGAGCGCCATCGTTATGCAGAATGTGCGAATCGCGGAATTTGCAATCGAGATAGTGGTGAATGTGAATGCTTTCCCGGATACGAAGGTAAAGCTTGCGGTCGAACAACTTGCCCAAACGATTGCTCTGGTCATGGTCGATGTGTCTATATTCAAGATTTACCCTATGGAGAAGTACCACAAGACTATATTAAGGGGGACTTCATTTACCAAGACCCAAAAACTTTCCCATACTTCGATTGGGACAAATCGAAAACTCGTGGTTGTGTTTGCGATCCACAATGGGGTGATGTTGATTGTTCTAAGAGAATTTGCGATTATGGTACTGACATTATGGATCACCGTGATGACCTCACTCAGCCCCAGAAATATCAAGTTCAAAAAATCATCTTCCAAGCTGATGCTCAAACCTTGAATAACACACGTGGTATTACTGGAAAAAACTTTGCTTTAACATTCAAGAGCAAGGTTAACGAAACTTTTACCACCGTACCAATCCAATTTTTTACTGGAGCCAGTGATTTCCATTCCTTCATTTTGGACATCCAAACCGCTTTGAAGGCGTTGCCTAACAATGTAATTGATGATATTCACGTCGCTGGATCCTACGATCAGTACGGTAACACAGCCCGCGTCAATATCACATTTGTCGGGGACAATATCCAAGGACCTCAAAATTTGATCACTGTTCGCTCGTATCTCTGTGGTGATGGATGCACACCAAAGATTAATCCTGGAATGATCTTGAAGCCTGGTTCTCAAAATATTACTGAGGTTACTACTGCTGATTTCAACAGCTATGAGTGTGGACGTCGTGGTAAATGTGATTATTCCACTGGTATTTGCAATTGTTTTGCTGGTTATACCGGACCTACATGCGGTGTTATTTCTGCACTAGTTTAAATAAGAGAAACCCTTTGTAATTTTAAAAATTAAATTCTTACAACTCGAAAAATCTTTCTGATTCTAGTGGCGCGGAATTCAAATGTGATATCTTAGATCTGATCCTGTCAGCGCAATGGATACAAAAGACTTTCAGGAGCTCACTCGCAATTATACTCTGACCGAGCGGGCTGAGACTCGTTCCATCATAAGTTAGTAAAAAGGAGATCCCATGAGAACTTTCTGCCTTCTGGAAGAACTCTAAATGCTTTAAAACTCGTCCGAGGAGATCAAGAATTGTGACCTTCTTAAGTAAGCGAGGTAAGACTTGAACAGATTGCAAGAAGTCCTCAAAAACCAAATCATTACCATCTCTAAAATCAGTACAATCATTCACAAAACAAAATGGACTGACATAGATTTGTTGATCAGACTTCCGATTATCAGCCGGTGTGGTTTCATCAAGAAGAAGCTTGGTAAGAAATATTTCTAAATTTGATCGAGTTTTCAGCAACCAAGTTTCTGGTTGGTTTAAATTGCAGTCTGTGAAGTCATTGTCTAATAAAACCAATATCTTGGAAGGTTGCAATGATCGTAACACATTAAACTTCTCACTTTCTAAATATCCCGATAGCTCACACAATGGAAACTCGAAAGTGTAGAATTTGATAGTAGGATAAACATTTTGCATTTCATCTTTAAAAAGATAGATGAAACCATTCGATGTCAGACTACTATGAAAAAGCTTTGGTGGACTCAGAATTACGAATGTGTCATTTGGAAGGACGTCAGTTCTGGAGGTACGGGTGTTGGAATTATGATGCCTACCCACATTTGATAATATTGCGCTTTTGCATGAATTACTCTGAAACGCCAGAGAGAAGACGAGGACTCTCAAGAAAGAAGCAACAGCTGAACTCATCTTCTTGTAACTGTCAATGTCTCTCACCGATATCATCTCACCGACAAATCACCGATATCATCTCACCGACAAATCACCGATATTTTGATTTTGAAATTCGAAAGTGAGAGATGTCAACAACAACGACTATCGCCAAATACATTGAACGATTTCGATATCAGGAACCTCTGCCTGCAGATCAAAGAAATCTATCTTCTTCAGAAGAGTCAAAAAAGGCATTCTGGTGGCTTGACGATATTCGAGAAACAAGAACCGCTCCATCAGAAAGCGACGATCTTTCTGATGATGGAACTGTTTCTACTGAGGATTCTCTGAATAGAACTTCACAAACTGATTGTCTAGCAAGAGTGGATGAGCAAAGTGATGGACTGAAATTTTCCTATTCAAACTTATTTCTCCTCAATTCACACGAGATCGACTCGGAAAGGCTTTTGATTGAGAAGCCATCAATGTCTTCTGCTACTTCAATAAATCCTTTGATTAGTTTTGATACTCTCGCACAAAAATTACCTCTCAATGAGTTGGATCACAAAGCCGAGGCGTTATTTCAACTTTGTGATAGATTGCTCGAAGATTTTCAACAATCTGATATAGTAATACAACCTCCTCAAACAATATCCGATAGTTGTAACTCTCATTTCCTTTCCACTAGCGCATTTGAAGATGAGAATGATTACATGGATCGTTCATCCGTTCACTCTTCTGTATCTTTCAAAGATGAATACATAGACAAGTTAATTAACCAGGAAGGTGATTTACCGCCGTCTTCGCAAATGGAGGTTCGTTTAGAGAATTTTGTTGCTACAAGTCCTCCTCAGAAGATCCAGTCCCCTAAATCTGAGAAAATTAAAGCATCTGAATTATCGTCGAGTTTTTATCTTTCTAGCGACGACGAAGAAATGATTTCTACCGCCGAATCTTGTTTAAAAGAGATCGAGCATGTACCGAGGAGCCCAGTACCTAACGAAGAGAAGCGATCAATCCAAAAAAACTGGAACACTCTCGAACTCCGCGAAAAGTACTCCTCCGACGATATTCTTCAACAACTCTTGCAACAGTATGAGCTGAAACAGATGGAGCTTCATATTCTTAGGGAGAAGCTGCGAGAGCTGATTCCTTGATTCAATATGATTGTTGTATTTTACTGACTATTTACAGATTAATCAATTCTAGGTTCACGAATCACCCAGCTATTAGATCAAAATTTATTGTCTCTCTGAAAAAGACTCTCCACAGCTAATAGAGGAAACCGGCGTTACAGGACGCTGCTTTGCGGTCTCTGAGAAAAGAGCAAGTATCTCTCTTCTGACGGACAATTTGAAATTGTAAACCTCCATTATTCTCATGACATCAACAAATAAAGAGCGCTTCGAAAATACATCACTGTTCTCTCGTCGAATATGATCGAGCTTCGATTTGCACTCGCGGTAGAGAATTACTCCAGGCATCTATAAATAATGTAATATAAAAAGACTCTTCAATAAACATAGATTTCATTTACCTTCAAAATTATATTTAGCACTTCTTGCTCTACAGTAAGAGTTCCAAGCGGTGGGAAAGGAACTAAATTTTTAACAGCCTGCGGAATCGTCAAATTATTCATGAAAGGCATTACAGGAGCGTGAGGTACATTCAATCGACTCAAAGCTAAAGCTGCTTTTTTCATACCCAGACCAGAGGAGCTTGTGGAATTGTGAAGAGGATCGTTGCTCACACTGTTAGATCGACCAAACATTCCGCTGGTGGATCTTGGAACGGCAACAGCTGAGGGATTTCCATAATCAGCAGAGTGCCAACCTAATCTATTTAACTTCTTTCCCCCTGCTAAAGATCGTGAAATAAGTCCTATAATATGAAAGAAAGTTCCTCGAAGGCTAAAATAGTTACAGTTGGCCACACTCTCAACACACCATTCGATGAAAGAAGGATCAACACCAAGCAACAAGCCTAACCCAAGGTCATTAGATGCCAAGTGTCCCAACGACCACAATATTGCCCTGAGTTCGAGAGTATTATTGGCATGTTGGCTGAGAATAGTTTGCAATGAGGATGTTGCATTCGCGTGAGGGGAAGTAGTCGATAAAGAAAGAGGGGTTGAAACTCCTGCTCCAGTTAAAGAAGATGAAGAAATAGAGGAAGGCTTTTGAAGCTGATCAAAAAGATTGTGGGCTTTTCCCACCATCTCAAAAATAAGGTTCCTTTTTGTCAGTTCTGCACACCCATCAACAGTGCGCCCAAGCTCTCCAAATAAATGCCGAGGCATCGGTACAAACATTGCCTAATCAAGAGCCGCGGTGTAACTAACATATTAGAAGGTATACTTCAACTTACCTGTCCGGTCTCGACGGAGATAAAGTAATGTATCTCGACAAGGTATAGCATCCCACCACTACGACTGGAATCCGTACGATTTGTGCGATTAGCGTCGAACCAGGGATCACTGATACTATTTGAGCGACTGCCAGCACCGCTCATACTCTTGTTTCTTTGACCTACCGACGAGGTCGAAGTTAACGGAGCTTTGCGGCTAAATATGAAGGCAACAGGTTCATTTGGGATTGCAACAGCAAACCTTCCATCTTCTAATTCAAACAAATTGCTACCTTGGCGGTGTCCCGCGCGGCAAGTAATCCACTCATAACTTTGCTCCTGACCTAATGTGACTGGAAGGTCATTGTCTTGAAAAACTTCGTTATTTGCACCTGGCGTCGAGGATCCGACAAAGGAAGAACGTGATGACGTCGTGACGGAGTTACTGACATCGCGTGCATTTGTAGATGTGCGCTTTCGAATAGATCCTGATTCTCCCAATGTTTGAACTGTACCATTTTTAAAGATTGGAGATATTCCAGCAAGCAAAGTAGAAAAGACAGAAGCGTTGGGATTTACCGCCTTTCCACCTGGAAAACCTTTGCTATCAAGGACTATACCACGCACTTTTAGATAGCGATTCCTGTCATAAGTTACTTCATACGCCAGAGGAGAATGCACTTCAGAGATATCTAATCCAAAAAAGAATTACACATAAGAGCAAAAGAATTAACAGAAACATACCCAAAAAAGCGTCAACTCGAATATACTCCCCTGTGTTGCTTACGATGTCACTTGTCATGAGCCCATGATTAACGAGTTTAGCTTCGATATTCCACGGAACTCGAAACAAACCATGGAAATCAAAATCTAACTGCTGATAAGGATCAAAACCAGTCGTGTCAACATCAGAAGTAGTGAATGTTGGAGGGGAGAACTTGTTATAGGTAATTGACACATCAGGTATTTTCATTGGAATTGGCTGAATTAAGGAAAGCAGATCAACCGAGGCGCCGTTGAGAGGAGAATGATGTGCTTTGAGATGATGTGCCTGCAACATGGCATTATTCATTCTCTCTTCAACCAGGGTTACATAGTCTTTATTTCTTTGTTGGCACCAAGTCTGAATTAAAGTATCCACGTAGCTTTTCTCTGATAAGAACTGAATACCTTCGCTGAAACCCAGTAAACGAATTAGGATCCCGTGTAACAACATTTCCTTGTTATGTATGGCTGAAGCATCATCGTTGCTCGATGAACTGGTACTTGCAGTCAACGGAACTGTTCCAACATTTCCCGGTAGGCGGGCTATAAGCTGCTGATAATGGTTGAGAATGAAACGTGGACGCTTCGAGATTACCAATTGAGCGCATGTTCGACTATGTAAGCACTCCATCATTCCTTTGTACAAAATACATAGTGACTCATTAACATTAATATTATGTGACGTATCGTCGTCAATGGCTAACTGCGATAAAATCGTCTCCACACACCACATGTACAATTCTTGGTCTTGAAAATGCTTATGATGATGCTGACACCGAATGAGCACTCGCAGCAGGTTAAACAAATACTCTCTCAAAAGTTTTGAACAAGAGCCATTGATCTCATCAGCGGTCCAAAACTGATATAAATGACGTGAAATGATACCACCATCCGTAAAGGATAAAGAGGTAATAACCAGACGACTAACATAATCTAATGAATGGTATTGACCAAGAACCGTGAGATGTTGAAAAACATTTGTATGGTCGAGGAGTCTTCGAGATTTGTTGTTCCTCAAGATTCGTCCCAGCAAAGAAAAGAACTCTCTTGCCATGCTATAGGAACAACTATGCATTCGAAAAACCATCTTGGAGCTTGATATTCCAGTTGAGCTGTTCCCACCACTTCCATTCGTTCCATTATTCCCTGAAAAGGGATTCAGATTGAACACTTGATTGCTTCGATTGGACGCGTAGTTCGTCAATAATTCGAGTTCATAAGCGATCTCATTGAAGATCATACCACGACGATCTTGAGTTAGGAATTGAAAACCAACATCTTCCTTCATCAAAACAGAGTATAGATTACACGCAATCTCAAGATATTGAAGATTATTTGGCTCCCAATCCATATTAGCGAAATATCCTTTTTCTTCAGGAGAACAGCGGAAGAATCCAGAAATTCTTCTCAGCCACTTGCTTCTTAGTGCCTCTTGCAAGCGGTCAGGTTGGGTAAATGAATGTTCAAGTAGTTGACTAATAGTGATCCAATCCCATTTGAAAGGTTCCTTGCCCTATCGCAAGCCCACTAAGAAAAAATTAACAAAACAAGAACCGGTTTACCTCTTTCACTTTCGTCACATCCAACTGACGGTTAAATTCATTCTTGTCAATGACAGGCGTAATAGCGGCAGCAATAGTGGAGAGGAGATCGGACGGCTGAGCATACACTATTTCTCCATTATTCCCAGCGTTACCTGATACACCTCCATTTTTCCAAAGACCTTCAACTCGTACTCTACTACTATTGGGCTGAGGGTTTGATTGCTCGTAAAAATGCTGGTGATTTGTGATAGTGCAGACTTTAACCTCTTCCATCAATAAATAGAGATTTTGAATATTCAAGGAAGGAAGGTTGGACTTCAAAGGCGATGATGCTGTCACGTAAAGGCTGCCCCTAACGTTCGAGCCAGTTCTTGGACGTGCTGACTGGGATTGTGTAGAGAGCATTAAGCCTCCAATATTACTCTCTGCAAGAGCGGTCGCTTGAGTTGAAGGTAGAGGCATGATGGTGAAGGTATTTGCTATGTCAAGAAGAATAAGGGACGCTTTATAAGTTTTATTTGGGGATTTTCGTGGTCCTAATGATGCGGCCAGTTCTAACAAGGATGGACTAATTAATAACTCGGCACAAACGCTCTCAGGAAGGAGATTAGATAAAATGGTTAAAAAGGTAACCAGAAGCTTTCTACTTCTCTCTGCTATTCCTCTTTCTCCTTCTGTCCCCAGCGAAATGAGACTTTGAATAAGATCTACATGCATAAACGAAGAACATAACAGAGCTGCATAATTGTCCATGAGATTGTAAATACTATCAAATTCGGGTTCAAATTCGCCAACGCTATCAAGCACAGGGGTAGATGGTTTATCCGAAATAGTGGATGAAGTGTTTAGATGGATAGGTGTAACTGGCTTTTGTGCAAATATAATAGGGTCCGTCCCTCTTTTCTCTAATTTCGCCGATTCGGGTCTTGTAGGTGGGTAGTTACCTGGCATGCTTGATTTAGTGCTCGCAGCGGTCGCGCTTGCTCGGCGGAACGGCACACCAGGAGACGTGTTATTCACATTGTTGTTGTGATGATGTCGACTAAATAAGGAACTTATTGAGAAATGCTTGGACCCGTTAGTTGAATTCTGGCCCGCCAAATTTCCCGAGGATCCACCAGCGCTATTTCCTGTTCCAATCCCAGAATATCCTGTGTTATTGTTTGTGGGGATAGCTAAATCTCCTGATTGTGAGATGTTCGAAGAAGAGTTACTCTGCTTGACGGTCTGGAAGAAAGGATCAGCAAAAGAGAAAGAAGAACGATGGGAAGTTGAACTTCGATCCCGATTCGTCGTCGTTGAAGGTTCTTTCACTAAATTTGTAAGGGAACTCGAAGATCCAGAGTTTGTAAGGAGCTTATCCTTCGCAAGAATGGATTTGTTTCTACCAGTCTTCTGAGTTAACCCGTCGCTCTTGATGTAAGTATCCGAGTCAGAGTTGGCTCGTTTATCGCGGTTATCTACATAATCCATAATCATAAGACAGAGAGGCAGAATTAGCAGAGAAATAATTTCCTACTCTCTAGAAAATCAGAATTAGAAGGCTCTTTCGACTTGGGGCTTATCCTAACATCGCTATCGAAATTCCTTGACGGAGGATTGACCTTTCGCTGAGTAGTGTTAAAATCCAAAGTGGATTAAAATTTAAAACACTTACTTTAATGCAATAGATAGGCATTAGGATATCTTGAATGCAGTCCAAAATTATTGCATGAGTCTCCGTTGGGAGCTTCAATAGTTAAAAGATGATAATGACCAGTTTTACTACAATCGCAAATCAAATCCTACCTTAGAATCTCGAAGCATTGTCATGAGGAATGGCAGTGCCAATTCATCTGCAGTGAGTGTCACAACTCCAACCCAAGTCTTCATAACTGTTGCAAATGCGTTCTTTGCGGCTGTCCATCTGGGCTGAATATCCTTTTCATCAGTATCTAAATCGGAGAAAGGGGAGAGCTATAGGAGAAGATAAGGTATGAAGATGAAAACATTGTAAATCTTACCAATATCTTAAGATCAATGCAAGGCGTAAGAATCTTTCGAGTTATTGGATCGTTAAGAAGAAACAGGATCGAATGAAGGATCTTTTCAGCGCTCTCTGACGAAATAGGATCTAAAACAGCATCTAACAACGTGGTGAAACCTCCAACAGTACCAACAATTGAGGGATTGACTAGTGCGAGTTCTCGCAGCGAGTCTAGACAAAGCCTTCGGAAATTATCCTCCTTACAATTAGCAATCGCGACCAACGACCTAGCAAAGCCAATAGGAAAGATATCTCCGGCAAACCTACGAACTCGATCGATAATTTTAAGAGCTTGGATTCGTTCGACATTAAACTCGACAGATGGGTCTTTCTCTAAAGTCGCGATAACGATCCAATGAAGTTCCTCTTGAATAAACAATTTCACATGCAATGTCCCTTGAAGGCAAAATCGAATTATTCTGAACAATGCTGATCTTCTGGCCGAGTCTAGTCGTATTAAAGAATTGTGAATTTCCCCAATAAACTCTTTAAATGCTTCCGGGGTGATCGTTGATTTTTCCAAAGAATTTGCAATAGCAAATAAATATGGAATTGGCACGACAACAGTAGGACCAGTTGCGGAGGCTATCTCGGCATCGCGGAGTTTCTGGATTATTTCGATCAAAACATCCCCCATTTTTTTCATCAAGCGATTCCTGTCTACTCTTGGTACAACAGGCATTCAAAGTAGTGACGTACTTTTATAAAATTTTATTTGTTGAATTTTATCTTCCACAACAATCTAGCAATGCTCGTCCAAATATTAGTTGTTGTAACTTTTCAGATCTCTCTAAAAGCTGCGAGGTCATTTATATTTCCTGAAAATCGACCACATGTATTGACCATGTCAACGTCAACGAAGGAACCCCTCTTAGTTCGAGCTTATAACGGAGAGGCTGTGGAAAGGATACCGGTGTGGTTGATGAGACAGGTGTTTGCGTCTGTCAATTAATCGTTTCCCCTTTACTCTTTGCAAAAGGCTGGGCGTTATATGGAGGACTTTCGAAAGTATTCGGAAAAATATTCCTTTCGAGAAAGGTCGGAAACTCCAGATATTGCAATAGAATTGTCACTTCAACCTTGGCGGCGGTTTCAAGTGGACGGAGTAATAATGTTCTCAGGTTCTACATTCTATCTCTTTTTGGTAATATCTTCAATCCTCATTCGCAGATATCTTAACTCCTCTACCTGCCCTCGGAGTTGACTTCACAATAATCGAAGGGAAAGGACCAAAGATTCATCATCCTATTAGTACTGCGGGGGATGTTGATAAAATTGGAAAAATGCATAACCCTCAACTGCAGATTCCCTTCATTGAAAAGATATTAAAGGTAAGATAATCCAAGTGACTTTTCTATGTATTAGCAGGGCTTTGGACTTAGGAACTGTCAGTGCAAACTCCAGAATCAGTCGCACTCATTGGTTTTATTGGAGCTCCGTGGACCTTGGCAGCCTATTCAGTTGAAGGAGGACACTCTAAACTCTGTAAGAAGATGAAAAAGTTATGTACGGAAGATCCTGTTCTAGCCCACAGGCTTCTACAAAAGTATACCGATGCCTTATGCATCTACGCATCCTATCAAGTCCGTTTTCCCTCCAATTTCCCCAATATCTACTGAAAATCCTTTCTTTTTTTTCTTTTTTAGATTGCATCCGGGGCACAAGTTTTACAAGTTTTTGAAAGTTGGGCTCATCATCTGACGGAGCAACAGTTCATAACATTCGCAAAGGTAAAACAAGAAATTCGCGTCAATCAATTTACCATTGTTTGACCAAATTTCGCTTTTACGTAGCCTTATGCAGATCAAATTGCATTACATTTAAAAGCTCATCATCCTAAGATCCCACTCGTCTATTTTGCAAATGGAGGAAGTTGCTTTCTCAATCACCAAAAGAGTATGAATTTTGAAGCGTTGTCGATTGATTGGAGGATTTCCATGTCAACTGCGAGGAGTATAGTCGGGAGTAGCAAAGTTTTAGCCGGTAACATTGATCCGACTGTCCTGTATTCCTCAAAAGAAAACATTGAACATGCTGTTCGGCGATGTATTCAAGAGGCTGAAGGAAAGCATGTGCTAAACTTAGGACACGGAGTAGAAAAGGACATGTCGGAAGAAAATGTCCACTTTCTGGTCACAACCACTCGCCAGTTAAGCTCTAAGATATAGATAGAGTTAAATAAACTTTCTTTTTAAAATTCACCATATTTTAAACCGCTTCCTCGGCTGATGAGACTGCAATTAGTCACTGTTCGATCTTGAAAAGTGTTGAATCGATGCTTTCAAGACAAATGGAGCAGCGCTCGCCATTAAGTCGATCTCAGGGTCAACCTTCCTCCCAAGTCCTTCAACGATACCCATAGCCAATATGATAATAGCATATCTAGACTCAAGTTTGACTTGATATTGATAACACAAACTCAACACATTACTAAGTAACTGGTTGATGTCGATCTTGCTCGATTTCAACCCAGTTTTATGTATGTCCTTGACCAAATTATCCATTGCTATTGCGAAGCATTGTCGATTTTCCGGTGAAATGGATTCAGAGTGTCGCGACCGTTCTATCATAAATTGTCCAACGCGGTAGCCTTGATTCTTAATCACAGCATCAAACAGATCAATGAGATTCCTTTGGTCATTTTCCCTCAATGTTCCTACAATTCCACAATCAATGAAGCAAAGTCGAACACTATTTTCGATAGACTCTGGTCTCATCACAATAATGTTTCCAGGATGCAAATCTGCACAACAAAGATGAAATTAGAAAGCTCTTTGGAAAAGATGGAAATATTGCCGTACCTGCGTGCACGAAGTTATCAAGAAAGACCATTTTTAAAACTGCACTCAACCCGAACTTGGCGATCCACTTTTTCTCTTGGTTGCTACAATGTCCGTGTAGAAAGTCTCTCATCAAAACTCCAGTTTCGCAGGTCTCTATCAGAACATTCTCAGTTGTTAGTGTGAGAATCGGTTCTGGGAAATAGACATGATAGATGTTGTAATCATCTCCTACATTCTCTAAAAAATGTCTCTCCAACATTTGATTGAACCAAGGAAGATTTATTACTGCAACAGTCGTTCGTTTCAACCAACTTAGAATCCTCTCTAGTAGTTCTCTATTGGCTTGATTTCGATTTATTGCAGAAGTATCTTTCTCCTTAGTAGCATCAAATTTTTGTAAGTCCTGATAGAGATGTTGACTGCGGTGGGCAATTGACTTTCTCAAATCAAATTTTGCGATAAACTCATGAAGCTCTTCTGATGTAGTGAACTCATCCAAGTTGCGAAAATTTCGTCTAAATCGCAGGAGATTGAAGGCTTCATGTTGCATATCGACTTGTTGAATCATAATTGGGACGAACTCTTCCACACTATCAACCAAAGCTATATTCTTTAGAGAAGGAAAGAGATATTCTGCACTCCTTGCCAGAGCAAGCATCAACTCCAAATCAGCGATTATACGATATTTAACATTAGGATGAGTAACCTTGATTGCGATCTCCCTCCAAATGGGAACCAGCATTTCATCATCTCCTTGAACCCGCTGACGCAATGCTGCTTTCGCTTTATAGACTTGTGCAACACACCCACCACCCAGAACAATAGGATGCTCATTCATATCGTCAATGGTTTCCAGGCGAATGGTCTCTTCCCAATGTGGCCCGTACTCTAACTTCAAAATTCGCCTAATGTCCTCTAGACTGAGGGGGGTACCGGTATTATCATGGAGGGTCGACTGCAAATCCGCGAAGCATTCACACACATGTAAGGGAAAGAGATCTGGGCGTGTGGCGATCCACTGCGCAAATTTTATGTGGCAAGGTCCTGATTTACGGATACAATATCGTAATATGCGAAGCCAGTTATCTGTTTGATCAGCAATATTGGCAAGTAGGAGCGGCATCGTGAGAAAAGCAGGAAGATACACCCATAGCAACTCACTCGAACGAGAAAGGAGCGACAGTAACCACGTGAAGGTATCGAGCCAGGAAGAGGATGACTCTGGCAATGAATCTATACTCTCATCATCTAAATTTGGTCTTTTTATTCTCATTTGCGCATCATCTGCTTCTTTAAGAGCAGCACAGTATGCCCGATTCGGGGCGCTTATAATAGTCAGGCAAGTAGTAACACCAACTATACCACAAACTCGGGTAACCAATGGACGACATATTTGCCTCTGAGGGCGGATCGCCGTTTGAGATAAGCAACGTTCCAACAACAGTCGCATTTTATTTCATTCCTAACAAAACATCGTTTTTTTATTTTACATTAGGCGCGTCGGCGCAACGTGCATTTAGAAAAAAAAATCAAAGATTTAGGAGCCCTAATGTAGGAACTATTTAAACATGAACTTTTCGAAAATATTTGATTTTGTAGTGGAAGGCGGTAAGAGCGAATGTTGGTAGAGCGACTACAATGAATAATTTAAGAATTGCTTGAAGATTGGGGAAACTTTCAGTTACCTCACTGTCAGATGCTGTCGAGAAAATCGAATCCTCAGGCGGGCGATCATTACTTACTTGTGACTTTTTCATCTCACTCAATTTCGACAAAGATGCTTGCTGAAGTGAAATCAAGAAAGGAAAAATGATCAAGAAAAGTCAAACTTACAGTAGTGGCTTGCTGGATGGTAAAATATTGCTTTATAGTCCTCTTACTGTTTCCGGGAGTGTTTTTCGTCTTTTCCTTCACAGTATCTCTCGACGCTATAAAATTATCCAGATATTCTGAATCAGAAGGAGAGATATATGAGAGTCGACTTCCTTTTGGGTTGGAAAATGGAGTGGGTGAAAGGCCTGTCGAAAGTTCAGCACTGATGGTGTATATATCAATTGTGGGTGTATCGAACTCTGATCTTGGGGAAATGAAAGAATCTTTGATATAAGATTCCCCAAAAGCCCGAGAGACTTGTGCTTGCGACGAGAAAGGTGTCCTTTCAGAAGCGCTGTCTTTCGGTTGATCACTGTGAGAATATTTGAGTTGGTCTTTTTCCTTTCCTTGTAACATTTCATAGTGACAGGGAATATCAAGGTCTGTTAAGATGGTCGCTGGAGCGCTGTTAGGTCTATTCTCTTTCAGAAAACTACTTGAAGAATAATTAGGCACAGTTGACTTTTGGCGGTAAAGATTGGGGAAAGGCTGGAGAGTCTTGCTTGAGATTCTCCGAAACTTTTCAACCACTGTCGCCGAATCAGAGGCACTTCGTTTCATATTCTTGCTGTTGCTTTTCTTGAGGTGCGAAGAATTTTGATAATGATTTTTCCTTCCATCTTGTCTTTCGACAAGATCTGGATGTGTCACGACTCTTCGACAAAATTCAAACTCTTCTTTGCTACTTGGATCAACTAAGCCTTCTGCTATCAATGTTATCAGATCAGAACTTATCGAAACACCTAAAAAGGGTAGCTGGAGGATGGAACTGGGTGGAACTTGGGCGATTTGACTTTGATAGTGGAGTCGGACACATGTTGGAAGTTTATCAACTTCGACAGGATTGAGATTAACTGCCTGTCAAAAACGGCAAAATTTATGCTTTTCGAAAGAGAAAAATTCTGAAAGTACCTGTTTAGATCTTGGATCATAAACTATTTGATGATGGAAAGTACACCAGGCCTTATAAAATTTCCGATTAGTTAATAAAAAAGGGATCAAAGGCTCAGACCTCATAATACTTCAGTTCGTAGTCCAAAACACCAAATGTTCCTTCTGATGTGGGAACAAGGGGAATAACACCTTCTAATCGCAATGCTTTCAAGACACCTGTTCCGTCCCTATAAATCCAATAAAAAGGGAAATGAAGGGTGATAATAACAATTCACCTATGCTTGGCCATAAGCTTATAACTTGTTTTCAAACCAATACCTGGCAAAGAGGCCTAGACGATCAACCAACGATAACAACAGTTAGGAAGATTCAAGGATTCGAGAAAAATTACCAAATAATCACAACCAGCAATAATGCACATTTCGAGGAACATTGAGGGGGAGAAATTACGTAAATCAAACTTAGTGTCAATACATTTGGAATAAATATCAGATAGGATCAATCTATCACAAGAACCGTCGCGGTTCAGCTTAAAGATTATATCACTGCAACCGTAAGCGATGCAATCAGAGTCCTCCGAAACTACTGCATCAACCAACCCATGTTTACTGAGATAAGCTAACTGCGCGTCAGCCTCATATGGAGCGACTATACAAGTTACGGTATCTCCGTATTTTAATTTGACGAATTGAACGAATTCTGCTGCCATCTTGGGTGTTATATTCACGGCACGAGCGAAGTAATTCCGCGCCATTTTGAAGTCTTTCTTGTCAAAAGAATCCTTGCCTAACTGAAAATTCTTTTGCCGATTTTCTGATCTCTCGCTTTCTGTCTTTCCTTTCGCGGGTAGATCTAAAACGATTTTGAGTAAATGATTACTACTTAACGACTGGCAAATCTCTTACCTGCCCCATCGAAAACAAGGACAACCTGGATATCATTGAAAATCAAAAGATCCAAAAAGGACATACAATATTTGATCCAACTATCACTCTCTTGCTGTAGACACAATTCCACAGCACACCCGTAGACTGCTTTGTGGAGCCAACAATAGCCTATCGTGCAGTGAATGAAGAGAAAATGTGACAAGAGGTACCATACCATCAATAGCTACTTTTTTCCCCTTTAGACATGAGATGTTTGTTGCCTGTATAAGAGGCTTCAGCGCCTGCAACAAGCCCTGAATTCCCATCCTAATCTTTTCAAATTGAAATGAATGAAATAAAGTAATTACTTAATTCAAAGGTTTTAGGTTATTGCTTTATTTAAATTTGCATCGATTCAAATTCTCAAATGAGTGATGTTATTATAAGGCTGAAAAAGGACTCGACTTTGATGGGTCACATGGCGACTTTATCTCCTGATGGGCGCTATCTTGCCTCCACTCAGGTCTCTCGCCTTGTGATTCGAGATTTACATCATATTGCCCAAATATTATACACACATCAATGTTTAGACAAGATTGAAAAATTGGAGTTCTCGCCTGATTCAGAGTTAATCCTGTGTGGACTATATGCGCGGAGTGCAATTCAAGTATTCTCAGTGAAGAATAGTGAGTGGAAATGTCGTATTAACGAGGGTGTTGCAGGTGTAATTTCCACTTGTTGGGCTCCAGATTCACGCCATATCTTTGCAGAAAGCGACTTTGGTATTTGTTTGTCTGTATGGGCACTATCAGAGGAAAAGCACTCTGTTATTTCAATGCCCAAACCATACCATAAAGGTTTCAAATCGCAGTTTATTGCCTTTTCTGAAGCAAGCGATATCTTTGCTGTTGCCCATCGAATTGAATTACAAGATCATATTGGGTTGTACTCATTAGGCTCTGTTGTGCGAGAGCTAAACCGATTTAAAGCACGGTCTAATGATATTGCTGTGATACAATTCTTACCCAAAGATACTCATATCATCACAATGGACTCGCCACTTACTTATATGTGCTGTGTTTATACTCCGAAAGGCGAGGTAAGTGTATCACGATGTTGAAAAATTTGATAACTAACTCTTTTGTAGCTCTTGATAATGTACGAGGCCTATCAGAATGCTCTTGGCCTGCGAACAATTGTTTGCTACAGCAACTTGAAACCGCCAGATCAATTGGCAGAAGAAATTGAAGGAGAAGATAATGTATATGCTATTGAAAATCCTTTGGAAACGAGCCGATGCTTTGTGGCCTTGGGCTCATATGATGGTAAAGTGCGTTTGATGACAATGTATACATGGCTTGTCGCTTATGAACTTCCCCTCACACACCCTCGAGAACTGAATTCAGCAATGTGTCCTGAGGGATTTAAAACGAAAGTTGAAGTTTCATCGCATGATTTTTTGGGAATGGGGAAGAATCTAAAAGAAAGTTTATTCGAAGGGGACGGTGGACTCTTTGGGGGTCTCAATCTGAATAATGATCTATTAGTAACAGCAGCAGAGAATATGGATGAAAGGGTGGTCTATGTTGAAAGAATGATTAAATCCTTACCAAGATTGGTCCTTGATGCCCGCGGAAGTACGAAATCGGCTCACGCTCCACCGACGTGTGGTGTGAATTGGATTGGGTGGAGTGCTGATGGAAGATATCTTGGCGCAACTGAAGAGTCGTATCCTCGCTGTTTATGGATTTGGGAAGCTGGAGTTGCTCGTCTCGTTGATTTGATGGTGCAATTAGAGTCAATTACCTGTGCTCAGTGGCGACCAATGGTGGAGCAAGATGGGATTAAGTCTAGAGAAAATGTTCTTGCTTTTTGCTGCGGCACGCCGATTTTGTATTTTTGGAGTGATGTGAGGGGGCTTTTTAAGCGCGACGATTTATTCGCGAGCAACGAGCACAATATTTTCAACTTTCATTCTTTGAGATGGAGTAAAAGTGGGAAAATGATTCTCTTAAAAGGTAAGGAGTCTCATGCCATATGTCATTTCGCTCCGAATGAAAGCGTTACAACTGCTTAGTATACCTCTCATGTAAATATTTTCCTCCGAGTAGAGGTGGTTTAAATAAAAAATAATTTCCACTTCTAACGTCGATCTTTATGATGAATTAAATGCACTAGAACAAATTTGAACACAAAAGAAGTATGATCAACCCAAAACAATTGCTATATGCTGAGACAGCTTCTCAGATGATCAAGCACTCTGTTAAGCCAAACGAAAATGTAAGAAATTTTTCGTTAATTCGTTGACAATCCTCTCTGAAAGTCGATCAGGGGAAGCGTCTCAAGAAATTAGGTAAACAAGGGCTTCTGTGGAGAGAAGTCGAAGCTGACTCCATAACTGGAAGTATTGAAACGTTTCAGAAGGTAGTAGCTCTTAAGTTTGAAAATCAAGCTTACTCTTCCGCAGGTGTTTGTTTGTATCGAGGATTATCGACTCCTCTTCTCAGAGACACTTCATCCTAGCACAACCGAAAATGCATTTTTATCAGCGAATATTGGTAAATCGTGTCTCGGTTATCTGGCTCTAACCGCTCAGTCGCAAGTATTCCTGAAATATGAGAAGACTTCAAACTCCTACAGCTCCAACTCCTTACAACGATACGGGTTTCAAGTCAAGGAAAATGAAGAAATAAAATTAACTCTGTTTGCTGAAGAAGAGAGTGAACGTAGCCTCTGGATCGAGGTGATCAATGAAGCAATTGCTGAAGTTGAGCATGAGTTATCGACAAAAGCTTTGATTATTCCCTCCTTTGCGACTCAAAACTATGGACCTATGCCTGATTCTACCTCTCAAACTAGTACTGCGGTTGATTTTCCTCATATGGAAGGTTATCTTAGAAAGACATCGTCCGGTAAAACTCTAGGCATTAAATCTGTAAAAAAGAGGTGGTTTCGACTGGAAGGAGGAGAATTACGTTATTACGAGGACGAAGATGTGCGACCATCAAAAGTGCGTGGAGTGTTTGAATTAAGTGCGATAGAGGTTCTACCTCCTGAGATGGAGAACTCTCCTTTTGTGCAAATCCAATTTCCGGATGGTGGACGTCTCATGAAATTAGAGGCTGCAAACGGTAAAATTGCCCACGATTGGAGAGATGCGCTCAATCAAACTATTTTTGTCCTTCAACAAAATAGAACAATTTATAACTCAGAATTTAAGAAGGCGCGGAGGTTTAATGTCTATGACCACATCACTGATGAAGAGAAGAAGTCACTGAAGGCAACTGTTGCCAAGACATTCACTTCGACATCTTCCCCTTCGTCTCCTTTACCCTCCCCGCCTCCTCCCTCCTCCTCATCGCCTTCACCAGCGCGCAAATCATTCTTTGGGTCGAGTCCTACGCCACCGGCTCCTCCATCAACTCCCTCGAGTAAGAATATACGAAGGGCAGAAAGTAATGGTTTTGAATCCCCGATCAAAAGTTATTATAAATCTCCTCAGTTAGTTGAAATGTTGAAATCTTGTTTAGTCCAACATTTTCTTTTGAAAGATTTACTCAATTTCAACCCGATTATTGACAAGTTGCAGGAAAAGATAGCTGTGCCTGGCGAAGTGGTAATTTGGCAAGGATCGATCGGCGATCTTTTTTATATCATCGAGAAAGGATCTTGCGAAGTTGTAAAAGATGGGAAAAGAGTGGCAGTGATGTCTGAGGGAAAATCTTTTGGGGAAATGGCGTTGCTGAATTCTGCGGTTCGTCAGGCTACAATTCGTGCTTTGCGAACATGTAGATTCTGGTGTTTACACCGAAAAGCTTTTCGGGAGATTATTGCGATACAGGAAAAGCAAAAGGTTGAAGAAAGACTACAGTTCCTGAAGGGAATTGAATTATTTCAGAAATTCAACGATGGGGGTTTGGAGAAGATAGCAGATGTAATGACCATGAAATCCTACCAACCAAACGATAAGATTATTCGCCAAGGGGAAGTTGGGGATCGATTTTACATGATTGCCTCTGGCCGAGTCTCTGTCACTCAACAAAGTACTTTTAGCTCAACTGTCGTGGAATTGGTTAAACTTGGTCCCAATAAGTATTTTGGTGAATTAGCTCTCATTGAAGACTCACCGAGAAAAGCCACGGTAACGGCTATAACGGCAGTAACTTGTTGGACAGTCGATCGTAAGAGCTTTTTGAGTTTATTTGGCTCGATGAAGGAGGCGCTGAATGAGAGTGTAGGAGTGAGAATGTTGAAAAATGTGAAGTTACTCAACGCATTATCAGAACACCAATTGATATCTGTGGCCAGATGTTTGGAGAATAAAGCTTTTGTAGAGGGGGAGGTTATAATTCGTCAAGGCGATGTGGGTGATTGTTTCTATATGATTGCGTCAGGTGAAGTTTCAGTACAAGTTAATCATGTTCAGGTTGCTGTCTTAGAAGCAGGAACTTTCTTTGGCGAAATGTCTCTTCTATCAAATGAAAAGAGAAGTGCGACCGTCATTGCTTTGAAAGACACTACTTGCCTTCTTTTGAGTAGAACCAATTTTAATGAGCATTTGGGACCTCTCGACGAAGTAATTAAAGCAGAGTCTGAACGAAGACAGCAGATGCTAAGCATTACCCAATCAGGTCGCAGAAGAGCCTCGACGAGTGACGGACTCCTTAATCGTCTAAGAACAATATCAGGCTCATGGTTTCAAACATCAACGTCGCCTACAAATGGTAGTCCGAAGAGGGACTCATTACTTCGATCCAATAGTCTCTTTGGAATGACTGCGTCAATGTTCTCGTTATCTACGCTGGACAAAATTAAGAAGCTGGGGTTCGGAACATTTGGTACTGTTTATCTTGTGCAACACCATGACACCAGTAAATATTATGCTATGAAAGAGATCCGAAAAGAGCACCTTTTCTCAACTGATCAAGAGAAATATCTTTACTCTGAAAAGGAGAATCTTCTCTTATTATTGTCGTCGTCGTCTTCTTCCTCCAACAACGGAAGTATCTTCTTTCCTGAACTATATTCAACTTTTCACGACCCAAAGTGTGTTTATTTTATTGAGCAATACTTTCCTTCAGGTGACTTGTGGAAATGCCTCTATTCCAACAATCTTGGTAAAACAAAGGTTGGTGGCATCACTGTCGAGCAGGCCAGATTCTACGCAGCAAATGTGTTAGGAGCAATTCAGTACATGCACCAGCATGACATTATTCATCGGGATTTGAAACCAGAAAACATGGTAAGAGCAGTTGCTGATATCTTCGATTGCTAACACATCTCTCAAAGATGCTAGACGCTTCAGGCTACCTCAAGATTGTTGATTTTGGCTCTTCGAAGCTCCTCCCTCTCTCGGATAAAACAAGATCTATGGTGGGAAGTCCGGAGTATCTCCCACCTGAGATGATCCTCTGTAAGGAATACAATCGATCCGCGGATATCTGGACTTTCGGAGTATTTATTTTCGAATTATTGACAAGAATGACTCCATATCAACACAACAACCTCGTAAGATGTTTTAGGGTTTCTCATCTACTTAACTCATCTTTTCTGACAGGTTATGATTTATCGCAATATTATTGAAACTGAAGAGGTACTTGTTACCCAATTTCAACAGTTTCAAGGATTCGATTCGACGGCTAAAACATTAATTTCGAATATCCTTCAGTTCAATTTGAATATTCGATTGGGAATGCTGCATAATGGACTGCAAGATCTTTGGGAATCTCCATTCTTTTCTGGTAATGCTCTATTTTCGATAGTTAACTGATATAACCGTTGTTTGATCCATTTTAGGGATTCTTTTAGAGCAGGTTGAGAGGAGACATATTCCAGCACCTTACATGTGAGTGAATTTCCCCTTTCGCATGTTTAGTTCTTATTCGTTCTACTTTAGACCTCCTTCTCAAGATGATGCTGATCAAGTAGATACTCTCGAGTATATTGATCTGCTCGAAGATCCTGATAACATTCCAAAGTATACTGGATTTTTTGATTACTCAGAATTTTGAGGAGGTGCTCTTAATTTTCATCGTTCACTCGGAAAGCTTTAAAGAAGAATGACGCACAGGCGCAACTTTGATCAATAAAAATTTTATTTTTTTTCCATTTATTAATG
>VFQN01001216.1_pt1 | contig 44407 bp, 58 predicted proteins | sample 3512371 | NCBI WGS metagenome assembly VFQN01 (sample SAMN10412370, study PRJNA504923) | tailings metagenome | isolation source: Replicate 2 from Balatoc abandoned mine | place: Philippines: Itogon, Benguet | collected 2017-08-28 | reverse complement strand
ATCCTTATGTAACTGTCCTACAACCCCTTCCGGTGGGTTTAAAGTTACCCCAGTTTTGGACCACTGGCCCGTCACAGGTGAGACCTGGTTGGTTGGAGCGTGGCACCGTGTGTTGCAAGGCTGCATTACCCACAGGCCGTGCACCATACCCCCAATGCTGCTCCTTTAAAATCATATTGACTGGTTAAAGCAGGGTCTTAGCGTGCGTCGACGAGGCCAGGTCCCGCGAGGTCCCGCGGGTCTTGGAGCCGCATGGGACGACTGTTGCACCGTTGCCAACAGCCTCGTGCAGCTTGTCAAGCAAACTGCCATTTGATATGATTATATGCAGCCTATCTTCCTTTATAGGAGACGGTCCCAGCAAGGACGGGTCGTGTCAATGACCGCGCGACTTCCCTTTCGTGTCAGCCGTTTGCCACGTTATAAAGTACCGACATCACAAACCACGTGCTCTAAATTATATTTTAGACAAGGTTTACTCCGCTAGCAGGCTGCCTAGCGCAGCGATGGCGCAGTCACAGCGGTGCTCCCGCAGCATCCCGCCGGCAGCGCACGGATGCGCCCATACCTTGCGATGCAGCCTCATCGGCCGTGCAAAGCCCAGTCGCAACGTCAAAGTTACATGTGCGGGCGCGCCGGCGCAAAGCTCCCCGCCTCGACAGCGCGGTGGACGAGGCCGAAGAGTCTCGGGGGCGCAGCCAGACACGACCCTTCCCCCCGAGCCCCTACCACAGCATTTGGAAAGCCCCCTAACGCACGCCGACATCCTGCGTCAAGAGGTACGTCTTAGTACGCAAGTCGCAGTTCATTCCAACAAGGGCAACGTGCAACTTGCAAGCCCTTGACTGCGGCAGTACCTGCTCCCTGCCAGCTTGGACCTGTGCAACGCTGCCGCGAGCAAGCCCTTAGCACCCGACCCTCCCCTCCCCTTATCCCTGAGCTACCCCTAGCCACGCAATGGCTCACCCGCACCTACGTAAAGCCTCAACCCACACCCCTGCCCCTCGCACTGCCTCACACCCTGCAGCTGTCTCTCGATGGCGACCGGCTGCAAGAGGCCCTCGACAAGGGGGTGGCTGATTACAGAGACCTGCCCAAGCTGAGGGCCCGAGCGCGGGTCATTCGGGCCGCTGCCGAGAGCTGCCCCCAGTGGAGCTATGAGCTGGGGCTGACACCCATCGGGGACCAAGTGACGGGGGCGGAGGCGGGGCCGGAGGCGGGAGCAGCAGCGGCAGTGGGGAAGGGAGGCGGAGCCAGCGCCGGGAAAGAGAAGGGGAAAGGGAAGAAGGATGAGCAGCCCAAGGGGGTAGCCAGCGGCACTGCCATCGCGCGGTGGCTCACGGCGAGCGATGCAGCGGTCAGGAGGCTGGAGTTCGGGGCCCTGGCGTGGTGGGTGGTGGGTGGTGGGTGCGGCTGGGATGGCCTGGCCTGGGTGGGTTTGGGTGAGGCCGGCACTGCCCGACCATGCAAGGAGGAATACCGGGTGGTTCGTGGAGGACAGTATCTCTGATATAGCTGTGGGAGGGCAACACTTGCACTCAGGGAACGGTGATATATGGGCGGAAGGGTGGCGGTACAGTGGGCCCCCATGTGGCTTTCCTCGTGCAGCCCTATTTGCGGACGGGGAGGAGCTGCACCATTTGCCTGCTGCCACCCGCGTCATGAGTTTTGCCCCCAACCCTCGCTACGGTCATACTGGGTCTCTTCCGCACCCCCAGGAAAAACGACGACTCCAGGGAACCTGCCACTGCGCCGGTCTCAGGGGGTCCCACTGGCAGCGGAGGTGCCTCCACAGGCAGAAAGCCAGAAGACAGCAGCAGATTGTTCGCGGTGACGCAGCCCCGCATGTGGATGTCACGTATCATGAACCACAACAAGGCGGAGTGGGAGGCGGTGGCCCCCGGGTACGGCGCATGGCTGCAGGAGCAGCCGTCGCTGCAGCTGGACTCACCACCTGCCCCCAGCAGGGCCCGGGGGCAGCAGCTGTGCCACACAGGGCGAGGGGACCAGCAGGCGCAGCAGCAGCAGCGGTCGCGGCAGCAGCAGCAGAAAAAGGCTGCGGGGCAGGAGGCGGGTCACGTAGTGCAGGCAGGCGTGGAAGCGGCGAGCAGCGCCGGGAGTGGTGATGACGATGGTGCGGGGGTTTGGGGCCTGTTTGGCAAAGCGGATCCGGAACAGAGGAGCAGCAGCAGCAGCAGCAGTGCTAACATGAAAGCGCGTGGCGGCGGTGCTGCCAAAACGCGCAGAGTGAGTCTACTTCTAGACGATTCGGATAGTGAGGCAGCGAGCGGAGCCGGTGGCGGCGAGGTGGAGTGCAGCGCAGGGAGCGGCGATGACGATGTTATGGGGTTTGGGGGCCTGTTTGAGGAAGCGGCTCCGGAACGCAGCAGGAGCAGCAGTGGTGCTAGCAGGAAAGGGAGTGGCGGCAGTGCTGCCAACACGCGCAGCGCCAGTCTGCTCCTGGAGGACTTGGGCTTGGATCACAAGGCAGCGAGCGGAGCCGGTGGCGGCGAGGAGGCAGGCGGCACGGCGGCCAGCCCTGGCGCTTCGCCAGCCGCACCGGCCTCCCCCAGTGCGAGCACGAGTGGGGCCAAGAAGAACCCCAAGGGCGGCAAGGGCATGATGTTTGCTACCACCACAACACAGGTGGGTGCGTGGATTGTGCAGCGGTTGGAGGAGAGCTGCAACGGACATGTCATTTGTATGTTCAGGTGGGCTACACGTACATTCGTAAGGCGAAAACACGAAGCCGTGCTGTTGTTGGAGCGGAACTTGGTCTTGTTGGAGGTGTTGACATGTCAGATGGGCCATGTAAGACCTGTAGGTGACGTACCAGTATGCTAGTCGCTGTGGCAGTTTCAGGCGATAAAAGATTGACTGTGTCATGCCCCTGCCGTTGTACCGTACTCCATCTCTGACGTAAGCTGCCCAAGCCGCTTACCGGATGGCCGCCAAGTGGTTGAGTGCCGCTCGAGTGTGGATGCCCTGTGCCCTGTCCATGGCTGCAGGTGGCGTCCATCTGGAAGCAGTACTTCACCACCCACCTGTGGGACCTGCAGCAGCAGGGGCAGGGGCAGGGGGAGCAGGAGGGGCAGGAGGGGTCGGGCACAGACGCCGCAGGCCCTCTCTCCAGCCGGCAGCCAGTGCCAAGACAGGGGGCTAACAGCAGCAGCAGCAGCAAGCTCAATAAGAGCGGCGATGACGACGCGGGCAAGCGCCTGTACAGCCAGTGGGAGCTTGAGGAGCCCAGGCCGATGACCCTTGGCAGCAGCAGCAGCAGCAGCAGCAGCAGCAGCAGCGCCGCCGAGGGTGTTGCAGCTACCTGTACGACAGGCCGTATTCAGTACGGCTCGGCGATGTGCGGATCGACGCGCCTGACCCCTGGCACCGTGGTACGGCTGCCGGTCGAGCCGGGGGCCGGCCTTGGGGACGAAGACGGGACCGGGGCAGCGTCCTCCTGGGTTGCGATGGTGCAATGCATCTACACAACAGATGAGTCAACGGGCCTGCGGCAGGGCGGACGCAGCAGCAGCAGCAGAGGCCGCAGCAGCACCGTCGGCAAAGAGCATGACCCCGTAATGCCGTACGTGCAGCTCCGTACCATGCTGTACGGCAAGGATACCGTACTGGGTGATGTGGGTCCGGAGGACGAGCTGTACCTGCTGGACTGGGACCCGTACGGCAGCCGTTACGGGCAGAGTACGGCGGTCGAGTCGGCGGCGGTGGTGTCTGCGGCGGCGGCGGGGCGGGGGGCCGGGGAGGCAGGGCTGTGGGACCCGCTGTTTGAGGTGCCCCTGGCGTGGCTTAGCGAGGGCCAGGTGCAGCAGACGGTGTGCACCGCCCGGCCCAGCGGCCACGAGCATCGGCGGACCAACTGGGAGGTGAGGTCACGACTCATGACTGTCGCGGATGTAGGCAGGACAATCAAGCAAATAACGCTAATTGTAGCACGATAGTTCCGTACGGTGGCGTGTCAACCAGCAAGTTGTTCCATCATGTGATATGCTGCTTTTGAGAAGGGACGTACCAAGCATGTCGCGATTGGGTCAGTCAGTAGGGTATGCAGGGACGAGGAAAGACCAGGCATTCCGGTATCAGAGCTGCTGTCCCTGCTCAAGCCGCCCCCTGTCTGCCGCTGCTCCGTCGCTTGCAGGCTGACCAGCAGCTTATGCGCGACAACGCCGCCCGCCGCGCCGCCGGACAGCCCGCCGTACTGCCGTACCGCCACGTGTACTGCCCAGCACGTGGTGCGTTCCGGCAGCTGAGGCTGGAGGAGCTGGAGCTGGGTAGCTACGTCCAGGTGGGGCAACAGGCGGCGGAAGGAAGGAAAGGACTTGAGTGCGGAAAAAGTAGGATAGCCTGGCCATGGTAAAAAGGAAATGGTGGCCCACTGCTGTGGCACCCCCCGCTGCCACAGGTGGGGGAGGGTTACCGGACTGATGACGCTATGGTTTTCTTTGCATGCTGCAGTGCGCTTGGCATGCTTGTGTTCAGGCACACGTCGCGTTCACCGCTTACGCATTCATAACTGCAGTTGCCGTTCTCAGTCTCCGACATAACCTGTGACGTGCTGTTCCACTGATTGCAACTGCTGCAGGTGGCGCCGGAGCCGGAGCCCCTCACGCTGCTGCCCGACGGCTCCGGCTTCACCAAGCACGGCGTCGTGTACAGGGTGAGGCAAGGATGGCATCGCGAGCTGCACCGGTACCCATGTAGCATTTACCAAAAAGGGGTGAGGCAATAGCGCCTAGATTTGTAGCACACTTCAGTAAGACCGCCACTTGCAAGTGACATGTGTTTGTTGCTGGGGTTACGCGCTTGTACCGGTATCGTGCACGGTTGGCTAAGAACTGGTGGTGGTCATTCACCCGGTCGTTCACTCTCAGGTTGGGGACTTCATGTACGTGCGGCATGAAGCCCTAGCGGCGACTGCTGCGGCTCAGGCGGCATCGGCGGCAGGTGGCGCTGTGGCACCTTCAGACGCATCGGCTGTTGCTGCCAATGGGATCGGCGGGCTGAGTGGGAGCGAGGGTGCCACGTCTGGATCGGAAGGTGACGGGGCCCTTGCCGACGGTGAAGACGAGACCGAGGAGGGCATGAGCGACGAGGCAGGCGAAGAGGAGGAGGAGCAGGAGGAGGACAAGGAGGACGAGGAGGGTATGGTCTCGGAAAGCGAGAGCACGATGGGGCTTAATGGAACGTCGGGCAAGACGGTGGCTGGTTCAAAGCGCAGCGGCAAGCACAAGGTGGGTTGCGGACACGCGGGCGCTGTGCCCGTCTACCGTATCGAGAACAGACGAGTCATTCTGCGGAATGGCACCCCACCTCCTCCGTGTTTTGGCTAGCGTGCTAGCCGCGCAAGCCGTGCAGGAGCATGCACGCTGCCACATGTCAAGCCGTGGGCCTCTTGAGTGACTACTGGTAATCGCCGCGCTTTACAATACGCGAAAGGCGAAAGCGCATAGCTTGTTTCCGTTGACGTTAGAGGTGCTGCTCAACCGCTCCCCTACGTTAGCGCACCGCTGCTTCATACGTATGAGTGTGGTAGCACTCTGCTCACCCGCTACCGCAGGGCAGCACGGAGGGCCTTTACGCATGGCAGGTGGTGCAGCTGCTGGCGGTGGAGGACGGTCAGAGGGCAGGAGCAGCGAACGTGACAAGGGCAGCGGCAGCAGCGCTGGCGCAGCGCCCGCGGCTCCGAGTGCGGCGGTTCTTCCGCCCCGAGCACATGTCGCGTGAAGTGGCCTACAGCGCGGACTGGTGGGACCTGTACGCGCCCGCAGCGCTGGGCAGCAGCGGCGGCGGTGGTAGCAGCAGTAGCGATGGCGGCGGCAGCAGCAGCGATGGTGCAGAGGGGACGGAGGAGGATGCTGTGTCTTACGATGACGTGTACGGCAGGTGCCACGTGGTGGTGCGGGGCAGCGAGGAGGAGGAGGCGCTTTTTGCTGCAGCAGGTAGGCGCTACATGTGTGGGGTGGTGGTACAACGCGGCGGGCATCAGCTGCGTTTGTGTCGCTTTGTCCTGAGTGGCTTAGTACCGCCTGTGCGGGTTGCAGCTTGTCCCTGTACCCGTTATCCTATTGCACCGGGTTTGATCTGCCTCATACTCAGTACTGAACCGACGGCATGTTTCCTGCGTGCAACCTCGTAGCGCCTAAGGCATGCGCTCTGTCCATCTCCCTGTTCCCCACCTTTGCCACTTTGATTTGATGCCACCGCCGTGCAGGCGCTGACACGTGGCCCTCTGACACGTTCGTGGTGGCGGGCACGTACGACCCGCACCGCCCCGGGGTGGTGGGCCCGCCGCCGCTGCCTTCGGCCCTTGAGCTGCCGGACCCCTTCCAGTTCGATGAGACTACGCCTGAGCCCACCAGGCAGCAGCAACGCGGACGAGTGCAGTGGCTAGGAGAAGGGCAGGAGCAGGAGCAGGAGCGAGACCGAGGGAGCGGCGGCAGCTCCGAGGACGTCGATGGGGCTGCGGAGCCGCTGGCTGCGATGGACCTCTTCGCGGGTTGCGGTGGCCTCAGCGAGGGCTTCGAGCAGGTAGGCTTCTCGAACTGCGGAGTTCCACCCAAGTGGAATTGCTATTGCCGGTTGGTAACTGCAGTATCCAATGTGGAACATGCACAGCTTGGGCTCACCAAGGAGCGCAGGGCCTTGCCCTCCGGGGCCCAAAGGGGGCGTAGCCACGTTGCCCCTTTGGGGCCCCTTTGGGGCAAACGCATAGCGTAGCCCTTGCACCAATGACGTAACTTGATATTGCCCAACACCGCGGCCTCCGCATTGTCAGGGCGCCGCCAAGTTCGCTCACCGCAGTCCTTCCTGCTGCCATGCTCCCTGCTTGGCCGCATGACTGCACGTCCCGCACGCTAGCTGTGGGACGATGCCCCATAGCGCTTGCCCTCCCACGCTTGTGCCCTATCCATGGTCCCTCTGCCGTGCGCCATTCCTTTGCCGCCTTCAGTCCGGCGTGTCCCGCACCCGCTGGGCCATCGAGTACCTGGACCACGCCGCAAAGTCGTTCGCCGCCAACCACCCGGAGGCGGCCGTCTTCTGCGACAACGTAAACGTGCTGCTCAAGGTGGGGTGTGTATGAGCGTGTTAGCTTATCTCCACGCTATCCTCGTGCTTCACACGGGTTGCGGCAGCATGGCAGGAGTTCTTTCCTTCAGCCCTCCGCGACATCAGTATCTTGATGTCAACATGGTGCAGCCGGCGAGGCTCGGGCATACTGGTGTGTTTTCACCCTGCTGCCTAACCTCAGCGTGCGGCAGTGTGCAGGGTCCCGCCGCCCGCTGTACGTCACTGTTGCTTCCTGCCGGCGCCGGTACCGTGACAAGCTGCTTACATTGCAGGCTGCGGACACCGTTTGCTAACACACTCCTTGCCTCACTCCGTTCGTCCCCCCAGGCTGCCATGGACGCCGCTGGCGAGGGGCCCTCCTGCCACGCCGACCCTGAGGCGGCGGCAGCAGCCGCAGCCATGCCGCGCGAGGTGGCGGCTGCGCTGCCGCGGCCCGGGCAGGTGGGGCTGATGACCGGCGGGCCGCCGTGCCAGGGCTTCAGCGGCATGAACCGGTTCAACCGGGGCGACTGGAGCCAGGTGCAGAACAGCATGGTGAGTGTCGGGAGAGGGGGTGTGGGGCGCGTGCGTGTGGGGCATGTGTTTTGTGTGGGTGCAGGGTACCTGCATGCGTTGGTGGTGGGCGTCACACGAGAGGGTGTGTGGCTAGGGGCCATGTGTGTGTGGGGCACCGGCATGTGCAGAGGGAGAGCGAGTTGGGGCGTGGCACGGGTGTGGGTGTGTGCTGTTGCTGCAGGCCCTGGCCAGAGGAGCAGCAAGCGTGTCAAAAGGTGGCAAATCTTCAGACCACTAGACCATGCTTTGCACGGCACGCCTCTCTCGGCGGCGCCTCGCCCGCAGTGTGTTTAATGACGATGCAGTGCAAGGGTAACGGAGCATATGATGAGACAAGGCTAGGGAGGCAAGAAGGCAGCGTTATGACGCCCTTTGTGGGACCTCCCCTGTCGCCCCTTATATTTGCCCTCACTTTCTACACACCCCCGCAGGTGCTGGCCTACCTGTCCTACGCCGACTTCTACCGCCCGCGCTACTTCCTGCTGGAGAACGTGCGCAACCTGGTGGCCTACAACAAGGGCCTCATGTTCCGGCTCATCCTGCGCACGCTGCTGGACCTGGGGTACCAGGTGGGGCTGGGCGTGCGGGTGTGGGTTAGGGGTGCTGCTGTGTGTTAAGTGGCCGACAGCGCGGGCATGGCGTTCCGCCTGGTCCTGCGCACGCTGCTGGACTTGGGGTACCAGGTGGGGCTGGGCGTGCGGCTGTGGGTTAGGGGTGCTTCTGTGTGTTAGATGGCCGACAGCGCGGGCATGGCGTTCCGCCTGGTGTTGAGGACGCTGCTGGAACTGGGGCGCCAGGCGGGGTGCAATAGTGAGGCCGCTAAGAACAGGCTGCTGAGGCCTTTGTTGCTTATGTTGCGATAGCACTGAAAGATACGGCCACATCCAACGCCATGGTACGAGCTACAGCTCAATGTAGATCGCACGGGCTAGAGGTACGCTGAATGCATTACAACCGTTGCTCGCTCCGCGCCGTGCTCACGGTAACCACGTGCATTAATGCCACCAATTGCAGGTGCGGTTCGGTGTGCTGGACGCGGGGCACTACGGGGTGCCGCAGTCCCGCAAGCGCACCTTCATCTGGGCGGCCCTGCCAGGGGAGGCCCTCCCGGAGTGGCCCGCGCCGCGCCACGCCTTCGGAGCCAAGCAGCTCAACGTGGACCTGCCGTACCCGCCCCTGCCGTACGGGTCCCAGCATGCAGACGTACGGTCGGGCCTGCCGTACAAGGGGAGGCAGGGCAAGAAGCTGTACTCGTACCGCGCGGCGCCGCTGCTGCCGGGGGCTCCCCTGCGCACTGTGACGGTGCGCGACGCGATCGGGGACCTGCCGGAGATCGACAACGGAGATAGCAAGTAAGTGCTACTATCAACGATGCTCTGTGCGCTTTCTGGGTTGCGTCTTGGGCATCTCCACGGCGACGGTGGCTGCACCGGCTGCTAGCAAAGTAGCGCGGGACGCGCTGTTCTGCGGAAACAGCTGAGGCCACTGCCTCCGGGGCTTCCTTGCATACTCTCGCATGATGCGCCCTTCCGTAGTAAGCGACTGCAGCACTTCGTCACCAACGATCCCCACATTACGACCTCTTTTTTAGCTACTACCTACTACGTGTCGCTCTTGTGCACGATGTACGGCACCTGTCGCCCGCAGGGAGGTGCTGCCGTACCCCCATCCCCGCCCGCCCTCCGCCTACCAGCGGGCCATGCGGTCGGCCCTGGGCCAGGGCGCCAGCGGCAACGGCACCGACAGCCCCGCGAACGAGGTGTGGGGCCACGTGTGCAAGAGCATGATCGAGCTGAACCAGGAGCGGTGCAGGTGGGTGTGGTGCTGGGTGCAGCGATGGTGCAATTGTGGGTAGAGCCTTTGGCTCCACTGCGTTCGCACTGCTGGCTTGGTCTCCCGGTGCTATGTTGACGGGGCGCGTTGGCTATGTGGTGTTGGCGGGGTGCGTTGGCTAAATAGTGTTGGCGTGCAGACAAGTACAATGGGGCTTCTGCTGTGGCTGGGCTGGGGGTGCGGACGGTGCGGTTGTAACCTGGCACAGGGACAGAAAATCTGGCGCAGGACACAGGGAACGGGACCTGGTTTGGTTCTAGGGGTGCAGTGACTCGGATCTGGTGGGGTTTGGCAGCACTAGGGCATGGGCATGCATGTACGGGCACTGTGTTGTTGGTCTTTGCACCCCCACGGCTGAGCGCTTCCTGCTCGTGTGTCCCTGTCCCCCTTTTGCGTCCAGGAACATCCCGGTGGGGGAGCTGGGGGCGGACTGGCGTGCGCTGCAGCGGCTGGTGCAGCAGGACCCCACCAAGGCAATGTATAAGGTGCGCAGCAGCTGTCCGGGCCGTTCCGGAAGGGTCCCTGCAGCCAGTCGTGCCGGAAGACTTCCACACTCTACCCCACGGGCCATGGCGCTGCATGGTGGTGCAGGCTACGCCCCTGGTCGCACGGGGACCTCCTCTGCTTATGCTTGTCGTGTGACAGCGTCCTTGGCGATCGTTTGTTGCCCTGAAGCCGTGCCTGCTTGCCACTCGCAGGGCGAGCCGCTGGTTCCCAACTGCCTGGTCAACACAGCCCATCGCCACAACGGCTGGCGGGGGCTGTTCGGAAGGTATGTACGGCGCACGCGCACACCTCCGACCACCCAACATCGAGCGCCAGGCTCTGACCCCCCCAAAGCCGTGCAGCTGCATATCGGAATCCCGTTTTGCTACCGTTATTTCGCACCTGCAATTTGGCATGTTTTCGCCCGTCCTTATGTGTACGTCATCGTGCGTGCTACACGTACACGTGTGCAGTATCTCTTACGTGCTTGTCCTGTTCCTGGATGCCGCCTCCCTCTCAGGCTGGACCCTGACGGTCACTTCCCCACCATCGTCACGGACCCTAACCCTATGGGCAAAGTGGGGCAGGTGTTCCACCCCACACAGCACCGCATCGCCAGCGTGCGGGAGTACGCCAGGGGACAGGTGAGCACCTGACAGGAGTGCACCTGTTGGCCATGCGATTGATACACGTCATATCTACGATGTACCCCGGAAAGGTGTAGGGAATATGGCCACAGAGATCCAGGCGCTTTTTCCCGAACAAGAGGACCTCGTGCCTTGGCGGGTAGTGGGACAGGCCGGCGCGTGTGCTGGGTGCTGGGTGCGTGTTGGGTTTGAGGTGCATGCCGTTGGCAGTTGAGGGGAGGCGGGTAGAAGGGCTGTCGTAAAGACACAGGCTGTGTGAACCGGTGGCTGCGGTGGCAGTGCGATGGCCCTGCAGCATGCTTCTCGTTTTTAATCTCCTGCCGTTACGTTGCCCGTCCTGTGCTATCACCCCGCGCGCAATGCCCGACGCCCCATGCCCCTGCCCCGTGGTGCTCCTCCTCCCCAACCCAGGGCTTTCCCGACCACTACATCTTCGAGGGCAAGATCAAGGACCGACACCTGCAGGTACATCGATACCGTACTCATGAACTCGTGCTCGATGCTCCCAAGGGCCTAACACACAGCACAAGGCTCCGCCTCGTGTTGCGGGTCGCTTGGAATCTGCCTGACAACGTGTTGTAGAAATTGGTTTCAGCAAGCTGGGTCAGGGACCGCCACCTGCGGGTGCAGGGGCAGTGGCAGCCAGGAAGGCACAAAGGGGCACCGTGGGCCGCATGAACGAAGCCCGTGTGACTTGGACCTTATGGGCTAGGCACGCCAAGCCATGCACCCTGCCCCAGTCCCTTCCGGGCGCAGCGCACATGCCTTCGCGGGCCCATAATCAAGCAAGTTGTTACAATTTGTTTCATTGCATCACAATTTGCTTGCATTGCGGCTTGCGTGCAGGTTGGCAACGCGGTGCCGCCCCCGCTGGCCCGGGCGCTGGGCCGGCAGCTGCAGCAGGCGGTGGCCGCTGGGGCGGGGGCGCAAGGGAGGGCAGGGGAGGCGGGCGGGGGCCCTGACACGGACAGAGGAGGCGACGGCGGGGAGGAGGCGACGAGAAACTGAAGGGGCTGGGGCGGGGGCGAGGGGCGGGGCAGGGGAGGCGGGCGGGGGGCCACGTGCAGGAGACAACGGCGTAGAGGAGGCGACGGAGTGACAGGGGAGGGGGCTGGGCTTGGGGAAGGACTCTCCTGGTGGCGGCTGTCTGGTGGGCAAACCGGGGTGCTGAGCGTGGGTGCTGAGACACCAAGCCTGTATTGTAGTGACTGCCTGACGGACTGGAGGCCGCCGGAGCGACGCGCCGCTGCGGCGGCCGCAGGGGGCTAAGGGGCGTCGATTTGGTTGCTCCACCCTGCTCCACACCGGTTGTGGGTTCGAGCAGCTTGGCATTTTTCATACCGGTAACGGATATTCTGGTAGCAGCTATGTGGGAAAGGCGTTCTGGTGGCTGTGGTGAGCACGGAGGGGGAGCGCCTTACTGCTGATTTGGGCACGGACGCGTTAACTGATGGAGAAACGGTGTGCCGGAATGGGCTTGCAACCTTGTTGTTGTATTGTGTGGGCGTTGGTGTGCAGTTACAGTTGCAGACCCCATGAGGTGACGGAGACCCAGGGGAATAATGCCTGGTACTTGAGGTGGAGGAATCAGCTGCACTGGGGTGCCGGCAGTGCACCAGTGCTCCTGTTGGTGAGCCAATTGCGCTTTGATTAGCCATTCAGCCCCGATAAGCGGCCTTGGGGTGTGCTGCGTATGCATGGAGCACAGAATGTTTACCCAAGGTGCCTGGGATGCACCCTGATGGAGGACGAGGCGTTTGTGCTGTGTGTCTTGGTTTGGTACTGCGTTGTCAACCGCTGCATGTTCCGGTCCCCAGGATACGCGGTTACAGCTGCACGTTAATATGAATTCTGACGGTAGCCCAAGGGTTGTATCCATGGCGACAAGGCTTGACGTTTTTAGGCAACCTCCGCTGTCCGCTTGCTGTGGTTACCGGATGGAACGCACATTGTATGTAACCCAGTGCATAACCTTACATCCAATTTAGTCCCTAATGAGGACATTTGCGGGGCAGGCGCAGGTTAGGTCCCCCCTGGGTTTCCTGGCGCAGGTAGCCGCAACCTTGCCGCAACAGCGTCGACAGCATACTGAATGCAGCAGGCGGCAAGCCAACTAGGGGCCCCGACAGTAGCCCCAAGTGGAGTAGCCCCCTGCCAACCAACCCTTCCTGCATTTGCGCTGCACGCAAACAGCAATCTACTCATCATTGCAACCGAGCCAGCCAGGAGCCTATTGGAGCCAGCTAGTTCCGGGCTTCCAGCTGATATTACACGCAGTACGGCACACAAGGACGGTCGGCCAGCAACGTGGGACTCACGCCCAGCCCTCGTTTAGCCCCACGTGCCACTCACGGAAATACCGTATCCCTGCCTGCTTGCCTGCTGGTTCACAGCAACACACGCTCAATTGCCTCCAACAGTATACAACTTCACCAACCTCCAACAGTACCACAGCTGTCCTCCTCCCACAAAGGCCCCCACACAGTCCCGCCAGTAACCACGGTGGTACTCATCCTCGCGCATCCCGCACCACTTCTACACCCCGGTTCGAGCGTTGCCCGGCCTCCTGCCTCCCATGCCCCCCAAACCCACCAGTGCCCCCGCCTCCCCAGGGGCGCTCACCAGCCACCCCGCCTGCCGCTGCGGCATGTCCGCCCGCCCAACCACATCCCAGAACTCCGACTCGCTAAGCCCCGTGTATACCGCAGCCGTACAACCGTCCAACAGCTCACTAAACGTACGGCCGCCGGCGCCGGTGCCGCCGCCGCCGCCGCCGCCGCCAGCACTGCCCTTGTTGCAGTCACCGGAGGGTGACGCCCCACAAGGCTCCTTGCCTGCGGAGCTGACAGTCCCACTGACAAGCGCGTTGTGTGCTTTTGCTGCAGCTGCAGCTGCTCCCCCTTCTTCCTTCGCCCCCGGTGCCGATGCACAGCCTCCCCCAGCCTCACCGCCTCCAATCGCCGCCGGACCAGCCAACCGCCGCCGCTTCCCGCCACCCTCGCCTCCATCAGCGCCCCCTCCTCCACCACCACGCACATAGCTGGCCCCAGAACCACCCTTCCCGTCCGCCGCTGCCGCCGTAGCTGCCCCGCCAGCGCCGCCCGGGCCGCTGCCGCCGGCAGCATCCCCACCTTCACCCTCAACCCCGTCACGATCCGCAGCATAATCCTCCTGTTCCTTCTGCTCCTCCTGTTGTTCCTGCTGCTGCTGCTGCGGCGGCCGCGCGGACGCCGCCACGTCCCTCCACGTCATCACCGCCTGCCGGTGGCCCAGCACGGGGTGCGGCGTGCCCGGCTCGCGGCGCGTGGCGGTGTCTGCCGCCAGGTTGATCATGCGCAGGCCGGGCAGCGCGGAGCACAGCGCCTGCACGTGGGGGGCCTGGGGTTTGGGGCGAGGGGCGAGGGAGAGGGTTAGCAGGGTAGGGATACGGGCCAAGCTAGATGGCTTCACACGGCCACAAGTGTTGGTGAGGGGGGAGGGGGCCAAGGTGAGCGCAGCACAGCGCCTGCGCGTGGGGGTCCTGGGGGCGGGAGGGGAGTTCGAGGGCAGGAGGTCGTGTGACGGTGAGTGCGGGGTGGCCGCTTACCGGCATGGACGAGTCGCTCAAGCAATAATCTTGGAGGGCATGTACCGTACCGTACATCTACAGATTCTACACCTACTACAACAACAGTAAGCATTTTCTCCCACCTGCAGGTACTCCTCCAGGCACAGCCCCAGGTAGCGCAGCTGCTGTAGGGACGCCAGCGCGGTCAGCAGCGCACGCAGCGGCTGTCGGCCGACCCACGGGTCGCCGCCTCCACCGCCTCCGCCGCCGCCGCCACTGCCCCCTGCCCCTCCCTCTCCTCCCCCTTTCGAACCTCCGCCTCCACCGCCAGTCGGTGCCTGCGTCCTCGTGCTGGTCGAGGGACCGCCAGCCGCCAACACCCCAAGCGCGCCAGAAGCAGGACCAGCACCAGAGCCAGCCGGCGGCGCAGGCGGCGGCGGCGCCGAAACTGCGGCAGCCGGCGGCGGGGGCAAGGTCCCGGCGACGTCCCGCGCCAGCGGGCTGGGGTGCAGCCCCGCCAGCGCTGCCGCCACGGACCGAGGCACAACCGCCGCCGCTGCAGGCGGCGGCGGCGGCGGCTCCAGCCCCTCCCCTCTCTCCAGCCTCCTCGCCTCCGCCGCCAGCCCCATGCGCAGCAGGCTGCGCGCCACACGCATCGCCAAGGTGCCCCCTTCCGCCGCCGGCCCCCGCCCTCTGCCTCCCGCCTCCCTGGACCCCGCCGCCGCCGCCGCCGCCGCCGTCCCCTCCTCCTCCTGCTCGCCCACCAGGCTGAAGCCCGACAGGGTGAGCAGGCGCAGGCGCGTGAGACCACGAAGCGCGGACACGGCGGCGGGCGTGACACGTGGCGGCGTGGCGGCTGACCCGCGGGTCGGTGACCCGAGGAGGATGTCGTGGGTTCCGGAGCCGACCCAGCCCATGTGGCAGCCGGCGCGGCCCTCCAGGGTCAGGTAGCGCAGATCGGGCAGCCGGGACAGCGCCTGGCGGTGGAGGTGGGGTTGTGTGCATGGTGGATTTAGTACGTAGTCGGAGTGAGATAAGTAAATAGTCGGAACTGGTATGTGGGTAGTCGGAGTGAGTTAAGTAAATAGTCGGAAGTGGTATGTGGGTTAAGCAAGTAGTCGGAACTGGTGTGTGGAGGGCTACAGGCTGCAAGCCGGGGCGAGCCTATTAGGCCAGGGCCAGGCGTGAAGGGCGGGGCCGGTTTGCTGGCCGCCATTTGCATGCAAACCGCTACGGCGCTTGGCCACAGGCGGGCAGGGCGCATGCTTTTGCGGACACCAGATGAATGTGCCATGCCCAGTACTCAGGCTTGGTCAGTGTTCGAAAAGTGTATCAGGTGTGTCCAGCACACAACAGGACGTGGCAAAGCCGCCTGCATGACCCCCATTTTAGCAAAGGCTGCACCTGCGATGCACCCACCAATCGACAAGGACTACTACACACGTTCCAGATGCGGCCAGGAGGCAGAGACACCAACCTGCACGAGCTGCGGGTCCAGGTGCTGCAGCCCTGTCAGCTGCACCGCTGCCAGTTGCCGCAGCGGCGCCAGCGCCGGCGGCGGCACCAGCCCCCACCTCTCCAGGCGCAGGCTCGTCAGCTGCGACACGTGCGGCAGGTGCAGCAGCAGCCACGCAGAGGCCGGCGACAGGCTGCGCAGCCCGCCCGTCGTACCGCCGGGTACGGGTGCAGGTACGGGCGCTGGCGCGGGTACGGCAGCGGGCCCGCCCCCGGCCGCCGTGTACCGCTGTACGGCCCTGCGGGCGAAGCCGATCGAGTCCAGTAGGCGCTGCATGCCGCCGGCCGGGCGGTTGGGATGGGGCCCCGCGCCGGGCGGACCCATGCGCAGTTGCCCCATTCGGCCGGCTGCTGCAGCTGCGGCTTCAGCGGCGGCTTCGGCTGCGGCGGCAAGTGCTCTAGGAAGGGGAGGCAGCCCTAGGGGAGGTGTGGGTGAGGGCCACGGCAGGCCTGGCCCTTCGGCCGGGCCTTGGCTCGGGATGCCGCCGGCGGTCCCGCCAGGGAAGCCAGGCGCTGCAGCCGTCCCGGAGCCCCCTGTGCCCCCCTGTGTGTCCGGCGCCTTGGCTGCTGCCGTCCCCTCACCCGGCGCAGCTTCTTCTTTTCCTGTCCCTCCCTGCACCGCCGCTTCCTTTCCTGGCCACGTGCTCGTTCCGGGCGCTGCATCATCACCCGCCGCCGCAGCAGCCTCCCCGCTGACGCCCCCGCCGGGCCCAGCACCCGGGATGTCGCCGCTGCCCTGCCGTGCGTCGTCGTCAGAGTCCTCATCGGATGAGAAAATGCGAGTATTGTTAAACTCCTGCGCCCACCATGAAATTCTCCTCTTCCGGCGACCTTCCGCCGCCCCAGCCTGTGCGCCACCCCCTGCGTCCAACGGGCCTGCCTCTGCTTCTGCTCCCATTTCTGCCGCCATCGCCGCTGCAGTCCCTGCCGCTGCCTCTGCTGCTGCCCCACCACCCAGGCCGCTGCCACCGGCGCCCGCACTGCCGCCCGCAGCAGAGCCCGCGCCCCCAGCCCCTCCGCCCGCTGCACGAAACACGTACTGCGGTTGCATCCGGGACAGCAGCTCCTGGTGCACCCCAACACCACCACCAGCAGCCATGGCGCCATGCGGCGGCGGTGGCGGCGGAGCAGCCGCGGGCGGCGGTGGCGGCGGCACTGCAGGCACGGGGCCCGCCTGAAAGTTCATGGGCCAGAACACGGCGCCGTTGTGAGGCAACGCGCCCTCGGCCTCGGGGCTGGCGGAGGTGGTGAGGCACAGGTGGCGCAGCAGCGGCAGGCGGCCCAGCGCCGACAGGTTCTGGACTGCCGTCGCCAGGACGCTACCGCCACCGTTAAATGCTCCATCGTCAGCAGCATTACCGACATCAATGCCGCCCATGTCGCCTGCAGGGCCCGCAGGTCCTGCAGCTGCCTCACCGCCGCCAGCCACCGCTGAGGGCTGCGCCGCCGCCGCCGCCGCCGCCGCTGTCGTCGCCACCCTGGCATTGGCGGCGCTGCTGACGCCAGCGCCGCTGCCGCTTGCAGCCCCGCCGGCAGGGCCGCCCCCAGCGGCTCCGTCGCCGGCGCGTTGCCCGCTGCCGGTAGGGGCCTCCCCTGCTGCCCCGCCGTCGGCCGACAGTTGGCGGTTGGCGGCCAGCACCAGGTCCAGGCCCTCACGCCCTCGGGGCACCATCCAGTCGCCCTGCCCATGGACACGTCAATCGCGCGGACTTCAATGACGTATAGGCAGGTACCGACACAGCAGGTGCAGACGCGACGATGGTCGCAGCAGAAGACACAAAAGGAGACACGTGTGCACGACTTGCGCCAATTTCACGCAATGCGAACCATTACACCCCTGCCCTGCCCCTGTCTGCGCGGCAAACTGAACGCCAACCGCGCGCAACCGCATCCTTTATTGAGTGGTAGGTTGGTATCGGTCCCGTACCACATGGACTAACAGGACGACGGCAGGCAGCCCCCATGTTGTTAACCCACCTGCAGCTGCAGCGAGGTGAGTGACGTGGCGGCCGCCAGCGCGCTGAACACGTCGTACGGCGGGCGGCAGCCGCGCGTGCCGAACACGGACGCGGCGGTCACGGCGGCACGTGGCAGCACGTGGCAGATGATGGCGGCGTCGTTGCGCGCCTCGAAGGCGCCCAGGTTGAGGGAGGTCACGGCGGACAGTGAGGGCCACGTCAGCAGGTCGCGCGCAATCTGTGGGGAAAGGATGCAGGGACGCTGAGTGCGCTTAGGAAGGGAAAAGGCAGTTGGTAAACTAGTAGGCTAGCGTTGTAGTAAGGTGGAACACTTGTGACCCATGGATGACAGGTCGAGGTAAGCGGCTTGGGTTCCGGAGGAGGGCTGAGGTGAGTGCGCTGATTGAGAAGATGCACGTGTACGCTTCAGGTTCCGAATGGTTACTATGGTATTCCTTGGCTATCTACCCCTGCCGCCTAGGCAGGGCCATAGCTTCCGGGCCCAGCCGCCGCCCCGACCCACCGACCCCCCGACCCACCCGCGAGCCCACGTTGCCGCGCCCCTCGTAGTAGTGCAGCGACAGGTGTCTTAGGGAGGGCAGGGTGGACAGCGAACGCAGCACCGCCCAGTCCACCGTGGTGCACCTGCAGGGAGGGTAACGGGTTGCGTGGATGAGCTACGTTACGTCTGCCCTGTCCTGTGCGCGGAAGGTGGGCGAGCGGTGCACCTGCAGAGGGGGGGCAGGGGGGATGACCGGCGCAGGGTGAGCCTCGCCCGCCCGCTCTAGGTGCCTGCACGAAAGTGCTGTGTAAGTAAGGGGCAAAGCATTCGTGCAGGCCGTCAAAGCAATTGTCCAGCGCGTCGTGTGCACACCACCAAGGTTGAGCTGGACCAGCAACCACAACAGCTCCCGGCCCACCCGGCCCCGCGTCAGGCCATCCCGCTCCACCCCACCCGAATTCCATTCCCGCTTTTGGCTGCTACTGTAGTGCGCCTTTGCGGCCTTCACCACCGCCGCTGTGCCCCCCTGTCTCCCCACCTGAGCGTGAGGCTGCTGAGGCGCGTGAGTGCGGCCAGCGGTGCCACCAGCTGCGGCCCCACGTCAACCACACCGTAGATCCGGCCGCAGGCCAGGTACAGCACCTGCAAGGAAATGGAAGAAATGAAAAGAACTTCATTACGTGTTTACATGAGTCTACCGGTATCCTGTCGACTACTGATGATAAGTGGGTTTGCGGCCGAACGTCGACGACACCGCAGATCCGGCCGCAGGCCAGGCACAGCACCTGGGTGGGGCCGAAAGGACTTACTGCCTTGCACGACTTCCGACTACGGCGCACGGCATTCGCAGTTCCAAGCGAGCACGTTGTCGCAGCAGCCAGGCAAGCGCCTTCAGCACAACACTGCATCAACTGCCCTTTCCTGGCGCGCCCGCAACACTGACCTCCAGGTTGACCAGCTTCCGCAGCGCATACAACCGCCGGTCCACTGCCGCACCCCCTTGCGCGCCCCGCCTTGCCCCGCCACCGCCACCTTGGGCCCCGTGCGGGTGTGGGTTAAGCAGCTGCAGCAGCAGGATGGGCCCCCAGTGCCCCGCGCCCTGCGGCAGGGCCTCCCCCGCCTCCCCTTCCTGCCCCTCTTGGGCGTTGCCATCGGCCGGCCCTCCATGCACATTTCCGTGGCCTTGTTGCAGCTGCAGCAGCAGCCCTAACGCGTCCTGCTGCTGCTGCCCTTGCACAATCTGCAACTGCACCTGCTGGTGTTGTTGCTGCGCCTGCTGGTATTCTTGCTGCGCCTGCCAGACCTGTTGCTGCGCCTGCCTGTATTCTTGCTGCGCCTGCTCGTATTGTTGCTGCGCCTGCTCGTATTGTTGCTGCACCTGCTGGTGTTGTTGCTGCGCCTGCCGGTACCCTTGCTGCGCCTGCTGGTATTGTTGCTGCGCTGGCTGGTGTTGTTGTTGCGCCTGCTGGTAATGTTGCTGCGCCTGCTCGTACCCTTGCAGTGCCTGCTCAAATTGTTGCAACGTCTGCTGGCGTTGTTGCAGTGCCTGCTGGCGGTGTTGCAATGCCTGCTGGCGTTGTTGCAGTGCCTGCTCGCGTTGTTGCCGCACCTGCTGGTATACTTGCAGTGCCTGCTCGAATTGTTGCAGCGCCGGTTGGTGTTGTTGGTGCGCCTGCTGGTGTTGTTCCTGCTGCTGACCCTGTTGGGCCTCGTGTTCCCAGTACGCAGGCGCACCTTGCGGATGGCCCTGGGGAGCACCAGCAGCGCCCGGCCCCTGCAGGTGCCCCAGCCCTGCAGATGTGCTGGGCCCGGCTCCATCACCTCCTCCTCCTCCCAGTACGCCATCCCGGTCCACGGCACCGGTGCCCCCTGGCGCTCCACGGCTGCCACCAGCCGCCCCGGGCTGCACAGGTGTGCCCGCACCCTGTGCCGCCTGGTCTTGGCCCTGCAGTACCTGCCCCTGGCCCTGGGCTGGTGGCCCCTGGCCCTGCCCCTGGCCCTGCCCCTGGCCCTGGGCTGGTGGCCCCTGGCCCTGCCCCTGCCCCGGGCCCTGGGCTGGTGGCCCCTGCTCGGCTAGCACCTCCACCTGCACCTCCACCTGCGAGGTGAGTGTGAGGATTCAGGTGTGGTCGTGAGTAATGTCCACCACCATAACGTCCAGTCGTGGCCATGGCACCCCTACACCACACGACTGTAGCACAGCGAGACGGACGCCACCAGACGGGCCTCGTGCGATGGCAACAGAGCAGCAAGCTCAGGCGTCAGACGTTGTTCGCGCAGCCCTGCTCAATGATTCGCCCAAAGCTCCACCAAGTTAGCGCCGGTCCGTGCCCTGACGCATGCAGACGCGTACCGGTACCTCACCCCACCTGCACGTGCTGCACGGTAATCACGCCGTCCCACCCCAGTCGCCGCACTATCATCCTTCGTGCCACACACCCTCCCAGCCCGTGCTCCGTCTGCAGCAAAACCCACCCAAGCCCCACTGCTCGCACACAAATCCACCACACCACACCGCACCCCACCTGCACGCGCTGCACCGGCAGGCCCTGCGCCGCCAGCTGCTGCAGGATGTGTGCCTCCAGGGCCGCGCGCTGGTGCGGGGGCAGCGCCACAGCCTGCCCCTGCCCCTGGCCCTGCCCCTGGTCTGGCCCATGGCCCTGGCCCTGCTGCTGCTGGTCCGCCTGAGCCCCCGGTCCCTGCTGCTGCCCCTGCCCCTGCGCCTGCCCCTCCTCCTGCCCCTGCTCCTGCTGCCCCTGCGCTGGCGGCGGCGGCAGCAGCACCAGCTGCCCCGCCTCGTCGAACCCCAGGTGCAGCTCCTGCTCCAGCAGCGCGTGCGCCCCAGCATCAACACCAACACCGCCCTGCCCCTGCCCCCCGCCTCCTCCACCGTTCCCCCCGCCGCCTTCTCCCTCCTCCTCCTCATCAATGAGCGCCGGCATCTCGTCGTCCTCCTCCTGCTCGTCACCCTCTCCCTCGCCCTCGTCGTCGGACCCGGGCCCCGAGCCCGGCTGGTCCAGGTCCACGGGGCGCTCCGTCAGGGGGTCCAGCAGCCTGCGGGCATGGGAAGGCATGTGTGCGCAAAGGGACGTACGGGTAAGGGTTCATGCGCTAAGGGGGCGCTCCGTCAAGAGATCCGGCAGCCTGCGGGTGTTGGGGGCTGGGGTGGAGGACGTGTAGGAGCGTGTAGGAGCATGTGGGCGAGGGGGCGAGAGGTTCAGCAGCCTGCGGGAGGGTAGGCTGGGTTGAAGGGCGCGGGTGGCCGCGCATGGGGTCGCTGCGACGGAGCACGCCTGTTGCGGGCCGGCGCATTTGTGCATCCTTAGGGTGCCAGCATCCTTAGGATTCCAGCAGCCTGTGGCTACGGGGTATGCGGGTGCGGGCGCACGGGCGTTACGGGATGTCGGGCTGTTTCGCTCGCACAGCCGTCAGGGGGACATGCAGCCTGCGGGCGACGGGCCGAGGACGCAAGAGAGTGCAGGTGGTGGCGCGTGCGTAGCTAAGTGACGGCTGGCGCGGTGGCCGGTTTCGCAGCACAACCTAAGCCCTTCGCATCATGTATAAAACCACCGCAAAGCTTCAGCCGCCGAGCTGCGTTATTTCTTGACTTCTACTTCTAGCAACGCTACGTACCCATGTTCCGCTGCACCCCACACCTGCTCGCCCAGCGACTGCCCCACGAAACGCCACACCGGCCCGGTGCACCTCATGCTTGTCTGCCCTCTGCTGCCACCACCACCCACTAGTCCGCCGCCAGCTGCAGCTGCGAATAAGGCTTCAAAGATGCGGATGATACACCACCCACCAATCCGCTCGAGACCTTGTCTACCATCTGTCCCGCAACCCACCACCCACCAGTCTGCCGCCAGCTGCAGCTGCGTGAGCGCCGTGAGCCTGCCCAGCTCCTGCGTGTGCTGCGGGCCCAGGCGGTACATGCGCCGCAGCGCCAGGCAGCGCAGCGGCCCGCCGCCGTACGGCAGGGCCTGAAGGTACGGCAGGGGCGGGCTGTCCAGGCCTGCGGGGCACACGGGTGCGGCACAGGAGCGACACAGTGTCAAGGTCACGTGAGCGGCCGCACGTGAAAAGTGTGCAAGCATCGGGAGTATGCGAGCAGCAGCTCGACGCAAGGGCCCACAAGGACCTCCTCATCCAGCACTACGCCCCACAATGCCCGCCCATGCTGCTGTCCCTGCTTCGCCCGACACCTACTCCACCAATTACAGTACTCGCCCATCCGCCCACTCGCACACTTGTGAGGGCCACGGTGCGCAGGTGCGGCAGGGCCGGCCACCAGGGCCCGCCCGCCCGCCAACACACACACACCCACGTACGTACCCACGTCCATACACACCTGTGAGGGCAACGGTGTGCAGCCCACCAGGACCTACCAGCCCTCCCTCAAGCACACACCAACATATGCACCCACACCCAGACACACCTGTGAGCGCCAGGGTGTGCAAGTGCGGCAGGGTCGCCAGCGCGCCCAGCCCCCTCCACTCGTGCACCAGCGGCACCGCGCTGTAGTCCTCCGGCAGCCGCTCGTGCCGCCCGCCCACCTGGCTGTCGTACCAACCGCCTTGATTGAGCTGCAGGTACGACAGGGCCGTGAGGCGGGACAGTACGGCAAAGTCCACGTCGGGCGCGAAGGGGCTGGCGACCAGCTCCAGGCGGCACAGCAGCGGCAGCCCGCACACCAGAAGCCACAGGTGGGAGTGGAGCAGCTCGCCGGGGGCTGTGGCAGGGGCTGTGGCACGGTCGCCGCCGTGCTGCCCCGGCGCCGCTTCCCCTCCAGGGGCAGGAGCGGCAGCGGCAGCAGCAGCAGCAGCGATACCAGCCGCTCCGCCTCCTCCCGCTGACGCTGGTTCGGCCCCGGCCCCAGCAGCCGCGCCCGCCCCATTACCACCACCAGCAGCAGCGGCACCACCTGCTGCTCCTCCGGCTGCCACACCCGCAGGATCCCCCTGGCCCGCAACGTCCCCAATCCCCTGCCCCACAGCGGCGTTCCCCAAGCCCTCCACCATGGCATTCCGCCACGTATCCGCCCGTGGTAGCCCTAGGCCGTGCCCTGCGCCTGCCGTACGCGGCAGCAGCGACAGGTGAGTAAGCGCCGTACACTGCGCCAGCGCGGCAAAGGTCTCCCGCACGTACGGCACCTCGCTGGCCAGCAGCGACCGCAGGCGCGGCGCGTGCAGCGGCAGCAGGCGCATGGCGGCGCACAGCTGCTGGGACACGCGCGCCTCGCGGAACCGCGTCAACTGGTGGGTGCGGAAGTTGTACAGCCGCAGGCGGTTGAAGTCGGTTAGCCACGGCGGAGAGTTGCGCCGCCGCTGGGCGGGCGCAGCCCCCGCTGCTGCCGCCTGCGGCTCCACCCCCACCCCTGCGCCTGCGCCAGGTACAGCCTGCACGGCCCCTGGGCCAGCGCCCCCAGCTCCAGCCGGCGCCGCAACGCTTGTCGCTGCGATGCCGGTATCGCCGCCACCACCCGCCCCCGGCTCACCGCTTGGCTCCCCGGCTTCTGTCTGCGGCCCCCCAGCCGCCTGCCCTCCTGCCCCTGCTTGCCCTTCCACCTGAGTTGCGACGCTGTGCCCTCGCTCAGCTGCAGGCCAAGCCCCTGCCGCCCCGGCCGCCGGCTCCTCCCCCGCCGCACCCCCTCCCTGCCCTGGCTGCCCCGCCCCCGGCCCCTGGACACCTCCTGGCGCCGGTTCGGGCGCGGCGGCTGCCCCCTGCTGCCAAGGCTGCTGCTGCACCGGTCCCGGCCCGCCCTCCCCTGCGCCGCCGGGCCCCTGCACCTGCCCCTGCCCCTGCCCCTGCACCTGCCCCGGTCCCAGCCCTGGACCTGGCCCTAGCACAGCCCCGCCTGCTGCGCCCCCTTGCTGCTGCTCACCTGCGGCGCCCGCGTTCGCAGCAAACAGTATGTGCTGCACGAAGGGTATCGGGGTGGACAGGAAGCGGCGTGCCTGCTCCTTGGCGGCTGGGCTGGACAGGTCTTCCCGCGCTGCTGTCCGCGCTGCAGCGAAGTCGATTGCGCACAGCATGTTAACGCGCAGGCTGCGCAGGTCTGGGAGCGATGCCAGCCCTCCCGCGAGTCCCCCGGGCTGCAGGCGCCGGGGCATGTGCAGGAGTAACTGGGATCCAAGGTGGCCCTTTCTGCGGTCGTCAAAGGGGCCCCCCGTAGCGTCATGGCTGCGGTCGAGGAAGGGGTGGTGGCTGAGAACGAGGCTCTGCACAGCCTCCGGAGGGAAGTCAGCTAGACCAGTAGCGCTGCTGCTGGAGGCGCTGCTGCTTGGTCCAGCGGCGTCGGTTCGGCAGCCGGTGAGAAGCCAGGGAGAGAGGCGGGAGAGGCACGAGTCCACCAAGCAGCGGTAGGGCCAGGACACGAGCCGAAGCGACGCGAGGTCCTCCGCGCCAAGTTCCGATAGGAGCTGGTTTTGTGCCAATAGAGGCAAAGATAAGAGGCAGATGCTGAGCTCCCGGTGGGCCGCCAGAGCTTTTTTCCGACATGGCTCGTCCGCAGTCAGTGTCGTGGCCATAGTGTTCTCTTGTTACGCCTATGTGCGTTTTACATATGTATGATAATGACCTCACAGCGCAACAAGACCTCACAGCGCGTTGGATCCATACCAGCGGACCGGCCAAGTCATGCCTGTCCTCTGCCTTGAAAGTGCGAAAGCTTCGTATGTCAATAGTCAAGATTCATTATGTGCTACAAGCGCTACTGGCGTCCCAGCGCGATTATGCGCTATCATATGCTTTACACCCATGTTGTGCTGCGGTGCGTCACGGGTCTCCCCTTCTGGGTCTCCCTGTCCTTGTCAGGGCACGCAGGGGCACAGCTACCTTGCCGGTGAAACGCTCAAACGCTGTAAAGAGCGGCATGGGCATGCGTTGACTATCCTGCGGCACATCGAGGACAGAACGGAACTGACTGCTGTAATGTATCATGTCCGTGTACCGCACGTGGCTGTGACAGGCACATGGCGCAGGCACATGGCTGTACCGTGAGAGGCTTGCCCAGGATACCGCATGGCGAAAGCCAACGAATGATAATGCCCCAGAGAAAGCAGGACGCCACACTTTGGCCCTCCTACGCATGTTTTGCGTGTTCCCTGCCCTTCCTGCTCAAGCACACAAGCAGGCTCAAGCTGTCGAGCGCAAGGCGGGACGTGTCTACCCTCGCTATCCTGCGGTTTTCCTGCGCCGCTTTCTAACGGCAGCGGTTCCCCTGTGCCGTCCCGCTGCCGCCGCAGCGTATTCCCGGATGGCTCTACCTGGCTCTACGCATGGACGCCCCCGTGGTCAATGGCTCAGCTTAATACGCGCCCTGTACTGCACAGGAGCATTGTACCTGCTGTCAAAGGACTGCTCTTCTGCTTTGTGGTGCTGGTTTGTGGTGCCTTGTAGGCAGGGACTGTAAGGCACTCACGAGCAGGAAAGTTACATGCTCCTGCTTTACAAGCCTTGATGTACGTGCATGTGGCCTGGAGTAGGGCAAGGCAGAGGTGTGGAGGCGCGGCTGGTCCTGCCACATGTGTCCACCGTGGCTTAGACGTAGAGGAACCTGTTTGCCCTTGGACCCAGGCGGCTCTACGGTTACTCAATCTGCTGCATTCCATAGGAGAGCGCATGTGGGTTTGTGCAAAGGGTTCTTCGGAGCTGACCGTGGTCCGAGGCATCTGCCGTACAAGCAGGCCGAGTAGCTACTTGATGCCACTGGGGCGTTGAGGTGTCGAGGGAGCGGAAACACTGTGCAACCATGGCGCCCAAAAGGAAGGCCGCTGAAACGGCCTCAGCTAAAGGGAAGAAGGCGAAAGCCGAGCCCGCAAAGAAGGAGAAGGAAGACAAGGAGGAGGTCGCGAAGGAGGTTGTTGCCGGCGAGGAGGGCGATGCTCCGCCTGCTGGCGACAGTGCCAGCAAGGACATCACTATTGAAGCATGGTAGGCTGTAGAAAGCTAAGGCTTGCCCTGCTTGCGTGCCGTCCTACTTCCATGGCCCGTGTGGTAGACGCACAGTTGCCGCGTCTATGCCTGAGCCCGCTGACATGTACTTCTTTTTGATATGCAGCAAATCCTGAGGCGCATTCAAAACACGGTGGGGCCTGCTGACTGTACTGCCTGACCGACGGCCAGAAACCCTTGTGCTTATGCTGCCCGTTTTGGACGCTGAGCTTGAGTACTCCACGTGCAAACGCAGGGCCACTAAGCTGGAGAAGCTTATTAAACAATCTGTACCAAACGCAAAAGTGAACATCAACCCTGAGAAGGTAGGAGGGGGCCCAACCAGGAGACCAGGACCCATTCTCTGCACACATGACACAGGCACAGACTGCTCACTACACGAGCATGCCTACCGAGCCCTGAAACGGAAGCCTACATCCCACTGGACCGCACCCTACTTTATGCTGGCCCCGCGTTCCCTGCTGCACAGCCGCGTAAGGGTTGCTTCGAGGTGCGCGGCCCCGGCGGCAAGGTCTTCGTGTCCCTGCTGGTGAGTCCCTTGTCCGGCTGCCGCAGTAGCACTAACAGCAGCCGCAAACGGCATGGCTTTGCAGATGGCAACAGATTCATGCGAGTATACCAGTAGGCCAGCGGCTAAGCTGTGTTACTGTCCTCGAGCTGCCGTATTTTCCATCAAGCCCCCTGCAGCCTGTACCATCATGCGTTGGCACCAGGCACGGGGTATGGCCCCACGAATTTATTCTGCTTAAATCCAAGCCATGCCGTTGCCGAACGGAACTGGGTCTTGGCGTAGTGGTTGACTTGTCCGGCTTCGGCTCCAGCGGCAGGGCAAGCAGAGCTCGTGCGACTGCGACTGCCCCACGCATGCATCGCAGTCACCCACGTGCTCACCTGCGTGCACGGCAGTCCCCCACCAACACGTGTCATGCCACGTGCCGTGCAGGACATGCCCCGCCCCTTCACAAAGCTGAAGGCGCTGGACATGGAGGCGCTGGCAGAGGAGGTGGTGGCGGGGCTGCAGTGATGGGGGTTGTGGTCGTGGGTTGGAGGCCTCCCCTGGTGGGTGGAGGCTGTCCAACGTGGATGAGGTGGGATGGGGGCTCCAGCACCCGGGCGCCCGGCCCGCACTACTACCTGCTTCTTAGCAGCTCGTAAGCCGCACTGGCGGTGACCCTGGTGATGATGTGTGGGAGATGTGTGGCTCGCTGGGTGCGTGGTAATGGTAGTTGGAGTGAGTGAGGCTGGCGCTTGTGTGTGAGAGTCAGCGCAGGTGGCTTGTCGATGAGTTGCTGCCTAGGGCACTGAAGAGAGCTGTGGGTGGCGTACCGAGGCTGTGAGCAGTAGGGCGTGGTCTTGGGTGCAGGCTGCAGGGAGCGTGGAGTGAGGTGGGGGCAGGGGAGCAGCGCGCTGCCGAGCGGGGTGGAGGCACAAGATCATGACACGGGCAATCAGCCGATGGGACCCCGTGCGTCCGACCATGCAAAGCAAGCATGACATGCGAGTTCGCCCGATGGCGAGCCGCATTGAGCTTTTGCATGACTGGATCGCGCGTTGGGTGTGCTGTTGAGCTGTCCAGCAAACCGGGTTGGTTCCGGAGCTGCGTCCGCTGAGCAGTGCCGTACGACCGGGGTCCCCCGCCGGCCCCTGGGCCTGTGTGGGCGCGGCGGGGAGCGCCCCGCAATCGACGGCTGCTTGAGCCGCCAACCGCTGGGGTGCGCTGCTGGCTCTGCAAAGTGTTGTAGGCTGGCGGCACGTAAGCCACAGGGCGTACTGTGCAGAAGGCTGTCGTTCAATGTCTGAGGGTGATCACCTGTAACGACGATGTACGATTGCGTAAGCGTGCAGTGCCACTTCTATGCCTGCACAACAAATAGGGCCAGGACCCAGGAGAGAGGTGGCTGCAGGTATGAGATTGTGGCGTCCGACGTTACACTGTCCGTAATGCAATACGCAGCATACGACATGACCAGCGTCCACATTTTCTGACCGTCAACCATGCGGGCCGACCAACCACGAGACGCCCCGGCAGCTCTGCACCGCACACCAGCCGCCGGCGTTTGCGGCCACGCTGTACTCACAATACCACCTGCAACCAGTTACGATAACAATGTAGGGAACACGGCTACAGCTCATTCGCGCACTGCACGCCAGCGGAGCATTGCTGGGGCCTGCACGCCCTTTTCCAAAGTGCCAGTCTGCCAAACCACCTCTTACGCACCCGGGGCTCTCCACGCCCTCTCGCTCATTACAAGGCTCGACAAAGGGGCCGCCCAGCGCCGCCCACCTGCCACACCTACATCCCAAACCTGCAGCGTCGTGCTTAGCATACCCCAGCCAGCCCAGGATCACACCCATAAGCCATAACCCACAAACCGCAAACCGCGCCTTATTGCCACAAGAGCACGGACCACCCAATGCGGCCTGCCTAGAACGTTTCTGTACACCTGCACCCCTTAACTGCTGTGCCGAGCTCCCCTTACCCCAATCAACACGCGCTCGGCGCCAGCCCTCTATCCATCATCGCTAATACCGCTGTGAAATAGAGCTGCTGCATTGTACGCAACTCCAGCCTGCGCACGCTCAGTACCTTCACACACGTGCACCTGCACCTCTGTGACCTTCACACACGCCGGTACACCTGGGCTCCAGGCCTGCTGCCTCCAGTCCCCGCCAACACACGCTCAGCGCCTGTGCTCCAGATGCACCTCCACGCCTGTGATCCCAAACACGTGCTGCAGCTGCTCCGTAACGTGCTACACGCACTCGTCCACCGATACGGCGTCGGGGCAGCGCGTGCACGTCAGCCTCCTGAGCGGCGTGCCGCCGGGCGAGGCTGGGCAGCACAACTGCAGCAGCACATCCTCCAGCATGCCCGCCTCCACCTGGCCCGAAGCCCGCTTCAGGTCTAGCTCGACGGTGGCCAGGTGCGGCATGCGGTGGCGCATGGCGGGCAGGGCGGCCAGGGGGAAGGCACAGTGTAGCAGGCCCAGGCCTGCGATCAGCGGTGGCCGGCACGGCAGGAGGGAATTGGAGACATAGGGTTGGCACTGGCTCCAAGCGGCGTCTCTGGGTTTTATAAAGGTGAAGGGCAGCCAGAAAGCTCAACGGTCCTGCTGGTGCCATGCAGCTGTGAAGCACGCGGCAGTGTAAACATGCCATGTGTCAACCGCATACCGTGCGCACGAGGGCCCCCGTATCACGCGCGCATGCTGCGCGGCTCCCTTCACCGCAGCACCTGCACACTCCTCACCCCTGAGGTTGGGCAGCGTCTGGCCCAGGATGCACAGGTCCCCGGCCGACAGCTCCAGGCCACACAGCTCCAGCACCCCGAACACGTCCAGCCCCTGCAGCCGCCGCAGGAACTCCTTGTGGTGTGCGGGCCCCGGCGTGAGTGGCCTCAGCCTCTCCGCGCACCCGTCCGAGTCGATGCACACCGTCCACGACTGCGGGTCCTCGCCAGGGTGCGAGACCAGGCGCTGAACGGCGGGGCCCATCGCGTCAAAGGCCTCGCGTTCGATGCGCCAGTCATCGGGCATTACGTCGCGCGTCCCGAGGCGGATGCAGTCGACCAACAGGCTGCGGAAGGACGGGGGCAGCTGCAGGTGTGCAAGGACGCGGGGTGAGGCTACGACTTCAGCGGCCAGCTGCTCCAGCCGCGGAGGCAGCGCCCACACGGAGCCGCCCAGGGTTGCCACCCCCCTGCCTGTGGCTGATGTTGGCGGCGCGGGGGGCAGCAGCCCTCCCAGGGTGAGGCTGGTGAGAGCGGTGAGCGACGCCGCCTCGGAGGGCCGCAGCCACAGCGTGGGGCAGTCGAGGTGCTGCAGCTGCGGCATGCAGCACAGGGCGGAGACGAGCGAGGTGTGGTGCGCCTCGCGTACCGCACACCACTCGGCTTGGTCTTGTGGGCTGCCGTCTTTCTGCCTCTGAGACCAGCTGTCGCCGAGGTCTTCGTATAGGCGTGGCAGGTCCAGTTGCAGGTGGGTTAGGGCAGTCAGGGCGCTGAGGCGGCCGATGGAGGAAGCGTGGGGGAGCAGGTCCGCGGGGGTGTGGGCGTCTGGGTGCAGGGTGGTGAGAAGGTGGAGGGAGCGGAGGCTGCTGAGCTGCGCCACGGCGCCGATGATGAACGCCTCGACAGCGGGAGTCGCTATTCCGTGGGGAGCGAATGGGAGCGCGGGGCAAAACGGGGCCTATCATGTAACCCACAGGCCACTGAGCATGTGGTGAGCGGCTGCTTGGTGTAATGCAGTATCTACACTGTGTGCAAGGATATCGAGCCGTCTGCAGGGGAGGGGGTCAATCAGCCAACAGGGGCCGACCGAAGCCTGATTTGCTGGGGCCGCACAAGTGGCGCTATATGGCAAAGCCCCACATGCCAAACGCGCTGCCAAGCTGCTGTCAGTTCTTGAAGCACCCTATCCTCCCGCGGCAGCAGGCAGCCCGGCTCCTGTACCATCCTATCCCAGTGTCCACAGCGTCAGGCAGGTGGAAGAATGCGGTGACACCTTTCCTGCTGTGGCGGCCAGGGACTCCTTCGGCCCGACCTACCCAGGTATTCCTCTGAGCCGTCCTCCAGTTCCCCAGACCTGTTCGGGTCCCGCCACCCCGCCTTCAGCTCCAGCCGAGTCAGCGCCGTACACCTCCGCAATGCCAGGAACGCCGACGGCTGCCACTGGTGCACGCCCCCCAGCAGCCGCAGCTCCCTCAGCCGCGGCCCGCACAGTGTAAGCAGCTGCACACACCCCAAGTGGTACTCCGCCGCGTCCTCAGAGCCTTGGCTTCCCGGCTCTGTTGGCCAGTCGTACTGGTACAGGTCAAGCGCCAAGTGTGTTAGGTCCCAGCAGCAGGCCTCCATTGCCTCTGCAGTTGCGCCGGTGATGGGCACCGTGCCCCAAAGGGTCAGCTTGGGCAGGGAGCGGACGGAGCAGGCCTCCAGCGCCGCCAATCTGCGCGAGTGTATGAGTACGGGCGGGCGGTTAATAGGAAGGGTCGGACAGCGGGCCTTACATGTGCGCCTGCTCGTGGCAGCTGTTACTGCGCTGCAGTTCGCACCATGTCAACGCGACGCATAGCTGAGCCGCCGTCCAAATGGTTTGGAAGCACAGTACCTTTTTAAGACGTTAATCAAGGTCTGGACTCTGGAGGCAAAACAAGCAGGGGTGCAGGTGGTCATGCATGGCCATCTGTCAAGCCCCTGACAGCCCTGCGTTGCGGGCAATGGAGAAACTCACAGCTGAGCTTGTCTGTGCGCATCATGGCCGTCGAAGAATATCGCCAGCGTTTGCAGCTGGGTACCGCGGCCCAAGACCGCCTGCAACGAAGTCCGCAGCTGGTGGGGAGGTGGTGAGTGCCAGGGGTCTGGCTCGCCTTCTCCGTGTCCCGTGTCTGGGCCCAGGGTGATGTGCAGGTCGTCCAGCAGGCGGTCGTGCTGCTGCAGCCCGCCGCGGCAGGACGACCGGATGGCCTTGCGCTCGGGTGCTTGCAGGTGCTTCCATAGTATAGTGGTGACTTGGAGGAAGGTCTCGAGGGGTATGCGGGAAGCGGGGCGTTCGTCCCTGTCGTCCATGGCAGCTGCAACAGCTGGTCTAGTGCTCTAGTCCCAATCCTTTCACAAGTGTGTACTGGGCAGGGTAATTGCCAGCGGAGAAGGCACCTGCTTTGGGAGGCAGGAGGCGGGTGGAGGGAGGCGCAAGGGAGGCACGGTGTCAGGGGGGAGAGGTGGACTCGAGCATCGCTGGTTGTGCCTAATCGGCACGCGTGGACCGTAGAATTGCTGTATACCTACGTATGAAGGCAGCCAGCGTGATGAAGCTGCACGGACAAGGCATCGTTGACTCCAAGCTGTGGGATGTAGAGGCAACGGCGCCTAACCCAAGCCGAAAATGCTTGCCTTGCAAAGCCTGATGTTGTGTTGATATACAGTAGTCTATATACAGTAGTCTAGGCCCAGCTTCTCCACAGCTTCTCCACAGTGTCGAAACTCACGCAGCCATGCCGTTTACAGCGAAGGGAGTCAAACCCGGTTCAGGGTTCTACCACTTCAACTCTGCATTGCATTGAGATGGCTCTAGTGTCTCGTTGACCGAGAAATTGCTTTCTCGGTAGCTCATCACGCCGTACGCCGATGGGCGTGGACTTGAGGCACACGCTGCCAGGTGGGTTCGAAGGCATGGGAATTGGACATGCTGTCCCGTCGTGCAAGTTGCGATGGGCATGCACTCCCACAAGGGCACGCAACAGGCTCTAGCAGGCAGGGGACACTACGGAAGGTCCTAGGACAGGCCTAGGGAGGCAGCTCCGAAGCCAGCTGGGCCCGGTCCTCCGGTGCACTGCAGAGTGGGGTTTCAGGCAGCCCTAACCGTGGCCCTAAGCCGTTGTGTACAGCTGACGGCTCCTTGGGCACCTTCATGCACCATAAACTTGCTTCTTTCCAGAGGCCATAGGTGTACGGCGGACTCCTAGCTGTTGCAAGCCTGCCGTCATAGCCGATATCTACCGACATCGCCTGCCCTTCTGGCGTCTGGGGTCTTTGGCCAACAATAGCCCGTGGCTGGGGAGCTCCCCTCGCTCACGATTCCGCCATGCCCCGCAAAGCGGCATGTACCGGGAGAGTCCAAAAACGCTCAGAACGTCAGTGCGTTGCAGGAACGTCAGTGCGTGTGGGCGGGTGTTGACATGCTTGCGCTGGCACAGTGTAGCCATTGGTGGCAGAGGGTGGGGTATCTGTCAGTGTATGCACAACCAGAGGAGCTCCCCTGGGCATAGCCATGTATGTAGCCAAGTATGAGGAAGCCGTACCTGAGTTCTCCTTGCAGCATATTAGCCTCTATCAGTACGGCCCCCGCGGCCTGCCTAGCTCTACCCATGATCCCAGCTCCATCGATGTAAGCACAACGACACTGAGACAATTCGCGTACTTCAGATTAGCTCCTGCTGTTGTCGATGTCTGCAAAAAATGCGACACACAACCGGTCAAGCGAACGCCGGAAAGGTGTGAGCGCCAGCTTCCTTTTGGCGACGAGCAGCGACGAGTAAGTATGAGAAAGCCGTACCTGTGTTCCCCTTTCAGCATATTAGCCTCTATCAGCCACTTATTCCCACAGGAGTTGAAACCATTAACAGCAAACCCATAAAACAAAACCCTCACCCTGCCCTCAACATTGACGCGACATCGCACCCAGCCGCTTGTACACCCAGGAGCAAAGGCGTCCGTACGAGCTTAGCCTACCCTTATCCCCGCCATTTCCCTTCACCCGGTGACACACACCTTGGCAACCACCACCACAACCTGCAGTCCCCTACGCTCTAGCACTATCACCACCATGGGCTGCCTGTGGAGCGTGTTTAGGAAGCTGGTGCTGGCCATCTGCGCAGTGTTGAAGGTACGAAAGGGATTCTAGACGGCCTACACCCAGCGGGCGCACCCACAGCGCCGCACAAATGCTGACCACCGCCAGGCAGCAAGCGTGCAAGTTCAGTGCACGGCTCAGGACCTATGTGGGTACTGTGGGACGGAGGCACCGTGCGCTCCGCAGGGCCCCCCTTGAACTCCTACCACCGTTGCTCCGCCCTGAACCCCGCCCTGCACCTCTTCCCCGCCCTGCTCCCTCCCCACAGGTTGCCCTGGCCGTGGGCATCATCGTCATCGTGGCTGTACACCTCCAGGACGTCACGCTGCAGGTGGACGCACGTGGCAAGCTGGTTGACTGGAACGCGTCCTGCCTCATGAGCGGAGACGTGCACGGCGTGTCGGTGTGCAACTAAGCCTACGCAGTGTGCGGCATTTCGCTGCTCGCCTCGCTGGTGCTGTCACTATTTCTGGTGAGCGGGAGGGCCGACACCCACATCGCCATGCTCCGCATACGCGCATGGTGGCGCTGTGGCACCGCGCCATGCGCTGAGGGCACCTGTCCGTCCGCGCTGCGCGTGGTCGCACTCCTACCTGCCCATGCTATTTGCTGGCCCACAGGCTGATCACCTGCAGCGGCCAGCTCACATCTCCGTTGCCGTGTTGTGAAGCTGCTTTCGTGCATCCGCTCTGCATGCCGGGTGTATGGTGTTACACTCCACCGGCAGCTCCTGACCCGCTGTCCGCACCGGCCTTCCCCGCCGTCCTGCCACCCCCCTGCCTCCATCCCGCAGTGCATCACCTGCGACGCGTGCGGCCTTGGCTCCTGGTTCGAGTTCCTTGCCGGCGGGCTGCTGACCGCCTGGTGGGTCATTGCGGCCATCGTCTTCTCCGCCAAGGCCGCGCAAACGCACGACGCGGTGCCGGCCGTGCCCAACGGCACGTGGCGCACGGCGGTGGTGGCCATGGCGTGGTGCTGCGCGGGGCTGGCGGGCGTGGCCACGCTGGTGTACATGGTGGAGGCGCTCAAGTGCCTGGGGAGGTGCTGCGGGGGGTGCTTCGAGGACGGGGATGAGGAGGACGGACGCAGGTGCCGCGTGTGAGCCGCGTGTGTGGCTTGCTTGTGTGGGCTGGGGGAGACAGGGGCACGGCCGAGCCAGGTTCAGTGCACAGGGCAACTGGGAAGGGATAGTAGAGAGATGCCCGGGGACGTGTGGGTGCTTCCGTGCGGTGCACCTGAACTTTCCATGCAGATGACTAGGCATGAATCATCCGCCCATTGCTTGTAGATATTACGGTACTGTGTACCGGTACATACGTATACCAGGAGCCACTTTGGGGCTTTGGCACGCCCTGTTGTACATACAAAGTACAGGTGGTGCTCTGGTTTATGGATCATTTCGCAGCTAGCACACCGGTAGTGTGGCACATTGCCGCAGCGCCACATTGCGCTTCATTGGTTTTGATGACCGCTTAGCACTGTGCCTGCCAGGATGCGTGCCAGCAAGCTGGGCACGCAACTGCGGACAGGGTGGCAACAGCCTGCACCCTCGCTCACCGCTGCAAGGCCACGGTGCAAGGCCCCCAACGGTTGTAAAGTGCCGCATCCTGAAACGCATGCCGAAACAATTATGTTTGAACGTACGGCGTGACACAAGTAACATGTCTCAGTCGGTGGTGCGCCGTGCACGTGCAGCTGCCTGGTTAGCACAGGGGCGCCTGTCCTTCTGCCTTGGGCTTCCCACCCTGGCCCTGACGCCCTTCGCCCTATCTGGTGCAGCTGTGGGGATAATACGGTGCCGCTGGTCGACAAGGCAGAGGCATGCGCCTTGGTTTAGCACGAGCCTGATAGGATATTGCCACATTGTACAGGATAGATGCGCTTGGTCCCTCAATGGCATTGTGTGACACGTGCACTCCGCTGCTGCCCCTCCTTGTATGTCGCAGCGACCGACGTAGCATTGCAATCCCTATAGATACCGTATAAACCTTGCAAAACTGGTGGCACGTCTCGGTAACTTCTGTCCTTACTGCTGATACGACAGAGCACAGGGGCCAAGTCCCATGTGAAGCACTTCACGGCTCAGCACAGCTCCAGAACCGCGTCACCAGGGCGGGTTTCAGCCTGCAAACGCCCGGTGCTCAGAGTCACTACTATGGGGATTAAGAGCATTGCATCAATTTCAATAAGCACCATCGCGGCAGCATGCCGCCTGCCTTTGGCGGAGGTCACGCGCAACGAGAGCGCGCATTATGGACAACGCCAAACCAAGAGTTGCTTGCACTGACCATACGTAATTCATTTCTTCTTTCTTAAGAACTGTTATGGCAGCGGCACCGACTCCCTCGCAGCGGCCGGTGGCGATGCCGGTGGCGAACGGGCTGGGCGTGCCCTTTATCACGAGGATTGTCAGCATCGATTACTACATGACGCACCCGATACCGCATATTGATTACTGCTTCTCCTCGCTGGAGGGCACAACGGTGGACGCTGTGCCGGTCATCCGCATCTTCGGCTCGACCCCTGCCGGCCAGCGGGCCTGCGTCCATGTGCACAGGGTGCGGTGGGCCGGCATGCGGAATTCCTATCAGAGCGGCACCAGGGTTGCTATGACAAACGGGGCAGTGTCAGGGTCGCCAGCGCGCTGTGGTACATGGACACCAGCTTGCACACGCAGCGCTTTCTAGGCATGGCCATGAGGGGCATGGGAAGTTGCCATCCTTACGTGTCGGGCGGTTCCGTCAGGCCACTGGGAACGTAGCAACCGCAAAGCAGCCGCAACCATGAGCACATCGCATTGACCTCAGAGGGGTATAGCCTTACGTAAACAGCTGGCCTGGCGTGGGTTTGCTGACCGGCATGAGGTGTCCCTGGCTTTGAGCCCCTGGACGACGGCGGTGCACAGTGTGGACGGGCACCCATGGCTTGTGACCGGTGGCGGTCCCCGCCCCCCAACATCCCAAGACCCTGTGTCCAACAGCTGCAGCACCGGCATGCCACACTGCAGCCTCACGGGCGCTTCCGTTCAGTTGTCTTGAGCGCGCCCTGCCTGCTCCCTCCTGGCAGGCCTTCCCGTACTTCTACATCCCGTACGACGAGAACCTCCCCACTGCGCCACACGAAGGTGCGACCACCGGTCTGCCGCTGCTCCTTGTGCTACTGCCGTGTCCGTAGCATACAGTTGTGCTCCAAGAGGAGTTTGACGACCGCCTGATAACCCCTTCAAAGCAATGGCCCCTTCCGTGCTTGCCTGTCCCCAGCCGCCCAGGCCCTCCGTCGACTGGCCCTGGGCATTGAGACGGCGGTGCGGGCCAGCTCCATGGCGGGCATTATCGCACAGCAACAACAGCAGCAGCAACAACAGCAGCAGCAGGCGGGCGGCACTGGCGCAGGGGGCGGCTCGAAGCAGGGGCAGGGACAGGGGCACCGGCAGGTGGTTCACGCGCTGCAGCTGGTGCGGGGACGGCCCTTCTACGGCTACCACATGGACGAGCAGCTGTTCATCAAGGTCGTGCTGTGAGTCGTTTGCACCTGGATAATGGATTGGCGCTCGCTTGCGGCGCGCAGTCACCTAGGACCAAGGGAAATTACTGTGCGCTGTGCACGTTGGTAGAAATGGCCGTGTCGGGTGTCTTGGTACCCAGTCCGCGTGGTACGGTCGTTGCCCAGCTGCCTGGGAGTCCCGTGCACCTCCCTGCACCTTCCCCCTACCTTCCTGCACCTTCCCGCATCCCAGCTACAACCCGCAGGACGTGTCCCGCGTGGCCTCGCTGCTGCACGGTGGGGCGGTGATGGGCATCCGCTTCCAGCCCCACGAGAGCCACCTGCCCTTCCTGCTGCAGTTCAAGGTGGGACAGGGGACCTGTGACCTTAAACACACAGCACCTACCTTGCCTGTGCAGCTCGCACTGCGGCTATGGTTATCCTGTCCATGAGGCGGTTGACCTGGTCAGCATTAGTACGAAGGATGGGCCGTTCGGCCGTATGCTAGAAATTGCAAACTCTCTGTGGCGGTGGTAAGCAGCTCGCTGCCTTTTTCTTAGGTGACCATTTGGCTGTCTGCAGATTGACTTCAACCTCCTGGGCATGGGTCTAGTCCGCTTCGACCGGGTGCTCTTCCGTGGCACCCTGCCCGCGCGTGCACACCCGCCCGCCGCCGGCTGGGACGTCCTGTACGGCAGCGGCAGTACGGCACGCGGCGGTGCAGCCGTACCCTCCCGCCCGCACGTACGGCACGTGGCAATGGAGCTGGAGGAAGACGAGCGGCTGGGAGCGGCTGGCGGCGGCGGGGCCGGCAGCGGCGGCGCACGCGGCAGCAGCGGCGGCAGCGGCGGCGATGTCCGGGTAACGCCTTCGCAGACGCCGCCAGACGCGATGGCGATGGCGGCGGCGGCGGAGGCAGCTGCCGCTGCGGCGGCGTTTGCCGCGGTGTCAGGCTCGCTGGGAGGTTCCGGCGGCGGCGATGCCACGCAGGGGACTCCCGGCGGCGGCAGCGGTGGCGGTGGTGGTGGGCTGAGCAGCACCGCGCGGCAGGAGCTACAGCGGCGTGTGGAGGGTATGCTGTGGACGGTGCACACCACGCCGCCCGACTGGACGTGGGCGGGGGCGGCACTACCCAGCAGGGTCAAGTGGGTATCGGGTGGTTTTCTGCGACAAAGAAGTTGGATGGGATGCAGCAAGCACTGCAAACTCGGTGGGAGGGCACAACCAACCAAGCCTCAGACGCGTTATTGCAAGCTGAATTAATGTGCTGGTCGTTGGCCGTCTAGCTTCGATTGGCACTCTCGCTTTGGCTTCATACTATACGTCCTTGCTCCATAGGAGGGACACGTGCAACCACTTGGTCTTTGAGGCGTTGTGCGATGCACGTATCCCTTGGGTTCCCGCAGGGCCCCGGAGCGTCAGACCACGTGCTTGCTGGAGGCGGACGCTGTCGTACACGACATCGTCAACCGCCGGGAGGTGGGCACGTGGCCGGGCGCCTTGCACCTTCGCCATACCGTGCCCTGCCGCACACCCTGGTGGCGCCGTGCCGAAAAAAGGCAGGCGCCATAGCAATGCACATGGGCACACCTTGCTCACACCACGTGGCAAAGGCCTGCTCGAGGGTCACAACCCGCAGTAAAGGAACGCCAACGCGCTTGTATGCACCGCCCCATACGTATGCCATCCCCCCCAGGCGGTCCGCACCCGGCTGGAGGAGGCCTCCCCCTCGCAGCAGCTGCTGGAGAGCCTGGTGCCCATGTGGGAGGAGGAGCGCGTGCGGGGCGAGGGGGCGCTGCCGGAGCGGCCCGCCTCGCCGCCGCGCAGCCCCCGGCCGCTGTGCACCGCAGTGGAAGCAGTGCGGCAGGAGTACAGGGTGGGTGCGTGCGTAGCGTGTGGGTGAGTGGGCGTGTCAGCCAATGGGTTTTCGGGCCCATGAGTACGCGTGTTGCGCCCTTTCCACGTGGTCGGCGGGTTTTGGTACTTTGCACAGGATTTTGCTCCTTGCGCTGTCTGAATGTACGCCGCGTGGCTTATGATGATCATTTGGATGGCCAACCATCGCTTGGTGGTCGGCATTTATAACGCTACACGCTTCCGCCCGTCGTTGGCCGGACAGAACATTGCCAAGAGCCACCGGCAGGAGCTGGACAAAGAAAGTGCCCAGGAGCAGCGGCAGGACCACGAAGAGGAGCAGCAGCCGCAGGGGGAGCAACAGCACGCAGCTAACCCACAACACTATCCAGAGCAGCAGCGGCAGCAGCAGCGGGATGACTCACAAGGAAGCCCTCCAGAGCAGCACGTGCACATGCAAGGGCGCGCGTTGCCGGGTCGGGAGGCAGCTGCAGCGGGGGCGGTACCACCACCACAAGACGACCATCCGGCCCATGGGGCGCCGTGCGCAGCGCCTGACGTTGTGATGGCCGACGGTGGTGCGACTGCAGCTGAAGCTGGCCCCACGGGGCAGCTACAGGGGGGTGTCGGAGGCAGCAGCCCGGCCCGGGCCGGCGCGGGTGGCATGACGGCCCACCAGTACTCCACCCCTCCTCCGCCCCAAGGCCGGCTGATGCCGCCCCCCAGTGTCGTTGCCACCGCTGCTGCGGCTTCTCAGCACCCGCCATCCGCACAGCGCGGCGGCTCTAGGGCAGCAGCAGCGGCAGGGGGCGGCGGTCGCACCCCGCACGGCCCGGCGCTGCTGCTATGTGCCTCGCAGGCCGCCAACGAGACCTTTACAACCGGTCCCAGGCGAACCGCTGTTTCAGCAGCAGCAGGTGCGGCAGCTGCAGGTGCAGGTGCCGGCAGAGGCATGGATGGTATGTTAAGGACCGGTTCGCTGAGCCAGCGGGCGTCGCAGCTTGCGACTCAGGGCCACTTGTTAACCCAGAGCCAGGCCAGGCTGCACAGCCAGGGTGCCATGGCGGCGGAGGCGGGTACGCAGGAGGCGGGGGGCAGCCAACGTCGCCGGGGCGCGCCGCCGCCCACACCGCTGCCGCTGCTACTGCCGCTGCCGCTGTCGCCCCCTTCCGGGGCAGCGGGGCAGCCGGGGGCGCGGGAGGAAGCGGGTCTAACCACCGGGGCTGCAGCAGGGCTGCCACCGCCCCCAGAGCTGCAACAGCTACAGCAACAGCAGCAGCATCAAGATCAGCAGCAGGATGGGCAGCAACGGCAGCAGCAGCAGCAGCCACCCCTGTTGCCCGAGCCGGCGTCTCCCATGGGCGCCTGGCTACTCGCCCCTCCGCCCGCCGGTGCCACACCCTCCCTCACCCTCACGCCGCCGCACTCCCTCACCCCGCCCCCGCTGCTTCCAGACAGCCAGCAACCCGGACGCCATCAACAGCAACAGCAGCAGGAACGCCACCCGCCACCGGCCGTTGAGTTCGTTGCGTCGCAGCTGCACCCCATACAGCTCCGGAGGCGTGGCAGCCGCGCGGGCAGCGGCAGCGGCAGCCTGGGGGGCGCGTCCCAGCCCGGGAACGGCACGTGGCAGCAGCGCCGTGCGGGGTCCCTAGGGGCTGTGGACGCAGGCGCTGGGGCTGCTGGCGCCGGTGACGGTATGGGGGGCCTGGGTGCGCTCCTGGGCAGCCAGGTGCAGGCGCAGGCACAGGCGCACAATGAGATCGGAGACGCAGGACACGTAGCGCTTGCACGGCGGTGGCCAGCGCTCAGTGGCCAGCTGCAGATGAAAACTCCGGTGCAGACGCAGCAGCGAATGGGGCAGGAAGGGCAGCAGCAGCAAAAGCAGTATGTGCCAGGTTTTGCCTTCACACAACAGGGCACCCCGACGCAGCGGCCGGAGTTGAGCCTAGCGCTGGACGCTGTGCGGGGCGGAGGGGGCGGCGGAAGTGGAGGGCAGGGGACCCCGGAGGTATTAGAGGTTGAGGACAGCGGTGATGACGGGGGTGGAGAGAGCATGGATGCAGAGGATACGGAGGGGCCTGATGATTGGGAGGTCGGGGGTCAGGGGGAGGCGCTTCGGTTGGAGCACGGGTCGCAGTTTGTTGACCTGGAGGCGTTGGAGCGGGTGAGGAGAGAGCGGCGGAGGCGGCGGAGGGAGAGGCGGCGGCTTCGCAGGCAGCCGTCGCAGCAGCAGCAGCAGAATGGACCGCCGAGGAGGATGAGTGAGGATGGGGAAGGCAGCAGCAGCGGTGAGGCTGGGAGCGGCGGTAGCAGCGGGCGCAGCGGCGCCAGCAGCGGCGCGGAGGAGGGGGTTGGGCGCGGAGGCAGAGGTGGGGATGGGGATGGAGGCGGACATGATGAGGAGGGGGACGGGTTTGATGACCCGTTGCTGGCCTTGGCGGCGGAGATGGAGGCAGAGGCGCTGGCGTTCGAGGCGGAGGAGCGGGGCGAGGGAGGGGGCGGAGAGGAGCACGATGACGGGGACGGGCAGGAAGGGCAGGGTCGGCAGGGGGGTCCGGAGGGCGAGGGGCAGCAGCACAGCCATGGCGAAGGAGAGGGAGACGAAGAGCACCGGGAGGAGGAGCAGCAGCATACGGACCAGGGTCTAGGGGACTGCATGGACACAGAGGGCGGGGGTGGCGCCGGCTACCTCGCGGGGGAGGTGTGGGCGCAGGAGCAGGAGGAGCATGAGCAACAGGCGTTGTGGGGCGGGGAGCAGCAGGGGCAGCAGAAGGGGCAGCAGGGGCCTCGGCTGGGTTTGTCCGCCGGGGGCTTTGCGGGGGACGTGGCTGCGCTTCCGCCTGACGCAGAGCTGCACGGCGGTTCGGGCGGGGGTGCCGTACTGTACGGCAGCGGTAAACAGCAAAGTACGGCAATGGCTGTCAGGACGGTGCCCGACATTGAGGAGCTGGTGACGGCCGCCGCGGATGGGCCAGGGGGCGGCAGCCAGGGGAGGGAGGGTGCGCGGGGCAGGGTGCGAAGGTTTGCCAGCGGCGGCGGCGCAGCGGCGGTAGCGGCAGCAGAAGCAGGACGAGAGGAGCAGAGGGCGGAGGTTGGCGTCACAGCGCCGCAGGGACCAGGCGGGCCGGCAGGGCAGCCGGGCGCCAGTACGGCAGGTACGATGTACGGCGCATTGCCCGGCCAGTACGCCGTAGACGAGCGGTTGGGGCGGCCGGCTGCGTATGCTGGCGGCGCTGCATCCGGCGGCCTTCCGGACGCAGTGGGTGGGGGCTATGTTGCAGGGCAGGCTCTCAGCGGGAGAGGGCAGCCCGGGGGTGCAGACACTGCTGCGGGTGCTGGAGGTGGTGCAGGGAGTGCGTGGCCCTTTCCCGGCGAGCCAAGGGCTGACCCGCAAGGGGAAGGTCGGGGCGTAGACGGGGGCCCTGACTATCGCGACCGCGGCAATGGCGGCATGGCTGCTGCGGCCGAGGCGGCAGGGGACGTGCGGCTCCCGCTCCCGCAAGCGCCGCAGCAGCCGCTAGTTGCCCCGCCGGGTGACGACAGCGGCAGTGACAGTGACAATCAAGGCGGCGGCGGCGGCACTGGCCTGGGACGGGTACGCCACGTGCCGTACACTGGCTATGGTGGCGGGTACGACGGCACGCGCGACAGGCGAGCAGTGCGTGTACATGGTGAGCCCGAGCACACTGGCGACGGCGGGCAGGCTGAGGCGGCGGGTGGCTTCGTCCGCACGCCGCCAAAGCGCCGCCGTGTATCAAGCGGCGGCGGCGGCGGCGAGTCTCCTCCCTCGCCCGTTGGTGCTTTGGCGCAGGGGACAGTTGCCGCCCGCGGCGCCCTGCCGCTCCTGCCAGTGTCCACAGACCAGGTTCCGCACAGCCCCCACGGCCCACACGCCCCTGTGCAGCAGCCGCACGCATTCACACCTAGCCGCGAGCAGCAACGGACGGATGGTGGCCCTACCGTTGCTGCTCCCAGCCCCGGACGACTGGCGCACTGTGCGTCGGGCCTGGACCTGGAGCACGGAACCGAGGCAGGCGGTGTGCCGCGCAACATAAGCAGCAGCAGGGACGCCCACACGCCTACGCGTGGCTTAACCCACAGCCCCCTGGCGCTCTCACGCGTGCTGCACCCAGCACCCACGCAGCATAGCCCCCCGACCAGCCGGACGGCGCCCCTGGCCTCCCCCTCCCGCCGGCAGTCCCCTGCTGCCGCCGCCGCCGCCGCAGCAGCAGCCAAGGGAGCACCTGCTGCTGCCTCACGCCCTCCCAGCCGGCCAGCCCCGAGCTTTGCCCCGCTGCCGCTGCAGGCCCCAGTGGCCCCACACCTTGCAGCAGCTGCCGCCGCCGCGGCCCTGCCGCCCACACTGGCATTGCCGGGACGGGGCGGACCGCAGCCCCACGCCACCCACCACGCGGCGACGCATGGATACTACCCACCTCAACAGCCTGTCTACGGTACGGGCATGTACGACACATCAGGGTATGCGGCGGAGTACGGTGCGGTTGGCGCAGGCGCATGGGACACTGGTCCGGAGCGGGATGCGGGCCGCATGCCGGCCCAGACGGCTTGGCAGCAGCTGCAGCAGCTTCAGCAGCACCAGCAGCAACTGCACAGCGGACAGGGAGGTGCTGCGGGACCCGAACCGTTTCCGGGGCGTGGTCAGGAGGGGGGCGGGCAACGGGGTGCTGCTCCAACAGGGGCCGGTGGGGTCATTCCGCAGGTGGATGGGGCCGGGGACGAGGAGGGAGAGGAAGAGGAGGGAGAGGGAGGAGGGGAGAAGGGGCAAAGGGACGAGGAGGAGGAGGAGGGCTGGGAGCGAGATGGGCTCCCGTTCAGCGGTGATGCGTGCGGCGGGTCGCCGGATCAGTACGGGCATGACGCGTCAGGCGCAGAGCAAAGGGAGGAAGGGGAGCAGGAGGAGCAGGAGGAGCAGGACGATGGCGACGAGCAGCAGCAGGAAGACCTGGTGGAGGTCCTCCGGGTCGGGAGGAGGGGCATGGGTGGGCGTGGCGATGCAGCCACCCACGTTCATGTCGGGAGCAGCAGCGGTAGGCGTGGTGCCAACCTTGGCGTCGGTGGCTGGCGCGGGTCCAGCCGCCCCGGGGTTCCTGCTGGTGGTGGTGGCGGTCGCGGGTGTGGTGGTGGTGCCGTTCCTGCCCCAAGGAGGGTGGTGTCAGGGCTGTTCCGGCCACGCGGCTTGGGTGTCGCACGGCCTTTTGCGACACCCAGCGGCCTGCCGGTGTTGCCGGTGCGTGGCGTTGGTGTTGCCACGTGCTCGGTGGGGCGAGGGGCTGCGGACCCCTTGGGCGATGCAGCGCAAAAACCCTCGAGCGTTCCCCTGGCGCAGCACCTGGCCTCTGCCGTAAAGGAGCAACAGGAGCAGCAAGAGGAGGAGGAGCAAGAGGATGAAAAGCAGTCGGCCGGTGTGGACCTGGATGCCGCACCAGCGTCGGGGCAACTGTGTGCTGGATCGACACTCCCACCGCTGTGGGACGTGCTCGCCTCATCGCAGGATGAGCAGGTGAGGCAGGGGCAGCCGGGGGAGGAGGAGATGGGGGAGGAGGAGGCGGGGGAGGCGGCGGCGGGGGAGGAGGGCGCGTGGGTGGAGGAGGAGGAGGCGGCGGGGGAGGGGGAGGCGG